>Ga0081540_1004650_pt1 | contig 10385 bp, 10 predicted proteins | sample TabmetS2T1R1_FD_71024 | JGI IMG/M metagenome (GOLD analysis project Ga0081540, IMG submission 71024) | Tabebuia heterophylla rhizosphere microbial communities from the University of Puerto Rico - S2T1R1 | ecosystem: Host-associated > Plants > Roots > Rhizosphere ... | reverse complement strand
GGGCGCGGGGAGGGGAAAAGCCGATCGCCCCCGGGATGGCGGTCATGGTCGAGGCAGTGCCCATCGTCATGCAGGTGCCGGGACTGCGGGCGATGCCCGCCTCAATCGCCTCCCAATCGGCCTTGCTGATGTTGCCGGCACGCCGTTCATCCCAATACTTCCACGTATCCGACCCCGAGCCCAGCACCTTGCCCTTCCAGTTGCCGCGCAGCATCGGCCCGGCCGGCACGTAGATCGCCGGCACACCGGCAGAGGTCGCGCCCATGATCAGGCCGGGCGTGGTCTTATCGCAGCCGCCCATCAGCACCGCGCCATCGATGGGATGTGAGCGGATCAGCTCCTCCACGTCCATGGCGAGCAGATTGCGGTAGAGCATGGTGGTCGGCTTGACGAAGTTCTCGGCGAGCGAGAGCGCCGGCAGCTCGATCGGAAAGCCGCCCGCTTGCAGCACGCCGCGCTTCACATCGTCGACGCGCTGCTTGAAGTGGGTATGGCAGGGATTGATGTCCGACCAGGTGTTGAGAATGCCGATGATCGGCTTTCCCTCCCACTCAACCGACGCATAGCCCATCTGCATCGCCCGCGAGCGATGTCCGAATGAGCGCAAATCATCAGGCCCGAACCAGCGCGCGCTGCGCAGCTCGGAAGGCAGCTTCCTTGGCATTGACGTTTCCATTCCCGCCCATATGTGGCCCGGGCGGGTAAACACGCACAATTGCACCGGAGGACTTCAATTGCAATCTCAGGCCCTCATGGTGCATTCCCCGCCCGCACCGGTTGCGCGCCATTAATGAAACGGCTTCGGAAAGCTGTCATGATCAGCGTGCCGCGAATGGCACCCTTTGGCTTGCCAGGGGTTACTCCTGAGGATGGCATCCGCGGCATTTTCGACGAAGAGCTTGACCTGGCTATGTCTAAAGAACAGTATGTTCGATATAAAGAACGATTCCGACGCTGATGAGGTCGACGAACGATGTTGCGCATCCTGACATTGGCTATCGCCTTGCTCGGCTCGGTCACAGCCGCACACGCCCAGACGCAGCTCTTGAACGTCTCTTACGATCCGACCCGCGAACTTTATGCGGCGCTCAATAAATCCTTCACCGAAAAATGGAAAACCGAACAGGGCGAGGCGATCACGATCAAGCAGTCGCATGGCGGCTCGGGCAAGCAGGCGCGTTCGGTAATCGACGGACTGCAGGCTGATATCGTCACGCTGGCGCTCGCCTATGATATCGATGCTATCGCCGAAAAAGGCCTGATCAGGCCGGATTGGGCCAAGCGTCTGCCGAACAATTGCGCCCCCTACGTCTCGACCATTGTCTTCCTGGTGCGCAAGGGCAACCCGAAGGGCATCAAGGACTGGGGCGACCTCATCAAGCCGGACGTGAAAATCGTCACACCCAACCCAAAGACATCGGGCGGGGCGCGCTGGAACTATCTCGCCGCTTGGGGTTACGCTCTGAAGCAGAATGGTGGAAATGCTGAAAAGGCAAAGGAATTCGTGAAGACCCTCTTCCAGCAGGTCCCCGTGCTCGATGCCGGCGCGCGCGGCTCGACGGTCACATTCGTCGAGCGCGGCGTGGGCGATGTTCTGCTCGCTTGGGAGAACGAGGCACTGCTCTCGCTGAAGGAGTTTGGCGCAGACAAATTCGAGATCGTCGCTCCCTCGGTTTCGATCCTTGCCGAGCCGCCGGTCGCAGTTGTGGATAATGTCGTTGACCGGAAAGGCACGCGCAAAGTTGCGGAAGCTTATCTCAATTATCTCTACTCGCCCGAAGCCCAGGAGACGATTGCCAAGCAGTATTACCGCCCGCGTCTGCCTGAAGTCGCCGCAAAATATGACGCTCAGTTTCCGAAAGTAAACCTGTTTACGATCGAGGAGGTGTTTGGCGGGTGGCAAAAAGCGCAAGCCGAACATTTTTCTGATGGCGGCATATTCGACCAGATATACACTCAATAGACTGGGATGATGCGAAGGGCATGGCCGTGCTGCCGCCACTCATGATGGGACGCGCAAGGCCGAAGTCGGTGATCCCCGGCTTTGGCTTGACGCTTGGCATCACCCTCACCTGGCTCAGCCTGATCGTGCTGATCCCGCTTGCCGGGCTGTTCATCAAATCGTTCGAGCTTAGCCTGCCGCATTTCTGGGCCATCCTCACCAACCCACGCACTGTCAACGCGTTCAAGCTCAGCTTTGGCCTCTCGCTCGCGGCAGCCGTCATCAATCTGATCTTCGGCACACTCGTGGTCTGGGCGCTGGTGCGCTACGACTTTCCTTTCCGGCGCTTGCTCGATGCCCTGGTGGACATCCCGTTCGCTCTGCCGACCGCCGTCGCCGGCATTTCGCTCACGGCACTCTTTGCCGAAAATGGCTGGCTGGGTGCACCGCTCGCCAGCCTCGGCATCAAGGTCGCCTTCACCCCGCTCGGCATCCTGTTTGCGCTGATCTTCATCGGCCTCCCGTTCGTGGTGCGCACCGTTCAACCGGTGCTGCAGGATCTCGACCCCGAGATCGAGGAGGCGGCAGCAAGCCTTGGGGCAAGCCGGCTGCAGACCGTGACGCGGGTGATCCTGCCTGCGCTGCTTCCCGCTTTGTTGACGGGCTTTGCCCTCGCCTTTGCACGGGCGGTCGGGGAATATGGGTCGGTGATCTTCATCGCCGGCAACCTGCCGAACGTGTCGGAGATCGTGCCGCTCCTTATCGTCATACGCCTGGAGGAATATCGCTACGCCGATGCGACCGCTATCGCAGCTGTGATGCTGGTCGCCTCTTTTGTGATACTTTTTATCATCAACCGGTTGCAGCGCTGGTCCGAGCTGCGCACCGGGACGATCTAGCGCGCGGGTGACGACCATGTCCGTTTTGGATGCAGGCCGGCTGCGTGTTGAGTATGAGCGCCGAGTTATCGCCGGAACGGCCCGCCAGGACGGGCCTCCCGTGCGCTGGGCCATCATCGCCGCAGCAGTAACGTTTCTCGCCATCTTCATTGTGATGCCGCTGATCGCGGTGTTTGCGCAGGCGTTTTCGCACGGCCTGTCGGCCTATTTTGCAGCGCTCGCCGAACCGGATGCACTGTCGGCCATCCGCCTGACGTTGCTGATTGCCCTTATTTCGGTGAGTTTCAATCTCGTTTTCGGCCTGATCGCCGCCTGGGCCATCGCCAAATTCGAATTTCCTGGCAAGAGCCTCCTCGTCACCTTCATCGATCTGCCGTTTTCGGTCAGCCCGGTGGTTTCGGGGCTGGTTTTCGTCCTGCTGTTCGGTGCACAGGGGCTGCTCGGCCCATGGCTGATCGCGCATAATATGCAGATCATTTTCGCGGTGCCGGGGATCGTGCTCGCCACCATGTTCGTCACCTTCCCGTTCGTTGCCCGTGAGCTCATCCCGCTCATGCAGCAGCAGGGCACGCAGGAGGAGGAAGCCGCACTGTCACTCGGCGCGTCCGGCTTTGCCACCTTCTTCCGGATAACGCTGCCGAACGTGAAATGGGCGCTGCTTTATGGTGTGCTGCTCTGCAATGCCCGCGCTATGGGTGAGTTCGGTGCGGTTTCGGTCGTGTCAGGCCATATCCGCGGCGAGACCAACACGATGCCGCTGCATATCGAGATCCTCTACAACGAATATCAGTTCGTCGCCGCCTTCGCGGTCGCGTCGCTTCTGGCGCTCCTGGCGCTGGTAACGCTGATCGCCAAAACGCTCCTGGAGCGTCGCCTTGGGGGAGCCAAACGCGGTGTCCATTGAAGTCGTCGATCTGAGCAAGTCGTTCGGCACCTTCACGGTGCTGAGCGGCATCAACCTCCATGTCCGCAATGGCGAACTCGTTGCGCTGCTGGGGCCGTCGGGATCCGGCAAGACCACACTCTTGCGCATCATCGCTGGGCTTGAATGGCCGGAAAAGGGCACGGTACGCTTCGATGGCGGGGATGCTCTGCAGCGCAGTATACGCGAGCGCAATGTGGGGTTCGTCTTCCAGCATTACGCGCTGTTCCGGCATTTGAGCGTTTACGAGAATGTCGCCTTCGGCCTGCGGGTGAAGCCGCGCGCTGAGCGTATGCCCGAGCCGCAGCTCGCCGCCCGTGTGGAACGGCTGCTCGATCTCGTGGGGATCAAATGGCTGGCCGGCCGCTACCCGCATCAGCTCTCCGGTGGTCAGCGCCAGCGTGTCGCCCTGGCGCGGGCGCTTGCCATCGAGCCGCGCGTGCTGCTGCTCGATGAGCCGTTCGGCGCGTTGGACGCCAAGGTCCGCAAGGAATTGCGCCGCTGGCTGCGGGCGCTGCACGGCGAGATCAATGTCACCTCGCTGTTCGTCACCCACGACCAGGAGGAGGCCCTGGAAGTGGCCGACCGCGTGGTGGTGCTCAAGCAAGGTCGCGTCGAGCAGATCGGCACCCCGGAAGATGTCTATGACCGGCCAGCGACAGCCTTCGTTCATGATTTCATAGGGGAGTCCATTTCGCTTCCCGTCAGCGTGGAGGCGGGCCGCGTCCGTTTCGACGGACACCCCCTCGCACTGGACAGCCAGGATACGCCGGCCGGTCCGGGTCGGCTGTTCATCCGTCCCTACGACATGGCGCTTGTGCCCCCTGGCGACGGGCTGCTCTCCGGCACCGTCAAACAGGTGAAGGCATTCGGCCCGAACCTGCGCGTCGAGGTCGAGTTGCAGGGACCCGATGAGCTTATTGCTCTTGAAATACAGGCACGTCGGGACGAACGTGTTGAATGCGGGCAGGCGATCGGTTTGCGACCTGAGCGCTACCGGATCTTTGCGACGCGTGACGAACCAAGCTCGGCCAATGGGGCTTTGGCTCATCAAATCCCGCCAGAAGCTGTTCATCCGGCATGAGCGTCGGAGCGATTGTCACGCGGGGGACGGTATAGCCCTTCTCTTTCAGGCTTGCTAGGATGTCGGCAAGCGTCTCCGCAGTCGCCTTCTTGATGTCGTGCATCAGGACGATGCCGTGGCCCTGCTGCGCAAGTCCGTCGAACAGCCGGTCGGTCAGGCGATGGGCGCTGTAATAGGAATCGCCCGTGATCACGTCGACCGACCAGACGCTGATATTGCGCCCCGCCATTTCGCTTAGCAATTGCGGCGAGTGAGCAAGGTAGGGGAAGCGGAACAGGGGTGCGACCGGACCGCCGAGCACATGCGCAATCGCAGCGAATCCGCCGTCAATCTCGCGCGCCTGCTGGTCCTTGCTGAGCCGGGTGAGAAACGGATGGGTGAAGGTGTGCGAGCCGATCACATGGCCGCGCCGGGCGATGTCGCGCAGCACGTCGGCATGCTCCATGACCATTTCGCCGACCACGAAGAACACCGCCTTCACGCAATAACGGTCGAGTATGTCGAGAATGGCAGGCGTGCGCGTCGGATGCGGTCCGTCGTCGAAGGTCAGCACCACCTCCTTGTCGCTAAGCGGAAGGCTTTGGGGAAACTGCACTGTGCCGAAATGCGGTCCGCCCGTTGGGTCGATCGCAAGCTCGCGCCCGGCGAGGGAGAGTGCAGGGTCGCATTGCGGCGCCTCGACCTTAATGCTGGAGGTGACGAGCGCATCGTTCGAACCATCAGGCGCGGCTGTCTCTTGACCGGGTAGCGGGGCAAACACGGCCAGTGTTGCGGCCAAAATAGCAAAGAGCAGATAGCCGAACATGAGGGCGTAAAAAGGCGAACGAAAGTGTCGCAAGCTCATTTAGCCCAAACCCCCTCCTCAGCTCACCTTTTCAGGCCGGATATGCTTAATACGGGGCAAGACGGGACTCGCCTTGCTTTTGTATATCAGAAAAAGGCCTTACGCTGAATGAAGGGAAGGAATGAAAACGAGTATAAAGTCGTGAAAGCCATAGGACATTTCGACTATGTCGTCATTGGGGCGGGTACTGCCGGCTGTGTCCTTGCCAATCGGCTGAGCACGGATTCGCGCAACCGCGTGCTGCTCCTGGAGGCTGGCGGCAGCGACAATTACATCTGGATTCACATCCCCGTCGGCTATCTCTACTGCATGGGTAATCCGCGTACGGATTGGGGGTACAAGACCGAAGCAGTACTTGGGCTGAATGGCCGGGCGCTGGACTATCCGCGTGGCAAGGTGCTCGGCGGGTGCTCGTCCATCAACGGCATGATCTATATGCGCGGCCAGGCGCGCGACTATGATCAGTGGCGCCAGCTCGGCAACACGGGCTGGGCCTGGGATGATGTGCTGCCTTATTTCAAAAAATCGGAGGACTATGCTTTCGGCGCCGATGAGATGCATGGGGCTGGCGGCGAGTGGCGGGTGGAGGGACAGCGCCTCCACTGGCCGATCCTCGATGCCTTCATCGCCGCCTGCGAGGAAATCGGCATTCCACATATCGAGGATTTCAATCGCGGCGACAATTTCGGCGTCTCCTACTTCAAGGTGAACCAGAAGCGCGGCGTGCGCTGGAACGCCGCGAAGGCGTTCCTTAGGCCGGCAATGAAGCGGCCGAACCTCACCCTGCTGTCGGGTGCTCAGGCCAGGGAGCTGGTGATCGAGGATGGGGCGGCGAAGGGTGTGGTGTTCTGGCATGATGGCGGGTTGGAGGTTGCGCACGCCGACGGCGAGGTCGTCCTCGCGGCTGGGGCGATCGGCTCCCCGATGCTGCTGGAAGCTTCAGGCGTCGGGCGCAACGAGGTGCTCAGCCGTCTCGGCATTCCGGTAAAACACGAGCTGCAGGGCGTCGGCGAGAACCTGCAGGACCATCTGCAGATCCGCACCGTGTTCAAGATCTCGGGCGCTCGAACGCTGAACGAGCGCGTCGCGCGTTTGCACGGCAAGGCAGCGATCGCGATCGAATATGCACTGCGGCGAACTGGGCCAATGTCGATGGCGCCGAGCCAGCTCGGTATGTTCACCCGCTCCGATCCGTCCTACGACACACCCAACATCCAATATCACATCCAGCCTTTATCGCTGGACCGGTTCGGCGAACCGCTGCATTCCTTCCCTGCGATCACCGCGAGCGTTGCCAATCTGCGCCCCGAAAGCCGGGGCAGCGTGCATCTGTCCAAGCCCGACCCGCGCGAGCATCCGCACATCCAGCCGAATTATCTGGCCGAGGACGCCGACCGGCGCGTCGCCGCGGATTCGATCCGTCTGACGCGCCGCCTGATGGCTACAAAGGCGATGGCGCCTTATAAGCCGGATGAATATGTGCCTGGCGAAAGCATCGCTTCAGACGAAGACCTGGCACGGGCCGCCGGCGACATCTCGACCACGATCTTCCATCCCGTCGGCACCTGCAAGATGGGTCGGGACGACGGCGCCGTGGTGGATGAACGGCTCCGCGTGCATGGGCTCGACGGCTTGCGCGTCGCCGACGCCTCGGTGATGCCGACCATCACCTCCGGCAACACCAATTCGCCGGTGATCATGATCGCGGAGAAAGCCTCGGACATGATCCTGGAGGATGTGCGGAGATAGCCTCCGTCGCTGCCGGACGATGCGGAACTGCGCGCCCTGACCGATATCAATCTGCCCAAGCCCAGGGATTGAAGATATCCACCCCAGTCGGCTTGAAATCGCCGACATCTCGCGTAGCAACCACCATACCGTGAACCATAGCAGTTGCGGCAATGAACGCGTCCCGCAAGGGGCGGGGAGCCGGCACATGGAGTTGCGCGCTTCGGAGCGCCACGGCGGCGTCAACGACCAAGATACGGCCAGAAAATGCAGGCAGCACGTGGCCATGAAGCCATGTCCTTAAGAGCGCCCCTTGCGCAGCATCGACGCGCTCCTTCTGCAAAACGCCCAGTTCGATCTCATGAACGGTGATTGCCGAGATGAACAGGCTGGCCGCAGCCACTGTTTCTGCCCATGCGGCGACGTTGGCGTTCGCTTTGCCAGCGCGGACCTTGCGCAACTCAGACACGACATTGGTATCGAGCAGATACATCAGGCGAGATCAGCTGCGCGGGAAACGTCGTCCAAGTGTAGGGGATCAAATTCCACGTCGGCAGCGCCAGGCATGAACAGCAGATCGGCAATGCTTCCTTCGGTGCTGGTGAGTTTACGATATTCCTCAATCGTCAGAAGCACATGGGAAGGCCTGCCTCGGTCTGTGATAAAGACCGGGCCATCCTTGGCGGCGTTCTTGGCCTTGCCAGTATCCTGATTAAATTCGCGGCTCGAAAAGGTGGTAGCCATCATGTGCCCCCATTTGTAGCAACGTTACTACATATTAGACCGCTCTGCAACGTTCAAGCGCTACACGCCTCAAATACCAGCTTTCGGTCGCGCCAGATCGCGGTGGCTAGCGGGGCAAGACCACATCTGCAAAAGAACACCGCCGAGCGAGAGCCTTCCGCGGTGACGGCGTGAAGACCAGCGATGCCGTTGGCGCGGCAGTGCTCGGCAAAGGCGCGCACCAACGCAGCACCAATGCCACCGCCGCGCTTGTCGGCCCGCACATTCACATGGATATGGGCGGGGAAGCGCGCGACTAGTTCCGGCCCGAACAGGGCGTAATAATCGGGGCCGGGCAGGGGAGGGGCATCGCTGGTGAGACTACCCACCAGATAACCCGTAACATCGCCCTGCGGCCCGAGCGCGAGGAGGAATTCACCTGGCGCATGCGCCAAATAGCGGCCGAACCACAGCTCGCGATAGGCGACGCGGCTCGTCTCATCGGCAAAGGTCTTGGTGTAGGCGCTCTCCCAGAAGATGGCGTCGGCCTCTTCCAAAGCGCTGCCCGGCTCGGACAGCTCTGTAAGCCGCACGATGCGGGCCATCGCTACACCCGAAAATGCTTCGACAGCTTCAACCCTTGCGCCTGGTAGTGCGAGCCGATGCCCATGCCGTAGATCTCGTCCGGCGTCTCGATCAGCCGCTCATAGATGATGCGTCCAACGATCTGCCCATCCTCGAGGATGAACGGCACCTTGTGGCTGCGCACCTCCAGCACCACGCGGCTGCCCGCGCCGCCTGCCCCCGCATGGCCGAAGCCGGGATCGAGGAAACCGGCATAATGCACCCGGAATTCGCCAACCAACGGGTTGAACGGGATCATCTCTGCGGCGTAGTCGGGCGGGACATGCACCGCCTCTTTCGAGGCAAGGATGTAGAACTGGTCGGGGTCGAGGATGAGCCGCTTGTCTTTGTCGGCCGCGATCGGTTCCCAATAGTCGGTCAGCGCGCAGGAACCGGGCCTGTCGATGTCCACGACCCCGGTATGGCGCTTCGCGCGGTAGCCGGCGATGCCATCGCCGAACTCGCCCGAGAGATCCACTGAGAGCGCAATGCCGCCGGCGATGTCGGCGGTTTCGGTCGAGATCAGCCGCTGATCGCGGTGCAGCAACGCCAGCTCTGCGTCCGTGCGCGCCGCCGCACCCCGCCGGAAGCGGATCTGGGAGAGCAGCGAGCCGGCGCGCACCAGGACGGGAAATGTCTGCGGGCAGATTTCGGCATAAAGCCGTCCCGTATATCCTTCGGGGATCTGGTCGAACGCCGCGCCGTTCGAAGCGATCACGCGCGTGAAGATATCCAGCCGGCCGGTTGAGCTCTTCGGATTGGCGGCGGCGGAAATATCTGGTGGAAGCGCCAGTCGCTCCTGGAGCGGCACCACATAGACGCAGCCCATCTCCAGCACGGCACCCTCTTTCAGGCTGATCTCGTGCAGCCCAAAAGCCTTCAGCTTATCCTCGACGCTAAGCCGCGAGCCGGGCAAGAAGCTTGCCCGCACGCGATGGGCAACACTGCCAAGCCGCAGGTCGAGGCTGGCCGGCTGCACCTGGCCGGGGCGGATAGCCTCGTCGGCAGTGATGTATCCGGCGGCGATGAACTGGCGGATCACCTGCGCGGGCAGCAGGCCAGCGCGCGCCGAAGCCTCCTCCAGCATCACATTATCCGTCTCTCTCTTTGCGCTGCGTTTCTGCATTATGCCCATTACTCATCATCGCGGTCTTGACGCAAGGCCCATGGCAGGCGTAATCCACCCTTAACGACCCGTGGTGATTTGGCCGGCCGGCTTGCAGCCACGTTAAACAACTCGCTAAAGTGGCCGCTTCCGAGACCATCGGGCCGGCCCTCATCAAGCCGGCTTTGTCTTTGAAAGGACACCCGATGGCAGAAGATAGTCACTCCCCCGCGGCGAAACACTGGCATCCGGCCACCCAGCTCGTTCATGGCGGGACGCTCCGCACGCCATTCGGCGAGACCTCAGAGGCGCTGTTCCTCAATTCCGGCTTCACCTATGAGAGCGCCTACGACGCCGAGCGTCGTTTCAAGGGGGATGACGACGGCTATATCTACACGCGCTATAACAACCCCACCCTCACCATGTTCGAGACGCGCATGGCGCTGCTCGAAGGCGCCGAGGCGGGCCGCGCGACGGCATCCGGCATGGCGGCGGTCAATGCGGCCTTCTTCTC
>Ga0081540_1004649_pt1 | contig 10386 bp, 10 predicted proteins | sample TabmetS2T1R1_FD_71024 | JGI IMG/M metagenome (GOLD analysis project Ga0081540, IMG submission 71024) | Tabebuia heterophylla rhizosphere microbial communities from the University of Puerto Rico - S2T1R1 | ecosystem: Host-associated > Plants > Roots > Rhizosphere ... | reverse complement strand
GTCTGGCCCTCGAACAACCTGGATGGGTGGCGGATGAGCGCCGCCATCACCCACCTGCATCCTCGGCGCCATTGTCTCAACCTCACGGTGCGGGGCAACGTGTTCGTCCGGCGGGTGGTGTTCAAGGAGCAAAAGGCGGTCGGTGTCGAAGTGGAAAGCGGGGGCGAGATCTTCACCGTCGAAGCGGCACGGGTGGTGTTGAGCGCCGGGGCGCTCAAGTCGCCCCATATCCTGATGCTGTCCGGCATCGGGCAAAAGACACAACTTGAGCAATGGGGGATACCCCTGATCCACGAGCTGCCCGGGGTGGGAGAGAACCTCTGGAACCACCTTGCCGCCCAGATCACCTTCAAAGTCAAAGACGGCAAGTCCCTGGTGACCGGCATCGAAACCGCCCGCTATAGTTTGCACTACACGTCGTCAGGCTCTGAGGAAGTCAACGATATGTTGCTGCGGACCACCCCCGTCGTGGATGAACGGCCGGAACGGGTCCATGGCGTGCGGACCCAACCGCTCACCGGGGACGTGCCCGCCGAGCGCGTCGCCCGGATCTCGTGCACGCTCGGGTTGCCCGATGGCGTCGGCTACGTCAGGCTCGCCTCGGCCGATCCCACCGTCCAGCCCACCTTCCACTACCGGTATCTCCACCATCCCAACGACAAGCGCCGGGTGCGGGAAGGCATCGGCATGGCCGCAGCCCTCTTGCAATCTGATGCGTACAAAGACGTGGCCGAGTACCGCATCCAGCCCACGGATGACGTCCTAGCCAACGACGACGCGTTGGACCTCTATATCCGGAAGACTGTCGGCACCGCCCGGCACGTCTCCGGGACGTGCAAGATGGGGCCCGATGCCGACCCGATGGCGGTCGTGGACCAATACTGTCACGTGAAGGGGGTCCAGGGGCTGTCAGTGGTCGATGCATCGATCATGCCGCGCATTCCCCGCTCCGGTGGCTGCCACGCCACCGTGCTCATGATTGGGGAGCGCGCCGTCGCATTCATCGAGGCCGCTCTCCGTCAACCCTCCGGAGTCTAAGATGGCCTCTACAACCTACCGGGTATGATCACCCGGACATGATGCCTGCCCTGGCGGTCATGGGGCCGCCTTGCGTTGCTCTCCTCCGCTATGTTCTTAGGGAGATACCGGGACGAGAGCGAGGCCGTATGGCGTCATGCTGCCAGACAGCGAGGGGGCATGCACTTTGGGGCCGGTCGTCTTCCGTATGGACTCCGCGTCCGTCAATCTCTCTGACCACCCGGCGGCGCCCCCGGTTGCGCTCCGCGCTCGTAGAGGTCCATGCGTCATGGCCCACGCGGATGCCCTTGGCGGCGCCCCTGTTCCCTCATCTCTTGGCCTAGAGGGTGGCAGACATGTGCATGCGCAGGCCGCCTGCTCTCCGCAACGCTCTATTGGCCTTGAGGTCCACCAGGATGTCGTCGTGCTCTGTGTCAGTGATGACACCGGACAAGTGCTGGAGCGCCAGCGCTGTGCCTGTACCCGCGACGCGTGAGCACAGGTGGGGCAGCGGACGCTATGCCCCACCGATAAAGTCGCACTCGAGGCGACCACGCCTATCTGGCCAGTAGTCAATATGCTCCGGGTGCCGCCGTGGCCCAGCCAGGGGGGGGAAGCAGCACAGGGCGGGAGCCTACGCAGACGACAGACATCCGCACGGCCTGTTTCGAGGGGGCCGCCAGGGCGTACCAGGGCCCCTGGGAGATCATACCAATTCTCTCCTATAGAACTTTTTGATCTTTTGGAGGGACACGACCCCTCGTTTGAGAGGCACTCCGCGTCGCACCAGTATAACCACCACGGATCTCGGCAGTTCCCTCAGTCCGCCAACAACTCCAGCAGGGCTGTGGACACCGCGTCGGGACGCTGCACCGGGAGGTCGTGCCCGGCTCCTGCGACGATGCGGCGCGCCACCAGCGTGGTGAAATGCGCCGCGTCTTCCGAGGGGTCTGCCGAGGGTACCCCCAGTCCGCTGTCTCCCGCGCGCAACACAATGGTTGGCACCGTGATGGGGGGACGTTTGGCCAACGCACGCTCCACGTCGAGGAAACGTGCTTCACCCGGAGCGTTCCGGTGCCGGTGCCGGTAGGAGTGGATCACGATATCCACGAAGTCCGGATTATCGAAGGAGGGCGCGGACCGGTTGAACGCTTCGTCAGTGTAGGTCCAGGTCGGCGCCCAGGTCTCCCAGAGGTATCGGACGACGTCCCGCCGGTGGTGTTCCAGACCGACGCGGCCCTGCTCGGTATTGAAGTACCACTGGTACCACATCCTCGCGGCTCGCCTCGCGGGCGCCGGCTCTGCGGTGTCGATGGTATTTTGGACCGAATAGCCCCCTATGGCGACAAAGCCTTTGACCAGCGCCGGATGCAAGATCGAGGTGATACAGGCGGCCCGCAGGCCCCAATCAAACCCTGACAGCACACACTGCTCTATGCGCAATGCTTCAGCAAAGTCCACCACGTCCTGGCCGATGGCGGCCTGCTCCGCCATCCGGGGGGCATGTGGGTCAAGAAAGCGGGTCGCCCCGTAGCCGCGCAGGTAGGGCACCAAGACCCTGTACCCGGCCTCGACCAGCGGAGGCACCACGCCGTCGAACGACCGGATGTCGTACGGAAACCCGTGCAGCAGGATGATGGGAAACCCGGAGGCCTCCCCATGTTCCTCGTACCCGATGCTCAGTACCGGGGTCTGGGCACATTTGACGCGTGCTAAATCAGTCATCGCCATCCTCTCACGGAATCTCTGCTGTCCTCAACCATCCTGACCGGCTTTGCCAGCACGGGTTGCGGCTTAGTGGGAAGGAGAAGTCCAGAATCGCTTTACAGATAGGTCCCCATTTGGACAGCAGCCTAGAGGCAAGCGTCCCGGACGGCCTGGGAGACGGCAGCGAGGCGGGCATTGTTGGTGGCAGTGCCCCTGAAACCGTTGGTGATGTACCCCACAGCAAGGCCGGACTCCAGATCGGCCCAACCGATGGAGGTTCCAGCGCCCCCGTGGCCGAAGGTCCTCAGGGGATTGCCGGCTGCACGCCCCATCCGTTCGTCGGCCAACGCCATGCCCAGAGCACGCTGGGCGAAGACGCCCAGAGATTGGTCGATGCCCTCTACTTGCAGTGTGACTCCTTCCTCGACGGTCTCAGTCGACAGCACCCTGGCGCCGTCCAGCGACCCGCGCCGCTCCAGCATGGCGTAGAAGCGGGCCAAATTGCCCGCAGAGGCCACGCCGCCCGCCCCAGGGACCACCGCGTGCACGGCGACGGGCAGGCTGAACGTGGTGCTGTAGCCGTTGGGGTCAGCGTCTGTCTCCATCTTCCGCATGGGGGACACCCGATCTTCCAGCCCCTGTGGTAACCCCACGTAGGTGTCCTCTATCCCCAAGGGCGCGGTGAGCTCCTCTGCGAGAAACCGGTCGAAGGGACGTCCGTCGATACGACGCACCAGCTCCGCGATGACCCATCCGTAGTTAATCGGGTGATAGGCCATCGTCTCTCCCGGAGTAGAGACGGCCGGTGCTCGTTCCATGGCACTGGTCACTTTGCCCCAGTCGGGCCAATCATGCGGGGGCAGGTCCTTGGGCGTCTCCGGGAACCCGCCACGGTGAGTCAACACGTGGCGCACGGTGACGGTCGCCTTCCCATGCTGGCCGAACTCCGGCCAGTATGTGGCCACTGCGTCGTCCCACGCGAGCTGGCCCCGCTCCTTGAGCAGGTAGAGACAGGCGGCCGCTAAGGGCTTGGTGGACGACATCAGCACAAACATGGTCTGACTGGTCACTGGCTGGGTCACTCCGCCACCGTCTCGGACGTCGGAGACACCACCGTAGATGTCCAACACCAGATGGCCATAGCGGTACACGGCCAGGCCGGCGCCCGGATGGAGACCGCGCTCGATCTGGGCGTAAAAGAGCTGCTGCACCTGTTCGAGCTTCTTGGGGTCCATCCCAACGGCATCAGGATTGGTAAAGGTGGTCATGAATCTTCCTCTCACAGCCTCTCATGTCAGTAATCCGCGCGGCATTGTAGCGCGGGCCCTGTGGACATGCAACCCTACGCCATGGATCTTGGGGAGCACGGGGACGATACTAACCAATGGTGTTAGTCTCTGACAAACCAAGCAACGCTATTGGTATTTTACAGACTAAACTCCGCGATCGAGAGGGGCACGAAGCCCGACGCGGTGGGCCGTAAGCCCTGCCACTGGACCAGCACATTGAAGAGCGCCATCGTGAACGCGAGCCGTGCCTGAAAATACGCCCACTCGCGGTGCATGACTTTCTTGAAGTGGCAGACGAGCGTCAGCATCGACAAGACCGTCTCCACCAGCATGCGCTCCTCCCACGCGCCCCGCTGACAGAGTTTCAGGTTGGCGGGATCGCCCGCCGCGGCATGGAAGGCGGTATCACTCAGGACAATCATCCGCCCATCCACCTGCTGAATCAGCCATTGAAAGGTGTTATCCGCGACATTGGCCGTGGCACACGCCCACCCCACGACCAATCCCCACTGATTGAGGAGCAGACAGAGTTTCCCGCCGACAATCCAGCGGTGATTGGAGAGGCCTTTGCGCCCGATCTGCTGCGGGCTGCGCCCCTCGCGCATGGGATGGATCAGCTCGATGCCGTAGGTGTCGATGACGCCGAGCACGGTCGGAGCGGCCAAGAACGTCCGCGTCCAGTCGTGATGGGTCTTCAAAAGACGAAAGAGCCGGGTGCGCTCGGGGAGGTGGGGAAACAACGGTCGATAGTCACGCGTCAGCCAGCGATAGAAGGGCCGGTTGCCCACACCTTTGAGGGCATGCAGCAGTCCTAAGGTGACCACCTCACTGGGCCAGAGGTGCGCCTCAGGGTGTTTGGGGATAGCGCCCAACTGCTCATCGACCTCATAGAACAACGCGGTGATAAACTCGATGGTGGTGGTCATAGACTCCTCCGCTCCTGGCAGGGTTGCATGCTTTCGACCAGCTGGGAGGAAGTGTATGGCCATGACAATAAGGCCGACAAGTACTATTGAGCTCGTTGGTTTGCAAGCGACTAACACCATTGGTTAGTAAAGATGGGCGTGGCGATCTCAAACAGGTACTCCTCAGTCTGGGCGTGAGCGGCGATGGTGGGTTGCCGCTGCGGCTCGGGATACGGGATGGGAATACGAGTGACAGTGTGGAGACACCGATCGCGATTGAGGAGTGCCTCGCCTTGGGCCTGGAGGGGGTCCAAGGGATTGTGGCGGATAGCAAGGGGTATAGTCGACGGACGTTAGGCCTGTGTCTGGAAAAAGGGTTGGGCTTGGTGACCCTCGTGCCACGGACCTGTGCGGTACGCCAAGAACTGGAAGCCTGGGGACAACAGCAACCCGTCTTGCCCCTCTTAGCAGAAAAGCCTGGGCGGACCAAGGACGAAGCGTGTCGCCGTTGGCATGGGCAAAGCGTCATCCGGCCTGCGGAGGTCGAGTACAGCGATGGGCGGGTGACGCAGGAGGAACTGCGCTTTCTCGTGGTGCATTCGAGTCAACTGGCCCAGCAACAAACCCAGACATATGCCAGCGCCCAAGGGAAGGAAGCCGAGGCCATTACAGACCACGTGCAGCGAGTGCACGCCCGCTGGTTTGCCTGTGAGGCTGATGCCGAAGCCGCCATCGCGGAGTATGAGCACCAAGGGCCGGGACACCGAGGCCGCCGCCCACGCCCTTGGCGGTATCACGCGGTGTGCTATCGTGTCGTCGCCGCCCCCCGCCGTACGCGACGCGCGCGGCGGGGACGCCCAGCCAAGATGGACCCGCCACCGCTTGAGTCGGGCTATCGCCTGGTGGTGGACGTGGAGGCACTCGCCAACCCGGAGGAGGACAATGGCTGGATGATACTGGCCACGACCGTGCGCGCTGAGGTATGTGGCGATGCGGACATTCTCCACGCCTATCAGGACCAAAATACCACTGTAGAACCTGGTTTTCGTTGGATCAAGAACCCCGCGGCCATCGCTCCCGTGTGGCTCGAGAAACCCGAACGGATCGCGGCCTTGGCGATGCTCACCGTCATCGGCTTACTGGTCTACAGTATCATTCAGCGGCAGGTGCGCCTGTATCTCCATACCCATGGCCAGCAGGTGCCAGGGAACAAAGGCACGACAGCGATACCGACAAGTCTTCCCCTACCATTTTCGCGTATCCCTCTGAACATCAAGCACTTAGTCCATTTTGCGTGCCATGATGTAGTCATGTAAATAGACAATTTCTTCTAGATTAATTGGGATATGTGTGCTATTTTTACCCTCATGTATATAACAGCCGTCCCCAATCGCCACTCCCCTCCCGCCATTCTCCTCCGCGAGTCCTTCCGCGACGGGGACAAGGTGCGGACGCGCACCCTCGCCAACCTCACCTCGTGGGCCCCGGAGCGGATCGAGGCCCTACGCCGCGCTCTCAAAGGCGAGTTTGATGGCCTCACAGGGGACCTGCAACCCGTCTGTGGCCCCATCTTTGCTGTCCTGTTTGTCCTCAAGCAACTCGCTGAGCGCGTCGGACTGCTCCGGGTGCTGGGGACAGAGCGCTGGGCCAAGCTCGTCTTGTTTCTGGTCCTGGCACGCGTGGCCGCGCAAGGGTCGCGCCTCTCGGCCGTGCGGTGGGCGTCCCAGCATGCTGTGGCGGAAACCCTCGGCCTCGGACCCTTTGACGAAGATGACCTCTACGCGGCGCTGGATCGCCTGGCCGGAGAGCAGGAGCGTATTGAGGGTGCGCTCTATCGCCGGACGGTGCTGCAGCGGGGGGGGGCTCCCACCGTGATCTTATATGACGTGACCTCCTCGTACGTTGAGGGCGCCTGCAATGAGCTCGCGGCCTTTGGGTACAACCGGGACAAGAAAGCGGGCAAGACCCAGATCGTGATTGGCTTGGTGACGATGGGTACGGGCGAGCCTTTAGCGGTGCAGGTGTTCGACGGCAACACGTCTGATCCGCTGACGGTGCCCGCGCAGGTCGAGACGCTCAAAACCCGTTTTGGGATCACGGCGGTCGTCTTCGTCGGGGATCGTGGGATGGTCAAGCGCAAAGGGAAGACGGTGCTGGCCGCCGCGGGCTATCAGTACATCACAGCCCTGACCACCCCCCAGGTGCGTAAACTCCTGCGTGAGGGCGTGTTGCGTCCCGAGTGGTTTGCCGCGCACGTCTACGAAGTGCCGCATGGCCCGGTACGTCTGGTGCTGCGCCGCAGCGAGGCCATGCGGGACAAGGCGCAGCGCCGCCGTGCCGACAAGCTGGCCAAGCTGGACGCGTTGCGCAGCGCCCGCAATGCCTTTGTGCAGACAGCGAAACGGGCTCAGCCGGAAGCCGGGCTGCGGACCCTACGCGCCTGGGTCAAGCGGCACAAGCTGGAGGCGTTCGTCCAGGTCTCCCTGGACGAGGGGCAGCTCACGGCGACGGTGGATACCACGGCCCAAGCGGAGGCCGCGGTGCTGGATGGGTGTTACGTCTTGGAGACCGACGTGCCGCCGCCGGCCCTCGACGCCCAAACCGTGCATGACCGCTACTGTGACCTCCATGAGGTCGAGCAGGACTTCCGCACGATGAAGACGGGCCTCTTGGAGGTGCGTCCCATCTTTGTCCGCAAAGCCCGGCGCACCCGCGCCCATGTGTTGGTGACGATGTTGGCCTTGAAAGTGGTCCGCGAGATGCGCCGGGGGCTGGTCGTCGCCTTCGGCACCACGGATGACGACAAGATGGCGGTGACGGTGGAGGACGCCTTGCTGGCGTTAGCCCGGCTCTGTCTGCTGACCTATCACGTCCAGGGCACAGTGGTGACGCGCTTGCCGACCCCAGATGCGCGTCAAAAGGCGATTCTCGACGCCTTGGAGACCCCCTTACCCCCTGCCAGGAGCTTGCGCCACATGTAGGCAGACACTTCTCCGCCCTCGCTGCTTCATACCATCAATGATTCCAGAGAGTTACATGGAGTGGCCTGCTCAAAGCAAGCGGGAAGATCCGTCGGGCAAAAAACCCCGATCTCGGGCTGACAGATGCGGCACGCCTAGTTAGGGTTCAAGACTATTTCAAATAGGCATGAACCACACTTGCTGGCATATGGAAATAAGCACGATAGTCGACTCCTGGATATGTAACGGACCAGGCCTTTATTGGGTTCGCATTATAATTGTAGCCACCATCACTAAATACAGATGGACTATATTGAGGATCCGAGAAAACCAACGCCAGCTCTAAGACCGAGTTTGGGATTATGGTATTACTCATTGTTATCACGCCGGAAATATTATAGGTTGAGTCTTGCATAACATACTTTTGATAGTCGCGCATGAAGACATCCGTTAAGACATGTGACATGTCATAATGGAAGTCCTGACTGTTGATGCTACCACCCACCCAATCAGTTTTTCGGACCTCATAGCCAAACGCACGATATACAGCCCACAGAGTAAGAGCAGACGCACCGCAATACCCGGTAACGGCAGATGGAGAACTGACAGGCTCATCCAGCCGCAAATAGAGCGAATTACTAGGTTGCGCATCTCCACCATAAGCTGGATAAATATAATCCAAGATGGGTGTAACTCTCATATTGACGCTCGATGCTTCATCTGCGTTTGGTGAAGGCAATGACTTTCCGAGGCAACGTCACCGACCGTTTATACGTCTCGCTCAGGAGAGACCAAGCGCGTTCAAACCGCTCACTTTGACACAAGGCGCGAAATGTCAAAATGGCCTGTCCACCAGCCGTCCGCCAGCGCATCCCCGAACGCTTCAAGCGTTGGCTTACGAGCGTTTTACACGCCGCTTCCACCACCCCAGAGCCAATGGGCAGGTTCTGCGCCCGTAGGTCGCTATAGCGCATGCGGTGGCGATGCTCACGAAAATACGCAAGCGCTTTATGAATGGCCTGACGACGGGGGTAGCGCGTCCGTAAGCGACCCAGCGCCCCCATGACGGTGTCTACCCCCTCCGGCGCATCGCGCAGCACCGCACTCAATGTCTCTAAGCGCTCCTGATACTTGGACGTTCCCTCCCCATAGGCGGCTCCCAGTGCGGCCCCAAGATGCTCAGCCGCATGATAGAAATCCAGCACCTCCTGGCCAACCGGGAGGACTTCGCTGAGATAGCTCCAGTTGTCCGGCGCGCCATCGGCCACTTTGACGACCCGCAGATGGGGCCGCTGGATCAACGCCCCCATCACCTCCGCGGTCAGCTGCCTCTTGAGGGCGGCTTTGTTGGCCTCCGGCATCCGGGCCATACGACGGGTGCACAGACGCACGCCGTTTCGGTCATAATAAGACACGGTGGCACAACCCACCTCCTGATACCCCGCCGGGCCACTGGGTAACTGGCCTTGGGCGCGCGCACGTTGACGCTTGGCGTGGCGCTCACCATCTTTCATCGGCGCCATCACCCCGTCGAGTGACACGGCCATCGCCACCGCCTCGGTGGGGATCGCCTCCTGTTGGCGCAGGGTCGCTTCAAAGTGCGGCCGTTGCGCCTCCCAGTGGACACTTAGTGCTTTCGGCAACCGATCGAGCGTGCTTTTCGACGGCGTCATATTCCCCAACAGGTCAAAGAGTTCTGCCCCTTCCTTGGGCGTCAAATGCGCCACCACCCAGGTGGCCTGCTTCGCCGCCAACGGGGTCCAGTAGCCCTCGATGATCCCAGCGCGCAGTTCCAGAGGGCACAGCGCATGCCCGCCATGCGGACGTCGATACAGGCTCCGCTCGACCCGTACAGGGCCCACGGCACTGTTATAGGTCGTTGCACACCGTAAGACACGATGATACCGCTCTCCTGCGACCTCGATCGTCGGGACATCGAGATCGAAGCGGGACAGTTCTTGTCCCAGCGCTTCGCGCTCTGCCGCTACAAAGAGCCGATGCAGCTCCTGTTCAAAAGCATCGAGGTCTTCGACGGGCTCATGAGCGTCTCGACGCTGACGCAGAAAGTCCTGGAGCTGATCCATGGCATGGGTATCACTGGACAAGAGGTCACGGCTCTGCAATGCTTGCATGGGGGCTCCCCTCTGGCGTAGGTGGTGCGTGTGATAACCCCCTTATTCCAGAGCGGCGATGCCCCGTCAAGAGGACCACTCAGGAGACAGAGCAGTGCGGAGCAAACGACCTCAATGTTCATACATCAATATGTGAGCTACACCCATGCCGGATCCTGCCCCCAGCATTGCGGACTATCGGAAGTTCGCCGAGTTGCGGGTGGAGGCGATCAATCACGCGCTGGCCGGCATTCCGTCAGACCGCGTACGATATCACCTGTGTTGGGGGAGCTGGCACGGGCCTCATGTCACCGATGTGCCGCTGAAGGACATTGTGGACATCGTGTTGCGGGTGCACGCTGATGCCTATAGTGTGGAAGCCGCCAATCCGCGCCAT
>Ga0081540_1004648_pt1 | contig 10386 bp, 5 predicted proteins | sample TabmetS2T1R1_FD_71024 | JGI IMG/M metagenome (GOLD analysis project Ga0081540, IMG submission 71024) | Tabebuia heterophylla rhizosphere microbial communities from the University of Puerto Rico - S2T1R1 | ecosystem: Host-associated > Plants > Roots > Rhizosphere ... | reverse complement strand
GGCTGATCCGGAACGCCGTGCGCTCCTGCGGCGGCGCGATGAAGGCGCCGACGCCGACGCGGCTCTGGACGATGCCGTCGTATTTGAGCTGCGAGATCGCCTCCCGGACCACCGTCCGCGCAACGCCGAACTCGGTCGCCAGCGCCTGTTCGGACGGCAGGCGATCGCCCGGCCGAAGCTCGCCCGCGTGCAACGCGCCGGTCAGGCTGGCGACAATTTCCTGCGGCAATGAGGGGCTGCGCTCGAGCGATTTGAATTTCACCAGATGGTCCTGTCCAGATGGCGTTGCCGGCCGGACCCCGCTACCGCGATCCACGCCAGCGGGCAGGCATATCGAAATAAGGCAAGCGGCGCAAATCAATTAATCAGGTTGTCAGACAGCCTGTGCGCATGGTAGCCGAGCAAAAATGCCGGGTGGCAGGGCGACGCTGCTACACGCGAATGCCAGAAATTCCAAAGTGACCGTCAAACCAAACGGGGGGCCGGAGATGACGACATTCGAACGCGTTGGCTTTATCGGCCTTGGCGGCATGGGACGTGGACTGGTGAAGAACCTCGTCGCCAAGGGCGTGGCGGTGACCGCCTATGATCTCAACCCGTCCGCAGTGGCGGTCGCCAAATCGTTTGGCGCGACCGCTGCCAACGGCGTCCAGGAAATCCGCGACAATTGCCGCATCATCATGATCTGCGTCAATGAAGCCGAGGACGTCGAGGCGCTGATGATATGTCGCGACGGGCTGCTCGCGGGTCCTGAGCCGGGATTTGTCATCGTGGACCACACCACCGGCAGTCCGCAGATGGTCGCCAAGCTCGACCGCATGGTGCGCGCGGCCGGCGGCCGCTATGCCGAGGCGCCGATGACGCGGACGCCGAAGCATGCCGACATCGGCAAGGTCAACGTGCTGTTTGGCGGCGAGCGTGATCTGCTCGAGGATCTCAGGCCCTATTTCGAACTCTATGCCGAAAACATCTTCCACATCGGCCCGCTCGGGCACGCCATCCGCCTCAAGCTCATTCACAACTACATCGCTTTTGCCAATGTTGCGGCGTGGTGCGAGGGCTTTGCGCTTGCCGCAAAGGATGGGCTCGATCTCTCCCAGGTGATCAGCATCATCTCGGCGGCCGGCGGCAAGAGCGGCATGCTTGATCTCTACGGCCAGGCCACGCTCGATGGCGACTTCACCCCGCTGATGTCGCTGGCGAACGCCCGCAAGGATGTCCGCTATTACGCGCGCTGGCTGGAGGAGGCAGGCCTTCCGGGATTCATGGCGGAGGCGGTGCACCAGACCTATCGGCAGGCGGCGCTATTGGGGCATGACGGCGAATCCTGCACCGCCGTCATCAAGGCCTATGAGGCCGTGACCGGCGTGGAGGCGCGGGTAGGGCAGAAAGACCGGCAATAAGGAACATGACCGGCGGCATATCTGACCTCGCACGAAACCGGTTGCTGGTGACGGCGCCATTCATTAAGCCGGGTCCAAATCTGTCACGGAAGGGCGAGGCGATGGACGCAAATCTTCGAACCGGTGGGCATATCCTGATCGAGCAACTGGCCCTGCACGGCGCAGACACCGTGTTCGGCGTGCCGGGCGAGAGCTTTCTCGCGGCGCTCGACGGCATGTACCAGAGCCAGCGCGTGCGTTTCATCAACGCCCGGCAAGAAGGCGGCGCTGCCATGATGGCGGATGCCTATGGCAAGCTGACGGGCCGCCCGGGGATTGCGTTTGCCACCCGCGGGCCCGGCGCCACCAATGCCTCCGCCGGCGTTCATGTCGCGTTCCAGGACTCGACGCCGCTGATCCTGCTCCTCGGCCAGGTCGGGCGCGACATGATGGAACGCGAGGCGTTCCAGGAAATCGATTATCGGCTGATGTTCGGGCCGATGGCCAAATGGGTCGCGCAGATCGACGATGCGCGGCGGATTCCGGAATTCATCTCGCGCGCCTTCTTCACCGCGACCTCCGGCCGTCCCGGTCCGGTCGTGCTGGCGCTGCCTGAGGACATGCTCACCGATACCGTCGACGTGCCGGACGCGCCGCCCTACAATCCGCTTCCGATCGCGCCCGATGACGGCGCCTTGCGGCAATTCCATGCGCAGCTTTCGGAGGCGAAGCAGCCGTTCCTGATCGTCGGCGGGGGCGGGTGGAGCGACCAGGCGCGCCGCGATCTCGAGGCGTTTGCGTCAGCGCACGAAGTGCCGGTGGGCGTTTCGTTCCGCTGCCAGGACTACTTTGACAATCTGCATCCCTGCTATGGCGGCCATATCGGCATCGGTCTCGATGCCAAAATCGCCGACCGGATCCGCAACAGCGATCTGGTGATCGCGCTTGGCGCGAGGCTGGGAGAGGCCACGACAGGCGGCTACACGCTGTTCGATATTCCGAAACCGAAGCAGCCGCTGGTTCACGTCTATCCCGATCCCGAAGAGATCGGCCGCGTCTATTCGCCGACACTCGGCGTGGTCGCGAGCAGCGCGGCCTTTGCGGCCGCGATCAAGCGGCTGGAGCCGAAGCATCGATCGCGTGCCGACCATGTCAAGGCAGCGCATGCCGACTATCTCGCCTTTGCCGAGCCGACGCGCTCGCCCGGCGACGTGCAGCTCGCGGAAATCGTGCGCGGTTTGAGCGATCGCTTGCCGCACGACACCATCATCTGCAACGGCGCCGGCAATTATGCCGTCTGGGTGCACCGCTTCTGGCGCTATCGGCAATTTCGCACCGAGCTCGCGCCGACGTCGGGCTCGATGGGCTACGGCTTGCCGGCGGCAGTGGCCGCCAAGCTGCAGCATCCCGAGCGCACGGTGATCGCGTTCGCCGGCGACGGCTGCTTCCAGATGACCGGGCTGGAGTTCATGACCGCGGTCGAAAACCGGCTGCCGCTGATTGTGATCGTCTGCAACAACGGCATGTACGGCACCATCCGCATGCACCAGGAGCGGACCTATCCGGGCCGTGTCTCCGGCACCGATCTCGCCAACCCCGACTTCGCGGCGCTTGCGCGCGCGTGCGGCGGCTTCGGCGCCCATGTCAAGCGCACCGAGGATTTCGCCCGCGCTTTTGATGAGGCCGTCGCCTCGGGGCTGCCTTCGATCATCGAGCTCACGATCAGCCCGGAGGCGCTGACACCGGTAGCGTCACTCAGCGAAACGCGCGCCAAGGCAATGGCCGCACAGGGGTGATAGCTGGCTTTAAGTTCGCGTCGGCCGGCGTCGCTTGACGGCGCTGCGCCGCGGCGTGCGCGCCACCCGTGGGCGCAGCCGGCTCGTCGCCTCGCGTCGTGGCTTGACGGGCGGCTGCGGTCCGCGCGCCAAATCCATCAGCATGCGCAGCGCCTCTACCACGGAGCGCTGGCGCACGGTGGTGCGGCCAATGGCTCCAAAACGGAATTCGCGGTGCAGGATCTTGCCGTCGCGCGAGGCGACCGCGAAATGGACGAGGCCGACCGGCTTGCCCGGCGTGGCGCCGCCGGGACCCGCAATGCCGGTAATGGATACCGCGAGGTCGACGCCGGCCTTTTCCAGGGCGCCGATGGCCATCGCGGTCGCGGTTTCCTTGCTGACCGCGCCGAAGGTCGCAAGCGTGGAGGCCTTGACGCCGAGCATCGCGCGCTTGGCGTCGTTGGAATAGGTGACGAAGCCACGGTCGATCACATCGGAAGAGCCGGGTATGTCGGTGAGCGCGCCGGCGACCAGGCCGCCCGTGCAGGACTCCGCCGTCGCGATCGTCAGCTTGCGCATCCGGCATAAATCTAGCAGCGAGCGGGAGAGGGCGCGGGCGTCGCTGCCGCTCATCCTACTCGCTCCAGGGCAGACGGATGGTGGCGCACGCAGTCGCGGCGATGCCTTCCTCGCGGCCGGTAAAGCCGAGCCGTTCGCTGGTCGTTGCCTTCACTGCGACACGCGAGATGTTGAGGCCGGTGATTTCGGCGATCCGGGCGCGCATGGTGTCCCGAAGCGGACCGATCTTGGGACGCTCGCATATCATCGTGACTTCGAGATTGGCGATCCGGCCGCCGCGCGCGGTCACGCGATCGACGGCATATTTGAGGAACTTGTCGGACGCAGCGCCCTTCCATTGCGGATCGCTCGGCGGAAAGTGCGAGCCGATATCGCCGTCCGCCAGCGCGCCGAGAATGGCGTCGACCAGGGCATGCAGGCCGACGTCGCCGTCGGAATGGGCGAGAAAGCCGCGTGTGTGCGGCACGCGTACGCCGCAGAGCATCAGATGATCGCCGTCACCGAAAGCGTGCACGTCGTAGCCGGTGCCGGTTCTGATGTCGCCGAGCTGGGCGGCGAGGCGGGCTTCCTCGCGGATGAAATCTTCAGGCGTTGTCAGTTTCATGTTTGCAGGATCGCCTTCAAAGGTCGCCACCGTCAATCCCGCCCATTCGGCGAGCGCCGCATCGTCGGTGAAATCGCTGCGGCCATCACGCGCGGCGCGGCGATGGGCATCGAGAATCACATCGAAGCGGAACGCTTGCGGCGTCTGCGCGATTCGCAGCCGCGCGCGTTCGGGCGTCGCCTCGACGTCTCCGGTATCGCCGACCTGCTTGATCGTGTCGGTGACGGGGATCGCAGGAACCGCCGCGCCGGTGCGGCCGGCGGCGTCGATCGCGCGCGAAATCACCGCAGGCGTCACGAAAGGCCGCGCAGCGTCATGGATCAGGACGACGTCGGGCTTCTCCGCCGCCAGCGCCTCGAGGCCGGCATGCACCGAAGCTTGGCGTGTCGCACCGCCATTGGTGGGCGGCTGATGGCGTAGTCCCGCGACAGCCGCATTGAAGATGGCCGCATCATCGGGATTCACCACCGGCTGCACGGCGAACACATCAGGATGCCGGCAGAACGCCTCCATGGCGCGGAAGATCACCGTCTGTCCGCCGATCTCGCGATATTGCTTGGGCCCCCCGGCGCCGGCGCGAAGCCCGCGTCCGGCTGCGACGAGGATGGCTGCGGTACGCTCAGGTCTGGGCATCTGGACTCAAATACGAACGAATCAGGGTTGAGGAGGGGGTGTCAGGCCGCGCTGGCGCACAGCCCTTACCATGCCGAATACGGAAAACAGAGTGATTCCCATCACCTGTGGGAAAAGCGGTTTTTGTTGCAGTGCACTTGCACAAATGATAGATCTGTCTAAAGTGTAGGCAAGAAGCTTGACTGCCCAAGATTTGTGCTCACAATATGCGCCGACGGTTGCAATGACGCCGCCGCCCTAACCATGAGAACGCCGTGACCGGCCCGGAAAGTTCACGCTCTAAGCCGTTGAAAATAGGCGAAATTGCCGTCGCCAACCGGGTTCTTCTGGCGCCGATGTCCGGCGTCACCGATGCTCCCTTTCGACGTCTTGCCGCCACCCTCGGCGCCGGGCTGGTCGTCTCAGAGATGACCGCCAGCGATGAACTCGTGCACGGCAGGCCGATGTCGGTTCTGCGCTGCGAGAGAGCCGGTGTCGGAGCGCATGTCGTTCAACTCGCGGGCTGCGAGGCCCATTGGATGGCGGAGGGCGCAAGGGTTGCGGAAGCGGCCGGCGCCGACATCATCGATATCAACATGGGCTGTCCGGCGCGTCATGTCACTGGCGGCCAATCCGGCTCGGCCCTGATGCGCGATCTCGATCATGCGCTCACGCTGATCGAGGCCACGATCGCGGCGGTGAAGGTGCCGGTGACGCTGAAGATGCGGCTCGGCTGGGACGATCGTTCGCTCAACGCGCCCGAATTGGCACGCCGCGCCGAGCAGGCCGGCGTGCAGATGATTACCGTGCACGGGCGCACGCGTTGCCAATTCTACAAAGGCGTGGCCGACTGGAATGCCGTGCGCGCGGTCAGGGACGCGGTCTCGGTGCCGCTTGTCGTCAACGGCGACATCACCTCATTCGAGAAGGCGGTCCGCGCACTGGAAGTCTCGGGCGCGGACGCCGTGATGATCGGACGCGGTGCGCAGGGCCAGCCGTGGTTGCCGGGACAGATCGGCCGCAGGCTCGAAACCGGGCAGGCCGAGACAATACCGTCACTCGCCGAACAACTCGCGCATGTGCGCGCGCTCTACGACGAGGTTTGCAGCCATTACGGGCTGCGCATCGGGCTCAAGCACGCACGCAAGCATCTCGGCTGGGCCCTGGAGATTGCAGCCCAGTGCAGCCGCGCGCCGGCGGAGACGCTGAAAGCCTGGCGGCAGAAGATCCTGACGTCGGAGGATCCACACCGCGTGCACCGATCGCTGCAGGACGCGTTCGACGATTTCGCATGGAGTGCTGCTGCATGAGCTCAGCCGCAGAACATCGCCGTCCCGTGCCCGCCGACAGCGAGGCCATCCTCAACGCGCTGCCCAACCCGGTGCTGCTGGTGGCCCCCGACGGCCGCATCATCGACGCCAACATCGCCGCCGAATCGTTCTTCGAGATTTCGACGCAATTCCTGCGGCGGCAGTCGCTGAAGGAACTGGTGCCGTTCGGCAGTCCGTTATTGGCGCTGATCGACCAGGTGCGCGCCAGCGGCTCGCCGGTCAACGAATACAAGGTCGATCTCGGCACGCCCCGCATTGGCGGCGACCGTCAGGTCGATCTGCACGTCGCCCCGCTCACCGAACGTCCCGGCCATATCGTGGTGATGCTGCAGGAGCGCACCATCGCCGACAAGATGGACCGGCAATTGACGCACCGGAGCGCGGCGCGTTCGGTGATCGCGCTGGCCGCGATGCTCGCGCATGAAATCAAGAATCCATTGTCGGGTATCCGCGGCGCGGCGCAATTGCTGGAGCAGGCGGCCTCGTCCGAAGACCGCATGCTGACGCGGCTGATCTGCGACGAGGCCGACCGCATCGTCACCCTGGTCGACCGCATGGAAGTGTTCGGCGACGACCGTCCGGTGGCGCGCGGGCCGGTCAACATCCATTCCGTGCTCGATCACGTCAAACGGCTGGCGCAGTCCGGCTTCGCGCGTAACATCCGCTTCATCGAGGAATACGATCCGTCCCTGCCGCCGGTGCTGGCCAATCAGGATCAGCTGATTCAGGTGTTCCTCAATCTCGTGAAGAACGCCGCCGAAGCGGTCGCCGATCTCGGCAGTGACGCAGAAATCCAGCTCACCACCGCCTTCCGCCCCGGCGTCCGCCTGTCGGTGCCGGGCAAGAAATCTCGGGTGTCGCTGCCGCTGGAATTTTGCGTCAAGGACAACGGCTCCGGCGTGCCGGAAGACCTGCTGCCGAACCTGTTCGATCCCTTCGTGACGACGAAGCAAACCGGCAGCGGGCTCGGGCTGGCGCTGGTTGCCAAGATCGTCGGCGATCACGGCGGCATCATCGAATGCGAATCTCAGCCGCGAAAGACCACCTTCCGCGTGCTTATGCCGATGTTCAATCCCACCAAACAGTTCGACCAAAGCAATCGCGACGGCGTTCCGGGTACGCTGCCGCCTGCCTCACAGGACGCAAGATGAGGAATATCGATGCCCGCAGGTAGCATTCTCGTTGCCGATGACGACACCGCCATCCGCACGGTTCTGAACCAGGCGCTTTCGCGCGCCGGATATGAAGTTCGCCTGACCGGGAACGCCGCGACGCTGTGGCGCTGGGTCAGCCAGGGCGAGGGCGATCTCGTCATCACCGACGTGGTGATGCCCGACGAGAACGCGTTCGACCTGTTGCCGCGCATCAAGAAGATGCGGCCGAACCTTCCTGTCATCGTCATGAGCGCGCAGAACACCTTCATGACGGCGATCCGGGCCTCGGAACGCGGCGCCTATGAATATCTGCCGAAACCGTTCGACCTGAAGGAGCTCATCACCATCGTCGGCCGGGCGCTGGCCGAGCCGAAGGAGCGGGTGGCGAGCGCGGCGGACGATTCCGAATTCGATTCGATTCCCCTGGTCGGGCGCTCGCCGGCGATGCAGGAGATCTATCGCGTGCTGGCGCGGCTGATGCAGACCGACCTCACGGTGATGATCTCCGGCGAGTCCGGCACCGGCAAGGAGCTGGTCGCCCGCGCGCTGCATGATTACGGCAAGCGCCGCAATGGCCCGTTCGTCGCCGTCAACATGGCGGCGATCCCGCGTGACCTCATCGAATCCGAATTGTTCGGCCATGAGCGCGGCGCGTTCACCGGCGCCAATACCCGCGCCTCCGGCAGGTTCGAACAGGCCGAAGGCGGCACGCTGTTTCTCGACGAAATCGGCGACATGCCGATGGAAGCGCAGACGCGGTTGCTGCGGGTGCTGCAGCAGGGCGAATACACCACGGTCGGCGGCCGCACGCCGATCAAGACCGACGTGCGTATCGTGGCGGCGAGCAACAAGGATTTGCGCATCCTGATCCAGCAGGGCCTGTTCCGGGAGGATCTGTTCTTCCGCCTGAACGTGGTGCCCCTGCGCCTGCCGCCGCTGCGGGAGCGGATCGAGGATCTGCCCGATCTCATCAGGCATTTCTTCTCGCTCGCCGAAAAGGACGGCTTGCCGCCGAAGAAGCTCGACACGCTGGCGCTGGAACGGCTCAAGCAGCACCGCTGGCCCGGCAACGTGCGCGAGCTCGAAAACCTCGCGCGCCGGCTGGCCGCCCTCTACCCGCAGGACGTGATCACCGGCTCGGTGATCGACGGCGAACTGGCGCCGCCGGCGGTGGTTTCCGGCGGAAATGCCCCGATAGGGGTGGAGAACCTCGGCGGCGCGGTCGAGGCCTACCTGTCGTCGCATTTCTCGGGCTTCCCGAATGGCGTGCCGCCGCCCGGCCTCTACCACCGCATCCTCAAGGAGATTGAGATCCCGCTACTGACGGCGGCGCTGGCAGCCACCCGCGGCAACCAGATCCGCGCGGCCGACCTGCTCGGTCTCAACCGCAATACGCTCCGGAAAAAAATCAGGGATCTCGACATCCAGGTCTATCGGAGCGGCGGTTAGGAGCCCGCCCGCCCGCTCATTGCGCCGCAATTAGCGGGCGGTACAGCCGGGTACAGCACAGTGGATGGTTGTTTTGGTGGTCGGTCACGCCGCGGAATTGTCGCAATTCGGCAACACATTGTGATATGAATGCATCAGTCCGCAGTGCAGGCGGGCGTTGAAGCCTTTCCGCTCACCGATTTCCGGAATGACCACCGCAGAGACCTCGGCAGTACCGTTCGATCCGTCAAATACCGAATCCGGAGGGGGCGTCCTGCGGAAGTGGGTGGCGCCGTTTGCTGTTGCGACCGCGCTGCTATCGGCATTCCTGACGTTCGTGGTCCTGAACGGCGTGACGCCGGTCGAGCCGACCCGTGAGGTTGTCTATTCGTTCCTGCTGATCAACGCAGCGACCATGCTGCTGCTGGTCATCATCATTGCCCGCGAGGTCTGGCTGGTCATCCAGGCACGCCGGCGCGGCCGGGCCGCGGCGCGGCTGCACATCCAGATCGTCACCCTGTTCTCCGTCATCGCCGTCTTGCCGGCGGTCGTGGTCGCCATCGTCGCCAATGTCACCCTTGATCGTGGTCTCGACAGGCTGTTTTCGGGGCCGACCCGAGCCGCGATCGAGAACTCGCTGAATATCGCCCGTGGTTATGTCAACGAGCATGCCTTTTTGATCAACGGCGACATCCTGGCGATGGCCAACGATCTCTCGAATGCGCGGCCGCTGTTCGATCAGGACCGGCAGTCATTTTTCGAGTTGCTGACGAACAACGCGGCCTTGCGCAATTTGCCGGGCGCGATGTTGATCGACAAGGATCGCAACGTTCTGGTGACGGCGCAAACCGGCATCCAGCAGCAGTTCGCGACGCCGCCGCAGGAGTTCCTCAACGACGTCAGCGAAACCAAGCCGGAGATCGCGGTATTCCCGGAAGAGAATTATGTCGCAGCGGTCATTCGTCTGCGCGGCTTCACCGACACTTTCCTTTACGTCGCGCGGCTGCTCGAGCCGCGGGTGGTCAGCCAGCTGAAGCAGACCCAGGCCAGCGTGGCCGAATATGCCCAGATCGAAGCGCGCCGGCTCGGCATCCAGGTCGCCTTCGCGCTGATGTTTGCCGTGATCGCGCTGACCATTCTGATGGCGTCGGTGCTGATCGGGCTGAACTTCGCCAACTGGCTGGTGGCGCCGATCCGCAACCTGATGAGCGCGGCCAACATCGTTTCGACCGGCGATCTGCATGTCCGTGTGCCCGTCCACAAGTCCGAAGGCGATCTCGCGCAGCTCGGCGAGACCTTCAACAAGATGACGGCCGAATTGCGCACCCAGCGCGACGAGCTGGTAAGCGCCTCCGAACTGATCGACAGCCGTCGCCGGTTTATCGAGGCGGTGTTGTCGTCGGCGAGCGCCGGCATCATCGGCGTCGATGCTTCCGGCAGCGTCGGCATCCTGAACCGCTCGGCCGAAAAGCTGATCGGCCACGCCGAATCCGAGACGCTGGATCATCCGCTATCGGACGT
>Ga0081540_1004647_pt1 | contig 10386 bp, 7 predicted proteins | sample TabmetS2T1R1_FD_71024 | JGI IMG/M metagenome (GOLD analysis project Ga0081540, IMG submission 71024) | Tabebuia heterophylla rhizosphere microbial communities from the University of Puerto Rico - S2T1R1 | ecosystem: Host-associated > Plants > Roots > Rhizosphere ... | reverse complement strand
CTTGCCGGCTTCTCCCGGGGGGCCGAGCCGCCTTATGATTGGGTGACCGTCCCGTGCGGTTTCGCGAGCCTCGATCCGCTCAGGCTGTGCTCGCAGCTGCGCTCGCTCGACCGCACGCGCTTTCTGCCGATCATGCTGATCGTCGACGAGGGCGACGATGCCCGCATCATTCGCGGCCTCGAGCTCGGCATTAACGATTTCGTGGTGCGGCCGGTCGATCGGCAGGAGCTGATCGCGAGGCTGCGCACGCAGGTCCGCCGCAAGCGCTACAACGACCGGCTGCGCGCCAGCGTCGCCGAGACGATCGAGATGGCGGTGACCGACGGGCTGACCGGCCTGCACAACCGGCGCTACCTCGACAGCCATCTGGAGACGCTGTTCGACCGTGCCGTATCGCGCCACCGGCCGCTCTCGGTGATGATCACCGATCTCGACCGCTTCAAGTCGATCAACGACGCTCATGGCCATGACGGCGGCGACGACGTCTTGCGCGAGTTTGCCCGCCGGCTGCGCAAGAACGTGCGCGGCATCGATCTCGCCTGCCGCTTCGGCGGCGAGGAATTCGTCGTCGTGATGCCAGACACCGATGGGCAGATCGCCGAGAAGGTCGCGGAGCGCATCCGCGCCGAGATCGAGAAGGCGCCGTTTGCGATCGGCCGCAACGGGCACATGATCGCGGTGACGGTGAGCGTCGGCGTGTCGTCGCTGAGCCGCGGGGTCGACAGCGTCGCCGAGCTCATGAAGCGGGCCGACCTGGCGCTCTACGAAGCCAAGAACGGCGGCCGAAACCGCGTCGTTGCCAAGGCCGCGTAGGTTCCGCCGAGGCAGCTAGCCGACTGAGGAAAATTCTGCGACGTTTACCTTAACGCAGGCGATTCGGATCGCGGTGGTTAAGAAACTGTTGATTTTCAAACGCTCTTAGGCGAGTGTGCCTGCGGGAATTCGGGCGCAGCCGGTTTGGGGAGTAAGATCGGCTGCCTTCCTGATACCCCATGATGCTCAGGTCCGCCGCATCTCCTGGGTCCGTGGGGTCGGCCGGCCGGCGCTGGCGCACAGTGGCCTCCTCGTACCGCTGCCAGAGAGCCGACCGGCCCCCTTTTTCCCTTGGCCGAGACTCTAAATTTGTTGTGGAAGCCGCTGAATCCACAGCCAAAAATGCCATCGCCGCCTGGCGGCGGCGATCTGCAACAGCTGCGCTGCCAAGCGCTACTTGATCTTGGTTTCCTTGAAGTCCACGTGCTTCTTGGCGATCGGGTCGTATTTGCGGAACGACAGCTTCTCGGTCTTGGTGCGGCTGTTCTTGCTCGTCACGTAGAAGTAGCCGGTGTCGGCGCTCGACAGGAGCTTGATCTTGATGTTGGCGGCTTTGGCCATGATCGTTGAGGTCCGTTGTGTGGATGATGATGCTGGCACATGCGGCTGCGAACCGGCCGCGCGCCAGCGGAAATCAGGCGCGACACATAAAGATCGGCCGTGGAATGTCAACCCCGCCGAGGATTGAGCGCAATGCGCCCCAGGGCGAGCACGATGTAGAGCCCGAAGAACAGCGCCAGCGCGTAACCGAAGCCGGGCGGGCCGAACAAATCCATGCCGATTCCGATCATCTGCGGGCCGATCAGCATGCCGAAACCGTAGCAGAAGACGAAGGCAGCGTTGGCCGAGGCGAGCTCACGGCCGGTGAGGCGCGTGCCGAGATGGGCGAGGCCGACGGTATAGAGCGCTGCAACGACCCCGCCCCAGAGGAACAGGACCAGCGCCGCAAGGTGCCAGTTCCGGGCGAACCAGGGGAGCGCAAGTATGCCGACGAGCCCGATCGTGGCGCAGGCGAGCAGCAACCAGCGGCGGTCGCGGATGCGGTCGCTGATCAAGCCGATCGGGATCTGCAAGATGACGTTGCCGAGCCCGATCATCGACAAGAGCAGCGCGGCGTCGGCTTCGGGATAACCGATGCGGTCACCATACACGGGAAACAGCGCAAAACCGCCGGTTTCGACAGCGCCGAAAACCAGCACGGCGGCCGTCGCGGTCGGCACCAGCCAGATGAAGCGCCAGAAGCCGACCGGTTCCTCGGTCGGGTGGATCTTCGGGCTCTCGCCGGCGGCGAACAGCACCGGGAGCGCTGCAACCATCACCAGGGCGAAGGTGACGCCGAACGGCAGGAAGCTGGCGCTGCCCATCTTCGCGAACAGATATGGTCCGAGCGCAAAGCCGAGCGACAGCACGGTGGCGTAGATGCCGAGCACGAAGCCGCGCCTGCCTGGCGGCGCCGACATGCTGATCCAGAATTCTGAGAGGATGAAGAGCACAGTGAGCGCCACATGCAACACGGCGCGCAGCGGGAACCACATCCAGAACGGCGCGAAATAGAAGCCGACGAAGGCAAGCGAACCTGCCGCGATCATGGCCAGCATCGACCATGCGACGCCGAGCCGGGTGGCAAGCGGTGTCGCCAGCGGAGCGGCGACCACGGAGGCGATACCTGCGACCGCCGTATTGAGCCCGATCATCGTGGCCGAATAGCCGCGCGTCTCGAGGATCACGCTGAGCAACGGCGTGCCGAGGCCGATGGCGATGCCGACGACGCTGATCGAGGCTATCGCCGCCGCGATCGATCGCCAGTGCGTGTGCTCGACGTGTTCAGCCAGAACGTGGTCCGGAACATCATTCATGGAATCGGGGTCCGGAGCGGCGAAATCGGGTCTAACGAATGCGGCTCCCGTGACGCATGAGGCGGCCGCGTGTCAATACGCCACCGGAATCTGGGTACGAACCGGTATCAGGCAAGGCGGAACTTGTGTCGCGCCGTCATTTCCGTGGCGGTGGCAGGACTCTGTCCAGCAGGGCGTCAGAGAACGTCTCGCCGGAAGCGGTTGCCCACCATGCGGAAGAACGGCACCGCGGCACCCGGCTCGAGTTGCGGATCGGCCGCGAGCCTCGCTTCCAGCCCCTCGAGCACGGTTTTGGTGATCAGCGGTATGTCGGCCGCTCTGGCGTCGGCGAGGCGCAGCCAGACGACCTCCTCGAGCTCGTTGGTGGGCCCATAGGGCAGCTCGACCGCGACATCGTCGCGCCAGGCGGCGAAGAATCGCGTGTCGAAGCGGCGGACCGCACCGGGCGGCGTGATGGCACGAGCGATGAAGCGTAGGCCGTCGAGCGAGGGGCGGACGTCGTGGTCGACAAAACCCTTCCAATCCGCGGCCTTGGCCGAAAATTGACCCTTGCGGCCGATGAGCAGGCCGGCCTCCTCGTAGGTCTCGCGGATCGCAGACAGCGCGATGGCGCGGGCGCGCCGGCCGCTAATGCGGCTCACTTCCATCAACTTGGCCAGCTCGAGTTCGTGCAGCTCGCCAGCGGCAGCAACGCCGGCATCGGCGGGATCGGTGCGTCCGCCGGGAAAGACGAACTTCCCCGGCATGAACGCATGCGCGGCGTGGCGGCGGCCCATCAGCACGCGGTATTCGCCGCCGCTGCGATCGATGAGGATGAGGGTCGCGGCATCGCGCGGCCGGATCGCCTTCGCGGCCGGCTGCAGCTCACGGCCCTCGGCTTTTGCGACCTCTGCTTTCGTCAGCCCGTCCATGCCGGCCGGTCAGGTCTCCGGATGCGTATCGAACGTGTCCTGCTCGTCGCCGAAGCCGTGCATGTAGAGCGCCCATTGCATGCCGACGACCGCGCCCTTCACGGGCTGCAGCAGCACGATCGACAGGATGATGGTGAGCGGAACCCAGATCGCCAGGTGTGCCGTCATTGACAGGTTGAACATCGCCTCCGTGACGAGGAAGCCGGCAACGACGATGTGGCCGACGATGAGAATGACCAGGTAGGCGGGGAAGTCGTCGGCGCGGTGGCGATCCAGCACCTCGCCGCAATGCTCGCAGGCGTGCACCGTCTTCAGCCAGGAGCCGAACAGGCGGCCCTCGCCGCAATTGGGGCATTTGCCGAGGAGGCCGCGCAGCATGGCGGTGCTCGTTTCGCGCGCGGGACGCAGCGACTGGTGCTCACCGCCGAAGACCTGCTCTGCCATCACCGTCTCCTATTCCTCGGACCCGAACGCGACGCCCGGCCACGGGTTGCCGCACGATCCTTCTTTGCCTTGTGGAACGAGCGTTTGCCGCCCGGCAAGGCCTTGGGTTCGCTCAGCATCTCGGCGCGCATAGCGCCGGCCATCGGCGCCACTTCCACCAGCCGCACTTCGACCGGATCGGCAAGTTGATACCCCTTGCCGCTGCGCTGACCGAAGAGCGCGTGCGTGGATTCGTCGTAGATATAGTAGTCGCCGCCGAGCGTTGACACCGGCACGAAGGTATCGGCGCCATAAGTCGGCAGTTGCACGAAGAGCCCGGCCTTGGTCACGCCGGAGATGCGGCCGTCAAATGTTTCTCCTTTGCGTTCAGCGAGATAGGCGGCCACGAGACGGTCGACCGTATCGCGCTCGGCGGCCATGGCGCGGCGTTCTGCCGCTGAGATCAGGCCGGATATCTCGTCGAGCCGCTGCTCTTCCTCCCCGGTGATGCCGTCCTTGCCGAACCCGAGCGCGGCGATCAGGGCGCGGTGGACGACGAGGTCGGCATATCTGCGGATCGGCGAGGTGAAATGCGCGTAGCGGCGCAGGTTGAGGCCGAAATGGCCGATATTGCCGGGCGAATACTCGGCCTGGCTTTGCGAACGCAGCACGACCTGGTTGACCAGGTCCTGGTTGTCGGCGCCTTCGACCCGCGCCAGGATCTGGTTGAACTGCGAGGGCCTGAGCTGCGCGCCGCGCGCCAGCGAGAGCCCGATCGAAGCCAGGAATTCGCGCAGGCCCTCCTGCTTGGCCAGCGAGGGTGCGTCGTGGATGCGGTAGACCAGGGCCTGGCGCTTCGCTTCCAGCGTCTCGGCGGCGGCAACGTTGGCCTGGATCATGAACTCTTCGATCAGCCGGTGCGCGTCGAGCCGCTCCGGGACGACGACGCGATCGACCGTGCCGTCGGGTTTCAGCAGGATCTTGCGCTCGGGCAAGTCGAGCTCCAGCGGCTGGCGCGCATCGCGGCCGCGCTTCAGCACGGAGTAGGCGTCCCACAAGGGCTTCAGAACCGGATCGACGATCGCTGCGGTCCTGTCGTCCGCCTCACCATCGATTGCCGCTTGCGCCTGTGGATAGGACAGCTTCGCGGCCGAGCGCATCATGATGCGATGGAAGGAATGACGCAGCTTGCGGCCATCGGCAGCGAACGTCATGCGCACGGCAAGTGCCGGCCGGTTCTCGTTCTCGCGCAATGAGCAGAGATCGTTCGAGATGCGCTCCGGCAGCATCGGCACGACGCGGTCGGGAAAATAGACCGAATTGCCGCGCTTCAGCGCCTCGCGGTCGAGCGCCGAACCCGGCAGCACGTAGTGCGCGACGTCCGCGATGGCGACCGTCACGATGACGCCGCCGGCGTTGTTGGGGTCGGCGTCCGGCTCGGCGAAGACGGCGTCGTCGTGGTCCTTGGCGTCGAACGGATCGATGGTAACCAAAGGCAGCTCGCGCCAGTCCTCACGGCCCGCAAGGGTGGTCGGCCTGGCGGCGGCCGCCTCGTCGAGCACCGCTTGCGGGAAGATGTGCGGGATCTCGTGCGCATGGATGGCGATCATGGAGACCGCCTTTTCGCTGGTGAGCGAGCCCAGCACGGCGATCACCTTGCCGTGCGGCAGGCCATAGCGTCCGGTGCGCGCCGGCTCGACCTCGACCAGGTCGCCGTGTTTGGCGTCGCCGCGGAACTCGGGATCGATGATCAGCTCGGGCTGGCGCCGCTCGACCGGCTCGATGCGGAACGATCCGTCCTTGAAGGCGCGGAAGATGCCGAGGACCGCTTCACGACGCCGGTCGAAGACCCGGATGATGCGGCCGGTGTAGGGTACGCGTTGCGAATCGCCGGTCGGGAACACCTTTGCCAGCACGCGGTCGCCGATGCCGGGAGCGGGGCCCGCCTTGCCCTTCGACGTATGGATCGCAACGGTCGGCGGCGGAACGTCCTCGCCGGCGTGCTCGGAAGGCCTTGCCAAAAGGCCGCCTTCGTCGTCACGGGCAAAGATGTCGAGCACGACGACATGGGGCAGGGCGCCCACCTTCAGCAGCCGCTTGCGGTCTTTCTGCAAAAGGCCCTCGTCCTGCAGGTCGCGCAGCAGATCCTTCAGCCAGATACGGTCCTCGCCCTTGAGCGAGAACGCCTTGGCGATGTCGCGCTTGCCGGAACGGTCCGGATTCTCCTCCACGAAACGCAGCACATCCTCGCGTGAGGGGCGGAAGTCGGCCGTGCCGGCCACCGCCTTGCGGCTCGCAGATTTGCGGGCGGGCGCGCCGTCGGCCAATGCCTCAGGCCTTCTTGCGGCCCTTGCCGCGGAAGGATTTGCCGCCGCCGCCTTTGGCGGCCTTCTCGGCGATCATCGCCAGCGCCTCGTCGAAGGTCACGGATGCAGGGTCCTTGCCTTTCGGCAGGGTGGCATTGACCTTGGCCCAGTTGACGTAGGGCCCGTAGCGACCGTCGCGCACCGTGATCGGGCCACCGTCGGGGTGCTCGCCGAGCGACTTCAGCGCCGCAGGCGTGCCGCCGTTGCGGCCGGCCCGGCCCTTCGACTGCTTTTCGGCGATCAGCGATACGGCGCGATTGATGCCGATCGAGAAGACGTCCTCGACGCTTTCCAGATTGGCGTAGGTGCCGTCGTGGAGCACGAACGGCCCATAGCGGCCGATGCCGGCCGAGATCATCTTGCCACTCTCCGGGTGCTGGCCGACGTCGCGCGGCAGCGACAAGAGCGCCAGTGCCTTCTCGTGGTCGATGGTCTCGACCGACCAACCCCTGGGCAGGCTGGCGCGCTTGGCGTCCTTGCCTTCGCCGCGCTGCACGTAAGGGCCAAAGCGGCCGCTGCGCAGCGTGATCTCCTCCTGGGTGTAGGGATCCTTGCCCAGCACCCTGGTGCCGTCCTCGACGGCCGCATCGCCATTGCCGTTCGCGGCATCGCCGAGCTGGCGGGTGTAGTTGCAGTCGGGATAGTTCGAGCAGCCGACGAAGGCGCCGAACTTGCCGAGCTTGAGCGACAGGTTGCCGTTGCCGCATTTCGGGCAGGCGCGAGGGTTGGAGCCGTCCTCCTTGGCCGGGAAGATCAGCGGCGCCAGCTCGTCGTTGAGCGCATCGAGCACGTCGGCGACGCGCAGCTCCTTGATGCCGTCGACGGCTCCGGAGAAGTCGCGCCAGAAATCGCGGAGCACCTCTTTCCAGGCGAGCTTGCCGTCGGAGATCTCGTCGAGCTTCTCCTCGAGCGAGGCGGTGAAATCGTATTCGACATAACGCTCGAAGAAGCTTTCCAGGAAGGCCGAAAGCAGGCGGCCCTTGGCCTCCGGCACCAGCCGGCGCTTATCGATCGAGACGTATTCGCGGTCCTCGAGCGTCTTCAGGATGGCCGTGTAGGTGGATGGACGCCCGATGCCGAGCTCCTCCAGCTTGCGGATCAGCGAAGCCTCCGTGTAGCGCGGCGGCGGTTCGGTGGTGTGCTGGGTCGGCACGATCCTGTCCTTGGCGACGGTCTCGCCGGGGCGGATCTCCGGCAGCCTGCGGTTCTCCTCGTCCTCCTCGTCGTCGCGATGGTCGGTGTAGGCGGCGAGGAAGCCGTCGAAGCGGACGACCGAGCCAACGGCGCGGAGCCCTGCGGTGCGTGAGCCGTTGACGGCGTCGATCTCCACCGTGGTGCGCTCGATTTCGGCCGCCTGCATCTGGCTGGCGATGGCGCGCTTCCAGATCAGCTCGTAGAGCCTGGCCTGGTCGGCATCGAGGAATTTGCGCATCTCCTGCGGCGTGCGGGCAAAATCGGTCGGGCGGATCGCTTCGTGGGCTTCCTGAGCGTTCTTGGCCTTGGTCGAATAGTAGCGCGGCTTCTCCGGCAGATAGTTCTCGCCGAACTGGCTGGCGATGGCGCTGCGCGCGGCCGTCATCGCTTCCGGTGCGATCTGGACGCCGTCGGTTCGCATATAGGTGATGAGGCCGGCCGTCTCGCCGCCGATGTCGATGCCCTCGTAGAGGCGCTGCGCCACCTGCATGGTGCGCGCAGCCGCGAAGCCGAGGTTGGACGAGGCGGCCTGCTGCAGCGTCGAGGTGGTGAAGGGCGGTCCGGGATTGCGCTTGGTCGGCTTGGATTCGACGGAGGCGACACGGTAGGTCGCGCCGTCGAGCATGGCGACGATGCCGTCGGCCTGGTCTTTCGAGCCGATGTCCAGCTTCTGCAGTTTCTTGCCGTCGAAGGCGGTGAGCCTGGCCTCGAACTGGTCGTTGCGCGGCGTGCGCAGCAAAGCGGCGATCTGCCAGTATTCCTGGCGAACGAAGCGCTCGATCTCGGCCTCGCGGTCGCAGACGAGTCTCAGCGCCACCGACTGGACGCGGCCGGCCGAGCGGGCGCCGGGCAATTTGCGCCACAACACCGGCGACAGCGTGAAGCCGACGAGATAGTCGAGCGCGCGGCGAGCGAGGTAGGCGTCGACCAGCGGCCCGTCGATGTCGCGCGGATGCGCCATGGCGTCGAGCACGGACTGTTTGGTGATGGCATTGAAGACGACGCGGCGAACCGGCTTGTCCTTCAGCGCACGCTTCTGCTTCAGCACCTCGAGCACATGCCACGAGATCGCCTCGCCTTCGCGGTCGGGGTCAGTCGCCAGAATCAGACCGTCGGCATCCTTCACCGCCTTGGCGATGTCGGTAAGGCGCTTGGATGACGGACCGTCCACGGCCCAGGACATCGCGAAGTCCTCGTCGGGACGCACCGAGCCGTCCTTGGCCGGCAGATCGCGAACATGGCCAAAGGAGGCCAGGACCTTGTAGTTGCGGCCGAGGTACTTGTTGATCGTTTTGGCTTTCGCCGGGGATTCGACGACGACGACGTCCATGCTGTGGTGCTTTTTTGCCCTTGTGCGAGTGGCGGCCGTCTCATCCAACGACCCGGCGCTTTTCGGAAAGTGCACGTCAAATGGCCGTGCTTTGTGCGCCGGTCAAGTCCCCCAGCTCCGCATCGCACGCCTGCAACCGACCTGCAACTCGCGGGTGTGAGGCGCGTGTGATTGCAACGTCTGATGAATCGGCCTACGGTTTCATTCGGATGGGTGGAATATTCGAGACTGCTAAAAAACAACAATAAGTACAATGGTTTGGGGCGCAATGTACGAAATTCGGGGACATTGTGCTGATGCCGGAAACAGGCAGAAGAAGACGTAGTGAGTCGCTTGATTATATGCAATCGATGCTGGGGGAGCTGCGTACCATGGCGAAAGCCGAACGTTATCACATATTGGCGTACCTGGTCGAAATAGCGTACCTCGAGGCGAGCGACCTCGCGCGCGCCGAGGCGGCCGCCGATGCCGGCGCAGCATCGGACGACGACTCCACCTGAGGCGGCAGTCATCCCGAGTAGAGCAGCGATACCTTGCCGCCGGCATGGCGTTCGAGCCGGCCGGCGAGATCGAGTTCGAGCAGGATCATGAACACCTGCGCCGGATGCAGTCCGGTGTGGCGGATGACGTCGTCGATGTCGGTCGGAGTGGGTCCCAGCGCCTCGGCCACCCGCGTCCGGTCATCCTCGCCGGGCGGCGGCGTTATCGAGAAATCGGGCGGCGCCTCGATCGGCAAGGGCTCCCGCTGCGGCGCCACACCGGCCAGCGGCGCAACCTGGTCGAGCACGTCGCGTGCCTCGGTGACCAGGATCGCGCCTTCCTTGAGCAGCTTGTTGGAGCCGACGGCGCGCGGGTCGAGCGGTGAGCCGGGCACGGCAAAGACGAGCCGACCCATCTCGCCAGCGAGGCGCGCGCTGATCAGCGACCCAGAGCGGTCGGCTGCCTCGACCACCACGAGGCCGAGCGAAAGGCCGGCGATCAGGCGATTGCGGCGCGGAAAATCCCTGGCGCGCGGCTCCCAGCCGAACGGCATTTCCGAGACGACGGCGCCGCCGCGTTCGGCGATCTCGCGCGACAGCTCGATGTTCTCGGGCGGGTAGGGCTGGTCGAGACCGCCGGCGAGCACAGCGACCGTGCCGGTCGCCAGCCCGCCCTGGTGCGCCGCGGTATCGATGCCGCGTGCCAACCCCGAGATGATGGCGTGGCCTTCGCGACCGATCTCGGCGGCGAGATTGCGTGCGAAGCGGATGCCGGCGAGCGATGCGTTGCGCGCGCCGACGACGGCGACTGCCGGCAGCTGAAAGACGCGCGGCTCGCCCTTCATCGCCAGGATCGGCGGCGGCTGGTCCATGCGCCTCAGCAGCGGCGGGTATTCCGGCTCGCCGATCGCGACGAGGGCGGCGCCGTTCTTCTGGGCGGCGGCGATTTCGGCCTCGGCCTCGGCGACCGCTTCCAGGCCAAGGGGTTCGGCGCCGGGGCGGCAGTCCGCGACC
>Ga0081540_1004646_pt1 | contig 10388 bp, 8 predicted proteins | sample TabmetS2T1R1_FD_71024 | JGI IMG/M metagenome (GOLD analysis project Ga0081540, IMG submission 71024) | Tabebuia heterophylla rhizosphere microbial communities from the University of Puerto Rico - S2T1R1 | ecosystem: Host-associated > Plants > Roots > Rhizosphere ... | reverse complement strand
GCCTTGGCTTCGCGCAGGATCTGCCCGCCGCGCCAAAACGCGACCGCAACGAAGCGCTGCCGCCCGAGGCTGCCGCCGCCCTTCCTGCGTTTGCACATCCGAAGGCTATCCACGTTCTTGGGGAAGCTTTTGGTCAGTGCCTTCCCGATGGCGGGCGGCGGCGTGGCCTTTTTGTATTTTTTCACTTCCTTCCAGAATTTCGCCGGCTTGTTCTCGCTGGGCTCTGCATAGGGCCTGAGCCAGGTCTGGCCCTCGAACAGCAAAGCCGCTTGCGGCTTCTCCAGCCCTTTGCGATAGCCGCGCAGCACGGCATTGGCCGCCGCCTTGTTGTTGATCGCACGCGGGCGATCAGGCGCGAGCTGTATGCTGGTCACGAGACGAACGATGTCGAGCACATAAGGCATCTCGGCGGCTTCGTCGAAGTCGTTGACGCCCCACACCAGGCGGCCGTCGCGATCGCGCCAGGTGCCGAAGTTCTCCACATGCAGGTCGCCGACCGCGCGCACCTGTGGCGCATCCATCAGCTCCGGACACCAGTCGCCGATCTTCCTGGCCCAGCGGAAATAGGTCGCGCGCAGGAAGATGAAGGCGCTCTTCTCCATGCGATGGTGCTTGTGTTCGATATCAGGCCGAACGATCTTGCATTGCGACGCCAGCCATTTCTCAAAGGCCTTGTTGTCCTTGACGAACGACATCGACATCTCTCCCTGCCAATCAGCGAAAGGATCGATCCTACTCTAGGATGCGGATAGAGGAAATCTCAACCTGCCTTAGCCTGTGGGCGCGACGGCATGATGCGGAAGACGCGGCCTTCCTTCAGCCAGCTCGCGCGTTCATCGCGCAGCAATGTGCGGCGGACTTTTCCGGAGTCGTCGCGCGGGCTGACGCCGACCACCTCGAAGCTTTCGGGATGCTTGTAGCGGCTGAGCCGGTCGGCAAGGAATGCGCCCATGCCGTCGGCGACGGCTTGCCCATCCGCGCCGCCGTTGAGTTCGACGATGGCGTGCACGCGCTGGCCGAATTCGTGGTCGGGCAGGCCGACCACGACGGTCGAGCGCACATCGGGATGCTCACTTACGGCCGCCTCGACCTCGGCCGGATAGATGTTGGCGCCGCCGCGCAGGATCATGTCGGCGAGCCGGTCGCCAAGATAGAGATAACCCTCCGCATCGAGCCGGCCGATATCGCCGAGCGATTCCCAGCCGTCAGCCCGCCGCTTCGGCTCGGCGCCGAGATAATGATAGGTGCTGCCGGCGCCGTCATTGGGCAGGAAATAGATCTCGCCGGTCTCTCCCGGTGCGACGTCGTTGCCGTCCTCGCCGATGATGCGAAGCTTGGCCGTCTCGCCGATCTTGCCGACCGAACCCTTGTGCGCCAGCCATTCGACGCCGTTGATCACGCAGGCACCCTGCCGCTCGGTGCCGCCATAGAGCTCCCAGATCCGCTCCGGCCCCAGCCATTCGATCCATTTTTCCTTCAGCCAGGGCGGCATGGGAGCGGCCATGTGAAAGACGGTCTTCAGGCTGGAGAGGTCGTAGCGATTGCGTACATCGTCCGGCAGCGCCCAGATGCGATGCATCATGGTCGGCACAAAATTCACCCACTGCACGCGATTCTTCTCGATCAGCCGCAGCGTTTCCTCCGCGTCGAACTTCACCATGCCGGCGACTCGCCCGCCGCCGAACAGCGCATAATGCGACAGGATGAACGGGGCGTTGTGATAAAGCGGCCCGGGATTGAGCAGCGAGGTACCGATCTGGATTTCCAGCCCGGGAGAGGCGGCCGTCTCGATGACGGCGGCGCCGTGGTCGAGGATGACTTTCGGCCGCCCGGTTGAGCCGCCGCTGGTCATCGCCTTCCAGTAGCGCGCCACCGGATTGGCCAGCGGCTCGTCGGAAAACCCTTCCGGCGAAAAATCCTGCGGCAGGCGGTTTGGCGCATTCCAGTCGGCCTCGCCGCCGACCACCAGCGCCGGCTTCAATATATCGAGTACCGCGGCCGCTTCGCCGCGCGGCAAGCGCCACGACAGCGACGTTGGCGTAGCGCCACACTTCCACACCGCAAACGTCGTCTCGTAGAACGCGTTGCTGTTCGGCAACCCGATCGCGACGAAATCGCCGGGCTTGACGCCCCGGCACGCGAACGCCCGCGCACGCCGATTGGCGTTGCGCTCGAGTTGATCCCAGGTGAGGGCATCATCACCATGGCTGACTGCGATCGTGTCTTTCGGCTTGCGCTCCGCATACCAGCGCGGCACGTCGGCGAGGGGAATGAGCATTGGGCGTTTCCGGGGCGTCTTGCTGACGCGCTTTTGATTTCGATGTGGCGGCGGGCGCCAGCCGCAAGCACTTCACCAACGAGTGATGTTCCGGTCAAGACCATGGGGCGCAGGGACGCTTGTCGGCTTGCCGTGGTATGCAACAGGCACGAAAGAAACGCGGGATGATGGCATGTGGAAGCGGGTTTGGCGGAAGTGGACCATCGACAAGCCCGCGGCATTCGGCGACTTGTTGTGGGAAATGCTTGTCGTGCAGTTTGCCGCCTGGCTGAACCGGTTGGACCGGCTGACGATCAGACACGTCATCACGGTGACGCTGGCCCTGATCCTGCTGCTGGCCTACATCAACCGCATCCCGGTTCATCCCGGCGTGATGCTGCTTGGCGACATGCTGGCCTATATCGACATCTTCTCGGTGCTGTTCCTGCTCGGCATTTTGAGCCGTGCTGCGACGATCCTGTTTATTGTGAAGCAGGCGGCAGGTGGCGCGCTTCGACTAGCGCGCAGCATGCTCGCGCGCGTGCAAAGGCTGGATATTCGCCATCGCCGCGAAGGCGGCGTGACGACACACAGGCGGCCGAAGCGTCGAGCGAGGGACGAAGACCACGAAGGCGCGGTCGCTTGGGCTGTCGCCTGGGCGTGATGAAAAGCGCGAGACCGCCGACGGGATCTATGGATCCAGTTCCGTATCCCAGTACAGATAGTCGAGCCAGCTGTCGTGCAGGTAGTTCGGCGGGAACAGCCGGCCGTTACGGTGCAGTTGGTGCACGGTGGGCGCGTAGGGCGCTTGCCGCGGGAACATCCGCGCCTGCTGCGGCGTCAGATTGCCCTTGCGCAGGTTACAGGGCGAGCAGGCCGCGACGACGTTTTCCCAGGTGGTCTGGCCGCCTTTGCTTCGGGGAAGGATGTGATCGAAGGTGAGGTCTTCGGGCGAGGCGCAGTATTGGCAGATGAAGCGGTCGCGCAGGAAGACGTTGAAGCGGGTGAAGGCGGGGTGGGTGGTCGGCTTGACGAAGGACTTCAGTGAAACGACGCTGGGGAGCCTGATTTCGAAGGTCGGACTTCGTACCGCCCTGTCATAATGCTCCACGATATTGACGCGGTCGAGGAACACCGCCTTGATCGCGTCTTGCCACGACCAAAGCGAGAGCGGGTAGTAACTCAGCGGCCGGAAGTCCGCATTCAGCACCAACACCGGCCAACCGCCTTGTGAGACATGTGCGTTCAAGTAACGCTCCCGGCCTCCATCTACGCTGCGAAGCAGCATGTGTTGACATACTACATGCAGCGTGACGGGATTGTGAAGAGCGCAGAGGGGCTTATCCGACAGGTCTTTGCCGATGAATGGGGTTCCTCGTCAGATGCGTTCCACGCCCGATTGCGGCGGAAAAGTGATTCGGGGGGAAGCATGCGCAAGTGGTTAACGGGCTTGGCCGCGGCCCTCGTGGTGCTCGCGTCAGCAGGCGCCGCGAACGCGCAGACCTGGCCGTCGCGCCCGATCAACATGATCGTGCCGTTCCCGGCGGGCGGGGCCACCGACACGCTGGCCCGCTTCCTTGCCGAGCAGATGCGGCCGATCCTCGGTCAGCCGATCGTGATCGAGAATGTCGCGGGCGCAGCCGGCACGATCGGCGTCGGACGTGCCGTGCGATCGGTGGCCGACGGCTATGCGCTGAGCATCGGCACCTCGACCACTCACATGCTGACCGGCGGGCTCTACAACCTGCAGTTCGATCTGTTCAGGGATCTCGAGCCGGTAATCCTGATCGGTGCCGAGCCGCTGCTCATCATCGGCCGGAAGAATTTTCCTGCCGACGATCTCAAGGGCCTGATTGCGTATCTGAAAGCCAATCCGGACGGGGCCTCGGTCGGCATCGCCGGCATCGGCGCCACCGGCCATCTCACCGGCATTTCCCTTCAGAAGGAGACCGGCACCAGATTCACCTTCGTGCCCTATCGCGGCAACGGGCCGGCGATGCAGGACCTGTTGTCCGGGCAGATCGATTTCATGATCGAGCCGTCGTCGAATTTCCGCTCCATGCTCGGCGCCCGCAGCGCCAAGCCGTTCGCGATCACGGGCAAGACGCGGCTGAAATCGTCCCCGGATATTCCGACCGCGGATGAGGCGGGACTGCCCGGTTTTTTCGTCTCGCTCTGGTATGGCCTCTGGGTGCCAAAGGACACGCCAAAGGACATCATCGCCAAGCTGAACGCCACCATGGTGCAGGTGCTGGCTTCGGCGCCCGTGAAGCAGCGCTTCGACGAACTCGGCATCGAAATTTCGTCGCTGCAGCAGCAATCGCCCGACGCGCTGCGCGCGTTCCAGAAGGCCGAAGCCGAGCGCTGGTGGCCGATCATCAAGGCGTCGAACATCAAGGTGGAGTAGGACGCAGTCATTCCGGGGCGATGCGCAGCATCGAACCCGGAATCTCGAGATTCCGGGTCTGGTGCTAATGCACCATCCCGGAATGACGACGGTAGCTACACCTTTTCCAGCTTCTGCAGGCACCGCTTTACCCGCACCTGCGCGGGCATCTCGGTATCGGGAAAACTGGTCTTCCAGTCGGTGACGCCGACTTCGCCGACATAGATGTCGCCCCTGGAATCCAGCGCGATGCCGTGCGGCGCGAGGAATTTGCCGGCCTCCAGTCCCGGACCGTTCTCGCCGCCGAGTTTCGCAATGCGCTTGCCCTTGGCGTCGACGATGGAGAGGCGGGGGCCGAGATTGGGTACCTTGCGGTTGACCGCGAGGCCCGGGCCAAGTTCGCCGATAATGAAATTCGGCTGCTTGCCACTGCCGCAACAGCACAGCGCGCAGGGGCGGTGCAAGTTGTTCCACTGCGTCTCGTATTTGCCGTTGCCGTCGAACACCTGCACGCGGTGGTTCTCGCGGTCGGCGACATAGACCCAGCCGTCGGCGTCGGTGACGATGTTGTGCACGATGTTGAACTGGCCGGGATCGGTGCCGGGCTCGCCCCAGGTCTTGAGCAGCTTGCCGTCGGGCGAGAACTTGTGGACGCAGGCATTGCCGTAGCCGTCGGAAACGTAGATCTCGCCCTGCGGCGACAGCGCGGTGTGGGTGCAGCGATGAAAGGGTTCTCCGCTCATAAACGGCGCCGGCTTGTTCGGGATGCCGATGGTGAGCAGCACCTTGCCGGAGGTGTCGCATTTCCGCACCGTGTGGTCGCCGTCATCGGTGCAATAGAGATGGTCGTTGGCGTCGATGTGCAGGCCGTGCGCGCGCGAGAACAGGCCTTCACCCCAGGAGGTGATGAAATTGCCGTCACGGTCGAGCACCACCATCGGATGCTCTCCGCGGTTGAAGACGTAGATGCGGTCCTTGCTATCGACCGCGACGGAAGCAACGTCGGTCAGCTGCCAGCCGTCCGGCAACTTGCCAAAATTCTCCACCACGCGGTAGCGATACTCGCCCGCGCCCAGAATGGCCGGCATGTCAGTCCCCCCCTATTGTTGCGCCTATGCGACCGCGGTTTCCGCAGGCGCATGAAGCCGCGGCAAAAACCCTTCCTCGATCGCCTTGATCTGCAGCGCGAGCTGCCTTGAGCCGATACGGCATTGAGCGAGCCCGCCGGCGATGAACCAGAGACCGGGCTGTCCGGTGCGCACATACATGTTGCGCAGCTCCTCGTTCTCGCCAAACCCCCAGATCCTGCCGACGCGTTTGGCGGTGGTCTCGCCGAACAATTTTTGCACCAGCTCCTCCTGCGGCCGATAGCCGGTGGCGAGCACGATCAGGTCGGCGGGGACGATCTCGCCGCTCTTCATCTTCGCGCCGGCGGCCGTGAAGGTCTCGACATCGGCAAATTGCCTGAGCGCGATCTCGCGCCTGATCAGCAGATCGGAGCAGCCGACGTTGAAATAGTAACCGCCGCCGCGGGTGAGGTATTTGAACTGCCAGCCGGTGTTGCCTTCGCCGAAGTCGAGCTTGAAGCCGATCTTGCGCAAGCCGTCGAGCAGCTCGGTGTCAAGGGCAGCGGACTTTTCGCAGGTCAGCGCATGGCTCTTGCGTGCCAGTCTCAACGGAAACGACACCGCGAGCAGGTCGTTATCCTCAAGCGTACCCTCGTTGTAGGGCGAGTAGACCAGCTGCGCCGAGGGCTCGATGCTAACCACCAGCGTGGAGGAGCGCTGCACCAGCGTCACCGCAGCGCCGCTGGAATGGAGGTCCTGGGCGATGTCATGGCCGGAATTGCCGGTGCCGATGACAAGCGCGCGCTTGCCCTTCCAGTTCTCGCCGTCGTCATAGCCGGAGGAATGCACGGTCTTGCCGGCGAAATTCTTCAGGCCCGGAATATCCGGAATGTTGGGGATGCCGGACACGCCTGTTGCCAGCACCACATGGCGCGGATGCATGACGCGCTTCTCGCCGCCCCGGCGCAACGTCACGGTCCAGCGGCCTTCCTGCTCGTCGTAGCTGCCGCCCAAAAACTCGGTCCCGGTCCAGAAGTTCAGCTCCATGCCGTCGACATAGGATTCGAACCAGTTGGCGAGCTTGTCCTTGGGAATGTAAGTCGGCCAGTTCGGCGGAAACAGCATGTAGGGCAGGTGATTGACCTGCACCTGGTTGTGCAGCGTCAGCGCGTGGTAGCGCTTGCGCCAGTTGTCGCCGATGCGCTGCATGCGGTCGACGATCAGTGTGTCCACGTTGAGTTGCTTCAGCCGCGCTGCGATGGAGAGGCCCGACTGCCCGCCGCCGATCACCAGCACCGTCGGATCGCGGTCGGCATAGGCGTTCGAGGTATTGCGCAAGTCCAGCCAATTCGGCCCGCGGAAATCGCGCGAATAGGCATTGCCGCGCGGGCGGGCGACGCCGAGCTGTTCCTCAAAGCCCTTCAGTTCCTCGAGCGCGGTCAGCAGCGTCCAGGCCTTCAGGCGGTTGCCGTCGCCGGCATCCGGGGTCAGGCGGATGACGCCGTCGCCGCGACCGAGTTTGGTTTCGAACTTGAAGATCGCCTCGATGCAGTCGGTACCCGCGCGCATCACTTTCCGTGGTGCGGCGCGATCCGGATCGATGGCAAAGCCGGACGGCGCCGCATGCGCCGCCTGTGCCTGAAGCGTCTTCAGAATGTCGTCGCGGCCATTGATGGTCTGCAGCGTCCAGGAGAGCGCCAGCGCGTCGCGCCAGTAGCTGTCGGGATGGAACAATTTTTCCAGCGCGCTGTCATTGCCGAGCGCCGCCTCGAACTCCGCCAGCCAGCTTTCGGCTGATACCGCAATGTCTGACGTCCGGTCCAGCATGCGCGTTTCTCTCCACCGGCCGTCTCGCGCGGCCTGATGGAAGCAAGCCTATACCCATTCGGGACGACCCAGAAAGATGCGTCGAGCGCAGGCGGCTATGAGGCGAGCGAGAGGATATGTCCTTCCCTGGGCGAAACGTGGCCGTTCAGGGTGTTCAGGTAGACCTGTTTCACCGCGTCGGGTCCGCGGCTTTCAGTCACCTCAAGCCATTTATCGAGCTTGGGCGCAAAGGTGGCCCAGGCCGCGGCAAAGCGTTGGTCGACGCCGCCGGGGCCCCATTCCTTGGCGCGCTTGCGGATATGGTCGGGCGCGAAGAACCAGCTCGGCTTGGCGCCTGGAAGTTCCGGCTCGTTGGGGTCAGTACCGCGATGGGTCAGCCCGATCAGTCCGGAATATTTCATCTGTTCGCCGAAATGCCGATGCAGCGTCTCGCGCAAGCGGCTGTTGCCGGCCATGTCGACAAAGGCGACCGGCTTTTCCGATGGCAGCGAGGTGATGCGGTCATAGGTCACGACCTCGTCGTAGCAGCCGAGCGATTGCACGAACTCCGCATTTGCCGCCGAGGTCAGCCCGACCACCTTGACGGAGTTTCGGGCATGCAGGAGGTGGGCAAGCCCGAACGCGGTCTTGCTGGAAGCGGAGGACAAGATCACGCTGCTGGCGCCAAAAAACGCTTCGTCGGCGAGGAAACAGTCCACCATGAACGACAGCATGAACAGCGGCCGCAGCAGCGCCTGGTAGTCGCCCTGGCGTCCCCAAAATTCCGGATTGTCGGAGACCCGTGCATAGGCGTTGTAGACCGGCGCCACGTTCTGGCGGTGCGCCGCGCCGTCGCGCAGCCCGTGCTTGTTGACGTCGGCAGCCTCGATGACGAGATGGCTCGCCATCGGGAAATAGCCGAACAGGGTTTCGCCGACAGCGACAGCCGGATGTTTCGAGGCGATCACCTTGCCAAACCCCCACACCGGAACATTGCCAAAGCCGTCCGGCGCCGGAAACAGCTCCCAGTATTTCAGGCGGTCACCGATCGCGGCATAGGTAATGTTGTTGGCCGTGAACGCAAAGCGGTCGACCTTCACCAGCAGCGCCTCGTCGGGCAGCGTATCGGCATCGGGCAGCTGCGTTGCGATGATCTTGCAGCGCTGCAGGTCGTTGCGCGCCACGATGAAGTCGGTGGAGTTCATGATGCTCTCCCGCGTTTGACGGGCAATCCTTTGCACCGCGCGCGGCCACTGCGCAACCGCAACAAAGTTTGAAAAGCTGTTTTAAGCCGCCGGCCGCAGGCTTCCTTCAGCGTAGAGATCGCGCAGCTTGCGCTTGAAGATCTTGCCCGACGCCTCGCGCGGCAGCGCGTCGAGGAATTGAATGTCCTTCGGCACCTTGAAATTGGCGAGCCGCGCACGCAGGAACGCCTGTACCGCGGGTATCGACAGTTTTACACCGGTGTCCGGCTCGATGCAGGCGAACAGCCGTTCGCCATATTCGTCGTCGGGCACGCCGAACACCGCGCAGTCGCGCACGCCATCCATGCCGATCAGCGTGTTCTCGATCTCCGCCGGATAGATGTTGACGCCGCCCGAGATCACCATGTCGCGCTTGCGGTCGCACAGGAACAGATAGCCGTCGGCATCGAGATAGCCGACGTCGCCGACGCTGATCAGGCCCTCGCGCCCGGCTTCGGCGCGCGCGGCCGCGTTGCCGTGGTAGTCGAAATCGGAGATCGCGGTCTGCCGCATGAAGATTTCGCCGGGCTCGCCGACGTCGCACTCGGTGCCGTCGGGCCGGAAGATCTTGACGACGCCGCCCTCGATGGCGCGGCCGACCGTGCCGGGCTTTGCCAGCGCCTCCGCGGAGGAATGCCAGATGGGAATGCCGGTCTCGGTCGAGCCCAGATATTCGTTGATGACCGGCCCCCACCATTCGATCATCGCGCGCTTCACATCGATGGGGCAGGGCGCCGCGCCATGGATGACGAAGCGCAGCGAGGAGACGTCGTAGCTGGAGCGCACGTCCTCGGGCAGCCGCAGCAGGCGCACGAACATGGTTGGCACCGCGTGCATATGCGTGATGCGGAATTCCTGCACCAGGCGCAGCAGATCTTCCGGATCGAAGCGCGGCTCCAGCACGATCGTACAGCCATGGCGGTACGCCAGCATGCCGTAGGAACTCGGCGCCGAGTGGTACATCGGCCCGTTCATCAGGACGACCTGATTTTCGTTGGGCGCGATGCCGTAGGTGATGGTCGAGACGCGCTCGGCAGCGGCAAGTTGCTCTGGCCGCATCTGGCCGCGCCGCACGCCCTTCGGCCGGCCGGTGGTGCCCGAGGTGTAGAACATCGGCGACATCCGTCCGATCTCGCCGGACCATGGCGGGCGCGCATCGCGCCACGAATCCCAGTCGGTCATGCCGTCGGGCACGCGCGCCAGTTCCGGCGGCACGTTGAAGGCGGCGGCGATCTCCGGCGGCGTCGGCACGATCAGCACCTTGATGTGATCGCCCACGCCCTCGCGGATCTGCGGCCAGAGGTCGGCATGGCACACCAGGATGCCGGCGCCGCAATCGTCGAGGATGTAGTTCACCTCGTCGGCCTTGAGGTGCCAGTTGATCGGCACCACCGGCGAGCCTAGGGTGGCGGCGGCGCTCGAGGCTTCGAACAGCGCAAAATCATTGCGCAGCATCAGGGCGACCGGCGTGCCGCCGGCAAGGCCCAGCTCCTTCAGCCCCGTCGCCGCTCTGGCGGCGCGCGCAAAAATCTCGGGATAGCTGATCCGGCGGTCGCCGCTGATGATCATCGTCCGCTCTCCGTCGCTTTCGACTTTACGCCTAGAGCATGATCCGGAAAAGTGTGAAG
>Ga0081540_1004645_pt1 | contig 10388 bp, 8 predicted proteins | sample TabmetS2T1R1_FD_71024 | JGI IMG/M metagenome (GOLD analysis project Ga0081540, IMG submission 71024) | Tabebuia heterophylla rhizosphere microbial communities from the University of Puerto Rico - S2T1R1 | ecosystem: Host-associated > Plants > Roots > Rhizosphere ... | reverse complement strand
TGGCCAAGCGATGGCTCAGCAGCCACAACTGGTGACCCAACCCGTTGCCGCGGAACTGGCCTTCCTGCATGACAGTGCCACACCAGCCGATCCGGTCGCGGCGCGCGCCGTCATCGCGGAGGAGCTCGGTCCGCCCGAGGAGGTGTTTGCGGAGATCAGCTCAGTGCCGCTGGGTGCGGCGTCTATCGGCCAGACGTACTCGGCGCGTCTCCCGGACGAGCGCGACGTGGTGATCAAGGTTCAGCGACCGGGTGTGGCCGAGTCCATCGAATGTGATCTTGATATTCTGCGCCGTCTTGCCAGTCGGCTATACCGCCGGACCGTCTGGGCTCGAACGCTCGGGCTGCGAGAGCTCGTGGCCGGCTTTGACCAGCGAACCCGGGAAGAGCTGGATTTCCGGATCGAGGGGAACAGCGGGCGGGCAGCACGTCGCGCACTACGTGACGGGGATCCAATCTGCGTGCCGGCTGTCGTCGACGGCCTCACCACGTCTCGGGTGTTGGTGCAGGAACGGGCTGCCGGCCGGAGTATCGGCGCGCCGGGCGCCTTTGATGGCTGGGATCCCGAACGCCGTGAGCTGTTGGCCGACGCATTGCTCGGATTCATGCTGCGGCAGATGCTGGCGGGCGACATATTTCACGCCGACCCTCATCCGGGAAACGTATTCATTCGCCCGGATGGCCGTCTTGAACTCATCGACTTCGGGGCGGTGGGCCGACTTGACCCGTATGAACGGGCCGGGCTGATCGACCTGTTGCGCGGGCTGCACAGCGAACAACCGTCGGTGATCCGAGAGGGCGTCCTGCGCATTGGCACGATCACCCGAAGCATCGACGAGGACGCCCTGGACCGAGAACTCGCTCGGCTGCTCAGCCGGACTCGCGGCGCCAACGACACGCTCAACCCGCAGTTGTTCGAAGAACTGCTGTTCGTGCTACGCGAGTTCGGCATCCTGCTCCCCCGCTCCACCACCACCCTGTTCCGTACCCTAGTTACGCTGCTCGGCACCCTCGAGGTCATCTCCCCGGGTTACCGCGTAGTCGACGCCGCACCCCGCGTCGGCGGCGAAATCGTCCGGGAGGAGAGCCTGCCGGCAAGCCCGTCGGAGTTCCTCATGCGGGCGGCGATGCTGAACGCGACCGCGATGCAACGGTTGCCGCAGCAGGTCGATGCCATTTCCCGCCGGCTACTCCGCGGCGATCTCCGGATGCAAGCGAGCCTGCTATCCGATGCGGAGGACGTCCGCATCATCAAGGGCTTTGTGAACCGGATCGTGATGGCGCTGGTCGCCTCTGCCCTTGCACTGGCCTCGGCGCTCATGCTGGCCGCGAACTCGCCGCCCGTTCTTGGCTTCCGGCTGGTCAATTTGCTCGGCGCGATCGGCCTGTTCTTCTCGACGCTCGTACTCCTCCGTCTTTTGGTGCAGATTCTGCGCGACCGCGATTAGGAGAAGCGGCACCGTGCGCATCACCTGAACGCAGTCGAGTCGGCATCGACGGAACCGATGATCGGGGTACCGTCCCGCGGAGGCAGCGGCCGACAACAGAACTTCGGCGCTCCGCAGCGCGTGACGTTCCGGCGGGTTAGGAGGCTTCCTGGCCCGTCTGGCGACGGAGGCGATCGGCCATCGTCCGCATAACGAACTCGGCGAAGTATGGGTTCTCCTGCACGAGGAACCAGAAGCGCCGCTTGTCGATCGAAGAGAGCTCGCAGTCCGTCTCCGCCGCAGCCGTTGCGGAGCGGCCCGCCCGGTCGATGAGCGCAAGCTCGCCGAAGACAACTCCGGGGCCGGCGTGCTCGAGCAGCTGGCCGTCCTTGCTCAAGGACACAGTGCCGGTCTTCACCATGTAAACCCGGTCAGCGCGGTCGCCCTCGGCGAAGATCGTCTCGCCCGCCTTGAAGGATTCGGCGTCCCCGGCCCGCTGCAGCAGGGAGATATAGCGGTCTTCTGTCGTCTCCGCGTCGGCCATGGCCACGTAGCTTAGAGCCGAAGAAACCGCACTCGTAAGTCGTCTAGGTGAACATCCGGTTGCGAAGCGGTGTGGCTGTCGAAGCACGGCTTGGCTGAATGCCGGATCACGTTCGCGCGCTTAGGTGGTCGTACAACGGCATCTCGGTGGTACCTAGACACGCTGGGAAAAACGGTCAGGTCACCCGCGTCGGTCGGGGCCGATATGTCGCCACGGACTTCGGTCCCTAGTGAAAGTGAACTCCGGCCGTGATCGCGATGACCAGGATGGCAGCGAGAAGCCAGTCGACGGCCGCGCAGAACGGCGGCCACCATCGGGTGTTGGCGACGTACCGGCGGCGCTGCTGCCAGGCGTCCTTAAGCCCGTGGCCGGCGTAGCCGAGCACGAGAAGCCACGCCGTCGCGGTGACGGTCGTCGCGGCCAGCACGACGAACACCCTGGCGACAGCACTCTCGACGGCGATCACCCGCGGTCTTCCGTCGGCCACCGCGAATCCGATGTAGACCGCGGCGATCAGCGCCAGCTCCAAGGCGTAGACCGTTGCCGCATCCAGCCACCGAGCGGCGAGCGGCGACCCGGCTTGCACTACGCCGACGACCAGCCCCCACAGCACCGGGACCAGTATCGACCGCTTGCTGTGAGGGGCATGCGTATGCACACCGGTCATCGTTGGCGCGCCGTCATGCGCATAGTGCCTCCTCTTGGATGAACCAATCCGGACGGTTGATGAGCGTCGGGCCCGGCATCGACCCGGTGCGGATATGCGGATATATGGAACGGTCCGCGCCGTTAGGCGTTATCCAGCTGTGTTGGGCGCGTCGGCTGGCGCCGGCGCGGTGGTGTTGTGGTCGGCGATGCGGTCGGCGAGGTAGGCCGCGTCGTCGTTGACAAAGCCGAGAAGGGCCGAGCCGCGGGTGTGCTGCCAGGACAAACCGAGGAAGTACAGCCCGGGTACCGCGGTGACTCCGCGGTGGTGGATGACCTGTCCCTCGCGAACCACGCCGGGGATGTCAAGCCAGGCATAGTCGGACTGGTAGCCGGTTGCCCAGATGACCACGCGCACGTCAAGCTGGCTACCGTCGTCGAAGTGCACGGTGTGGCCGCGTGCGTCGACCAGTCGCGGCCGAAAAGCCACCCCGCCCTGTCTAAGGCGCCGCCGGCTTGTGCCGATGATGAATTCGCCACGCTCTTGCACACGCCGGCCGAGCCGTGAGCCGGTGTTGACCCGCATCAGTCGCAGGCCGGTGAGCCACCAGAACAGGTCCTTGCCGAATAAGCGTTGTGGCAACATCGGCGGCCGTTCCCCCATAGCCACCGCGACCCGACGGGTGGCGGCGAGCTCTTCGGCGATTTGCAGGCCGGAGTTGCCGGCGCCGACGACGAGCACGGGCCCGTCGGGCAAGGCCGGTGGGTTGCGGTAGTCGGCGCTGTGCAGCTGGGAGACCGATGCGTCCAGCTGCTGGGCTGGTGGCGGAATGAACGGCACCTGGAAGGGCCCGGTCGCCACTACGACTTGCCGACTGCGCCACGTCTGATCGCCGGCCCGTACCTCGAACTGGTCGCCGAGGCGACGAAGCTGCCGCACCCGCGCGTTGAGGAGAACGGGGAGATCGAACGTGGTCGCGTAAGCCTGCAGGTAGTCGGCGACCGCATCCTTGGTTGGGTAGGTGTCAGCCTGGGCCGGAAACCGGAGACCGGGCAGCGAGTCGTATTGCGCCGCGGTGAACAGCCGCAGCGAATCCCAGCGGGATCGCCAGGCGTGACCGAGTTCGCCAGCTGCCTCGAGCACCACAAATCGGCGCTGCTGCTGAGCGAGGTGCCAGGCCATGCCGAGGCCGGCCTGGCTGCCGCCGATGATGACGACGTCAAGCGGCTCGCTGCCGACCACGTTCGGCTGGTCCGGTCCGGGCCCGGTCATCCGGCCGCTTCCCGGTCGACGGTGAAGCTGAACATCATGCCGCTTTGCATGTGCTCGGCGATGTGGCAGTGCGCCATCCACAGACCGGGATTGGTGATGTCGAACAGGATGTCGACGGTCTGACCCGTGCGCACCAGCACGGTGTCTTTCCACACCAGATTCGGCTCGGGGACGTCGTCGCGGGCCAACACCAGAAACCGTCCAGCGCCGTGCAGGTGGAATGGGTGGTGCATGGGATGGTCGGAATCCATCTCATTGACCAGCCGGATCTTGACGCGGTCACCGACCGTGAAACGCCAGTCGATCGCCGCGTTGCTGGCGCCGCTGGTCCGATCGACCAGCTGCCAGTGCATGTTGGCGGTGTTGGTCAGCCGGTTGACCTCTACCATGTCGTCTTCCCACTCGATGCCGTCGGTACCGCCGTGGGCGTGACCATGGTCATGGTCATGGCCATGGTCGTCGTAGGCGTTGGGCGCCGAGGTCATCGCCGCGTGGTCATGGCTGTCGTGGCCGGCTTCCATGGCCATGTCATGGTCGGCTTGCTGACCGATCAGATCGGCGGCCAGCAGTTTCATACCGCACTCGGGGCAGCGCCCGGGCTGCGGGCTGGTGACCTCGGGGTGCATGGGACAGGCGTAGCCGCCGGCAGCGGTCGCCAGCAGCTTCATGCCGCACTCCGGGCAGCGGCCCGGGTGGTCACGGATGACGGCCGGATGCATCGGGCAGCGGTAGACCACCGGTCCCGTCGCCGCGTCGGTGAGATCGTCCATCTCGGCAACCAGGGCCAAGATCTTGTCCGGCGGCGCGGCCACCCAGGCGTCCAGCTGGGTCCGCTCCGCCGCGAGCTCAGGCGCCTCGCCAAGCACGTCGAAATCCGCGCGCAGCGACGGCTCGGCCACGTCATCGCTGACGGTCAGGGTGGCCAGGGTGTAGGTCCGGTGCGGGGTGTGGTGCTCGACCGTCAGCTGCCCCGGCTCGTCGACCAGGACATCCACTACAGCCCGCTCAGACGGGGCGAGCAGGACCTCGGACACGAATTCCTCGTGTTCCATATGGCCGCTGTCGCCGCCGATGAGCTTCAGCCGGGCGCCCGGCAGCCGGACGTTGAACACGCGCGTATTGGCGGTATTGGTCAACCACAGCCGCAGCACCTCGCCGCGCTTCGCCGTCAGCGCCAGCTCCGGTTCGCCGCTGATCAACAACACATTGCCGAACCGGCCCATGGCCGTATGCGTCGTCTCCGTCGGACTGAACGCAGCGATCTGCCCGTCCTCCAGCAGGACGTCATCCAACGTCAAAAGCACGTCCCGGTGAGCCGGCGGCCAATAGTTCAGCTCGGTCGGCTCGACGAGGATGTTGCCGTACAGCCCGAGCTCTTGGGTGTAGTCCTCGCGGATATGCGGGTGGTACCAGTACAACCCCGGATCCGGGAAACGGATGCGGTAGGTGAAACTGCCACCCACCGGGATCGGCGTCTGCGTCTCGTGCGGGACCCCGTCATAGGCGTTGTCCAATCGCAACCCATGCCAGTGCACCGTCGTGTCCAGGTCACCGTCATTAGTGACGTGAACGATGACCTCCGAGCCTTGCCGCACCTTCAGCGTCGGGCCAGGGATCGAGCCGTTGTAGCCGAGCATCCGCACCGTGTCATCACCGAGGCGCTTCGCCACCGGCGCAACGTGCAGATGCACCGCGTCACCGTCGGCCAGCTCGAGCGAAACCGGCTGGTGCGCCTCCGGCAAGCCGGTCGGGTCGGTCGGAAAGGAGGCCGGCAAATCAGAACCAACGTCATGCTGCATAACTAGGTCTCCCTAACAGCCGCGAACACCACACACGGGGCCGCAGCAACACACGCCGCAAACAGTATGTCGGCGAAGCGGAGGAAGTTGATCAATAAGTAGCATACCCGGACACACACACCATATCAGCACGCCTGAAATGAGCGCCGGTTCACACCAGCCCCGCAGCGATTCCCTTGATGGTGATCGCCTCGCCCGCCGCGAGCGATTGGCCAGAACGCTAGTCAGGTGCTTGACCGGGCCCAACTGGATCCCGCGGCCCTTGGCTCAGCGAGGAGCGGTGACGGCCGGTATCCCTTGACGGTGAGGTAGATCGCGAGCGAGGCCTCCCACAGGACCTCGATGGCTGTGAAAGCGAACAGGGCCCCGCTTGGGTTTTCGATCGCCCCGAAGAGAACGAACACTCCGCCGATAAAGGCCAGCGGTCCGCCGATCAGGCCGAGCATCGCCATCCGGCGTGGCACGAGTTCGGATTTGTACATCAGGTAGCCGAGCAGGAGTCCGTTCCCGAAGCCCGCACAAAATTGCGGACCGAGGAGGAACGTCCAGTCGTGGAGGGCCACCAGCGTGTGTCCGGCGAGATTGAGCGAGGCCGAATCGGCCCCCCCGCTGAAGTCGTCCCGCAGGGTCACGACGGTCATCAGGCTCATGAGGCCTGTGATGATGATCGCGGATTCCACAATGCGCGAGGCGACGTAGCCGAGGGCCACCGATTCGTTAACCCGCTTCAGCACCGGAAAGAAGACGACGGCGGTGGCGATGTTGGAGACTGCCAAGAAGATCTCCAACAACGCGCCCAACGAAATCCGTGCGTCGAGACCCCCGCCGAAGATGTAGTTGGAGTCATTCAGCACGGGGTCGTACAGCAGAACGGCAGGAATCGAGAAGACGAAGGTGCCGATGAACCAAAGCCCTGCGACACGTCCGGGCTTGCGAAGAGCATCCATCGTTACCCCTTTCGTGACGGTATGGAGGGATCACGATGGTGACGCTAACCTCGGCGACGCAGGATAGAAAGGTCCCGCCGTGCCCTGATGGCTTCCGGTCGAGGATCCGCTCGCGGGACCGGGCTCCGTGTGGACGGCACGCCCCATGTCGACGGACCGCCGCAAGCTCCCCCTAGCTGGCACCGTCGCCCCATAGTTGGCGATAGGGAGTTGGGGCGGCAGGGTCGCGGCGATTGTTCTTTCGGGCGATGACTGCCATCTGGCAGATCGTCAAGTCAGAAGAGCGACTCGGGTCCTCGGCTTAGATGCGAATCCCCAGTGAACGGGCGCGAATCGCCGACCGACAGTCGAGTAGTGAGGTGAGACATCACTACGGCTCGATAGAACGTCCTGCACTTGACGGTCGAGGAGTCGTTCCGCGTCCGCGTCTACAACCTTGTGGCCGCTGATCTTCCTGTGCAGGCCGGCCTCTGACTTCGTCCACGGCCAGATCATCTACGTCGACGGCGGCCATGCACCGGCCATCACAGGCCCGATGCGCTCGTGCCCGCCCACGCCGGGCTTGCAGCACCAGCTCCATGCGGGCTCGCCACCCTAACGGGTTCGTCGCTCCGACCGACTTCAGCTCGGCTTGCTGTCCCGATCGACACCCATGGGTCGAGACCCACCTCATCCAGATGAATCCTGCGGGTTGATGAGATCGTCTCATCTGCCTCATGCCGAAGATGGCCGGGTGATGTCACCCCAGCGATCCCGCGGCGGCAACCCGCCGACCGGCTACCAGATCATCGCCCGCGGCGAGCTGAGCCGACGCTACCGGACGGCGTTCGAGGGCATGACGCTCGTGGTCGAGAACGGTCAGACCATGATCACCGGGCCGGTCCTCGACCATACCCACCTGCAGGGCCTGCTCGACCGGGTCGGTGACCTCGGCCTCGAGCTCGTCAGCTTCAAGGCCACACCCTTACCCCCGATATCGAACAGTGCGAACGGAACACGACCGCTAACGGAACATGACCCATGAACGCGCTACTGCCCGGCCCAACCGTCGATCGGCAAGTCACCATGCCACGACGCCCGGCGGGAAGGGAGCCGGCCGCGGTGGCGTCCGAATCGGCGGACGTCGTCCAGGATCGCCGCCAACCCAGCCAATCCGGTGACATCGGATCCGTGCGTGGTGCCCGGGATCATGCGCTTGTTGCCGACGGCGCTGGTCTCGGCCGAGGTGCTGCCAGGGCGCCGGGAAGGGTGACGGCCGGGTCGCGCTGATGGAGTCGCCGATGGAAAGGTGCCTCGAAAATGCTGCTGGTGGTACGGCACGCCGACGCTGAGGACAAGCGTTGCTGGACGAGTCCTGACAGCCTGCGACCCCTGTCACCGACGGGTCGCCGCCAAGCCGAGGGGCTGGTGGTCCGTCTCGAGGACTACCCGGTCGACCGGATCCTGTCCAGCCCGACCCTGCGGTGCCAGCAGACCGTGCGGCCGTTGGCTCGGGACCGCTTCCTTGACGTCGAGCTGCTGGCGGCGCTCGGGGTGGACGCTAGTCCCATCCAGCTACGGGCATTGTTCTGGGATCCGACGCTGCGCAACACGGTGCTCTGCACCCATGGCGAGACGATCGGCCGGTTGTTCGCAGAGGTGGTCGAAGAGGGCCTGGTCGTCGACAGTGTGCCGGGAGGTCCGCTGGACTGGCCCAAGGGCTCCACCTGGCTGCTGCAGCGCACCGAACAGCGTCGGATCTATGGCCGCTTCCTGGCCCCGCTCGCGCTTGAGGGACTCCAGAGCGGCGAGCCTTGAGACGGTGCCGGTCACGAACCGACTCTCGTAGTCGATCGACCACCAACCAGCGGCCAGACAGTCCGCCGGACCTCTGAGAGACGGGAGCGAGCGATGTGGGCGACGAGGTCGCAGCAGTTTGAGTCCGGCCGCGAGCGGCAGGCGCTGATCTCGCCTGGCGCCCACGGCGATTGGGCTCCGGCAGAGGATCGGCCGGATCCGATCGATGTGCTCGTGGCATCCAACGACGGGCGCCTTGATGAGTTGATCCCGATCCGCTTCGGTCGCATGGCCGAGAGTCCGTTCGCGTTCTTGCGTGGCTCGGCGGCGGTGATGGCCGCCGATCTGAGCCGGGTTGCGACGACAGGTCTCGAGGTCCAGCTATCCGGGGACTGCCACCTGCTGAATTTCGGCTTGTTCGCCACTCCGGAACGCAACGTCTCGTTCGGGCTGAACGACTTCGACGAGACGATCCGTGGACCCTGGGAGTGGGATGTCAAGCGACTGGTCGCGAGCTTGGTGGTCGCGTCGCAGGACGAGGGTTTCGACGACAGCACCGCCGAATCGATCGCAGTCGCCGGGGCGCGGGCGTATCGCCATCGCATGGCCGAGATGGCGACCATGAGCCCGCTGGAGGTGTATTATGACCGATTCGATCTCGCGGAGCTGATCGAGGAATCACCCGACAAGACGGCGAGGAAGCATCGGAAGAAGATGCTGCGCAAGGCACACCGGCGCGTCGCGGAGAACCTGTACCCAAAGCTGGCCGAGCAGGCGGCTGGCGGTCTGCGGATCGCCGATCAGCCGCCGCTGATCTTCCACATGGACGGCGTCACGCCCGAGACCGTGCAGGGGTTCTTCGACAACTATCGGTCGTCCCTACCAGCGGATATGCAGGTTCTGTTTGATCGCTACGTCTTGAGGGACGTCGCGGTCAAGGTCGTGGGTGTCGGCAGTGTGGGCACGCGCTGCTATGCGGTCCTGTTCACCGATGACGGCGGCGGCCCCTTGTTGCTGCAGGTCAAGGAGGCGAACAACTCGGTGCTGGCCCCCTATGTCCCGATTCGCTCCACGAAGAGGGTGCACAACGGCGAGCGAGTGGTGACAGGTCAACACTTACTGCAGGCAGTGAGTGACATCTTCCTGGGCTACAGCACAAGTCCGGTCGGTCGTGACTTCTACGTGCGCCAGCTGCGCGACATGAAGCTGTCGGTCTCCCTCGGGGACGACGAGGAGCAGATGACGCGGTATGCGGAGTACTGCGGGAAGGCGCTCGCCCGCGCCCACGCCAACACGGGTTCTGCCTCCGCGATCACCGGTTATCTCGGCAACGGCGATGAGTTCGACAAGTCCCTCGGGCAGTTCGGGCTCGCCTACGCGGAGCAGACCGTCCGAGATCACAAGGCGCTCGTCGAGGCAATCGACACACAACGTGTTCCGGCGCGCCTCGAGACGCCATAGCCCGCAGAGCCGAAGGCGACGGGACCATGAACGCGAAGCCGAGGACCGCTGCGTTGAAGAACAGCCTGACGAGGTTGAAGAAGACCTTCACGATCCTCGAGTGGCTTCCGCATTACAAGTCCAAATGGCTGCGGTTCGACGTCATCGCCGCGTTGTCGGTGTGGGCATTGCTCGTGCCGCAGGGCATCGCCTACTCCTCGATCGCTGGCGTGCCGGCGCAGTACGGGCTGTACGCGGCCCTCGGCGCCCTCATCGGTTACGCGCTCTTCGGAACGTCCGGACAGGTCGTCACGGGTCCAAGCGCCGCCATCGCCGCGGTCTCCGCGTCCGTCGTCGCCCTCTGGGCGGCGGAGGGATCGCCCGAATGGATCGCCTTTACCGCCACGCTGGCCGTGTCTGCGGGAGTGATCTACGTCGTACTCGGTCTGCTGAGGATGGGCTGGATCTCACACTTCCTCTCCGGCGCGGTGCTGGCCGGTTTCGTGTTCGGGTTCGGCTTCGGGCTCATCGTCGACCA
>Ga0081540_1004644_pt1 | contig 10388 bp, 8 predicted proteins | sample TabmetS2T1R1_FD_71024 | JGI IMG/M metagenome (GOLD analysis project Ga0081540, IMG submission 71024) | Tabebuia heterophylla rhizosphere microbial communities from the University of Puerto Rico - S2T1R1 | ecosystem: Host-associated > Plants > Roots > Rhizosphere ... | reverse complement strand
GTCTTGCGCCGACTCGGCCACCGACTGGTCTCCGTCGTCTTGCTCGAAATCTCAGCTAGCGAGCGGGCACAGGCGGAGGGGGCGGGGGCACCGTGCTGGCGCCAGTGGGCACCCAGACCCAGTAGTACGGTGTACGCGTCCCGTCGCCGTAGAGCTGATACCGGCCCTCCGGATAGGTCACGACCCGGTCGGACGGCGCAGCCGGTGCGGCGGCCACGGGCACCGGAATGGTTTTCTCCGTCGTCTCCTTGGTGTACGAGACGCAGCCGGTGCCCAGGAGCGCCGCTCCGGTAAAGGCGATGGCCATCGTGCGGAGTGTCTTGCCGCTGAGCGCCATCATGTGTCTGCCTCCTTTGGTCCTTTGTGAGAGTTCGATAACGCACCCATGGCTATCGCATTCGTTGTGCCAACTCTCAGCGATCGCTGTCGATGCGAAATCGGGCGTCCAGGAGAGGTTTCCCTCGAGGCAGACGGCAGACGAGGTGGACCGGCCCTGCAGGCCGTCCGAACTACCCGGTCAGACGGTAAGCATCAGACTCAGCGGAGCGAGAGCGATGTGAGACTGGCCCGGCCAGGGCCGCCTCCCTTGTCCGGCTTCACGGTGACGCGCAGGCCAGTCAAGTTGGCTGCAGGCACGTTCCAGACCTCGCGCTCGAAGGTCGTGGCGGGTGCGCTGAAGTTGAATTCCTGGCGCAGGACCTCGCGGTAGGTTTGCCCCCCGTCCTGTGACAAGGCGAGCGTGATGACCTGGGTGCGGCTGGCGAAGGGTTCCTCGGACTCGAGGGCCACCTCACGGATTGTCTGTGGCGTGTCGAAGCGGAGGATGAGGGTCTGCTCGCCCTCCGTCGACGCGACCCATCGCGTGCCACCGGGGCCGTCGCGGCCATCGAACAGGTGATCGACGGGGTGCTCGGCCGATTCCGAGGTGACGAGCACCGTGGCGAGCGTGGGAATGTCCAGGCGGTCCGTCCCGGCGGCGGCGACGTGGGTTCCCGTCGAGCCCGCGGGAATGATGTGCTTTCTCAGCATGGCGACCTCCTCCAAGAGACTGCAGGGCCATTCATCGCCGCGTGGATTCGAGGAGCTGGAGAATCCCGTCGGCAGGGATGGGAGCCCAGTCCGGACGATTGTCGAGCTCGTACCTGAGCTCGTAGCAAGCCTTTTCGAGCTCGAAGACGGCGCACACCCTCCTGAGCTCCTCGGACGAGGCGGGTACGAGCCGCACCGGGCTGTTCCGTATCGCCGCCTCGTAGCCCTCGAAGAAGGCGCGGCGCGCGTGTCGCTCCCACACCGCAAGGCCCCGAAGCGTCTCCGCGCGCTTTTCCGGCGGACGCCGCCCCGCCGCGGTGTGCACCGCATAGCTGAGCGAGCGCAGCATTCCGGCGACATCGCGCACGGGCGGGTGCTTGCTGATGCGCTCCTCCAGGCTGCGCGCGGGCTCACCCTCGAAGTCCAGCACCACGAAGCCATCGGGGGTCTTGAGGACTTGACCGAGATGAAAGTCTCCGTGACACCGGATCTTGTGGGTGCGAGCGCTGCCGAGAAGACCCAGCTCCGCCACCGCCGAGTCGATGCGCCCTCCCGAGCCCCTCAACGTCTCGCGGATCATGTCGAGCCCGGGAGGCGAGGTGGCGCCCGCCGCCCTGGTGGCGAAGGCGACCTCCTCGAGCTCTCGGGCGATGCGAGCGCACCAGCGGCCGACATCCTCGTAGTCCACGGGCTCGGGGCGGAAGGCAGTCTCGTTTAGGTCGGACGCCAGCGCGGCGTGGAGCCCGCCTGTCACGACGCCGAGCGTCTTCACGTCCCGGATCAGGGGAGCCGCGAGGGTCGCGATCTCGGCCTCGGGTGGCGTGGCCGGCTCCAGACCTGGCGGACTCTCGAGAGCCTCGCACAGCGCGTCGAGGCCGGCCAGCGCGTAGCGCCAGCCGTCCCCCGCGTTCTCGACGAACCCCTGGAGTACGGCAACCGTCGCCCGGTTCTCCTGGGCGTCCAGGTAGTCGATCCATCCCGCAAGCGGCGGGACGTGCCGGAAGCCCGTACGCCTCGCCAGGAAGCCCAGGACCTCGACGTCGGGATTCACGCCGGGCTGGGGCCTGCGGATCGACTTGAGGATCACGGCCCGGTCCACGATCACCGAAGTGTTGCTCTGCTCTCCGGTGATCCGGACGAGAGCGCGCGCCACCGTCGGCTGATGCGAAGTGGTGTCGGCAGGCTTGGGAGACCCGCACACGAAGCGACCGTGACGTCCCCTCACCTCGCGATGTGCGGCCATGGCCTCCAGGAGGGGAAGGACGAAGGCCGGATCCTCGTGGGCGTCCACGACCGCGCGATCTCCAGCGCCGACGATCAGGTCGGCGGGGGCCGCCCGATCGGCTTGGCACACGGAGACGGGCACGTAGTAGCGCTCGCCGTCGAGCCGCAGCAGGAGGAGCAGCACGGGGCGGTCCGCGTCGAGGATCGCCCAGTCTTCGATGGTCACTGTCTGCAGTCCACGCGCCTTCGCGGCGAACCAGCGCTGCCGGACGAGGAAGTCCCGGAGCGGACCCCGCGCGGCGCCGCCGAGGACGTCCGCCACCTGCCCGGGGCTAGAGAGTGACATCCTCGATCCCATAGAGCATGGTTTCCGGCCGCGGTGGTCTCAGCCGGAACCAATAGTAGCCGTAGGGCGCCATGCTGACGAAGTAGGGCTGGGCACGGACCGTGGGGAAGCGCGTCTCGCCGAGCATCTCCATGGGGGTGTGTCCGATCCAGGCGCCGAGGTCGAGCTCGACGGGCTGGGCGGCCCCCGAGAGGTTGTGGATGGCCAGCACCGTCTCGCCCTCGAACTCACGGACGTGCGCGAGCACGCTCTCGTTCTGGCAACGAAGGAAGCGAAGGGTGCCGCGGCCGAAGACGCGTGTTTTCTTCCGGGCGGCGATGAGCAGCTTCATCCAGTGCAGGAGCGAGGACGGCGTCCGGAGCTGCGCCTCGACGTTGATCGACTGGTAACCGTAGACGGGGTCGACGTTCAGCGGGAGATACATCCGCGCGGTGTCGGCCCGCGAGAACCCGGCGTTGCGATCTCCCGTCCACTGCATGGGCGTGCGCACGCCGTTGCGGTCGCCCAGGTAGATGTTGTCGCCCATGCCGATCTCGTCGCCGTAGTAGAGGATGGGACTGCCCGGCAAGGTGAAGAGTAGGCTCGTGAGGAGCTCGATCTTCCGGCGGTCGTTGTCCAGGAGGGGGGCCAGCCGTCGACGGATGCCGAGATTGAGCCGCATCCGCGGGTCGGCGCTGTAGGCGTGGTAGAGGCGCCGGCGCTCCTCCTCGCTGACCATTTCCAGCGTCAACTCGTCGTGGTTGCGGAGGAAGAGGCACCACTGGCAACTCGCCGGGATCTCTGGGGTGTGAACGAAGATGTCCGTGATCGGGCGGCGGTCCGAGTGGCGCACAGCGAGGAAGACGCGGGGCATGAGGGGGAAGTGGAAGGCCATGTGGAACTCGTCACCGTCGCCGAAGTAGGGCCGCACGTCGGCCGGCCACTGGTTCGCCTCGGCGAGGAGAATGCGCGCCTCGTAGCGGGCGTCGATGTAGTGCCGGAGCTCCCGAAGGAAGTCATGGGTCTCGGGCAGATTCTCGCAGTTGGTGCCCTCGCGCTCGAATAGATACGGCACGGCGTCGCAGCGGAAGCCGTCCAGCCCGCGGGCCAGCCAGAACTCCATGGCTTCGAACGCCTCGCGACGCACGGCGGGATTGTCGTAGTTGAGGTCCGGCTGGTGATGGAAGAAGCGATGCCAGTAGTACGCCTTGGCTACCGGGTCCCACGTCCAGTTGGAAGGCTCCGAGTCGACGAAGATCACGCGGGCATCCTGGTAGCGCTGGTCGACATCGCTCCACACGTAGTAGTCACGGAACGGGGAGTCGGCGGACCGGCGCGCCGCCTGGAACCAGGGATGCTGGTCGGAGGTGTGATTCATGACGAAGTCCGCGATGACGCGGATGCCGTTGGCGTGGGCCGCCTCGAGGAAGCGCTCGAAGTCGCCCATGGTGCCATAGTCGGGATGGATGGCGCGGTAGTCCGCCACGTCGTACCCGTCGTCCCGCAGGGGAGAGGGATAGAAGGGGAGGAGCCAGAGGCAGTCGATCCCGAGCTCCTTGAGATAGTCCAGCCGGCTCGTGAGGCCGGCGAAGTCGCCGATGCCGTCTCCGTTCGTGTCCTGGAAGGCGCGGACGTGCAGCTCGTAAAAGACGGCGTCCTTGTACCAGAGGGGATCGCTCACGGTGCGCCTCAGCGGAAGTAGGGAAAGTCCTGCTCGCGCCGGCGCCACCGGCGCACCCGGTAGATGCGCGCCGGCGAGGTGGCCGGGGCCAGCTCGATGGCTACCGAGCCCTCGTGGGCGAGCTGGCGCTCGTCCGAGAGGAGCTCGTGGAGCTCATAGGTCTCCCCGGCGGAGATGCCGATCTCCTCGAGGGGGACGGCCAAGGTAGCGGAGTGGGCTGCGAAGGGGTCGAGGTTGACGGCGACCAGGATGACATTGTCACGGTCCGCGGTCATCTTGCCGTAGAAGATCACCTGGGAGCTGTCGGACGGGTAGAAGCGCAGGTTGAGGAGGGTGTGGAGGGCCGGATTCTCGCGCCGGATGGCGTTGAGGCGTGTGATGTAGTCCACGATGTTCCCGGGGGAGCTCCAGTCCCGAACGCGGATCTCGTATTTCTCGGAGCGTGCGTACTCCTCCGAGCCGGGCATCGCCGCTCCCTCGCAGAGCTCGAAGCCGCTGTAGATCCCCCAGAGGGGCGACAGCGTCGCGGCGAGCGCCGCCCGCATCTGGAAGGCGGCAGGGCCGCCGCGCTGGAGGACCTCAGGGAGGATGTCCGGAGTATTCACGAAGAGATTGCCCCGGAAATACTCCCTCATCTCCGAGCCCACGAGCTCCTGGAAGTACTCCGTCAGCTCTTCCTTGAAGTTTCGCCAGGTGAAGTAGGTGTAGGACTGCGAGAACCCGGCTTTGGCGAGCTCTCGCATGACCTTCGGACGGGTGAAGGCCTCGGACAAGAAGACGACTTCCGGGTGACGCTCCTGCACCTCGCGGATCAGCCAGCGCCAGAAATCGAAGGGCTTCGTGTGCGGGTTGTCGACGCGGAAGGTCAGCACACCATGCTCCACCCAGAACAGCACCACGTGGAGCAGCTCGTCCCACAGGGCCTCCCAGGCCTCGCAGTTGAAATTGATCGGGAAGATGTCCTGGTACTTCTTCGGCGGATTCTCCGCGTAGCGAATGGTGCCGTCGGGTCGATGGTAGAACCATTCCGGGTGCTCGCGCACCCAGGGATGGTCGGGCGAGCACTGGAAGGCGATGTCGAGCGCCACCTCCATCCCGAGCCGCTCGGCCGCGCTCACGAGGCGCCGGAAATCATCCAGCTTGCCGAGATCGGGATGCACCGCGGTGTGGCCGCCTTCCAGCCCGCCGATCGCCCATGGGCTGCCCGGGTCGCCCGGCGCCGCGGTGAGCGAGTTGTCGCGCCCCTTGCGCCCCGTGCGGCCGATGGGGTGGATCGGAGGCACGTAGACGACATCGAAGCCCATGCGCTGCACATCCGGCAGCCGCTCGATGCAATCGTCGAAGGTGCCGTGCCGGCCTGGCACCTTGCCCTGGGAGCGAGGAAAGAGCTCGTACCAGGCGGCGAAGCGCGCCCGCACGCGGTCGACGACCACCTCGAGCTCACGATCGTAGCGGGTGGCGTCCACACGCTCCTGGAGCCGGCAGACAGCCTCGCGCACAGCGGGTTGGAGGAACGCGTCGAGTCGCGCCTCCTGCGCGTCCGCGGTCCCCGCTCGGGCGAGCACGCTCTCGAGCAAGTCCGCATCGGCCCCCGCGGCCCTCGCCCGCGCCTGGGTGACGAGCCGGGCGCCTTCCAAGAGCTCACTGGTGAGGTCCGCCTGGCCTCCTTGCGCTCGCCGCGTCACGTCGTCCACCCAGGAGGCGAAGCGATCCGTCCAGGCCTCAATGGTGAACCAATAGCGGGTATTGCTCTCGAGGAGAATCGAGCCGGCCCACCCGTCGTTGTCGACGAGTCGTAGGGGCGACTCCTGCCACTCGGGCGTGTCCTGCGAACGGTACTGGATAGCCGCCGCCAGGATGTCGTGCCCCTCCTTGAAAATATCGGCGGTGACCGTGAGGCGGTCGCCGGCCTCGCGCTTCACGGGGTAGCGCCCGTCGTCGACGGCGGGCTGCACGCGGCTGATCACGATGGGACGTCGTTCTTTCTTCATCGCCACCGGTCCACGAGGTACGGCTTCTCGTCCTCGAACACTCGGGCCATCCGCTCCGTGGCCTCGACCGCCGCGGTGTCCGGACCGCTGCGAGTCTCCAGCACGAGGGAGGCGGTGCAGCCGAGGTAGAGGGGCGCGAGGGACTGCGCGATGTGGCTCCGATACATGACGCGGGCGCGATAGGCCAGCAGGTAGTCGTAGACGATGCGCGCCCACAACCGGTCGCCCAAGCGGAAGTCGCTCGCGGGCAGCTCGCTCAGCACGAGGACGTCGCCCAGGCTCTCCGGCGACAGGATCCGTTCCCAGATCGGCGTCAGGTCTCGGACGCCCTGACGAAACCCGTCGAGCATGCGCTCGGGATCGATGCTCGTGGCGCGGCGGGCGGGAGCGGGCGGAGTGCCGAGAACGGCCATCGGCTCCGAGCCACGCACGTCGAGCCAGGAGGACTCGTAGCGCTCGGCGATGGAAAAGAGCGAGCCGGCGACGCGGCCCACCGTGGAGCCGAGAGGAGGCTGCGTGCCTCCGCTCGCGAGGATGCGCGGGCCCAGCACCGATTGCGTGACGAGATGGGCGCCTCCCGTCACGGCCACGGGGAGCCAAAACTCGAGCCCCTGCCGAGCGAGATCGGTGTCCCAGACGTCCTGGGCGAGGAGAAACTCTGCCACGGCGGCGGAGCAGCCGAACTCGTCGGCCATGGGATACCAGAATTGATGGCCGAAAAGTGCGCGCATCAGCGGCGCCACGAAGATCTGGGTCAGCGTGCCCTCATAACGCCCGCGCTCGTAGATGGGAAGCACGAAGGCGCAGCCGTCCTTCAGGACGGGCTGGGCGAGGCCGCGGATCCACTCCGGTGTCATGCTGGCCATGCTCGAGTTCAACACGATCACCACCCGGGCCTGGAGGGTCCGCGCCGCGCCGAGCACGGTGCGCACCGCCTCGCTCCAGACCTCGAGGCCGTCCTTCGAGCTGAGCATCTTGGCCGGGCGCTCGTGCATGACGCGAATGCCATCGGCGACGGGATCGACGCGGCCGACCTGCTCGTCGGGCAGGGCGGCGTCGATGTGGAGGATCGCAGCGCTGAGCCCGGCCAGGTGAGTCGACATGGCCTCCTGGACGATGCCGACCGCAGCCTGGAGCTTGGCGCCGTCGCCCACCGTGGGAAGGCCGATGGCGAGATCGACTGCGTCGACGCGCTCGGGGGCCACGCTCACCACGGTCGGGGAGGCCTCGCTCCTGTCCACCGTCGCCTCACTTGGTCAGCATGGCGAGGAGCGCCAGGTAGTCGCCCAGATGGCGCGTGATGAGGAAGTTGCGACGGATGTGCTCCCGTCCGGCCGCGCCCATGCGGCCGATCAGCTCCGGATTGCCGAGGAGATGCCGGATGCGGAAGGCCGCGCCCTCCACCGTCTCCACCGTGTAGCCGGTGACGCCAGGAAGGATCTGGTTGGGTATTCCCCCGGCGAGGCTGCCCACCACGGGCTTGCCCTTCCACATGGCCGCGGACACGTTGATCCCGAAGCCGGCGCTGAGCGGCTTGTAGATGACGATGGTGGCTGCCCGCTCGAGGGCATTCATCTCCGCCTGCGGATCGGGGGGAAGGAGGATCACGCGCACGTCGGGATCCTGGCTCGCCGCCTCCTGCACTTCCGCGAGCACATTGTCGCCGGAGCCGGGGGCCGATCCCGCGAGCACGAGGCGGAGGTCGTAGTGCTTCTTCACGAGCCGGTAGGCGTTGATCACGCCGAGTGGATCGTGCGAGCGCTGGAACTGGCCGATCTGAAGGAGGAACGGCTTGTCGCGGGGCACCCGCAACCGGTCGAGATGCGTCGCCTGCTCGCTCCGTCCCATGTCCCGGTTCCGCTCGGAGAGCGGGTCGACGGAAGGATGGATCACGAACCGCGGCACGGACAGCGGGGCAGCGAAGCGCGCGTCCGAGAAGATCACGGCGTCGTAGCGCTGGGCCACGGGCCGGAGCATGTTCCAGAGCTGAGGCTGCGGTGAGGAGAGATCGTGATGGCAGCGCCACAGCCAGCGGCCGTTGGCCGCCCGGCTCTCCACCAGGAGGAGCGGCGCCGCATCGTGCACCATCACGAGATCGGCGTCCAGGCGGAGCCGCTTCGCGTTCTCCTCGCCCACCTCGCGCAGGCGCACCAGCATGGCGTCGGTCACCACCTGCTCCGTTCCCGCGAGGGCCCGGGCCACCGTGTGGGTGATGCTCTCGAAGTCACCGGTGCCGATGGTGACCTCCCAGCTCGTGTCAATGCCGAGATCGTTGAGGATGGGCACGAGCCGGTTGAGCACCTCGATGGTGAGGCCGCGATAGCGGGAGCCGCTGACGTTGACGAGGCTCCGTCCCTGGAGGCGCTCGCCCAGGCGCAGGAGAAGATCGACGGCGCCCCGGGGAGCGACCTGGCGGTAGTCGTCGAGGCGCGCGACGGAGGTCATCGCCGCTGCTGCTCGTCCAGGGCTGCCGTGAGCACGGTGAGATGCCGGTCGCGGATGCGCTCGAGGCTCCCGCCGTAGGGGACGATGGCGCCGAGCCGCTCGGCGACCTGGGGCAGTTCGAGGGCGGCGGCGACCCACTCCGCGAAGTCTCCACGACCGCGCCCGAGGCGATAGCGCGCCTCGATGAGATGGTAGAAGAGCGCGCTCACGTCGACCTCGGCGAGGGCGTCTCGGAACTCACGGAGGGTGCGCGCTTGATGCCCCGTGGGGACGGGTACCAGGTGAGTCTGGAAAAACCGGAACGGCTCGACCCCGAGCCCCGGAACGGACGGGGGAAAGTGCTGGAGGTGGTCGCTCAGGGTCGCCGTGAGCTCCCCGCGCATCTCCTCCAGCGAGCCCGACTCGAAGGGATCGATGGCGGCCAGCCGCTCGGCGAGGCGCTGGTCACGGATCTCATGCCCCGTCCAGTGCGCGAAGTCGTTGGGATAGCCCGTGGGCTGGGTGGAGCGGTGGAGGAGGGCGGCCGCGGTGTGGCAGAACAGCGACTCGAGGGGGACGCGCCCGACCTGCTCGAGGAGCTGGCGCACGTCGTGCGCCTCGTACGGCAGGAGCTCCTTGAGATCGACGCCGCCATGGAAGACGAAGGGCTCGCCGCTCACCGTGACACCTCCGTCAGGTACCAACGCACGCTCCAAGCACCGAGCTCCTTCCAGGCGGCGGGTGATGGCTCGATCGGATAGATCTGCCGTCCCCACGCTGCCGCCGGGCCCTCGTGAGGGACGGGCCGCGGACCCAGGTTGGCGACCACGCGCAGCACGCGTCCATCCGGCAAGACCCACTCTACCTCGAAGGCCGTCTCGTCCATGAGCCTTGCGCGCGCCTCAAGCACGGGTTCGCCACGGAGGAGCGGGGCAATCTCGCGCGCCCGCACCTCGAGGAGCTCGCGATGGAAGGCGAGCCACTCCGCGTGCCGCGGCTCGGCCACGTGCTTCCAGTCCAGCACCGAACGGTCCCGCGTGCTCTCCGCCTGGGGGTCTGGGATGCTCTGTCGCGCGGCGGGCTCCGCGAACTCGCGGAAGCGCGCGAACTCCCGCCGCCGCCCCTCGGAGACCAGCGCCCCCAGATCGCGGCCGAGATCCGAGAAGAACAGGAAGGGCTCGGGCGCGCCCCATTCCTCGCCCATGAAGAGGAGCGGCAGCGGCGGAGCGAGGACGACGATGGCGGTGGCCGCGCGTACCGCTTCGGCCGAGGCGAGCTCGGTAATGCGCTCGCCGAAGGCGCGGTTGCCGATCTGGTCGTGGTTCTGGAGGAAGTCCACGAAGCTCGTGGTCGGCAGCTCGACGCTCGGCTCCCCCCGTTCGCGCCCCCGGTAGGAGGACCACTCGCCCTGATAGGCGAAGCCCTCGGCGAGGCCGCGGGCGAGGTGGGGGAGAGGGGGATGGTAGTCCTGGTAATAGCCACGTTGCTCGCCGGTGAGGAGCACGTGGAGCGCGTGGTGGACGTCGTCGTTCCACTGGGCCAGATAGGGAGGGCGCTTGTCGGGGCCGCTCCGTGTCAGGCGTCGCGCCTCGTTGTGGTCGTTCTCGAGGACAAGGTGTACGCGGCGGTTCCGGCCGGGGCCTTCGGCTACCGCCCGGGCCAGCTCGTCGAGCACGTGGTCGGGCGAGCCGTCGGGCATGGCATGCACGGCGTC
>Ga0081540_1004643_pt1 | contig 10390 bp, 9 predicted proteins | sample TabmetS2T1R1_FD_71024 | JGI IMG/M metagenome (GOLD analysis project Ga0081540, IMG submission 71024) | Tabebuia heterophylla rhizosphere microbial communities from the University of Puerto Rico - S2T1R1 | ecosystem: Host-associated > Plants > Roots > Rhizosphere ... | reverse complement strand
TATGGGGAGGCGGGTTGTAGCGAGCTATTGTTCCAGCTTTTTGAAGCCGGAGATGTTGCACATTTACCGGCAGGTAAAAGCGCTGCGCGGTGTCGATACCTTTGTTGTGACAAAAGAGGTCCAGAATGCAGAGCGATTTCCATTTGCCAACGTCGAAGTTATTCCAAAGCGGCGCACAAATCTGCTCGTGCACGGCTGGCTGAAATTTGTGGAGCGGCGCCCCCCTATTGTCTATCGGGGTGAGTACCAGACACTCGATTCGCTCTTGGAACGCCATGGCGCGGACCTGATGCACATATATTTTGGCCATACCGGCGTGCACCTGCTTCCTTTTATTGAGCAATGGGACAAACCGTGCGTAGTCTCGTTCCACGGCGCCGATGTCGCCCACAAAAAAGACATCAAAGATTACCCGGCAAAATTGCGCCGTCTTTTCAATGCGGTTCCGCTCGTGTTTGCACGATCCCAGTCGCTGGTTGACCGATTGATCCAATTAGGTTGTCCACCTGAAAAACTGCGCATCAATCGCACCGGGATCCCAGTCGATGACTTTCCATTAGTGGACAGACAACCGCCGCGCGATGGAAAGTGGAGAGTCGTGCAAGCCTGCCGGTTGATTCCGAAAAAGGGCCTCGCGACGAGCTTGCGCGCTTTTGCGATTTTCAAGAGAGACAATCCCAAGGCGGAATTTTTCATCGCTGGCAAGGGACCTCTCCAGCCAGAACTGGAGATGCTCGCCGACGGATTGGGGATCCTTAGAGATGTGCATTTTGTTGGATTTTTGTCGCAACGAAAACTGCTTGAGCTTTACGCAAGTTCGCATCTGTTTTTGCATCCAAGCGAAATATCCGGCAATCAAGATCAGGAAGGTGTGCCGAACTCAGTTTTGGAAGCAATGGCGACCGGATTGCCCGTGGTTGCGACTCGGCATGGTGGGATCCCCGAAGCGGTCGACGATGGGCGCACCGGGTTTCTCGTGGCCGAGGAAGATCATGTCGGATTAGCGAACGCCATGCAGTTTATCACGCGTTCGCCGAACCTTCTGACGCAGATGGGAGCGCGCGCGCATGCCACCGTGGTTGAACGATTCGAGCAGGACGCTCAAATCGATCAGTTAGAATCGTTCTACGAAGAAGCGATTCGCCTAAATGGCGCCTCCGAGCCGGTGAAATCGAAGCTGGTGGCTCAACTTGCTCCACAGTTTGCCGAGGGATTGCCGGCGAAATAAGGTTGCAAGAATTTTGTTTGTCATTCGGGCAAAACGCGCTTTGATATTCGCGTTCAAGTTGTAGCCGAGGCGGCATTTTCGCCGTAGTGTGGCAAGCGTGGGACGAAAACGGATCACCTCGGCAGGCTGGTATCATGGATGCCGGTTACAGCTGTGTTTATAAAAATGCGGAATCGTTGTTTACTGATGTCGATCCTGGCGTTGGCCTCCAGCGCAATGCTTGCCACGTCGAGCTTTGCAGCCGAAGCGGGCGCCACTGAGCATAAGGGAGTGTCGTTAAAACCGGAGATGCTTGTTCACTTCGGCGGCTTCGGGATCACGAACTCGATGCTGGTGACGTGGATCATCGCCGCAGGCATCATCATTCTTGCGCAAACCGCTATGCGCAATCCCAAGCCAATTCCAGGCTTCCGACAAAATTTTTGGGAGTGGTTGGTTGAGGGTCTACACAATTTTTTGGAAAACATCATCGGCCGCGATCTCGTGCGAAAGGGATTTTGGTTTTTTGCCACGGTTTTCATTTTTATTCTGTTCGTAAACTGGTTCGGACTGATTCCCGGAATCGGCACCGTCGGGTGGGGTCACTATGGTCCGTCAGGAAATTTCGTGGTCGATCGGCCGTTGCTGCGCGGTGGCAACGCGGACCTGAACATGACGACCGCGATGTCGGCAATATTTTTCGTGATGTGGTTTGTCTGGGCGATTCAGGCCAACGGTGTCGGAGGGTTCTTGAAACATTTGTTTGGCCCAAAAGGTGAGACTACCGGAATTATCAAGATACTTATGGTCGTGATTTTCTTTGCCGTCGGCTGGCTGGAGGTGATCTCGATTCTGTTTCGGCCAATCGCACTCAGCTTCCGATTGTTCGGAAACATCTACGCAGGCGAAAGCATTCTCGAGGCGATGTCCACGATGATTCCCTGGCTATCGCCAATTCTGCCTATTCCGTTCTATTTTCTGGAAGTGCTCGTGGGATTTGTACAGGCGCTCGTCTTCATGCTGCTGACTGCGGTTTTCACAATGCTGATTGCAGAACACCAGGAGGGACCAGAGCACGCACACTGATTTTAGGCGATCTCATGACGAGTTCGCAAAACCAACTAACCAAAAATATGATACTACCAATACTAGCAGAACTGGGCGGAAGCATTCATGTCGGGCTTGCCGCGATGGGCGTCGGAATCGGAATCGGCTTGACTGGCCTGGGAATGACCAGCGCCGTCGGCCGCAATCCCGGTGCGTTCACGCAGGTGCTCGTGCATGGAATTCTCGCCATCGCGTTGACCGAGGCGATCGTGTTCTACGCGCTCTACCTTTTGCCCAATAAATAATTTTGTTGCGGGCGGGTAAATTCGCCTGACCGCATGAACGAGTTTTATTTTATGATAACGATACTTGCCGCCGCCAGCGGAGGCGTCAGCGACGTTGTGCGTCAAACAGCTGATATGTTCGGCTGGAATTGGAAGCTTTTTCTCTCGCAGGTTATCAGCTTCGGCATTGTCGCATTTCTGCTCCAGCGTTTTGCTTACAAGCCAATCCTTGCGGTGCTGGAGGAGCGGCGCCGCAAGATCGAGGAAGGCCAGATCAACGCGGAAAAAATCAAGAAGGAACTTGCTGAGGCGGAGAAGCGTTACCAGGAAATTGTCGCCAAGGCCAATGCGGACGGCCAGAAAATGATCGATGAAGCGCGGGAAAGCGCTGCCCACCTGTCCGAGCGCAAGCAGCAGGAGGCGATTACTGCAGCTGAGCAGATCATTGCCAAAGCGCGTGAGGCCGCAGCGATTGAACATGAGCGCACAATGGAATCGCTGAAACGCGAGCTCGGACGCCTCGTAGTCGACACCACGGCAAAGGTTACTGGAAAGGTGTTAACGGACGAAGACCAGCGGCGCTTGCAGGAGGAAGCAGCTCGAGAAGTCGCCCGATGAAGCTTAACAAGGAAATCCGTCAACTGTCGCGCAAGATGCTTCAGGCAAGTTTCACTGATGGTCAGCTTGATCCTGGCAGAATCTCCGCGCTCATCGATTCGCTTATTGCACAGAAGCCGCGCAACTACATCGACGTGCTGAAGAACTACAAACGTTTGCTCCGGCTCGAGTTGCAGAAGCGCCGCGCGACAATTGAGACTGCGAGCGAAGTGGACCCCGCGATACGCTCAGAAATTGAGGCTAATCTGAAGAGCAAATATGGCAACGATCTGTCAACGGAATTTCATGTTGATCCCCAACTGCTTGGCGGAATGCGTATCCGAGTTGGGAGTGATGTTTTGGACGGAACCGTGCGCAACCGGCTGGAGCGTCTTCAACAAGAACTTTAATCAAAGGCAAAATCATGAGCAGCATACTCGAAGAGATCGAAACAAAAATTGAAGGGCTTAAAACATCGACAGCCAAAACAAATGTCGGCGTTGTGCGTGAAACGGGGGACGGGGTCGCGCGCATTGAGGGGCTAAGCGACGTGATGCTTAATGAGATGATCGAATTTCCAAATGGTGTGTTCGGTCTCGCATTGAACCTTGAAGAGACTGAAGTCGGCGCCATTCTGATGGGCGACAACACGCTGGTTGAAGAAGGCGACGAAGCCAAAACGACCGGTCGGCTTCTTTCAGTTCCCGTCGGCAAAGCTCTTCTAGGCCGGGTGGTAAACACGCTTGGCCAACCACTGGATGGCAAGGGACCGATCAAAACCGAAACCGTTTATCCGCTGGAAAAAATTGCGCCGGGCGTGATTAAGCGCCGCAGCGTGAATCAACCGGTGCAAACCGGCATCATGGCGATCGATGCCATGATACCTATTGGTCGTGGCCAGCGTGAGCTCATCATTGGAGATCGCGCAACTGGCAAAACCACCATCGCCATCGACACCATCATTAGTCAGGCTCGCCTGAACAAAGCTGCGGAAGACGCGAAGGACAGCAAATATCGGCCGCTCTACTGCATTTACGTCGCCGTTGGCCAGAAAAATTCCAACGTGGCGCGAGTGCTCGATGTTCTCGAAAAAGAGGGCGCCATGCCTTACACCACAATCGTGTCTGCACCCGCGTCGGACACAGCCACTAATCAGTATCTGGCACCGTTCGCTGGCGCCGCCATCGGCGAATGGTTCATGGATAACGGCATGGACGCACTCATTATCTACGACGATTTGTCGAAGCACGCAGTGGCTTATCGCCAGGTGTCGCTCGTGCTGAAACGGCCTTCAGGGCGCGAAGCGTATCCGGGTGACGTGTTTTATCTGCACTCGCGGTTGCTCGAACGCGCCGCACGCATGAGCGATGAATTCGGCGGGGGCTCACTTACCGCCCTGCCAATCATCGAGACGCAAGCCGGCGACGTATCCGCGTACATCCCGACGAATGTCATCTCGATCACGGACGGTCAGATTTATCTCGAAACTGATTTGTTTTATCAAGGTGTGCGACCGGCAATTTCGGTAGGACTCTCTGTCAGCCGTGTCGGATCGGCTGCCCAGATCAAGGCGATCAAGCAGGTCGCCGGAAAGGTGAAACTCGATCTGGCGCAATACCGCGAGCTGGCTGCCTTCGCGCAGTTTGGTTCCGATTTGGATGCGGCAACGAAAGCACGACTCGATCGCGGCCAACGCATTGTGGAGCTTTTTAAACAGAAACAGTACAACCCGATTCCGGTTGAAGAACAGGTGGCGGTTATGTGGGCGATGCAAAACGGATACCTCGATGACGTTCCAGTCGAGCGCGTGAAGGACTACCAACTCAAACTTCAGGATTGGCTGCAAACACGCAAAGAAGGATTGCTCGGAACAATTCGCGAGAAGAAGGAGCTCGACGCCGCCAAGGGCGAGCAAAAGCCGGAAAGTGCACCCAAGGAATCACCGGAAGAAGAATCAGGCAAAGGCCTCCAGTCGCAATTGAAAGCCGCGCTCGATGAATTTAAGACGACGTGGAAGGAAACAGCTGCCGCCAAGGGCGAGCAAAAGGCGGAAAGTGCACCTAAGGAAGTATCGGAAAAGGAATCAGCCGCTGCCAAGGGCGAGCAAAAGGCGGAAAGTGCATCCAAGGAATCACCGGGAAAGGAATCAGCCCAATGATGCCTCGGCTTCGCAATCCGCAGTTTACAATCTGTAATTCGTAATGGCGAACACGCGGGATATACGGCACCGGATCAAATCGATCCGCAATACCGCGCAAATCACCAAAGCGATGCAGATGGTGGCCGCTTCCAAGATGCGCAAGGCGCAGCAGCATGCACTTGCCGGCCGCCCTTACGCTGGAGTGATGAATAAGGTCCTCGTTTCGTTACAAAAACGGACAAATCCAAATTTGCATCCGCTTTTAGAAGTCAGACCGCTGAAAAAGGAACTGGTCCTGATCATTAGCACCGACAAGGGGCTCTGCGGCGCCCTAAACACGAATTTGTTTCGCGAGGCCGCGAATTTTGAGCAGGCTAAAACCGCCTTCGTGGTTAGTGGAAAGAAGGCGCGCCAATTTATCGCACGGACCAAACGAGAGTTGCTGGCCGATTTCGAGCTCAAGGATTCCCCCAGCTTTGTGGAAAGCAAACCGCTCTCAAAATTTTGCCTGGAAAAATTTCTTAGGCGGGAGGTGGACAAAGTTTCCGTGCTCTTCACACATTTTATCAATACGATCAGCCAGCGTGCGGTTGTGCAAACCCTGTTGCCGATCAGCAGTTTTGATCTCCCAAAAAGCGAAAGTGCCGAACAAGCGAAACAAGATCTCGATCCAATGCTCGGTTATGTTTTCGAGCCGAAAGCCGAAGAACTGCTCGGCGTCGTGTTGCCTTACTACATTCAGTTTCAAGTATTCCAAATGATCCTGGATGCGCGTGCTTCGGAGCACAGTGGCCGCATGGTGGCGATGAAAAATGCCACCGATAATGCTGAGAAATTTATCAAGGACCTGACACTGGAATACAACAAGATGCGTCAGGCTGGTATAACCACGGAGTTACTCGAGATCGCCACCGCGCAGATGGCGCTGAGTGGTTAATCAACGTTTATGAATAATGGAAACATAGGCAAGGAATCAGCGGAAAAGGAACCGGCCGCAGCCAAGGGCGACAAATCGCCGGAAAGTGCAAATAAAGGAAACATAGTTCAGGTAATTGGTCCCGTTGTGGACGTCGAATTTCCGGCGGAGGACAAGCTGCCGAAAATCTACAACGCGCTCGAAATTGAATACGAAGTCGATGGCAATCCAACAAAGTTGATTCTCGAAGTTCAACAGCATCTTGGTGACAATTGGGTGCGCTCAGTCGCCATGTCTTCAACCGACGGTTTGAAACGCGGCATGGAAGTGGTCGATACTGGCGGCCCCATCACCGTGCCAGTAGGCGAAGGCGTTCTTGGCCGACTCTTCAATGTGACCGGCGATACGATTGATGATCGCGGCCCTGTAAAATCTGAAAAGCGCTACCCGATCCATCGCCCGGCGCCGGCCTTGACCGACCAAGATACAAAGGCACAGATCCTGGAAACAGGGATCAAGGTGATCGATCTGGTTTGTCCATTCTCGAAAGGCGGCAAGGTGGGCGCATTTGGCGGCGCGGGCGTCGGCAAGACCGTTGTCATCCAGGAGCTAATCAACAACATCGCGATGAAACACGGCGGGGTATCGATGTTTGCGGGAGTAGGCGAACGAAGCCGCGAAGGCAACGATCTTTACAAGGAGATGAGCGAGGCCGGTGTGATCGACCAAAAAGATCTCTCGAAGTCGAAAGTGGGGATGGTGTTCGGCCAGATGAACGAGCCGCCCGGCGCGCGTCTACGCGTTGCTCTTTCCGCTCTCGCGATGACGGAGTATTTCCGCGACGAGAAAAACCAGGACGTGCTGTTGTTCATCGACAACATCTTTCGATTCTCACAAGCAGGCTCGGAGGTATCGGCATTACTTGGGCGAACGCCAAGCGCGGTGGGTTATCAACCGACGCTCGCCGCTGAGATGGGTGATTTACAGGAGAGAATCACGTCAACGAAAGAAGGATCGATCACTTCATTCCAGGCGGTCTATGTTCCAGCGGACGATCTCACCGATCCTGCTCCGGCAAACACTTTTGCGCACCTGGACTCTACCATCGTGCTTGAACGGGCGATTGCTGAGCTCGGAATTTATCCCGCCGTTGATCCATTGGCTTCCACGTCGAAATCACTCGCGCCCGAGATTGTTGGTGAAGATCATTACAACGTCGCTCGAAATGTGCAGCGAGTATTGCAACGATATAAAGATCTTCAGGACATCATCGCTATTCTTGGGATGGATGAATTAAGCCCAGAGGACAAGCTCACCGTAAATCGTGCACGTAAGATTCAGCGTTTTCTCAGTCAACCATTTCACGTTGCTGAGGTCTTCACCGGTTACAAAGGCGAGTACGTCCCGGTTGCTGAGACCGTGCGCGGCTTCAAGGAAATTCTCGAAGGCAAATATGACGATGTGCCTGAACAAGAGTTCTATATGAAGGGCGGGATTGAGACGGTTAAGGCGCCGGCAGAAGGGGAGGACGTTCCAGAGAAACCCGCACCTAAATCACCGGAAAAGGAACCGGTCGCCGCCAAGGGCGAGAAATCGGCGGAAAGTGTACGCAAAGAATCACCGGAAAAGGAACCGGCCGCCGCCAAGGGCAACCAATCGCCGGACAGTACACGCAAGGAGAGTTAGTTATGGCGACGCTCCGACTCGAGATCGTTACACCTGAAGAAAAAATTTACTCCGAAGACGTCGAGATGGTCACGTTACCTGGCTCGGAGGGTGAACTGGGCGTTTATCCCAAACACGTTCCGTTGCTAACGACGTTGGTACCGGGCGAGCTGCGCGTTTTAAAAGGGGGACGCGAAACAGCCATGGCGATCGGCGAAGGCTTTGTCGAAATCAAGACCGACGCAGTATCGGTCTTGACTGACATGGCCCTTGAATCCGAGAAGATTGACATTGCTGCCGCCGAGGCAGCAGTCGAACGCGCGAAGGCGGCGATGAAGGAAGATCAAACGCCCGAACAGGTGGCAGCCATTCAGGCGTCGCTGCAAAAGGCGCTTGCCCAGTTGCACGTCAAACGTCGCCGCCACGGCTAACAGTTGTAGAGGCGCTTGTGTCAAGCGCCTGTTTATTTCAAATTCGGTGCTTGGCACAGGCACCGCTACAGATTCTCGGAATTATCGCCGGAAACGGCGTGTATCCCCGGCTACTCGCTGATGCGGCGCAAGAATCCGGTGTAAAAAAAATAATTGCGGCGGCGTTTACCGGCGAGACCGATCCAGAACTCAAATCGCACGTTCATCTGATCGAGTGGATGCGCGTTGGACAACTGAACCGGCTTTTGAAATTTTTTAGCGAACATGAAGTGCACGACGCGATCATGGCCGGACAAATCGCGCCGAAAAACTTGTTCGATCTCCGGCCTGATTGGAAAGCGCTGCTGTTGCTGGGAAAACTGAAACAGCGTAATGCGGAATCCATCTTTGCAGCGATTGCAGACGAACTGGCCAAAGTAGATATCCATCTTTTGCCAGCGACAACATTTCTGGAGGATTGCCTTGCGTCCCCGGGATTGATTGCGGGTTCGAAGTTATCGCGGCGCGAGGAGGAAGACGTCGATTTCGGCTGGAAGGTCGCCAGGGAAATCGCGCGACTCGACATAGGCCAGACTGTCATCGTGAAAAATGGAACTGTCGTTGCGGTGGAAGCGTTCGAAGGAACGAACGAGGCCATCAAGCGTGGCGGTGCGCTCGCCCGTGAAGGTTCGGTCATGGTCAAGGTCGCGAAGCCGAATCAAGACATGCGATTCGACGTCCCAGTGGTTGGTATTGAAACGGTTCGCGTCGCTGCTGAAGCAAAAGTGCGCGTAATCGCAGTCGAAGCTGGAAAGACTTTGTTGCTTGAACGCGACGCGGTCGTCAATCTATCCGATGGCTCCAAGATATCGGTCGTGGCTCGTTAGGCGCTTCCTAGCGAACAACCGATCCGCCGTGGCGCCTGCCTACCTGAGAGAAATATTGCCATTCGCGGCCAAATGGTGAAAATGCACGAAAAGCATCGGGGAGGCATGCTCGAATGCCGCGTCAAGCAAGTGATTCTTTCTGGCAGAGCAGGGGCTTGGAACAAGCTGTATTCATGCCTGTTGTCGAAGCCGGCGCGCTCCGTGCCGCTGCTTTGGTTTTCATCGGGTATTATTTGGGAGCGCGCGTCGGATTTGTGCTGACGTTTCAGCCGCATCCCATCTCAGTTTTCTGGCCGCCGAATTCCATTCTGCTCGCGGCCCTCTTGCTGACACCACCTCGTATCTGGTGGTTCTTGTTGTTAGCAGCTTTCCCCGCGCATTTGATCGCAGAACTGCAATCTCAGGTTCCTCCGACGATGGTTGTCTGCTGGTTTATTAGCAATTGTAGCGAAGCGGTGATCGGTGCCGGGATGACCCGCTATTTGCTTCGTGGTCCGGTGTGCTTCGACAACTTGCGCAGTGTTGCTGTATTTTGCTTGTGCGCAGCGTTACTTGGACCTTTTCTATCCTCGTTCATTGATGCGGGATTCGTGGCGTTGAATGAGTGGGGCCAGGCCAGTTATCTTGAGAATTGGCGGAACAGATTTTTCTCCAACGTCCTGACAGCGCTTACTCTTACGCCTGCGATTATAAGCTGGCGCGATTTTAAGCCCTCGCAATGGCGAGCGATATCGAACCGCCGCGCATTGGAAGGCAGCATCCTTTTCCTTGGCCTGGTAGTAGCCAGCACGGTCGTCTTGTACAACGCAAGGACGAATCCCGATCCGGTCTTGTTTTATGTGCCGCTGCCGTTTCTGTTTTGGGCAATGTTCCGATTTGGGCCTCGCGCAACGAGTGCGGCTGTCTTGATTGTTACGTTTCTCGCTATTTGGAGCAGCGCCCACGGCCATGGGCCGTTCACAATAGAAAGTGCAGAGATCAATGCCCGCTCGATTCAAGTGTTTCTTATCGTGATGGCGGTTCCAATCATGCTGTTGGCGGCAGGAATTCAGGAACGCCGAAAAGCTGAAGAGCGATTCGCCAACGCATTCCACAGCAGCCCAGATCCGATATCGATCATCCGAAAGCGGGACGGTACGTTAATCGACGTCAACGATTATTGGGTGAAGATGTTCGGCCATGACCGGGAGGAAGCGATCGGTCGCACCGTCTTCGATTTGAATCTCTGTCTTCCAGA
>Ga0081540_1004642_pt1 | contig 10392 bp, 9 predicted proteins | sample TabmetS2T1R1_FD_71024 | JGI IMG/M metagenome (GOLD analysis project Ga0081540, IMG submission 71024) | Tabebuia heterophylla rhizosphere microbial communities from the University of Puerto Rico - S2T1R1 | ecosystem: Host-associated > Plants > Roots > Rhizosphere ... | reverse complement strand
AAGGCAGCCACGGCCGCAGGATCGCGCTGACCGGCCAGCCCGAGTTGCACGGTGCCGAGGTCGTCGTGCCCGCCGATCCCTCGTCCGCATCGTTCCCGGTCGTGGCGGCGCTGATCGTCGACGGCTCCGATATCGTGCTGCCCGACGTCATGACCAATCCGCTGCGCACCGGCCTGTTCACCACGCTGCGCGAGATGGGCGCCATCATCGAGGAGGATGAACTGCGCAGCGATGGCGGCGAGCCGATGGCGCGCCTGCGCGTGCGCGCTTCCAAATTGCGCGGGGTCGAAGTGCCGCCGGAGCGCGCGCCGGCGATGATCGACGAATATCTGGTGCTTGCGGTTGCGGCCGCCTACGCCGAAGGCACCACCATCATGCGCGGCCTGCACGAGTTGCGCGTCAAGGAATCCGATCGTCTCGAAGCCACTGCCGACATGCTGCGCGTCAACGGCGTCAGGGTCGAGATTTCCGGCGACGATCTGATCGTCGAGGGCAAGGGCCATGTGCCCGGCGGCGGCGTGGTCGCCACCCATATGGATCACCGCATCGCGATGTCTGCGCTGGTGATGGGGCTCGCCGCCGACCGGCCGGTGACGATCGACGACACCGCCTTCATCGCCACCAGTTTCCCGGATTTCATTCCGATGATGCGCTCGCTCGGCGCGGAGCTTTCATGATCATCGCTATCGACGGACCGGCCGCATCCGGCAAAGGCACGCTGGGAAAGCGGCTCGCCGCCTATTACGGCTATCGCCATCTCGACACCGGCGTGATCTATCGCGCGGTGGCGAAAGCGCTGCTTGATGTCGGCGCCGACCTCAACGATGAGGCGCGCGCGATCAAGGCGGCGATGGAACTCGATCCCGAGAAATTCGGCCATCCCGAGTTGAAGACACAGCGGATCGGCGATGCCGCTTCCGTGGTCTCGGCAATCCCGAAAGTGCGTGAGGCGCTCATTAATTTCCAGCGCCAGTTCGCGGCCGATCCGCCCGGTGCAGTGCTCGACGGCCGCGATATCGGGACCGTGATCTGTCCGAATGCCGACGTGAAGATCTTTGTCGTTGCCGATCCGAGGGTGCGTGCGCGGCGGCGGACGCTGGAGGCCCGCGCACGCGGCGAGGACGCCGATGAGGCAGCGGTGCTGGCCGATATCCTCAAGCGCGACGAGCGTGACAAGAATCGCCCGGTGGCCCCGCTGAAGGCAGCGCCCGATGCGCATACGCTGGACAATTCCAATCTCGATATCGAGGCCGGCGTGCGCGCTGCGATCGACATCGTCGAAGCCGTGCGTGCACAACGCGGTCTGGCCTGAGTCAAGCCCTGATCGCTGTCGAAAGCGATTACTGGTCAGCCAGACCGGAAATAGACTGCGCAGCCGAAAAGGTCCGCATCGACGCCGCCGCGCCGGGCATTGCGGCGATGGCATGGCCGAGTGCAAACGCGGCAACGACGGCCAGGGCGATCAGGCTTTTCATGGTCGTACCCCCTGTTTCTTGGGCGGCCCCCACCATGCGCGGGCTCGCTTAAGCCCGGGTTCCACCGCAAGCCGTGCCGGATGCCTTTTGCGCAACACGGTCAACAATTGTTCAAATGCAGTCCGGCATTGTTAAGGCTTGTGTCAGCCTCGGAGGCCCGCAAATCGGGCATTTCTGGCTTGCCGAAAATAGCGGTGGATATTATATCAGCAGCGTCCGAGCCGCCATCGACTATGTCGGGGCCGCCCGAGCGGGCCGGCAGCGGGGTATGAGCCCCGGCCGATTTTGGAGGAGCGCCCGCTCCGTCGGTTTTTGACGTCGATCTTTCGTTTCCGGCCCCCGGACATCTACGTCACGCGCATTGTTTCGCAGAACCGGTTTTCATTTTGCGGAATGCGCGCCATCAACGTATCGCACATGTGGCTTGCTGCCGGCCCGCTTTTGCGCCCTCGCGCAAGGAGCGGTCGTCAGGATTTGCGGACCTGACACCACATACGCGGTGCGCCCTTAACCCGAACGGCCGGCAAGACACCCGCATCTGGAGAACATATGGCTTCGAATACTGCTGCTTCCTATAGTCCTTCCCGCGACGATTTCGCCGCGATGCTTGATGAATCCTTTGCCGGCGGCAATCTGCAGGAGAGCTCGGTCGTCAAGGGCAAGGTGGTTGCCATCGAAAAGGACATGGCCGTCATCGATGTCGGCCTGAAGACCGAGGGCCGCGTGGCGCTGCGCGAATTCGCCGGACCCGGCCGCGAAAGCGATCTCAAGGTCGGCGACGAGGTCGAGGTGTTCCTCGATCGCATCGAGAATGCGCTGGGCGAAGCCGTGCTGTCGCGCGACAAGGCGCGCCGCGAGGAGAGCTGGGGCAAGCTCGAGAAGGCGTTCCAGAACAACGAGAAGGTTACGGGCGTCATCTTCAACCAGGTCAAGGGCGGCTTCACCGTCGATCTCGACGGCGCCGTGGCCTTCCTGCCGCGCTCGCAGGTCGATATCCGTCCGATCCGCGACGTCGGGCCGCTGATGAACAATTCGCAGCCGTTCCAGATCCTCAAGATGGACCGCCGCCGCGGCAACATCGTGGTATCGCGCCGCACCGTGCTGGAAGAGACCCGCGCCGAGCAGCGCCAGGAGCTGGTGCAGAACCTCGAAGAGGGTCAGGTGATCGACGGCGTGGTCAAGAACATCACCGATTACGGTGCGTTCGTTGATCTCGGCGGCATCGACGGCCTGCTTCACGTCACCGATATCGCCTGGCGCCGGGTCAATCACCCGACCGAGGTGCTCACCATCGGCCAGACCGTGAAGGTCAAGATCATCAAGATCAACCACGAGACCCACCGCATTTCGCTCGGCATGAAGCAGTTGCTGGACGATCCGTGGCAGGGCATCGAGGCGAAGTACCCGCTGAACGCGCGCTTCACCGGCCGCGTCACCAACATCACCGACTACGGCGCGTTCGTCGAACTGGAGCCGGGCATCGAAGGCCTGATCCACGTCTCGGAAATGTCGTGGACCAAGAAGAACATGCACCCCGGCAAGATCGTTTCGACCTCGCAGGAAGTCGAAGTGCAGGTTCTCGAAGTCGATTCGGTCAAGCGCCGCATCTCGCTCGGCCTCAAGCAGACCATGCGCAACCCCTGGGAAGTCTTCGTCGAGAAGTTCCCGGTCGGTTCGACGGTCGAAGGCGAGGTCAAGAACAAGACCGAGTTCGGTCTGTTCCTCGGTCTCGACGGCGACGTCGACGGCATGGTCCATCTGTCCGACCTCGACTGGAAGCTTCCGGGCGAGCAGGTCATCGACAACTTCAAGAAGGGCGACATGGTCAAGGCCGTGGTGCTCGACGTCGATGTCGAAAAGGAGCGCATCTCGCTCGGCGTCAAGCAGCTCGAAGGCGACCCCTTCGCGGAGCCGGGCGACGTCAAGAAGGGCGCGGTCGTGACCTGCGAAGTGCTCGAAGTGAAGGAAGCCGGCATCGAGGTGAAGATCTCGGGCACCGACTTTACCACCTTCATCAAGCGCTCGGAGCTCGCCCGTGACCGCAACGATCAGCGCGCCGAACGCTTCGCCGTCGGCGAGAAGGTCGATGCCCGCGTGATCCAGTTCGACAAGAAGGCCCGCAAGGTGCAGGTCTCGATCAAGGCGCTGGAAGTCGCCGAGGAGAAGGAAGCCATCGCGCAGTACGGCTCCTCCGATTCGGGAGCGACGCTGGGCGATATTCTCGGCACCGCGCTCAAGAACCGCGAGAAGTAAGCGCAAGCTTGGCTCTTGCCAAAACCATCAGGCCCCGGTTTCGACCGGGGCCTTTTTGCATCTGTCGTCCCGGACAAGCGAAGCGCGATCCGGGACCCATAACCACAGGCCGATCGAATTGGGCGCGCTGGAGCCCCATCGAATGCGACAATCAGCGCCTGTGGTTATGGGTCCCCGCGTGCGCGCTAGGGTATGCACATATCTCTGAGGCTCCATCCAGCAGCGACTGTATGGAAGTATTCGAGGCCATTTTTGAAGGTGATCGGGCCTGGTGGCTTGGAGGATGGATAGCCGTCCCACCCGCCGAGGCGGCCGATGATCCAGGCGGCCCAGGCGAGGGCGTCAGGCGGATGGGGGTTCTTCAGCCGTTTGCTTTTGGCTTCGAGTTGGTGATTGAGGGCCGTCAACACAGCGACCTCGTTGGTGTTGAAGGTCACGGAGATGTCCTGCTGGCCGCCATTGCGCGCTTGCAGGAGCTGGATGGTAATAGCTGCCGCCTTTGCCGCGATGGCGACCAATTTGAGAAGCCGGTCGGCAATGCCGATCTGGCTATCTTCGAGCCTGAAGCCCTGTGTCTTGAGGACACGGAAGAACTGCTCGATGATCCAGCGCTGCTTGTACCATTCGACGATCCGCCAGGCATCGTCGGCACTGGTGACCTCGTGAGAGGTGAGAAGACGCCAGTGCAGTGGCTCGACGCCGGGACCGGCATTGATTTCGTGGACGTCGACGACAGCCAGATGCAGGCTTTTCGGCAAATGGCGCAGGAACTTGCTCGGCGGACGGGCAAGCTCGATTGTACCGAAGCGAAGTTCGAGATCGGCCTGACGTGCGGACCGCTGTCCACGCGCGGGCAACTGGATGGTGCGACGCTGCACCGCCGCCATGACGTCGATGGCTGCATACAGGCCAGTCTCGTCGGCGAGCTTGCGATCATGCATGCTGCGGGCGATCACGCGGTAGTCCTGCTCGGCCGCACTGGCATAGAGCGCAAAGATATCGCTCTCGCGATCACCAAGCAGGGTCACCATGGCCGCACCGGCAAGCAGCGGCTTGGCCGCAACGGCGCTGGCAATCCAGCGCTGCGATTCCTTGTCCGAGAGGTCGCGGCTGTCATGCGAGACGGTCCGGCGCCCCTCACGCGTCCAGACCTCGCCGCTCAGAAGTCCAAGGCAGTGACCATCGTCCGCATCCACCGCCAGCAGCGGGTGCAGCAGCACGCCATGGTGATTGCCCTTGCCAATTTCCCCGAGCCCACGCCGGCGTTGCGATGTGGTGTTGAAGTGGATCTCGCTGGTGTCCTGGATCGCCAGCACATGGCGGCCCTCGACCGCCGCAACCGTGCCTTCACTCCAACTCTCGATGATCCGTTCTGCCGTCACTTTATCGTTGCCGAGGAAGCGGTTGAACCGCACCTCCAGCGCGCGATCCCCCTTGGAAAGCCGCCGCAGGCACACATCCTTACCCGCGACCATGCGTCCGACAAGCGCCGCCCCCCTTTATCGAGACGACGATCCCCGAACCGGCCTAACGTCCAGCTTATCCCTGACAACATCGGGTGGCACCTCCGAACAAAAGTGCCGCAATAGAAATCACACGAAATCCTGATTCTGGAATCCCGGAACTTACGCCCGAGTCAATCCGCCGCACCAGATATGTGCATGCCCTAGTGCTTTCGCAGGGACGACGGGAGTTACGCGCTGCGCACCACGGTCTTCAGATAATTATACGCCTTGATGATCTCGATCAGGCGATCCTCGGTGGAGCGGTCGCCGCCATTGGCGTCGGGATGGTGCTGCTTGACCAGCGCCTTGTATTTCGCCTTGACGTCCTCGAGCGTTGCTTCCGTGCTCAGTCCCATCACCTGCAGCGCCTTGCGCTCGGCGTTCATCACCTTGCGGGTTTCGGCCTTGGCCTGGGCGCCCGGTCCGGGCCGCCAGCGGCCACGGCCGTTGAGTTCGGAGAACATGCTGAAGGGATCGGAAGCGCCGTCGAAGTCCTCGGCAGCCTGCTTGCCCTTCTTGCCGGCAGTGTTGGCGCCCATCTTCCAAGTCGGGCGATGGCCGGTCAGCGCATCCTTCTGGTAGCGCGCCACGGCGTCGGCATTCATGCCCTGGAAGAAATTGTAGTTCTGATTGTACTCGCGGACGTGGTTGAGGCAGAAGTGAAAGTACTCGCGGGAATTCTCCCGGCCCTTGGGCGCGCGGTGCGGGCCCTTGTTCGGGCAGCCCGCCCATTCGCACATCGCGGCTTCTTCATTGGCACGCGCCTGCGCCTTCGCGCTAAGCTTGTTGGGCTTGATGCGAATGGAGTCGAAGAACTTGGATGAATCAATTGCCATGGCAGACTTTGACTACGCAATGCCCGAGGCTTCAAGTCTTGACATTGCGAATACCTCAACTTCGATGTGCGATTGACGGAAAGCTGATGCAGATTTATCTGCTGCCATCATGAGCACAAGAGACATTATCATAAACAAGTTGCGTGAAGCTTTCTTGCCGGAAAGCCTCGACGTCGCCGATGAATCACATCTGCATGAGGGCCATGCCGGCCACAGGCCGGGCGGCGAGACGCATTTCAGGGTGTATATTGTGTCGCCGGCCTTCGAAGGGAAGAGCCGGATCGAACGCCATCGCATGGTAAATGCTACACTGGAGGCGGAACTCAAAGGCTCCGTCCATGCGCTGGCGATCAAGGCGCAGGCGCCGGGAGAAGCGGCCGGCCGGTGACTGGCAAAACCGGCCGCGAATATGAGCGATACGATGTTGTCGCAGAAGCTCATCGTTTTGGCCGGCCTCCCCGGTTCCGGGAAAAGCACGCTGGCGGAAGGCCTGTCCCGCCATTTTTCGCTGCCGCTGTTCTCGGTCGATCCGATCGAGGCCGCGATGTGGCGCGGCGGCCTGCCCCGGGATCAAACCGGGATCGCAGCCTACGTGGTCGCGCAAGCATTGGCCGAAGACCATCTGCGGCTGGGACAGTCCGTTGTCATCGACGCGGTCAATCCGGTCGAGGCGCCGCGCGCCGCATGGCGAAATCTCGCCGCCAGATACCGCGCGGATTTAGCAATCATCGAATGCGTCTGTGTGGACGAAGCGACACACCGCCGGCGCATTGAGGCGCGGATGCGGCGTATCGAGGGGATGGCCGAGATCACCTGGGCCGACGTCGAGAAGCGCCGCACCGGCTATGAAGCCTGGATCGATGCCAGGCTGACGCTGGATACCTCGGCACAACCGCCCGAACGGTTACTGGTAGAAGCCATCAGCTATCTGGCTTGAGGTTATCCGCCGCTCATAGTTAACCGCCGAACCGCAAACGCGCGCCGGGCGAGCGCGTTCGCATTTATTCGGCGCTTATGACGCCGACCGGGCATTGGTCTGGAATTCCTATGCCGCCGCCTTCATGTCTGTCCGCCAAGGCCTGCTCGCTCGTATTGGACGCGGCGGCACGCTGCCGGTGATGCCATGAAAGATCATTCCGAAGAACACCCTGCACGGCCGATTGCGACGCTGCTGTGTATCCTGATGATGCTGGGAACCGGCTTCGCCGTCAAAATCGGCGCGGCGCTCCATCTCTGCCAGCTCGGCCCGAATTCCTGCGGCCTTCCGCTCTGGTGAGCGGTCCTAGAACGCCGTCCCCGCCCGCCTCGGCTTCGGATCCTCCGCTTCGGCTTCGCGCGGCAGCGGCTGGATCTTCAGCGCGGTGATGCGATTGCGCTCGCGGCGAAGCACGCGGAAGCGGAAACCGTAGAAGGTAAAGCTTTGCCCGCGCTCGGGGATCGACCGCGCCTCGTGGATCACGAGCCCCGCGACGGTGGTCGCCTCCTCGTCGGGCAGGTGCCAGTTCATGGCGCGGTTGAGATCGCGGATCGGCACCGAACCATCGACCACCACCGAGCCGTCGGGCTGGGCGCGGACGCCGGCCACCACCACGTCGTGCTCGTCGGAAATATCGCCGACGATCTCCTCCAAAATGTCTTCCAGCGTCACCATGCCTTCGACTTCGCCATACTCGTCGACGACGAGCGCGAAGTGGGTCTTGCGGCGGCGGAACGCCTTGAGCTGTTCGGACAGAGGCCGCATCTCCGGCACGAACCACGGCGGCAGCATGATGGCCGAGGCGTTGATGCGCGACGTATCGCCTTCGCTGGCGCGGATCGCGCGCAGCAGATCCTTGGCGTGCAGCACGCCGATGATGTTTTCCGGCTTGTCGCGCCACAGCGGGATGCGGGTGTATTCGGTGGCCAGCACCTCGCGCACCAGTTCGTCCGGCGGCAGGTCGGCATTGATCATCACCATGGCGGTGCGGTGGACCATGACGTCGGACACGGCGAGATCGCCGAAGCGGAACACATTGTGAATGTATTCGGCCTCGCCGCTTTCGATGCCGCCATGCACGGCAGATTCCTCCACCAGCCCCTCGATTTCGGAGTCGGTGAGAATCTCGTGTTGCGAGGACTCCTTCACCCCGAACATGCGCAAGATCCCGCGAGACGCATTGTTGAGCAGCCAGTTCAGCGGCCAGAAGACCAGATAGGAGAGATACAGCGGATAGACGATCCATTGCGAAACCGGCGTCGGCTGGCGGATCGCGAACGTCTTCGGCACCTGCTCACCGATGACGATGTGCAGCGAGGAGAAAATCAGGAAGCCGGCCAGGAACGACACGAAGTGCAGGGTGCGCTCCGCCATGCCGAGCGGGATCAGCAGCGGTTCGAGCAGCGCCGAAACCGTCGGTTCGCCGACCCAGCCTAATCCGAGCGAGGCCATGGTGATGCCGAGCTGGCAGCAGGCGAGATAGGCCTCGATATCGCCCATCATGCTTTGCAGCAGGCGCGCGCCGAAGCGGTTCTGCTCGGCCATCGCTCTGATGCGAAACCCGCGGCTTTTCACCAGCGCGAACTCGGCCGCCACGTAGAACGCGTTGGCGGCGAGCAGCAGCAGCGCGAGCAGGAGGCTGGATGCGGTCGAACTCATGTCTGCCTCGCGACGGCCCCGGCCCTGCGCGGCGCTCTGCGCCCGATGCTCCCGGACATTCCCGCGGTCATTCCGACAGCTTCTGTTGCAGGAAGTCGCGGACCCGCGCCGGATCGACGTCATTTGCGACCACGGCACGGCCGACGGCCTCCAGCAGGATGAATGTCAGCTTGCCGCGCTTGACCTTCTTGTCCTGCGCCATCAGCGCCATCAGGGCATCGGCGTCGGCGAGGCCTTCCTGCGCGAAGCCCGCGATATCCTGCAGACGGGTCGGCAGGCCTACGGCGGCAAGGTGGCGCTCGACGCGGGCAGCGTCAGCCGCGGAGATCATGCCGAGTTTTGCCGAGAACTCCGCCGCCAGCACCATGCCGACGGAGACCCCTTCGCCATGGAACAGGCGATCGGAAAATCCCGTCGCGGCTTCCAGCGCGTGACCGAAGGTGTGGCCGAGATTGAGCAGCGCGCGCTCGCCGGTTTCGCGCTCGTCGCGCGAGACGATCGCGGCCTTGGCGCGGCACGAGGTCGCGATCGCATGCTCGCGCCCCGCGCCGCCGGAGAAGATGTCGACGTGGTTGGCCTCGAGCCAGCCGAAAAAGGCCTCATCGCCGAGCACGCCGTATTTGGCGACTTCGGCGTAGCCGGCGCGGAACTGGCGTGGCGACAGCGTGTCGAGCACCGACGTATCGGCGATGACGAGCACCGGCTGGTGAAACGCGCCGAGCAGGTTCTTGCCCTGCGGCGAGTTGATGCCGGTCTTGCCGCCGACAGAGGAATCGACCTGCGCCAGCAGCGAGGTCGGCACCTGCACGAAATCGACGCCACGACGCAGGATCGCCGCCGCAAAGCCGGCGAGATCGCCGACCACGCCGCCGCCAAGCGCGATCACCAGATCGTTGCGCTCGATCCTGGCCGCGATCAGCGCTTCGCAAACCTTTTCGAGACCGGCATAGGTCTTCGACCCCTCGCCTTCCTCAACAATGACGCGCGACGTCGGAATCCCGGCTTCCGCCAGCGACCGCTCGGTCGGCTCCAGCCAGTGCTTTGCCACGGTGCGGTCGGTGACGATGGCGGTGCGCACGCCCGGGCGCAACGCGGCGACGCGCGCGCCGAGCGATTGCAGCACGCCGCGGCCGATGAGGATGTCATAGGCGCGGTCGCCGAGGGCGACGTCGACGTTGATCTCGGCTGAATGTTTCAGTGGCGCAGTCATGGTGTGACGCTGATCCCGTCGGTTGTTTGGGCAATGGCCGGGGTGTCGGCACAAAGCCGTGCGCGCAGGGCATCGAGACATTCCTCGACGATGCGGTCGTGCGGGACGTCGCGCGAGGCGATCGTCAGGTCGGCGCCCTGGTAGACCGGCTCGCGCGCTTCGAGCAGACGGCTGACGGTCGCAGCCGGATCCTCGGTCTGCAGCAGCGGACGGTCGGCGCGGCGCTTGACGCGCTTGAGGATGGTATCGGCATCCGCCTTGAGCCAGATCGACACCGCCTTGTCGCGGATGCGGATGCGGGTCTCCTCGCGCATGAAGGCGCCGCCGCCGGTCGCGATCACCGCCGGCCCGTTGTCGAGCAGTCGCGCGATCACCCGCGCCTCGCCGTCCCGGAAGTGCGGCTCGCCATGGGTTTCGAAAATGTCCGGGATCGACATTCCGGCCGCCGCCTCGATCTCGATATCGGCGTCGAGGAACG
>Ga0081540_1004641_pt1 | contig 10392 bp, 8 predicted proteins | sample TabmetS2T1R1_FD_71024 | JGI IMG/M metagenome (GOLD analysis project Ga0081540, IMG submission 71024) | Tabebuia heterophylla rhizosphere microbial communities from the University of Puerto Rico - S2T1R1 | ecosystem: Host-associated > Plants > Roots > Rhizosphere ... | reverse complement strand
CCGCTTTCACCGATCCGACGACGCCGGCCGATGCAGCCCCGCGCGAAAGCATCGAGTTGCGAACGCTGGTGCTCCACCGGAACTGACCGCCGCCCCCGGATTCGCGTTTCCGCGACATCGATGCTACCTCGCCCTGAAACAGTTTCGGGGCGAGACGGCACATGGACGGCAAGGCCGATAGCGCGGATGGCAACTTCCGCGCACTGATATTTGCGCTTCTGGCGCTGGCCTGCGGTCACATGCTGTCGACGCTGCTGCGGACCATTCCGGCCGTCAGCCTCGACGTGATGGCCGCCGATTTCCACACCGCCCCGCAGACGCTGGCGAGCCTCACCTCGATCTATCATTTTGCCTTCGCCGCCTCGCAGATCCCGGTCGGCGCCGCGATGGACCGTTTTGGCGTTCGCCCGGTTTCCTTGACCCTGCTCGCGGGGACCATCATTGGCGCGCTGGCGTCGGGGCTCGCCACCGGGCCGGAGAGCTTTGTGTTCGGACAATTCCTGCTCGGTGTCGCCACCTCGGGCATGCTGATGTGCCCGATGACGCTGGCCGCCAAGCAGATGTCGGCCGCGCGGTTCGGCCTGTGGTCCGGCATCATTCTCTCGATCGGCAATATCGGCATGCTCTTGTCGGCGAGCCCGCTCGCTTTCGTTGTCGAGCATTTTGGCTGGCGGGCAGGATTTTGGATCTCCGCCGGTTTTGGCGCGGCGGTGGCGATCGCAGTGTTCTTACTGGTCCCGAAACAGCCGGCCGCGCATGTCGATCCATCCTCGCCGCTGTCGCAGATGGCCGAGGTGCTGCGCATCGGCTTATCGCGACCGCTGCGCGGCCTGATCGCGCTGGCGCTGGTCTCGCTCGCGGCCTCGCTGGTGCTGCGGGGATTGTGGGGCGGCCCGTGGCTGATGGAAATCAAGGCGCTCGGCCGCATCGAGGCCGGCAACGTGCTCGGCCTGTTCACGCTCGCACTGATCGCCGGCCCCGTGCTGATGGGCATTCTCGATCGCACGATTGGCCATCGCCGCGAGGTGCTGGCCGCGTCGCATTCCCTTGCCGCCTTGCTGCTCGCCCTGGCGGCGGCCGGCGCGCCGAACTATCCGCTGTCCAATTTGCTCGGCGTCAAGGCCGTGCCTGCACAGATCGACACCATGCTGCTCGTCCTGATGGGCGTCGCGATATCGACGCAGCCGCTGCTGTTCGGCATGACGCGGCAACTGGCGGGCGCGCAGAACGCCGGCAAGGCGCTATCGGCGATCAACCTCGCGTTCTTCCTCGGTGCCGCGCTGATGCAATCGGCGACCGGCGTGGTAGCGGCGGTCTACGGCTTGCCGGCCGTGCTTTTGTTCATGGCGACGACGCTCATTGTCGGGACGACCGTCTTTGTGCTCTACACCGAGCCGTCGAAATCCTAGAGCATGATCCGGAAAAGTGGGTACCGGTTTTCCGGAAAAGAGCATGCTCAGAACTAGATCGTGCGCGCCTGTCTGCGGACCTCGTTGGCGATCGGCTTGAGGGATTCGGCTGCGGCCTGTCCGACCAGGCTGTAGCCCATCCCGTCATCGGCCCAGGCAAAGCCCGAGACGTCGCCTCCCGAATGCGGCGCCATCGGTGCGCTCTGCTCCGATGCCATCGGGCGCGTCAACACCACCAATCGATCTCCGCGATCATCGTCATACATGAACATCGCCGCGGGACCGTGCGAAGTCGCGATCAGGCGCCCGCCCATCAGGCGATAGCCCGCTCCCGTCAGGTCCGGCAGCTTCACCGGCTGCTTCAGGCGGTTCGATACCCATTGCACCAGTTGTGCGCTGTCGGAAGCCCGCATCTCGACCGGACGCACCCGATCTGGCGCATAGACGTGATAGGAGTAGGCGGCTTCCTGGGCGAGCGCGGCAAGTCCACCGGACGGCGTCTGCAGGCTGCCCCGCGTCACCCAGCCACCGATGCCGCCAATGCTCAGCATCAGCACGGCTGCGACCGCCCACCAGACAGGTGAGGGCCGTCGCTGCCGCTTCTCGATGATCCGCGACAAATTGAGTTGCGGCGGCAGCGGCTCGTCCGCGATGGGCGCCAGCGCCTTGCGCAGGAGATCGCGCTGGTCAGAGAATGCGGCGACGCGCCGGGCGACATCGGGATGACCTTCCAGATAGCCTCCGACTTCCACCTGTCGCTCGGGTTCGAGAACGCCATCCACATGGGCGTGGAGATCGTCTTCCGTGATCGGCCGATTGCTCATTTCATGCTCCGCAACTGCACCACCTTCTTCGGCGCGCCGTCCGCGGTCCCTTCGATTTCCTGCTGCAATCTTTCCCGCGCTCGCGACAGCCGCGACATGACGGTGCCGAGGGGAATGTCGAGCACCTTCGCTGCGTCGGCATATGACAGGTCTTCCACCGCTACAAGCAGCAGCACGGCGCGCTGGTCTTCCGGCAGCCGCGCAAGCTTTTCGAGGACGTCCTGGTACATCAGCTTCTGTTCTTGCACGGCGTCCTGCCCGAAATCATCTTCATTGGCGTCCTCGATGGCGATGTGCTTGCCCCTGCTGGCCGTGTGGCGGAACTGGTTGACCGCAAGGTTGTGCAGGATCGTGAACAGCCACGGGCGGGGATCGCCGTCGCGCCGCTGTCCCCAGTTGCTGACGGCCCGCTCCAGGCAGTCCTGCACCAGATCGTCGGCAGCGGCACGATTGCGGACCAGCGCCCGCGCATAGCGGCGCAGCGCTGGTATCACCGGCTCGACCTGGCGCAGCATGTCGCTCATTGTACCTGGACCTGAACGGCCTCTCCGAACTTCGCGGGCTCGCCGGGCGCGATCACCAGATATCGCCGCTCCGGCGCGGCGGAATTCTGAACGATCTGACGGATCGGCCCGACCGCATTGACGATGGCCGAACCTGCGGGGTTTGTCATGAAAGCGGCAAGCGGTTGCACCGATCCGGTTCCGTCATTCTTGTCGGCCAGCGCCAGCACGTAGTGCTGCATCGGCTGCAGGCCGGTCACCGACGCCTGCAAGACCTGGATCAAGCCCTGATCGAACAGCGAGACGGTGGTCGGCGGCTTGTCGGCCTTGGCGTCAGCCTTCGGGCCAAGGGCGAGGTGCGCGACCTGACCCGCGACGCCGAGGCTCTGCAAATTCTGGCGGTCGTCCGGATTGGGCGCTGCGCCCGGTACATAGGCAATGGCTTGCGGCGCCTGTCCGATCGGAATGTTGGCCACCACCTTGTTGCTGGCGGTATCGATCGCGGTAAGCGCATCGGCGTTCTCGAGGCCGACATAGATGCGCGTGCCATCGCCCGACGGCCAGACGCCGTGCGGCAGATTACCGACCGGAATGGTCGCTACCTGCGAAAAGTCGTCGGTGCGAAACACCTTGACCTCGTTGGTACCGCCGATCGTGACATAGGCGAATGTTCCCTTCGGCGTGCGCGCGAAATTGACGTGGTTGGTGATCGGGCCGCTCTCGATCGTCTTGATCGGATTGAACGGCGGCCTTGCATTGAACACCTGCGTCTTGCCGATGTCCTTGAGGGTAAACCACACTTGTTCGCCATCGGGCGTGGCTGCGATGTTTGGGCAGAACGGGCTTTCCTGCTTCACGCGCGCTACGATGGCGTGGTCGGCGACTGACACCACGACCGTCTCCGGATTGAAGGACGAGCAGATGTAGCCATATTTACCGTCAGGGGAGAATATCTGCATGCCGGGCCCGGCCGGCACCTCGATGCGGGTTTTCTCGGCAAAACTCGCGGCGTCGATGACGCTGATATAATTCTCGCCGCGCACGGTGGCCCAGACTTCCTTTCCGTCCGGCGTAAAGAACGCCTCATGCGGCGAACGGCCGACATAGGTGACATGCTTGACCGCGTTCGTTGCGGTATCGATGAACGTCACCGAATTCGATCCGATCGAGACGACGGCGAGCATCTTGTGGTCGGGCGAATAGCCCATGCCATGGACCAGCACCTGTCCCTTGTAGAGCGGGCTGAAATTGCCGGGCTGGGGATCGCCGAGGCGGATCACCCCGAGCAGCTTGTTGTCGACGGGATCGGTGACCGACACCGTGTTCGAAAACTGCTCCGCCGCGTAGACGCGGTCGCGATGGCTGATCGGGATATCCTGGGACGACGCGGCGCCGGGCGCCTGGCCGGCCAAGGCTGCCGCAGGCAACATCAAGGCTGCCGCAGGCAACATCAAGGCTGCCGCAGGCAACATCACAGCTGCTGTCGAGGTTGCGACGATCGTGCAGGCCAGCAGGCCGCTTCTCAAGGCCGAATGGTTCATCGGTAGCTCCTATTTCTTCATGCCCGTTGGCATGCCCATGTGATGATGTTCCGCCGGCACCGGGTTGGTTTGGGTTGGCGCGGGCACGGAAGCCGGAACCTGTTCGCCGATCGCAAGCTTCATCGCCGCGATCTCCTGCATCTGGCCGACGATGATTTCCTGCGCGATACGGTGAAGCTGCTCGTTCTTGCCGTAGCGCAGTTCCAGCACGGCCATGTCGATCGCGCCCTGATGGTGCGGCGCCATCATGGCGACGAAGTCGCGGTCGATGTCGCCGGTCGGCTTTGCCTCCATGGCACTCATCATCTTGTTCATCGCCGCCTCGTTGTCGGCGAGGAAAGCGCTTTCCTCTGAAGTCGCAGCGTGTTGTGCCGGTGAATGAGCTTCATGCGCGAACGCCAGCGGCGGCGCGGCGAAAGCAATAAGCAGGCGCACGCCCAAGATCGCCGCGCCCAGTCCGGGTTTGAGGAATTGCAGCATCGTCGCAGTACCTTCCGGGTTGAGATAATGATGGAAGAAGCTCGCGCATATCCCGCCGGGTGGACGCTGACACGCGCGAGCCGTGGCCGAACTCGCCGGCCCGATGGGATCACGGCTGCGCCAGATGCCACGCGCCGTTGAGGAACCCGTCGCCTGTGATGTCACCGGCTTTCTGGTCCTTCATGAAGGTGTAGAGCGGCTTGCCCTTGTAGGCCCATTGTTTGGACCCGTCGTCGCGGGTGACGATGGTGTAGTTGTCGCCGGGCTGATCACTGGTTTCGGCCTTCAAGACCGGCCAGTTCGCTACGCATGGTCCGTTGCAGGCGGACTTGCCGCCGGAATCCTTGTCGAACGTGTAGAGCGACATGCCCTTGGAGTCCGTGAGCGTCGGCCCCTTCGAGGTTGTCGACGTCTTGGTCGGAGGTGCCGCGTTGGCGGCTGAAATTACCGCCAGCGACGCTGCGGCGGCAACCAGAATACGGAACGATGCTTTGTTCATTTTGGCTCCCATGGTGCAATGGCTTGCATGGGTGGTGACGGATGGCGGCGCGTTCTATTCCGTCATGTGCGGCTGCTTTGGCGGGATACCGCACACGTATTCGTGAGCTGTTGTTCCGAGCCATGCCGCATTCTTTCGGATGGCGGCCGCGACAAAGCGATGGTTTGCGGGCGGAAAACCAGCAGCTATAAGGGCTTGCGCCGCCATCCTCGGAAGCCGCATGTACCCGGACTCAAATTCGTCATCGCAGAAAATGTACGACCGCGCGCTGGCGAGCCTGCCCGGCGGCAATACGCGCACCACCGTGTTCATGAAGCCCTATCCGATCTATGCCGCGCGCGGCGAAGGCTGCCGGGTCTGGGATCTCGACGGCAACGCCTATATCGACTGCATCAACAATTTCACCTCGCAGATCCACGGCCACGCGCATCCTGCGCTCATCAAGGCGGCGACCGCACAGCTTGCGCTAGGGTCGGCGTTCGGCCTGCCGACGGAATCCGAGGTCGATCTCGCCGAACTTCTGGCGTCGCGGCTGCCATCCGTCGATCAGGTCCGCTTTGCCAATTCCGGCACGGAAGCCGTGATGATGGCGCTGAAGGCGGCACGTGCGCATACGGGGCGCCCCAAGATTGCGAAATGCGAGGGCGCCTATCACGGCTCCTATGACTACGCCGAGGTGAGCCTGGACCCTGCGCCGGAAGCCTGGGGCCGCAACGCGCCGGTGTCGGTGGCCTATGCCAAGGGTACGCCGGAGAATGTGCTGGCCGATGTGGTCACCATTCCTTTCAACGATACCGAAGCCGCCGTCAGCCTGATCTGCGAGCATGGACCCGAACTCGCCTGCGTGTTGGTCGATCCCATGCCCAACCGCGCCGGGCTTGTGCCGGCCGATCAGGCCTATCTGGAGGCGCTTCGAAACGTTACGCGCGAGGTCGGTGCGCTCCTGATATTCGACGAGGTCATCACGTTCCGCCTCGGCTACCGCGGCGCGCAGGGCATCTGGAGCATCGATCCTGACCTCACCACGCTCGGAAAAATCATCGGCGGCGGCTTTCCGGTCGGCGCGATCGGCGGCCGAAGGGATGTCATGGCGGTGTTCGATCCGCGCGCCGGCAAGCCGGCGCTGCCGCATGGCGGCACATTCTCCGCCAATCCGGTGACGATGCGGGCAGGGATCGCCGCGATGCAGTTGCTCGACGACGCAGCCTTTGCGCGGCTCGACGCGATGGGCGAGGCGGTGCGCTCCGGCATCAACGCCGCGTTCAAGCGTCACGGCTTGCCGGGCGGCACGGTCGGCCTCGGTTCGCTGCTCAAGATTCACTTTGCCGATCGTCCGATCCGCGACTATCGCTCCGCCTATTTGAGCGGGGAAGAGGCGCGGCGTCAGGCCGTGTTCTCGCGCGCGCTGCTCAATCGCGGCGTGCTGGCCGCGGGCTATGGATTGATGGCGTTGTCGACCCCGATGACGGATGACGATATTAATGCCATCATCGATGCGGCATCGGGCGCGCTTGAAGAAGTCGCACGCACGCTGTGACATACGCTATTCCGTAGGATGGGTAGAGCGAAGCGAAACCCATCATCTTTTCCTACGCACAATTGATGGGTTTCGCTTCGCTCTACCCATCCTACGAAACGAATAAATGGCACCGAATGTCCGCCAGGATCGATCCCATCACGCGTTCCGTCGTCCAGCACCGCCTCAGCTCGATCGTGAAGGAGATGGGCGAAGCCATGCTTCGCACCTCCTATTCGCAGATACTCAATTCCAGCCGGGATTTTTCGCTGGCGATCTGCGACACGGGCGCACGGCTGATCGCGCAGGCGGATCACTTGCCGGTTCATGTCGGCGCGCTGCCCTGGGCGACGCTCGCGGTCGAGGAGCGGTTCAAGGACGTCGCACAGGGCGACGTCATCCTGCTCAACGATCCCTATTACGGCGGCAGCCATCTGCCTGACTTGACCGCCTTCGTGCCGGTCTTCGCGGGCGACAAGCGCCTGCTCTGGACCATCGTGCGCGCGCACCAGAGCGACATCGGCGGCGCCACCCATGGCGCCTATAATCCGGGTGCCACCGAGATCTATCAGGAGGGCCTGCGCGTCCCGCCGATCAAGCTCTATGAAGCAGGTAAGCTCCGCGACGATCTGCTCGATCTGCTCGCGCTGAACATCCGTAACCCCCGCGAATTTCGCGGCGACCTCGCGGCCATGCTCGGCGCCGCGCATCTCGGCGAACGGCGGCTGTCGCGGCTGTTCGCCGAGTTCGGCGCTCCCGTAGTCGAGGCCGCCATGGAAGCGATCCTGGATGCGACCGAGCAGCAGACCCGCGCTGTCGTTTCGACCTGGAAGGACGGCGTGTTCTACGGCGAGGCATTTCTCGACGACGATGGCCATGGCCGCACCGATATCCGGATCGCGGCAAAGGTCACCAAGAGGGGCAGCGACGTCGAGATCGACCTTTCAGAGTCCGATCCGCAATCGACCAGCTTTGTGAACTCCTCCCACGCCAATATGCAGGCGGCGGTGGCGATGGCATTCGCCTATCTGATCGACGCCGAGATACCGAAGAACACCGGCGCGCTCCGCCCGCTGAAAGTGATCGCAAAACAGGGCACGGTGGTGTGGGCCGATCCGGGCCGGCCGGTGACGCTGTGCACCAGCCATCCCTCGAACGAGATCGTCGAAGCGATCGTGAAGGCGTTGTCGGCTTCCTGTCCCGAGCGCGCGATGGCCGGCTGGAGCCGCCGGTTCCGGATCGCGATCCAGGGCGAGGACCCGCGCACCGGAAAGAATTTCATCTGGCATCTGTTCCAGGCGCGGCCCGGCGGCGGCGCGTCGTCCGGCGGCGACGGCTGGTCGTCGATCGGCGAATGGCATTCGGTCGGCGGGCTGAAATTCGGAAGTCTTGAAGTCGCCGAGGTGCGCTTTCCCCTGCATTTCCGGCAGCATGAATTCCGCCCCGGCTCCGGCGGCGACGGCCAGCATCGCGGCGGCCTCGGTGTTTCGCTCGATCTGGTGCTGGAGACCGAGAAACCCGCGAAGGGCAACACCGCCGGCGACGGCGCGCGCCACGGTCCTTGCGGCATGCTGGGCGGGGAGGACGGCAAGCCGCATCACTATCGCCTCTTGTCCGAGGGACGCGAGCCGCGGGTGCTGCGCACCAAGGAAGTCGGCATCGAGCTGCGCCCCGGCGATTGTCTCGAAATCCGTTCCTCCGGTGGCGGCGGGTGGGGACCGCCGGACAAGCGATCAGCGGAGGCGCGCCGACGCGACCGCGAGCAGGGCCTGACGGACATCGCGGCGGAGCAGGCGTCCTCATGATGTTCAGGATCGGCGTTGACATCGGCGGGACCTACACCGATCTCGTGGCGACGGATGAGAGCGGGCGCACCGTATTTGCGAAATCGCCGTCGACCCCTGCCGATCAGTCGCTCGGCGTGATGGCGGGGCTGGAAGAACTGGCGCGGCGGCTGAACGTCACGCGTGCGCAAATGCTCGCCGCGACCGACCGCCTCGTGCACGGCACCACGGTTGCGACCAATGCACTATTGGAACGCAAGGGCGCAAAGGTCGCGCTGATCACCACCGAGGGCCACCGCGACGTCATCGAGATGCGCGAGGGCCTCAAGCCGGATCGCTACGACCTGCGTTCGCCGCCGCCGGCCCCCTTGGTGTCGCGCGACCTGCGTTTTGGCGTGAAAGAACGGCTCAAGGCCAACGGCGAAGTTTTGATTCCCCTTGATGCGAAATCGCTCGACAATGCCATTGCCGGCATCCGGCAGTCGGGCGCGACCTCGGTCGCAGTGTGCTTTCTGCATTCCTATCTCAATCCCGCTCATGAATTCGCCTCCGTCGAGCGGCTGAAGCAGGCGCTGCCTGACGTGAGCATCTCGCGCTCCAGCGACGTGCTGCCGCAGATCAAGGAGTATGAGCGCGTCTCGACCACGATCGTGAACGCCTATGTCGAGCCGATCGTGCGGCGCTATCTGACCAACCTCGAAGCGCGGCTGACCGAAGCCGGCTTCAAGGGCAGTCTCTTCGTCGTGCTCTCGCATGGCGGCATGGCGCCGGTGGAAGAAGCCTCGCGCCTTGCCGCGGGCACCGTGCTGTCGGGCCCTGCCGGCGGCATGTCCGGCGGACGGCGCTGTGCCGATCTGGTCGGCATTCCCGATCTCGTGCCGTTCGACATGGGCGGCACCTCGACCGACATTTCGCTGATCTCAGGTGGGCAGGCCTCGCTATCCGCAGACGGCATGCTAGCCGGCCAGCGCATCGCGCTGCGCAGCCTCGATATCGCGAGCATCGCCGCCGGCGGCGGCTCCATCGCCAGCGTCGATGCCAGCCGCACGCTGCGGGTGGGGCCGGAGAGCGCGGGCTCGGTGCCGGGCCCCGCCTGCTACGGCAATGGCGGCGAGGCGGCGACCGTCACCGACGCCAATGTCGTGCTCGGCTATCTCGACGCCGCCGCCTTCATGGGCGGCAAACGCCCGCTCGACCGCGCCGCCTCGGAAGCGGCCGTCGACCGCATCGCAGGCGCGATGGAGCTGTCGCGCGTCGAGGCCGCCGCCGGCATCTACCGCATGATCAACCTGAACATGGCGGACGGCATCCGCCTGATGACGCTGCGCCGTGGCGTCGATCCCCGCAAATTCGCGCTGCTCAGTTTCGGCGGCGCGGCCGGCCTGCACGCGGCCGAAGTCGCGCGCGAACTCGAGATCAAGCGCATCATCGTGCCGACGGTGGCCTCCGTGCTGTCGGCCTGGGGCATGCTGACCAGCGACCTCCGCTATGAAGTCAGCCGCACCCATTACGGCGCCGGCGCGCGCATCTCGGCCGACGACGTGCGCGAGCTGTTTGCCGGACTGGAACAGCAGGCAGCCGGCCGGCTGCGTTTGTGGTTCAACGGAAAGATCGCGATCGAACGCTCCGCCGAGATGCGCTACGGCGAGCAGATTTTTGAGATTGACGTCTCGCTCGATGGCCTCGACTGGAACGCGCCTGATCTGGTGGATCAGATCGAGGATCGATTCCACGTCAGGCACGAGGAGCTGTACACCTACGCCTCGCGCGGCCAGGAGGTCGTCTTCGTCAACGCCCGCGTCGCCGCCATCGGCGAAGTCCAGCGGCAGGACGAGG
>Ga0081540_1004640_pt1 | contig 10392 bp, 13 predicted proteins | sample TabmetS2T1R1_FD_71024 | JGI IMG/M metagenome (GOLD analysis project Ga0081540, IMG submission 71024) | Tabebuia heterophylla rhizosphere microbial communities from the University of Puerto Rico - S2T1R1 | ecosystem: Host-associated > Plants > Roots > Rhizosphere ... | reverse complement strand
ACCTTCTTCGCGTGGTCCTGACCGATCACGTAGTCGTCGAGGAAGGACTTGATCTCGGTCGGGGTGGGCAACGAGACCTGGGGCTTGCCCTCTTCCCGGTCATGCTCCTCGGCGATGATGTCGTTGCAGAGCTTGATGCACTCGTCGCAGATGTAGACCGTCGGCCCGGCGATGAGCTTGCGCACCTCGCGCTGTGACTTCCCGCAGAACGAGCAGGACAGGTTGACGGTGTGCTCCTTCTTCACCCTCTCTGACCTCCAGGGACCCCACGGGCCCTGACCGACCTTTCGACCTCTCGACGACTCCAGCACAGACCCCGAGGCCCGCGCCACCTCCGACGCTGCCGCGAGACCGGGGTCCCTGTCCAATATAAGTCCCGAGTTCCGGGCACGGCAGACGGAAGCGCAAACGTCCCCAGCAGGACTGCCCTGCGAGGCGGCGGGCTTCAGCTTCTGACGCGCTCGACGGCCAGGGACTCCACTGCGGCCGCGAGGTCATCGGCCTGGGTCCGGACCGACGCGGGAACCCCGCGACACACCCGCAGCTCCTCGGCGAGGCGGCGGGCGGTGCGTGCCAGCTGACCCAGGCGCACCTCGGTGGGGGGCGACTCGGGCTCGGGGCGGGGAAAGCGGTCGGTCAGCTCTCGGCGCACCGCGGCGACGGGGCGGTCCGGGTCCCAGATGGAGTCCCGGATACTCCGGTACTCCTCGGCGTCGAGCGCGCCACGCTCCTCCGCCTCGGCCAGCACCTCCACCACCTCGAAGGCCGGCGCGGGGCGGGCATCGGGCGCGTCGGGCTTCCAGCTGCGCTCGTGCCGGTCGAGGAACTTCCAGGAAAGGGTGAGCTTGTGCGCAGTGGCCTTTCGGATGTGGAGCTCCTTCGTGCAGTACGCATCGAAGCTCTGGAATCCCCAGCCTTCCCACAGGCCCTCGTCCCGCACCCGGGTCAGCACGCGCGCAAGCCCGGTCCACGAGGCCTTGAAGGCCCGCGCCGCGCGCTGGACCTCGTCGCGAAACGCATCCGCGCTCGACGCCTCGGCCACCGGCGGGCGCGCCATCAGCCCGCTCCCCGACCGATGGTGAAGGAGAGTCCCACGGTGGCCTGCTGGCCCTCGTACGGACGGAAGGGCCAGCGCTGCAGCTCCTTGAGGAGGCACTCTTGCAGCGCGCCCTCGGCGAACCGTGGGTGGTCCACCCAGAGCTTCTTCACCTGGCCGTCGTTGCCGATGACGAACTCGATGGGGATGCGCTCGGTGAGCCCGGGGGAGCGCCGCGCCTCGTCGGCGAAGCAGGGGTAGAGCGTGCGCTGCCGCTGGGCGATGACGGTCTGGATGGATCCACGGTCGAACTTCGCCTCGATGCTCACGTCGTCCGGATCGTTGTCCGGTCCGCTGCTTCCGGGGCGGCTGCCGAGAGAGGCCGTGCGAGCGCCGCCACCCGCCGGGCGCCGGCCGCCCTTCTCCATCGGGTAGTCGAGCATCTCGTCCTGCTGCTTGCGCGCCTTCGCCAGCCGGATGACCGGGGGCTCGACGGCGATGGCGGCCTCCTCGACGCGCTTGTCGAAGGTGCCGTGGACCGCCATGTACCGGGCGACCGCGCCGGCGGCCCCGGCGACGACGAGCGCCACCCCGGCGAGGAGGCTCAGGCGGACGTTCCGCTGGCGGCGGGCCCGGTCGTGGACACGGCGCTCGAGCGCGTCCACCCGCCACTTGGCCTCGGCCTTGGCCAGGTGGACCCGGAGGGCCTCCACGTGGGTGATGCGCTCGAAGTCCTCGCCGACCTGAGCGACCTCGGTCTGGCCGTTGATCTCCCCGGCGTAGAGCTTGTCCAGCAGCTGCGGGCCGTGGACCGGACCGAGGACCAGCTCCCCCTTGCGGTACAGCCACTCTCCTCCGAGCGGGTGCTCGGCGTGGTCAGCGTCGCGCGATTGCATGGTGTGTCGGGAGCGATGGAGTCTACCCTGCCGACGGACAAGGTGAGGCGACGTCGTCTGGCGCTGTGGGTGTGGTACCGAGGTGACCGGTTCCAGGGCTGGCAGTCTCAGCGGACCGGTCGCTCGGTGCAGGAGACGCTCGAGGCGGCGCTCGTCGTACGGGGCGGCTCGGGCCGACCCATGGCCGCGGGTCGGACCGATCGCGGCGTCCACGCCCGCTGCCAGCCGGTCAGCATTCGCGTGCCCGTGGAGCAGTCAGCCGGCGCGCTGGCCGGCCTCGGAGGCGAGGGCTGGGGCGTCGCCGCGGCGGTGGACGCGCCCGATGGCTTCCACGCGCAGTGGTCGAGCACCTGGAAGGAGTATCGCTACCGGCTGGCGGTGGGTCCCGTCCCCGCGGAGTGGACGGGCCTGGTGTGGGAGACGCTCGCCCATCCGCGGCTCGCCGGGCGCGCCGTCGACCTCGCGCGCGTGCGGTGGGCGCTGGAGCGGGCGCTGGGAAGGCGCGACTTCTCGGCGCTGCACGCGGCGTCGAGCGTGCGGCGGCCGCGGACGCTGCTGGGCGTCTCGTGGTGCGAGCGCGGTGGGGTGGTGGAGCTCGCGCTGCGGGGAGACGCGTTCGGCCGCTACGGGGTGCGCCTGCTCGTCGGCGGCGCGGTGCTGGTGGGGGCGGGCCTCGTCGAGGAGCGCGCGTGGGAGCGGGCGCTGGAGAGCGCGACCGCGTTCGAGGGGCTGCGCGCGCCGGCGGCGGGGCTCACGCTCTGGACCGTCGGGTACCCGGAGCGTCTCGAGCCGTTCGCGGGGGTGCGCCCGCGGCTGCCCGAGAGTCCTCCGTTCGTCCCGCTCGATCAGGCCTGAGGCGGCGCGCCGAAGGGCATCATCGGCGCGTTGTGCTTCGCCAGGACGTCGGCGATGGCCTCGCGCAGGTACTCGCTCTGGCGAATGCGCGTGGCGCGCGAGAGGGACTTCAGGGCCTCGAGCCGGTCCCGGGTGAGCCGGAACACGACCGAGGTGAGGCGGGGCGTCGGGTGGGAGATGGTCATACCTTGATTCACATCGTCCTACTTTTCCCTCCCCGGTCAACTTCTTGGCGCAGCCGAACCCGTTTTCCGGGTTTCAAGGTCTCAGAGAACTCGTTTTGCTCTCGAAGCGCGCGAGGTTGCTTGGACAAACGAGTTCTCTGAGACGTCGTCAACGCCGCGCCGCTCCAGGGCAAAACGAGTTCTCTGAGACGTCGCTCGCGGTCTCCGCGACGTCCCGTCCCGGGGCCCGAGACGACGCCATCTCAGGTCGCGGCGTCCGGGGTCACTCGAAGATGTAGGTGCGGAACTGGAGGCCCCCGACGACCCCGGCGGCGATGCGGATCCCCTGCCCGGCCGTCACCTCGGCCGCCCCGCCCAGGTAGATGCCGAGGACCGGGAGCAGCTCGTACTGGATGCCGAACCCCAGCCGGGGCCCGGCCGTCACGTTGGGCGTGACGTGCAGCGCGAGCTCGGCCGTGAGGTAGGTCTTGAAGCGGTCGTCGCCGAAGTAGGCGCGGAGGCCGCCGGCGATCGCCACGTCCACGCTCGGGCTGCCGAAGCCGGTGCGCGCACCCACCGTCCACTCGTTGCCGGAGGCGCCCATCGGGAAGGTCACGAGCGTCTCGAGCAGCGGCCGCCCGCCCTCCTCGGTCTCGCCGCCGGACTTCACCTCGCGCTTGAAGTCCACGCCCCCGCCGACCAGGAACCCGAGCGCACCCCGGTGGTCGAACCGCTGCTCCTCCTCGGCCGCCTGGACCGCGCCCGGCAGGACGAGGAGCCCCAGCACGACCCCCCGCACCAGGGGGAGGCCTGCGGAGCGGCGCGGGGCCGCCGCGCGACAAGGCTCACGCGCGGGGATCCGGGTCGGTCCCCGCGCACCAGCGTCGAGGCTCAGGAGTGCGCTCCGGCCGAGGGCAGTCCCACCGCCTCGTTCAGCCGGCCCGAGCGGAAGGGCTCGAGGTCCAGCGCGACGTAGGTGAAGCCGCGCGACCGCAGCGCCTCGTTGATCCGCGCGCGGAACTGAGGGTCGGAGAAGCGGTGCAGCTCCTCGGCGGCGACCTCCAGCCGCGCGATGTCGCCGTGGTAGCGCACCCGGAAGCTCCGCAGCCCGGCGGCCCGGAGGTCCGACTCCGCGCTGCCGATCTGCACCAGGCGCTCCTCGGTCACCGCCGTCCCGTAGGGGATGCGCGAGGCGAGGCACGGCATCTGCGGCTTGTCCCAGGTCCGCAGCCCGAGCGCCCGGGAGTGCGCGCGGATCTCGTCCTTGGTGAGCCCCACCTCGGCCAGCGGCGAGCGGATCTCCCGCTCCGTCGCAGCCTGGTGTCCCGGCCGGTGGTCGCGCAGGTCGTCGGCGTTGAAGCCGTCCACCACGGTGGCCAGCCCGAGCTCCGCCGCCCGCTCGGTGCACAGGGCGTACAGCTCGCTCTTGCAGAAGTAGCAGCGGTTGGTGGGATTCGCGGCGTAGCGCGGGTCGCTCACCTCGTCCGAGTCCACCGAGAGGTGGCGGACGCCCAGCTCGGCGGCCAGCGCCTCTGCTTCCCGCTTCTCCTCGGGGGCCACGCTGGCGGAGATCGCGGTCAGCGCCACGGCGCGCTCGCCCAGCTCGTCACGCGCGATGCGCAGGACGAAGGTGCTGTCCACCCCTCCGGAGAACGCGACCAGCGCCGAGCCGAGCCCTCGAAAGGACTCGCGGAGCCGAAGCACCTTGTGCTCGCTCCGCTCGACCAGCTGCTCCCACTGCGCGGGCGTCAGCACGGCGGGCCCACTCCCTTCTCCGTCAGCGCTTGCCCTTGGCCTTGCGCGGCTTGGCCACGCGGGCGGCGCGGGCGGCCGGACGGGCCCGGGCGCCCTTCTTCGCCGGCGGGCTGGCCCGCATCCGCTTGCCGGTGATGACCTTCAGCTCGTCGCCGGTGACGTTCCCCATGTCGAGGAGCGCCTGGAAGATGCGCAGCGCGCCCGACTCCACCGTCTCGGTGTCCGAGCGGATGGTCACCTCGGGCGAGGACGGCGGCTCGTACGGCTCGGTGATGCCGACGAAGTTGGGGATCTCCCCGGCGAGCGCCTTCTTGTACTTCCCGGTCGAGTCCCGCTGGATGAGCTTCTCGGTCGGGCAGTCGACGTAGACCTCGAGGTACCGGCCGATGAGACGCCGGTTGTCCTCGCGGGCCTGCTTGTACGGGCTCACCGACGCCACCAGCGTCGCGACCTGGTTCCGGGTCAGGAGGTTGGCGAGCAGTCCCAGCCGCTTGACGCCGATGTTGCGCTCCTCCTTCGTGTCCGCGGTGCCGCCCCAGAAGTCCTCGGCGAGGTCGTTCTCGTCCAGCACCTCGACCGCGCGACCCACCTGCCGCATCCGGGCGGCGATGTAGTCGACCAGGGTCGTCTTTCCGGCGCCGGACATGCCGGTCAGCCAGAGGGTGAAGCCTTGGGTGGGGGCCATGAACTCTCCGCGGGTGGCGGGCAAATTTCGTACCAGCGCACGAAAACCGAAGCGCTGCGCGGGCTTGTGTGTACACGAAGTCGGTGTCCTTGACAATTCGAACTGCGGACAGACGCAGCCGGTGTTCTGCCCGTAAGACCTCGGAATCGCTCAGCTTCCGCTCGGCAGCGGACAGTCCATCTCGAGGAAGTCACCGTCCGACCAGAGGGCCCACCGGGCGGCCCCGGGGCGACCACCCGAGAAGGCGACGACGAGGTGCGCCACGCCCGGCAGGAGAGGCAGTCCGTCCGGGGCGGCCGAGCGCCGGTCCTCCCCCGAGAAGTGCGTTCCCCCATCCGGATGCGAGTGGGCGATGGCCAGCACCCGCTCCCCCGTCCGGTCGACTTCCCGGAGCAGGCCGAGCCAGGCGCGGGGGTCGAGGCTGAAGGCAGTGCGGGCCGTGCGGGGGAAGGCCTCGGGGTCGCGAGCATGGTGCGTGGCCTGGGCGTTCTCCACCGGCACGAGGCGGACGTCGTCATCGCGACCGACCAGCACCGCGCAGCCCTCGTCGGGAAGCGCCGAGGCCAGGTGAATGAGGAGCGCACGGAGCACCGCCTCCGGGACCGCGGGGGGACGGTGCGGGCAGGGCCGCGCAGCGAGCGTGGAGATCGCGCCGCCTTCCGACAGCGCGAGCCCCTCGATGGGCGAGGCGAGGCCCAGAGCCCGTCGCTGGACGAGCAGCGCCACGAGGCTGCCGGTCTGCACGGCGGCGCCGACGTCCGGCGGGCCGAGGCCACGCACGCCGTCGGCGAGGCAGGCGCGGCAGCCGCTCTCGCCGAGGGACCAGAGGACGGCCCTGCCCGCGTCCGAGCCGACGACCACCGCCGCCCGCTCCGGGACGGTGGGGGCCGCAACGACGTGAAGGCGGCGCTGCGGCGCAGCCTCGAGGAGCGGCGGTGTCCATGCCCAGGGAGCATCGGACAGCGCCAGGCCATGGACCTCGGTACCGCCGGCACGGAGGTAGGCGGCCGCCGCGGCGGCCACCTCGTCGGGAAGCGCGAGCTCGACGAGGACCGCGCCGAGCGCCTCCTGGCCGCGCTCGCCGACGTCGCGGAGCAGCAGCTGCCGGGCGTACCGCTGGATCTGCGGCTCGGTCAGCACGCCGGTCCCTCGCGGCGCAGGAGCAGGCGCCAGGTCCCGTCCTCCAGCTGCTCGAGCCCCAGCACCGTGTGCCCCAGGTCCCGGGCGCTCTCCGGCACGTTGCGCAGTGGCTCGTCGCCCTTGAGGCGGACCTCGAGGACGCCGCCGATCGGCAGCCGCTCGAGGGCGATCTTCGTTCGCACGAAGGTCATGGGGCAGACCTCGGCGGTGATGTCGATGCGGGCGTCGGGAGTCACGCCCGGCCTCCACACCCGGCACAGCCAGGGACCTGCCGGACGGTGAGCGTCCGGAACCTCAGGCTCCGCCCGTCGACGACGTGCAGCGTGCTCTGCCCTCCGGGACCGGGCGGCCCGAGCGCGAGCGAGGCCTGCAGCGCGCCCAGCACGCCCGCGAGCGACCCCAGGACTCCGGCACGCGCGCACGTCGGGACCTCGTCCTCGCGCGGCGCGGTGCCGTACAGGCAGCGGAGACACGCGCCGCCGGGGTCGATGCGCATCGCCTGGCCGCCCCACTGCAACACGCCCCCGGAGACCAGCGGCGTGCCGGTCCGCGCGACCGAGTCACTGAGGAGGAACTTCGCCGCCACCGAGTCGGTGCCGTCGATGGCCAGCGCGTGGCGAGCGAGCAGCGGCTCGACGTCCTCCGGGCCAATGCGCCGACTCCAGGTCTCCAGCTCGAGGCCAGGGAAGGCGCGGGCGAGCCGCTCGCGTGCGACCTCGACCTTCGGGCGACCCACGTCCTCCGGACCGTAGAGCGGCTGCCGGTGGAGGTTGGAGCTCTCCACCACGTCGCCGTCGACCAGGGTGAGGCGACGGGCGCCGGCGCGGGCGAGCGCGACCGCCGCCGGACAGCCGAGCCCCCCCATGCCGATGATCACCGTCGCTTCGAGCATCCGTCGGTTAGGGTATGCCACATGCGCCCTGCCCTGTTCCCGGTCCTCCTCCTCGCCGCGGTGGCGTGTCGTCCGTCGACCTCCCACGAGGCCAGCGCGCCCCCGTCACAGTCGCCGGCGCCGGTGGTGGCCCGGCCCGCGCCGGCGAACGAGGCCGCCCCGGCTCCTCGCATCGACGTCGACGCGAAGCAGACCGAGTGCGTCGACAAGTGGCTGAAGGGGCACGGGCTCGACCCCTACGGCAATCCGCAGGGCACGATGTACGCCGGAGGAACGCCGACCTTCGACGAGACCACGGGCCGGTCGGTGGACCGCTGGACGCTGGTGGCGAAGAACCGCCCCGAGGCGCTGCACAGCTGCGCGGTGGCGCTGCCGCCGTGAGCTCGGAGATCACGACGGTGTTCGTGTTCCTGCCCGACGAGCTGGTCGAGGTGTGGCGGCCGGTTCATGCCGTTCGCTCGGGCAACGGCTTCCGGCTCCTCGACTCGACACCCGACGGCGCGCATGACGACGAGCGGTGGGAGTTCCCGCCGGGCTCGCTCGTGAGCTGCGAGACGAGGCCGCTGTCCGAGGGCCCGGCACTCGTCGCCATCCGCCGACTCTGACCAGACTCAGGCGTGAGCGGGAGCGGCCGGGCGCTTCTCGAGCGCGGAGATGACGTCGTCGAGGTGACGCCACACCTGGCGCTCGTGCTGGATGACCTCCTCGACGCGCCCGTCCGGCGAGACGACGAACGTCACCCGGCGGTTGATCCTCACCAGCGGCCAGAGCACGCCGAACTTGTCGCTGATCTTCCGGTCACTGTCGCCGAGGAGCGGGTACTCGATCTTCTCGCTGCGAGCGAACTCGCACTGCACCTCGGGTCGGTCCACCGAGACCCCGACCAGCTCGGCGCCGAGCGCGCGGATGCGGGCCTGGTTGTCGCGGAAGTGGCGGATCTCCTCGGTGCACCCCGCGGTGAAGGCCTTGGGGAAGAAGAAGAGCACCACCCGCCGGCCCCGGTAGTCCCCGAGCCGGACGCTCCGACCCTGACAGTCGCGCGCCTCGAAGTCCGGCGCCGTGTCACCCACCCCGAGCATGACCACCTCCGGAACGATCCATTTGCCACGAAACGGAGCCGGTGGGCACCCCGGGGACCGGTACAGCGTCGCTCAGTGGAACCCCTGAAGTGTCCAGCGGTTCCGCCGGGCGAGCAGGACCGGACGGATCGGTCCCGGCGTCGAGAACAGCCGGACCGGACGGGGTCTTCCGGTGGTGACGGCCGCCTCCCGGGTCCACCCCGGTCCCTGGTCGCCGGGTCAGGGCCGCGCGGCGCCCCTGCAGCGCAGGCCGCTCCCGCCGGACGAGCGGGAGCGGCCCGCCCCCCTCTCAGGGGAGGAAGGCGCCGGTCCGCATCATCCGCGCCGCGCCGGCGTCGGGAGCGCTGATCGGCGGCGGGACGGTCTCGGGCGTTCCAACCGGCACGCCGGCGGAGCGAAGCGGCGTGATGACGTGCTGGGCGACGCCGACGCTCGAGCCGCCGAACGCCACGTCCATCTTGCAGTTCGCCAGCTGCGGGCCCGCGGTCACGCCCAGCCCCGCGCAGACCGCCTCCGCCTGCGCCGACTCGGCCTGGGTCAAGGTGACCGGCGCGTCCTGTCGAAGGGGCGTGCCGGGACAGCCGCCGGCGAACGCCGTGCCGCGGACCGCGGTGGACCAGCTGTCGCTGAACTCGCCCATCACCTGCGCGCTGCCGAGCAGCTCGCTCCAGGTCGTCGACCCCATGCCGTCGCCGTAGTTCAGCGTCGGGCGCGGCGGAGCGTTCCCCAGCAGCCCCTCCGACGAGACCGTCGGGATGACCCGGACGTTCATGTACCCGTAGGAGGGGAAGACGATGGCCCAGAACTGCGAACCCTCCTGGGCGCCTCCGTGCCACGTCGCCAGGTACTCGTAGCCGATCGTCCCGTTGTAGTTCCGGCGCTGGCCCTGGACCTCGCCGAGGAGTCGCCGGGAGCCGAGCTCCTTGATCCCCACCCAGCTCTCGCCTCCCTCGGGGTTGCCGTCGATGACCGCCACGGTTCCGTTTCCGGCGCGGACGGTCTGGTGAGGCGAGTCGACGTCGAGCTCGATCGTCGCCGGGGACGATGGCGGCCCCATGCTCAGCACCGCCCGGGTGATGATCGACGTCCGCGGATTCGGCGGCCAGGGCTCTGTCTCCACCTGCACCCGCATGCTGGTTCCCTGGACCGAGGAGGAGACGAGCTCGTAGCAACCCACGCCCTGGTCGTCGAAGTGGGTGGTGCCGTTCAGCGCGAGGTAGTGCACGTCGCCGTTCCCGCCGCCGCCACCTCCGTCGGGCGTGCCTCCGTCGGGAGTCGGACCGCCGCCACAGGCGGAGATGATCTCCCGGATGGCATCCGCGGTCCCGATCCCGTTGGGCTGGGTCTGGAGGTAGATGCCGTTCGAGCGGGTGGCGTAGTTCTGCATGATCGCCACGATGTCCGCGACCGGCGCGCCGCCGCTGGGCACGTACACCGCGGAGATCTTGATGCTCGCGGCAGCCGCGTCGAGCGCCCGCTGGTTCGCGTTCACGTCGTCGACGCCCACGGTGTACGTGTCGTCGAACCCGCCGGGGTGCGCGTCGGTGATGAGCACGATGATCTTCACCACCCCGTCGCGGAACGGGAGCGCGGTGCCGGTCTGGCCCGGGCGGGGGCCCAGCGCGTCGATCGTCGTGCGCAGCGCCTCGTCCGAGGCCTCGGGCTCGTTGTTGCCCCCGAAGGCGAACAGGCTCTGCACCGCCGAGGTGAAGTCGTTCCGGTTCCGGGTGAACGGGACCTGCACGTTCACGTCGTCATGGAAGACCACCAGCTCCGCGCGCCAGTCGCCCGCGGACGCGGCCACCACCTGGTCGAGGAGCTGGGGAATCGCCGCCTTCACGTTGTCGATCGGCGGCTGCGGGCCCGACCGCAGGACGCCGAGCGCCCCCG
>Ga0081540_1004639_pt1 | contig 10394 bp, 12 predicted proteins | sample TabmetS2T1R1_FD_71024 | JGI IMG/M metagenome (GOLD analysis project Ga0081540, IMG submission 71024) | Tabebuia heterophylla rhizosphere microbial communities from the University of Puerto Rico - S2T1R1 | ecosystem: Host-associated > Plants > Roots > Rhizosphere ... | reverse complement strand
GCGCGACATCGCTGCGCCTTCTGAAGTTCCGCCAGCTTCTATGGAAACGGTTTAAGTTTGGTTGAGCATTTGGAAAAGAACGGGCTCAACAAAGAGATAAGACGCTACAATACGTCACGGGGCGGAGATAAAGCTTTAGTTAACCTTCAGCCCCCACAGCGGCGTTTGGTTGTTGTTTGAGCATGATCTCCGCGCAAACGCCTTGCGTTTGTCGCAGGGAAAACCGCTTCACACTTTTCCGGATCATGCTTCACGCCGCGGCGATCACCACGTTTTCGCCCTCGGGGGCGAGCGAAACCTTCAAGCCGCAGGCCTCGCCGAGCAGGCGCGTGTAATAAGGCTGCACCGCATGCGCATCCGCTGCCGGCGGCACGGTCGGCGCGCTCAGCACATCGGCGATGTTCTGCGGCACGCGCGCATTGAGGCCGGTGGCGGTGACGCGGAAGCTCATCGTCTCGCCCTCGCCGACCGGATCGATCTTCAAGGTGCCGCCGCGCGGAATGGTCTGCTGCGCGATGACGAGCATGTTGAGCAGCAGCTTGACGCGGTTCTTCGGCAGCAGCAGGCGCGGCAGATTCCAGCCGAGCGTGATCTTGCCGTCCTCGATATGACCCTTCGCCATGTTCTGGGCATCGCCAAGGTCGATCTGGGCGCCGGCGGAGCCGGCCGCGCCAAAGGCCAGCCGGCAAAATTGCAGGCGGGCGGAGGCGGTCTTGGCGCTCTTGCGGATCAAATCGAGCGCGAAATCGCGGTCTTCCGGCTTGGGGTTGTCGTCAAGCACCTCAAGGCCATTGACGATCGCGCCAACCGGACTGATGAGATCATGGCAGACCCGCGAGCAGAGCAGCGCGGCAAGCTCAAGGGCGTCGGGGGCGGGACCGGGAGTTGAAGTGCCAGACATCAGATCTTCCTGGAAAGCTGCACGGCTTAAAGCACGAATCACGCATGCCTTCGGGTTTGATACACTGCGGAAGGCGGGGCTGCCAGCCGAGGGCGGCAGCGGCTTTGGGAATGAACAACAATGAGACTTAGCCTGTGAATGAGGCATGTTCAGAGCCGATCGGCGGCGAGGCGGCGGCACGATTGATCGAGCCGCTGACGGATCTGGTGATTCGCGCCGGAGAAGCGATCCTGGCCGTCAACCGCGCCGCCATGAAGGTCGACGGCAAACCGGATGGCTCGCCGGTGACCGAAGCTGATCTTGCCGCCGACAGGATCATCTGCGAAGGGCTGGCGCGGATCGCGCCGCAAGTTCCCTTGCTGTCGGAAGAGTGCGTTCATCTGGCACAGCCGCCCTATCGCGGCAGCTTCTTCCTGATCGACCCGCTCGACGGCACCAAGGAATTCATCGCCGGCCGCAACGAGTTCACCGTCAATCTCGCGCTGGTCAGCGCGGGCAAGCCGCTGCTCGGCTTCGTCGGCGCGCCCGCGCTGGGGCTGCTGTGGCGTGGCCTCGTCGGGCGCGGCGCCGAGCGGGTCATGATTGAAGGCACCACCATCAAGTCCGTCGAGCCGATCCGCACCCGCGCGCACCCGCCGAAGGGACAACCCTGGACGGCGGCGGTCAGCCGCTCGCATGGCGACACGCGCACGGAAGCCTTTATCGCCAGCCGGCCGGGAGCGGTCCGCGCGGAACTCGGCTCGGCCGTGAAGTTTACCCGGGTCGCGGAAGGCGCCGTCGATATTTATCCGCGCCTTGGCCCCACCTCCGAATGGGACGTCGCGGCGGGACATGCCGTGGTCACGGCGGCCGGCGGCAAGATGACGGATTCCAAAGGAGCCGAGCTGCATTTCGGGCTCGGGCGCGAGGACTTCATCGTGCCGGAATTCATCGCCTGGGGCGATCCTTCGGCGGCCTCGTTCTGAACGGCTTACTGCGCCAGGTTTTTCTGCAGGTCCGGCCAGCGGGCCTGGGCGTCTTTGAGGAATCGCGCGGGATCGGCGGCAAAGGCGCTGCGGGTCTCTTCGCGGCCGAACAGATAGAGCCGCTGGCCCGTCACCACGAAGAACCGGGGATTGCCCGCAAAGGCAACCCCGCGGGCGATGTCGATCGGGTCGTAGCCGCCGAACTGCGGCCCGTAGATTTCCGGATTGGCGGCAAAGGCGTCGCGGTTGCCGGCATTCTGGAAGCGCCAGACGGCCCCGCCTTCGGCGGCCTCGAAGTCCGGCAGGCCCCTGACCGCCCGGTCGTCCACGAAATAGGCCACGGGGTCGAACCCCTCGATGGCAAGGCCCGAATAACGGTTCACCACAATTCGCTCGGTGGTCGCGCTGCGGGCGGCCTGATCGAGGCCAATCAGAACGAAAACAGCCGCCAGCAGGGCAAACAAGGCCATTCCGGGCCCCGGACGGTAACTTTCCTGCCGTTCTGCCGTCATAGTTGCTATCAATAACAATCGAGTCGAGGGGACAATGGACGCAACCTAAGGCCGAGGGTGTTGGCGGCAGGTTAAGGCGGCGGCCGAATATCGTTACCAAGGGTCTTTTCATGATTATCGCATCACGCCTTGCCGCGGTCGCGTTCGCCGCGTTGATGTGCGTGGCCGTTCCGGCCCATGCGCAGCAAGGACAACCGCTCCCGCCGCTGCCGCCGGCACAGCAGCAGCCGCAGTCACTGCCCCAACCGCAAACGCCACCGCCGCCACCCGCCGGATACGAATACCCGCCGCCGCAGCGCCAGCAGGGGCCGAGCACGTTTGGACCTGAGGAACTGGTCAACGCCGGCCACAAGTTCTTCGGCAATGTCTCGCGCGGCCTCGCCTCCATCATCGAGCGCGCGGTCAGCCAATGGGGCCTGCCCAACGGTTACGTGCTCGGCGAGGAAGGCTCCGGCGCGTTCGTCGCGGGCCTGCGCTATGGCGAAGGCACGCTCTACACCAAGAACGCCGGTGACCTCCGCGTCTACTGGCAAGGCCCCTCGGTCGGCTTCGACTGGGGCGGCGACGGCGCGCGCACCATGACGCTGGTCTACAACCTGCCGTCGACGCAGGCGATCTATCAGCGCTTCGTCGGCATCGACGGCTCGGCCTATATCATCGGCGGGTTCGGCATGACGGCGCTGACCTCCAACAACATCGTGCTGGTGCCGATCCGCTCCGGCATCGGCCTGCGGCTCGGCGCCAACATCGGCTATCTGAAGTACACGCCGCGCGCGACCTGGAACCCGTTCTGATGCGCAGACGGCGAGCACCCTGCCCGCCGCGTGCCGCACGATTCACGTTAACGCGCCATCGGGCTGGCGCTCGCCCCGCCAGCCGTGGCAGTGTGTTTGGTAGATTCTCCATCAGCTCTCGGGAGTAGCCATCATGATCGAACCGATCATGTATCTTGCGATCGGTTTTCTGGTCTCGATGCTGTTCGGCCTGATGATCGTGCCGCTGGTGCATAACCGCGCGGTGCGGCTGACCACCAAGCGGATGGAAGCGGCAACTCCGCTGTCGATGGCGGAGATCCAGGCCGACAAGGACCAGCTGCGCGCTGAGTTTGCCATGTCGGCGCGGCGGCTGGAGATGAGCGTCGAGCAGCTCAAGAACAAGACCACCAGCCAGCTCGCCGAACTCGGCAAGAAGACCGATGCGATCAACCGCATGAAGGTCGAGCTTGGCGAGAAGAACGCCACGATCTTCCAGCTCGAAGCGCGCGAGAAGGCGGTTAAGGAGCAGCTGCGCGCCACCGAGGAGGAATTTTCCGCCAAGACCGAGTCGCTGCGCAGCGCCGAGCAGGCGCTCAGCTCGAAGCAGGCCGATTTCGTCAGGCTCAATGCCGACTTCAACGACCGCTCCGTCATGGCGGAGACCCGCCAGGTCGAGCTCGTCGCGGTGCGCACGCAGATCGAGGAACTGAAGAGCCGGGTCAGCGACGCCGAGAAGGAATATTCGACGACGCAGGCGCGCCTCACGCAAGAGCGCAGCGACTCCGCCAGCGTCTCGCGCGATCTCACCGAGGCGCGCGGCCGTGTTGAGAATTTGAGTCAGCGCGTCACTGATCTCGACCGCCAGCTGATCGCCCAGGTCAAGGAAGCCGAGATGCTCGGCAGCCGCGTCACCGAGCTGGAGGGGCGGCTGTCGACGCAGGGCAAGATGCTCACCGAGCGCGAGTACGAGAACAACCAGCTCAAGCAGAACGCCGAGATCGCCGACCGCACCATCAGGGAATTGCGCACGGAGATCGCCGCGATCAACGAGGGCGGCCGCACGCCGGGCTTCGACAAGCTGCGCGCCGACAAGGCGGCGGTCGAGGAGCAGCTTCGCGCCGCGCGCGAGGAACGCGCGAAACTGCAGCGCGAGATGAATGCGATCCAGCAGCAGACCGAAAGCTCCTGGCAGACCGAGCGGATGGAGAACGCGCTGCTGCGCGAGCGCATCAACGACATCGCAGCCGAAGTCGCCAAGCTCGCGATGCAGTTGGAGGGACCGAACTCGGCGATCGAGGCCATGCTGGCCGCGGATTCCGCAGCGGCGCCGGCCATGAGCGCACCGCGTGCGGCCAACGACGCTACCGCACCGCCCGCGCCTGCCGAAAGCGGCGGCGGTACGCTCGCCGAGCGCATCCGCGCGCTGCAGGCCCACGCCTCCCGCGCCAGCCAGCAGGGGGCTTGAGCGCAGCAGGCGGCGGTTTGGCTTGACACCGCACCCCCGCACTTCGTAAATCGCACCTTCTAACGACAATGCTATCTGCTTGATCGGGCGGTTCCGCCCCCTGATTTTGCTGGCAAATCCCGGACGCATAGCTCAGCGGGAGAGCGTTCCCTTCACACGGGAGAGGTCCAAGGTTCGATCCCTTGTGCGTCCACCATGCTGCTCTGCCAGAAGCCAAGGCCCAATCTTATCGATTCTTTAAGTGGGCCGGGCGACAGTCCGCGCGCCGAGCGGAGCGGCCTTCATGCAGATCGTCAACGGGTTCGTGTGCATGAACTGCACGGATGTCGAGCACGCCAGGAAAGGCGTCGACCCGGCGCATCCCAAGGAGGCCGCAACCGTTTCCGGGCCGCGCGACGCCGCAAATGAGGACTCAAGCCCGACCGGCACCCTCACCCGGAACGCCGTTTCTTTCGGGGGCTCGCTTTCTCATTTGAACGCGCTCGACACCCGACATCCGTCAGATCCACTGCCTGGACCGGCGGGCGCGAGCCTCGACATCTTCGCCTAGCCTTCACTCCCCCAAGCGACATCCCTTGTGCGTGCACCATCTTCCTGCTCGTAGCCGCGCAACAAAAACATCGAAAACAACCCCATGCAAAGGTGCCGACGGCCGCCGCCGTGAGGCTTCGCGCATTTTCCCAACCCGCCGCGCCCCGCGGCACTGAGGCGCCCGGAGTTCTGCCATTTCGTTGTCCCTCCTTCGATCAGAGGGCGCGGGGTAGCCGGACGCCGATTTGCGTTGCTCGTCATGGGTACAACAAAATTCGAAGTACGCCGCCCCACACGACCGCGATAACGGCCAAAGCGATGGCTATCAGCCACATCACCCGAAAATACAGATTGATCGGCACTGACGAGGCACGATCATAAAGCTCTTTCCCGCGAACCAAGCGCTCTTCGAGACTTAGAATTCTGCCATCGTAATCTTTGAGATGTCGCCACACGAAGTAGGTGCACGCAAGGCCGCAGAAGTTTTGCGTAATGAACATGACGGGCACGAGCCAAGCTATTTTGTTGAATGCTCCGCCGTTGAGCGCGGCAGTGCCCATCCAGCCCATGGCTGCGAAGTTCACCGTCCCAAAAAACGTAAACCAGCCAATAAAAAGCGTGAATGAGTGTCGAATGTATTCATGTAGCTCATCAAGACGCCGCTCGGCCTGCGCCTTTTCCATATATTTCTCCCATGCCAGCAGTCTAAAATTGCATTATATAAGATATTCTACTTTCAGCAAAAGACGAATTGCTTCTTAGAGAGTCGCTAAACTCGTTCTCGGCAACACCCTTCCACCAATACCCACCCTTTCCGGCTGACTTTGATTCAAGCGTAAGTTTCCCGCGGCGCCGATCCGCCCGGGTTTTGCGATCGCGTTGTCCCTCCGGGATCAGAGGGCGCAGGGAAAGCCGGGCGCCGACTGCGCCCGCAGTCCCGTGTGCGAAAGTCCGGTAGAAAAGAGCACACGGGTTAAACCACGAGGCAGCCCGGACATCCCGGCTTTCCCCGCGCGAGTGGTTTACGGCTTATACGTGCTCTCCCCGGTGAGCGGCGTTTGTTGTCACCGTTGCCGCGCCAGCACGGGCCGGCGCGGATAGACGCCACGGTCGCGGCGCCAGGACCACACGACTTCGCCGTCCGCTAGCCCGGCGTCTCGCCCGGCGGCAACACCGCCGGACGCCGGCCCAGCGTCCATCGCATCCCGCGCCCAACGTTACGTGACGATGCGCAGCGCCCCTCCTGCGGGGTACGGGACGGGGCGCGTTATAACGAAAATCGGAATTCTTGTAAAGCGAAATTTTTGACTCGGAGGACTTGACACAGCGTTTCGATGACAAGGCCGGTAGTTACCTCGCCTCCCCTGACGCATCCCAGGTAGAGATTGATCGAAACAAAAGCCGCTCTCGCCCATCCATCGGCTGGCCGCGTACACGAAGCTACATCCCGAAGCTCAATTGCAAGCCAACGGAAGCAATGAAAACACTCACGGCAGCCACGCATCCGACAGCCTTTAATGGATGCTTCTCACCTTCGTGCAACATCCATTGAACATTCGAAACCAGCCATGACAAAGGCTTCAAGAGCCGAACCAACAAGATTCCTATCGCAAAGAGCGGTAACCAAATGAATACCGCGGCTGCGGGCAATACAGATACGACAGCAAAACGAAGCAGACCTGAAATACTCCAAATTACCCATTCCATTGATTCAGGGTCCAGCTTCACCGGTTGGGGTGGGCGCGGCGTTTCAGGAAACAAATATACAATGACAAACGCGCGAATAATCATCCCAATAAGCACAACAAGAACGGCAAGAAACATAGCAGTCAAAAGAGCGAGCAAAGGTCTGTTACCTGCTGCTCTCAGCCAAGGCCGTATTACAAACAAGGCCAAATAATCCGACAACGCGTTCACAATAAATGTAGCAGCGAAGGCTCTCGCAATCACGAAGCCGTTCGCATTCTTCTCTAAATCCTGGAGAAGCGCGGTATTTCTAATCTCAAAGATAAACAATGCGGCTATGACTAGCGTGAATAGGGAGGACCGCGCGAGTGCTCGCCAGCTGAGTAACGGGTCGCTGTAGATGCGGTCAAATACCTCGACTAGTGCCGCCGCCACTCCCTTATTCTTGATAGTGGTGAGGGACATTGTGCTGGCGAGCGCCATCTTAGCTTGTTCAGAGATTTCCTTATCTATCCAACTGAACACCTTGTACGTAACACCCGCGTAGAGGAACGGAGCGGCGTAGCCGAAATGCTCGGCAGCTTTCTTCAACAATTCTTCCATGCTTCGTGCCCCAAAGGTACGGGCAAGCCCAACACGCAACCAATAATAGCAAAGGGACGGCGGGATGCGAGTCAGTTTCAGGCCTGCTCCGGCTGCGAAGCGACATGCCGGCAAGGACGGGTTTTGAATGGATGTAAACCAGTTCACATAGCACAGAGCGCCGCTGCAGTATCCTGTGAGCGTCGATCCGCGGCGGTCTTGTGAGCAGCGGGCTTTCGACAGGGTCGTCCAAGAACCCGGATTGCAGGGAGACCCAAGCGCCTTTTGTTGAGCAGTTGGCTCGCGCTCCTTGCGAGACAGCCGCGGATCATACTGAAGAATTTTTTCAAATTGCATTTGAGCGCAGCAGCATGCGCAAGAGGTCGTTATGGACCGAACTGCCGGCAAGAAATCCGGTTACATCCTGCATTGCCCGGTACGGAAAAAACGTGGCGGCACTTTCCGTGTCGCGATGCTGAGCTTGGCGTGTGTTGTTTTCTTCGCGACCGATGCCGTCGCTCAATGCAGCGCGCGGGACGTCCTGAAGCACCGCCTGACCTTCAAGGCAAATCCCTTGGCCAACACGCTGCCGATTCCGGTCAGATCCGCCTTCGCTGTTCCGGTGTGGCGGACGATCAAGGTAGGGACGTTTGCAAACTCGTTTGCCCTCCTCAACGCGCTGGATGCAGCAGGCTGTGGCATCGGAGGCTTGGCCGAGGAAGTTCTCGCCCGACCGGCCTTTACAGTTGCCACTGCGAAAACAGACGTGGAGCTGTTTGCGCTGTCCGCCGCCGAACTCGGCTTTCAGACCGACACCGCGCCGCTGGCGGACATTTTTGCGCGCGCTCAACAATCGGGTTTTGGCCTCGCGCCGGCAGAGGTCGCCCCGCAACTCAGGCTGCAGTATTTCGACCAGCCGATGGGTGAATTTCTGATCGGCATGGAGCCCATCAAAACCTGGAACGGCGAGCCTGTCATTTTGGCCGTGGCCAATGGCGGAGCGGGATTGGTCCTCGTCGGCCGGGAGGGCGGCGCCGACGCCCAGGTGCCGGTGGCGACGCGCTTTGTGTTCGTGCGTTCCAGCGCAGCTGTATTGGCGAAGAGTGTCGGCAACGCCCGATGAGGCCGCATCCGCCGTGCCGACAGCGGAGAAAGGAGCAGCGATCATGGAATCAAATGCCCGCAGGCCGCGCAAGACGGCCTATCATTTGAGCCTCGCGCTTGTGGGGCTGACATTCTTGCTTCGCCCGGCCGAGGCTCGTCTCCTGCCATCGGAGGAATTTCCCGGACCCTGGCTCGAGGTCACGCAGGAGATCAGGGACCTTCTCACCTCCAACAAGGTCTCTGCCTGCAGTCAGGCCGCGGGACGCGAGTCTTCCCGCAACCCAGGCGAATATCTCCTGTACTGCACATCGGACGAGAAGGTCTGGACAGGCTGGCGCGTAAGACCGGCGGCGCGCGCCGTTCGAGGCCCGGGCAGGCCGTTTCAGGATATCGCGCCGCCGGACGGGTATTAGAGCCTGGCAAGGCGTCTGCCGCGCGCCCTGGATCATGCCGCCGGCGGCCGCCTAGCAACCGCTGCGCGCTTCGAGGTATGCTCTTCCCATTGCAGAGGAGGATTTCATGCCGAAAGCCTACCTGGTCGTCGAACACATTGTCACTGACGCAGCAAAGTTCGAGGAATACCGGATCAAGGTTGGTCCGATGATCGCCAAGCACGGCGGTCGCTATCTGACCAAGGGTAACGGGCACCGTTTTCCGGAAGGCGGACACTGGAAGCCCGAACGCGTCGTGGTGATCGAATTTCCCGACATGGATGCACTCAACGCCTGGTACAATGCGCCCGAATACCAACCCCTTATTGCGCTTCGCAAGCAATGCACCAGCGATCTCGACATGCTGATCACGCTTGAAGGAGCGTGAATTCCGAAGATCAGCGCGGCAGACCGATCAATCGGCCTCACTTCTTGAAGACGCCCGTGTCCGTGTTACCCGTTGGGCTGGTCGGGTTGTAGGCGCCGGGAGATGGCGGAGCTTGGGTGCCCGGCGCAGCGCCCATGTTGCTGCCGGTCGTACCCTGGCGAACCGCGCTACCCGAATTGGCCCCCGGTGAGCCCGTGCTTGTGCTCGATCCGGTCGAGGCTGCGCCGCTGGCCGATCCTGCACCCGAGGTGCCCGCGCCTTGAGCAAGCGCAAGTGAAGAGCTGACGAGCAGAATGCCCAGGATGATTGAAATGCGTTTCATGGATGGACCTCCGGTTGGTCGTGAACAATGCCGACCCATGACAAGCGTTCCCCGAAGTCGTCTTATTGCCGATTTGTTGATTGAACGGATGCTGCAGGCGCCTGCTGCGATTGCGGCGGAGCGCTGCCCTGGCCGACCGTTGTGCCTGCCGGAGCATTGTGGGCTGTCCGAGTACTCAAAGGCGCCCAAACGAAGATAAGTGCCAGGACCATGATAAGGGCGAGACCTGCTATGAGTGCGCCGCCCAATCCGCGGTCGGGAGCTCTGGGGTCCAGCTCGTTGCGGTTTTTCATTCCCGTTGCTCTCGTCATTCGTGACCGCTGGCTCACACTGCGTCTGATGCGGGCGGCAGGCAGACGGTCCCACCGCCGGAGGAGTTTGGGGCAAAGCGACTGATGAGAGCGCTGCCTGCCTGGAGTTCTAAATCCGCGCAACGGGCGTTGTTGCGTTACAAAGTGCACCGATCTCAAGAAAAAGATGCGGAGATGGTCCTGCGCGATTCGTCACTTGGCGAGGAACGACATGCTCCCTGCGCAATTGGTTTTTCGGGGCATGACAGAGGAAACGTTTCAATGAAACTAACAACCATCGCAGTTGCTTTGACCCTTGCCGTATCTGGCACAGCCGCCTTCGCCCAAGCCGGCGGCAACACAGCCGGCGGCAGTTCGCAGTCCGGCGGCCCGGCAGCCAGCAAGTCTACCACCGGCGATTCCATGGATGGCCGCACGACTGGCGGTCGTGACAGCAAGATG
>Ga0081540_1004638_pt1 | contig 10394 bp, 6 predicted proteins | sample TabmetS2T1R1_FD_71024 | JGI IMG/M metagenome (GOLD analysis project Ga0081540, IMG submission 71024) | Tabebuia heterophylla rhizosphere microbial communities from the University of Puerto Rico - S2T1R1 | ecosystem: Host-associated > Plants > Roots > Rhizosphere ... | reverse complement strand
CCGAGTCGATCTCGTAAAGTGAGATAGGGATTTCCTTTGGGGAATGCCGCACGCGCAATGCGGCCAGTTTCAGTGGGGACGGGTTGGATTGGAACGGGCTTGAGTGACATCACGAGACCTCGCAGCTATGCGTTTTTGTGAGTAAGATGCGCCATCCTACTACAAAACAAGTCAGTGAGGTCAGCCTAGTACTCGTTCATTTTCGTTTTTAGCCGTTATCGATTCCTGCCAATACCTCCCTTAACCATCATGAAGAGGTATGGAGGAATCGATATGAACAAGACTTATATTGTGCGCCTCACAGACGACGAACGACAGGAGCTCGTACAGCTGACCAGGAGTGGCAAGGCTGCGGCCTATAAAATCAAGCACGCCTTGCTCCAAGTGGATGCCAACGGGCCCAACTGGTCCGATGACCATGTAGCCACCGCCTTGCACTGTCATGGCCATACGGTTCGCAATGTCCGTCAACGCTTTGTCGAACACGGGCTCGCGGCCGCTTTGGTCCGCCAAAAGCAGGACACACCCTCGCGGCAGCGCCTCCTTGATGGCGCCAAAGAAGCACGCTTGATGGCCTGGCGGTGCGGCCCGCCCCCCCTAGGCCAAGCCACGTGGACCTTCCAGTTGCTTGCTGACCAACTCGTCGCCCTCCACGTGGTGGAGCCTCTCTCCTATGAAACGGTCCGACAGACGATAAAAAAAACCTCCTCAAGCCGCACGTACACACGTGTTGGGGGATTCCCCCGGAGCACAATGCGGCCTTTGTGGCCACCATGGAGGAGGTCCTGGATCGCTCTCAGGGCCCCTATGATCCCCGGCACCCGCTTGTCAACATGGATGAAAAGCCTGGGCAACTCATCAAGGAAACGCGGGCGCCCTTGCCAGCCCAGCCTGGCAAGCCATCACGGTACGATGACGAATACGAACGGGTCGGGACAGCCAACGTGTTGCTGTTGACCGCGCCCCTAACGGGTTGGCGGACGATCGACATCTCTGCACAACGCACCGCTGTCGACTGGGCTCACCAGATCAAGCCCCGGCTTGATGACTGTTATCCCGATGCCGACAAGGTGACCGTGGTATGCGATCATCTCCACACGCATAAGATCGCTTCGCTCTCTGAGGCCTTTGAACCTCCAGCGGCCCGCAGGCTCGCACGACGCCTGGAGGTATACGACACGCCCAAGCACGGTAGCTGGTTGAATATCGCTGAGATCGCACTGAGTGGCCTGACGAAGCAAGGTCGCGATCGTCGCATCCCTACGATCGAAACGTTACGCCAAGAAACCAAGGCATGGGAGCACGAACGCCATGCGAAACAGACCAGTGTTGACTGGCCATTTACCACCGCTGATGCCCGCATTCGACTCAAACGCCTCTACCCACAATATCAAGACTGAACGAGTACTAGTAGTACTACTGATATTTTACAGACTAAACTCAGCGATCGAGAGGGGCACAAAGCCCGACCAGTTGGGCCGTAAGCCATGCCACTGGACCAGCACATTGAAGGCCGCCATGGTGAAGGCGAGGCGAGCGTGGAAATAGGCCCAGCCCCGGTGCATCACCTTCTTCAAGTGGCACACGACAGTCAGCATCGACAAGACGGTCTCGACGAGCATGCGATCCTCCCATTCGCCGCGCTGACACAATTTGAGGTTGGCAGGATCCCCCTCGGCCGCATGGAAGGCAGTATCTGTGATTTGACAGATAAAATGGGTTCTTACCCACTTTTGGTGATAGTTTGCAGAGATATACAAAATGCAGAGCATGCGCGCCGCGTCGGAGAGGAGAAACGCTGCCCTCACGCGAGAGCCTCCCACGCGTGCACGACGTTGGTCCGGACGAGGTGGCCTCGGCAGGCCGCACCGTCGCGGAGGAACACCAGGCGCCATGGGCCGCTACGCCTCTTCCGGTCTCGGGCTATGCCGCCCCTGCTGCTGGATGGGCCTGCCTCTCGCGGGGGGCCCGCAGGAAGCGGTGGCCCAGGAGATCGAGATGGGCTCGGCCAAACATCTGACGTTTCAGCATTTTGAGACGATTGATATGCCCTTCGACGGGGCCGTTGCTCCAGGGCAGCGTCAGCCCCGCTTTGACTGCCTGGTAATCCGCATACAGCCCGGTGGCAAAACGGCGCAGCGCCGGCAGTGGACTGGTCGCGGCGCGCGTGAGCCACGTATCGAGCTGGGCCGGCTGCCGCTGGCGCACGAGGGTGGTAAAGTCCTCGGCGAGATCGATCGCTTCGGCAACCGCAGCGGACTGCCTGCGCACCTGGGCGAGCTGCTGCACCTCGTCGGCCGTGCGCTGCGCCGGGCGCCGCAGCACCACCCAGGTGGCCCGGCGGGGCGTGAGGGGCGGCGTGGTAGGTTCCGCCACCACGGGCAGCGTCTGGCGGCGGCCTTGGCGTCTGGGGGCCAGGCCCTGGGCCTGGCGGAGGCGACTGGTATAGGCGGCAACCCGGCGATAACTCCCGGTGTAGCCCTGCGCTTGCACCTCGCGAAACAGCTGCGAGGCGAGCCGACAGCCCGCGTTCCAGCGCTCCAGCACATACGCCTTGTAGGGATTGAGCACACTCCGCCCATAGCTGCTCCGATGCTGGGGCTGCGGCCAGGTCGGCAGGCGCAGATAGTGCTGGACTGTGCGCCGATCGCGCTGGACCTGGGCCGCAATGGCGGCCACCGGCGCCCCCTGGCGGTGCAAGGCCCAGATGGTGTCATAGAGGGCCTGACGGGCGGTCGCCCGCTGGGCGGCTTGTTGGGCAGCCCGCGAAGGCGTGGGGGGCGGTGGCACGGGCACGGCGAGTGTGCCATCAGGGAGCGGGACCGGCTGCTGGCGCCGCGCCGCGGCGACGGCGGCGAAGGCCTGGTGCTGGGTGGTGAAGGCCTCCTCCAGCGCCTCGGCCAGGTTCTGGATCAAGTGGAAGCGGTCGGCAACCTGGGCGGCCTGCGGAGCGCCCTCACGGGCGCCTTCCGCATACGCGCTCGACCGATCCCGCGTGATGAGCGCGACGCCCGGATGCGCCTGGAGCCACTGCGCCACCGGTGCAGCCGTGCGGTCGGGCAGCAGGGCTACGGGTTGGCGGCGCTCCAGGTCCACGAGGATCGTGCCATAGGTGTGACCTTTGCGCAGCGCCCAATCGTCGACGCCCAGGACCCGGGGCGTCGGGGCCTCCTGGTCCGGCTGACGGCGGAGCAGGCGGAGCAGCGTGTTCCGGCTCACGCGTATGTCCCACGCGTGACCGAGGCGCACGCCAGCTTGCCCGCCCAACGCCACGCCGAGCGCCACGAGGCGCTGGGCCAGCCGCAAGGTACGCCGCGCCCAGGGGGCTGCCACCGTGGGCAGGCGCTCGGTGAAGATGCGGCGCGGACAGGCACGATTGCGGCAAAACCATTTGCGGACCCGCAGTTGGAGGGACACCCGATACTGCGCCCAGGGCAGGTCGGCCAGGGTGCGCCCGTAGGCACTATGGATGCGCCGCGCTGGCGTGGCGCAAAGCGGACAGGGCGCGCTAATCTGGGTCGACTGCACGCGCAGGGTGGCTTTCCCGGTGCAGCGGAGAAATTTTGTACGCTAGCCCTGGCGTCCTGGCGTCCGCAGTGGTCGAAGGCCTTTACGTGCGTGCACTTCCTCGACATTGAAGTGATATTTGCCATAGACATTGATATGGGCATACCGGGTGGGCCAGACATGGGCCAGCTCACTGTCCTGCACAGAGTAGCCTTCCTGCTTCAGTTGCTCCACCACAGCCGCCATGTAGACCGTATTCCAGACGATGGCGGCATTCGTCACGAGGTTCAGACAGAGCGCTTGATGGGTTAACGCCTCCCCGCGACTCTGGCGGAGTTGCCCTTTATTGGCCACCATGAGAAAGGCCCGCAGGTCGTGCAAGGCCTCGCCTTTGTTGAGCTGCCGCAGGAAGCGGCGCCGCTCCTCCGGATAGGCATACCACCGTAAGATATGCAGGGTACGGGCGAGACGACCATATTCCTGGAGGGCGCGGGCCAGCGCGTTTTGCTGCGGATAGGCTTGGAGCTTTTGCACCAGCAGCGAGGCGGTCACCCAGCCGAGCTTAATCGAGCCTGCCACACGCAGCATCTCGTCCCACCAGTCCAGAATGCGCGGCCGATTGATTCGGTGAGCCAGATGGGGTTGGAGCCGCGGATAGCGCTGCATGGCGATGGCCCCTGAGGCAAAGAGCCGGCGGTCGTTGAGATCGCGGAGTCGGGGAGCAAAGCGGAAGCCGAGGAGATCAAACAGCGCAAAGATGATTTCGGTGGCCCCGGCGGTATCCGTGGTATGCTCCCGGATCGGCAATTCCGTTTCGTTATTGCAGAGTTCGTCCAGCACATACGTGGCGTCCCGCACGGTGACGGGCACGAACTTGGTCCCATACTGCGAGAGCTGATCGGAGGTCCAACTGTAGAACGTCACCCCCATGCCATAGCCCAGCGTTGGCGGTATACGCCGGGCATGCCGGTTTTTGCCTGAGACTGGTAAGCGCTGGCCATCCGAGGACGAGAGCGTACCGCTCCCCCACGCCTGGCTCAAGGGCAGCGTATGGTGGTAGTTCACGAGGGCGGTGAAGGCCGCCTTGAGGGTGTCTTCCCGGAGATACCACGTCGTGCACCAGGCCAAGCGGTCATAGGCCAGGTCGCTCAGCTGGGCCATTTGGTCCAAGCCAAAATTGCACGCATGCGCGATAAGACTGGCATAGAGCGGAGCCCACTGCGTGGGCCGGGGCCGCTCCCCGTCGGCGGCATGGCGCAAGTGGCGCGAAAAGTGCGTCCACGTGTCGACCTCCATCAACAGTTCACTGAGGGCCACGCGTGGCAGGCGCTCCGTGATGTGGGCCGCCAAGGCCTCCGCACTGGCGGACCGAGGCTCCGCTTCGAGTGGCGAGAGGACAATCTGATTGTCTTCGATCCGGACGTGGCTGTCCTTCCGGGCGAGCAAGCGCTCAACCTGGGCCATGGTGCTATCCAACTCGGCTTCGCGCGCTTCCAAGCGTTCCAGCCCCTGGCTGGGCGTCCCCGTTTGGCGGACGACTTCCGGGCGCCAGCGGGGCCACTCCGGCGGGGGAATGAGATAGGTGTCCGGATTGGTATAGCGTCGACTGTGCGCCACCCAGACATTCCCCGCACGCAGGGCACTCCGCAGCGACCAGAGCGTGCAGAGCTCATAGTACCGACGGCTGATGGTCCCATCTTGCTCCCGCATGTACGGGCGCCACGCGTCGGTCACTAGGGCCATCGGGGCGTCTTTGGGGACGGGGCGGCGCGTTGGGGCACGATCGAGTGCGCGGATGACTTCGACGGCTGGCAGCACCGGGTTATCGGGGCCTTGGGCATGCAAGGTGAGCGTCTGAAGAAACGCCGGCGCAAATTGCCGGATGGTGCTATAGCGGGTCCCAAAGAAGTCGATGGCGTCATCCTGGCGCGGCCGAATCAACCCGGCCGTCTCTTCCACGGCGGCGCGGAGGACGGGCTCCGGGACGCGCGCAAAACTCACGGCCCGGACGGCGGCATCGTCGATCGCGGCGTCGAGCAGCACCTGGCCGAGTTCCCGGAAAAGCCGAAGCTTCTCATTGGTCGAGCGCGCGAGCGTTTGGCGTAGTTCTTTGAGTTCCTTCTGAGCCGCACTATGGTACTCCCATAAACACTGGTCGTAGAGTTCGACCGCCACATCCGTGTGGTGCAAGAGTGCCTGGTGCAGAAAGGCGATCAGGATCGGATACCGCCGCCGTGGGTCCATCCGTTGGAGCTGTGGCGTGGGGACTTTCCAGCCCAGTTGGGCGAGCCATTTCACGCGATTGGGATTGAGTCCTGCGAGGTCCCAGGTGTCGACGCGCGCCTCCAACAGCAAGGTGACTTTCTGGAGCGTCTCGACCATCTGCACCGCCGTGTGCGCCGTGGCTTCGCGGCGGAGCCAATTGAGGAGGGTGCGGCCGGTCTGGGCATCGGGCTGGAGGAGACTGTCGAGCCAGGGGTGCTGGTCGGCCGTGACGAGTGGGGTCAGCCGGCGCCACGTCTCGTCGTGGGCTTGCTGGCGTGCGGTGGCCACGAGGCGTTCCAGCCGCGTCAGCCCTGGGCGCACAATGTGCTCCCGGCGCAGCTTGTCACTGGCCAGTTGGAGCAGCAGCGTCGGTTTGTCATGCTCTAAGGCGCGCTCGCCTAACCACGTTTGCAAGGCATAGAAATCCAGGGGTGTGGCAAGGCGGAAGTGCAAGTGCGCCTGCACGTGTTGGAAGTCGGTGGTCCGCGTGGGCCGGCGCGCGCCATAGGCAGCGAGGGCCTGGGGCGGCACACCCAGTTGCTGCGCTACGTACTCGACCGCCAGCGCTGGCGCCGTCGTCAGATCATCGGGCGCAAACCCTATGTACCGTAAGGCACAAAGTTGAAGGGCAAAGCCCAAGCGCGTATGGGCCTCGCTATGCTGCTGGTTGATCGCCCGCTGATCGGCCTCGGACAACAGGAAAAAGGCACTGAGGTCTTCGTCGGGAATCTGCTCGGGAAAGCGATTGAGCCGTGCACGGTCTGCGGCCGTGAGAAAGCCGATGGGCATAAGGTGCTCCTCGCATCAAACGTCCCTTTGATGACGCACCCCCGCCGGGCGATGGGAGAGGCCATCAGCCAGCGTGAGCGTCTCTCAGTTTGCCATCTCAGCAAACAATCTCTCATAAACTCGTCGCGAGGCTACCTTGATGAGAGCATCGACGAGGGAAAGGAGAGAGGTGATGGGACGCTTAATCGGCTATGCCCGCGTCAGTACGGCGGATCAGGACCTCGGGCTGCAGCTCGCGGCGTTGCGGAACGCGGGGTGCAGCGATGCACACATTTTTTGCGATACCGCGTCGGGAGCGCGGACGGCCCGCCCTGGCTTGGAGGCCTGTGTGCACGCCTTAGAGCCAGGAGATACGCTGGTAGTCTGGCGTCTGGATCGCCTGGGGCGGTCGATGACCCATTTGGTGACGTTGATTCAGGACTTGCTCCAGCGGCACGTCAACTTTCGCTCACTGAGTGATGGGGCCATTGATACGACGACCGCCTCGGGAGAGCTGGTCTTCCACATCTTTTCCGCGCTGGCGCAGTTCGAACGGCGGTTGATTCAGGAACGCACGTACGCAGGACTCGCTGTCGCCCGCGCACGCGGCAAGAAAGGCGGGCGCACGCCACGTCGCGCCGAGGAGCCCCGCGTCCGGATGGCGTACACGATGTATGGTGACCAGAGTCTCACGGTGCTGGATATTTGCCGTGTCTTACGGATCTCCCAGGCCACGTTTTATCGCTATGTGGCCCTCGGAAGACGCGCTGCGGAGATCACGTAACGTCTCAAAAAGAAGGGAATCAACGGGTGTGTCCCCGCTTCCTGGAAGCGGGCCACGCTAGCGTACAAAATTTCTCCGATGCACCGGGAAAGCCAGCGGTGTGATAGAGCTCATCCGCTTCCACGGTGCCCTCCAACTGACGCTGCATCTCATAGGATAATGCGGCACGCTCAATTTATCGCAATTTGTAGAAGATCAAAATGGTCTACACGCCTCACAAATTCTCCGCTCCTAGCCTTACGTGCAATAGTGGGGTCAAGCGCCGCCCGTAAGATCAGCTCCGCCTGTTCACAGGCGTTCTGCTGACGAAAGTTGCGCAGGAATTGAAGTGCGACCCGTTGGTCAAAAGGGAACTCTGGTTTCCAGGAAGACCGCGAGGTAAGGATGAACCTCGTAACTCAGCTTTCCATGAGGGTGCAAGCCCCTCCCTCCAAGTGCAGGAGTGACAGCATATCCCCCAGTCTCGCGACTGGCCCTCAAAGGGCTGCAGCGGGGATAAACGGCGGACCCTGGCAGCCTCATGCCGGGTATCCCGTCTCGCAGGCATCTATGGACAGCGCAAGCGAAGGTGTGGTTGAGCCATCGTCACTGCGAACCAGCGCAAGAGGCTGATGCGCTGGAGCCAAAATGGCACAGGATAAGGCACCGGCAGCCTTCAATACTGACCGGTCTGCACTGCCGAGAAACCCGGTGGATAGCACCGTCCTACGGATGTGAGCAATGGGAGCTGGGAACGGAGTAACCTCCAGTGGCCCTCTCTGAGGCGGTCACCGCAGAGAGTAGGTGCCAACCGGATGCTACTGGAGAGGAGGATCCCCGAAGAAGCAAACGCCTGGAGTAATGCCCAGGATAGGCTGACGTCGGGGCGGTGTGCTGAAAGGGAAAGTGGTGAGTCAGAGGCAACGAGCCAAAACGCAGGATCGAGAGAGCCTGACGGCGGCCTGGCAAGAGATCCCATGGACCAAGGTTCATCGGCATGTCTTCCGCCTCCAAAAGCGAATTTACCAAGCCACGCAACGCGGAGATGTCAGGACAGTACGTAAACTCCAAAACCTGTTGAGCAAGTCCTGGTACGCTCGGCTCTTAGCGGTACGTCGGGTCACCCAAGACAATCGGGGCAGACACACGGCGGGCATTGATGGGGTGAAATCGTTGCAACCACCTCAGCGATTACGGCTAGCCAACGAGCTCACGCTTGATGACACAGCCACCCCGCTCAGACGTATTTGGATACCCAAACGCGGCACGCCGGAACAGAGGCCGCTCGGGGTGCCAACCCTGCATGAAAGGGCGCGACAGACCGTCGTACGCCAGGCCCTGGAACCCGAGTGGGAAGCGAAACTGTCAGCACATTTCTATGGGTTTCGCCCCGGTCGGTCCTGTTGGGATGCCATCGCGGCGGTCTTCCACCGCATTAAATTTCGACCCCAATATATACTCAAGGTCGATATTTCGAAGTGTTTTGACCGCATCGATCATACGGCGTTATTGGCGAAACTCCAAGCGCCCCCTGGCATCCGTCGGCAAGTGCGAGGGTGGCTCCGCTCCGGGATCCTGGAAGCGGACACGCTCTCTCCCACCACTGCAGGCACCCCACAAGGGGGGAGTGTGTCACCCTTGTTGGCCCTGATTGCATTACATGGGATAGAAGAAGCCATCACCCACGTGTATCCGGAGGCCCGCGTCATCGCGTATGCTGATGATTGCTTGGTACTCCATCCGGATCGTGCAGTCCTCGAACATAGTCAACAACTCTTAAACGAGTGGCTGGCTGGCATCGGACTGACGTTGAATACAAGCAAAACTCGCATGAGCCACACCTTGGAAGGCGATCAACCGGGTATGGATTTCCTTGGCTTCCATATTCGTCAATATCGAGTCGGGAAACACCAGTCCGGGAAAGGCGCCCGAGGCGTTCAACGTCTTGGGTACAAAACCCTGATCACACCGGCCAAGGCCAACGTAAAAGCCCATTGAGCGGAGCTCGGTCGGATTATGCGCCAGGGCCAAGATTGGCCTCAAGCAGCTTTCATCCGGAAACTTACCCCCAACATCCGGGGTTGGACCAACTATTACCACACCTGGATCAGCCAAGCGACTTTTAGTCGCCTGGACCATCTGATATGGGTGAAACTCCGCCGCTGGGCCTACAGGCGACACCCCCACACCTCGGCAACATGGATTCACAACCGGTACTGGCACCGACGGGACTCCCGTGAGGTGTTTGCCACACCGATGACTCCCAACGGCCAGGTGCGGCTCATCAACCATAATGAGACCCCCAGCCTCTTTCATGCCAAGGTCTCTGGCAATCGGAGTCCGTACGATGGGGATTGGGTGTATTGGAGCCGCCGCCGGGGACACTACCCGACGGTGCAAACCCGCGTAGCCACTCTGCTCAAAAAACAGCACGGGCGCTGTGCCTACTGTGGACAGTACTTCCAACATGATGACCAGCTGGAGGTGGATCATAGCAACGGAGATCGACAGAACTCGCGTTATAACAACCTCCAAGCCTTACATGGACATTGCCATGATGCGAAGACCCGGGAACACACGGAGTATCTCCCGGTTGGTATGCGTGACAAGCATCAGCACACTGAGGAGCGGCGTGACAGGAAACGATCATGCTCCGTTCTGAAGCAGCGGTAGGCGGAGTGATCCGCCTATCGACTGTAACAGAAGCCCACATAGCCCGGCAGGCTGGTTTTACTGATCCCTCGAAACACCCGCAGATACGGCTTCAGCAACGAAAAGAGACACTCGGCTCGGTTCTCATGCACCTCCCCCCGCGCGTATTCCTTCTTCGTGTGGTTCACCGAGTCATGCGCATAGCCCATTATCCACCGGTAGCTGCTCGCCGAGTCCGTGTAGAGCATACTGCCGGCTTGCATGGCGAGGTCGGCGGCCTTCTGCACCGTCTTGACCGTAAAGTCCCGCGTCGCCTGGATCACGACACCCCCCTGGCGGCTCACCCAGGCGATAATGGCCGGCCGGTCCTTGTCGTAATGACCCCGCCCGGGCTCGCGTTTCTTGCGACGACCCCGTGGCGTGCGGCCCCACGATTTCG
>Ga0081540_1004637_pt1 | contig 10395 bp, 6 predicted proteins | sample TabmetS2T1R1_FD_71024 | JGI IMG/M metagenome (GOLD analysis project Ga0081540, IMG submission 71024) | Tabebuia heterophylla rhizosphere microbial communities from the University of Puerto Rico - S2T1R1 | ecosystem: Host-associated > Plants > Roots > Rhizosphere ... | reverse complement strand
AACGATATTCCGCTCGGAATGTTCGCTGGCTCAGGCTATTGGAACACCCGGATCGGGCAATGACCGGATCATCACGTTGCGGAATTGCACGTTTCCGGTGTGGCACTGCAAGCCGATGTGGCCGTCCCGGCGGCGTCCGTCATTGGCCTGAATTGAGTAGGTCGAGACCAATTGCCCGTTCAGGGTGACCTTTATGGCCGTGTCGGTAGCCTCGATCTCGAAGGTATTCCACTGACCGGCCGGTTTCGAAGCGATCGTTGACGATGGAGCAAGTCCGTAGACGGCACCAGTCTGATGCAACGGGCTGAAGTTTTGTCCGGTGTCGACGTTAAAGCCCATGTCGTCGATTTGAATCTCGTAGCCCTTGTCCGACGCGAGTTTCCAATCATTGCCGGGATCGCTCGCATTCAGTGCGGGGAAGCGGATCAAGACGCCGGAATTGTCGGCGCGGCCGCCCGGCACGCTGGTGGTCGGATTGAAAGACAGCCAGTCAACCTTCAGCACAAAGTTGCGGAACACCTGGCGCGTGTACCACAATAGGCCCAATCCGTTCGGCCTTGCCTCCAGGATCGATCCGAAGATCGTGAGAAAGTCACCACCGCCGGCCATCTGCCATCCCTGGCGCGAGCCGGTGAACAGTGGCTTGAATGCGAGGTCGGGGGCAGCCGTTCGGCTGCTGACAATCGCTTCCGCCGTGCGCCGGCACAGTGTCGTTGCGGTCAGTGACGGATTTGCTGAACCGATGACGGGAAACAAGGCTGGCCCGGCGACGTAGGCGTTGCCGAGATGATGAAACTTGCCGAACGAATCCGTGACGGATTGGCCGGGCGAACCCATCCATAATGTGCCTGCTTCGTGGTGGGTCGTGCCGATCTTGTTTCGGTTGATCTTCACGTTGCGGATATCGGCGGGATTTCCAGCCACCGCTTTTGCAAGCGCAACGGCGGCGTCCTCCATCTCCTGCCATGCCTTCGTGTCGGCGTCCGATGGATCGAGATTGACCCACGCGCGTGCTGTTCCAGTCCAAGGATCATTTTGCCAGGCGAGATTGATCCAGCTCTGCTTGGTATCGCCGGGCTGCGCACTGGGATGGCCGATCATCTGCCCAATGGCGCGTAACGTAATCGCAATCCACCCCGGATCCTGATTGGCGCGCAGCGCGTTCAATAGATCCAGATCAGGAACGGCCGTGAACAGATTGGCATCGGAACTGACACCGTCGCTCGCCGTGACTTGCAAGTGATATTCGTGGCCGTCGCTTGTGGCGCCACGGACAAGTAGCGCCGCGATCTCGAGCTCAGCGGGTTGCGCAGGCAGGCCGGGAATCGCGGTGCGGCGGATCTGAGCGGTGATGTCGCTGCGCAGATGCGCCATCAGATTGGATCCCATCCGTTTCGTGCCCATCGCCGGCGCTTGCAGGGAATCCAATGCGAGTCGCGTCGATTCGATCGTGCCGGCGGCCAGCACGAAGATGCAGTCTGGCGAGATAAGGGGTTGGCGAAGAAACTGTTGCTGACCGTTCACCAGCAGCTCAATCTCGCTCACGCGGTTGCCGGAGGCGGTCAGCCTGACGACTTGGGTCCGCGGCAGGATCATGAGGCGCCGCCAGGCATCGATATTGTTCCGCCAGCGCTTTGCAACGTCCTCGCGGACAGCATCGAACAGGAGATATACGCTGCTGTACTTGTCGAACGGGAAAAGTCCTGATTCCGGTGATTTACCCTGGACGGCGAGAGGGGCTTCCTCAACCGATTGACCTGTACTCACCACTCCTGCAAATCGCGCGCTCAATTTCTCGAATAGCGCTCCGGAAATGTAATCGGCGGTAGGCTTGACGCCCATCTCGATCTCGACGGCCTCGTAGTTTGCGAGCAGATAGCTTGCAGCTTCTGCCGGCCAGGCGACCTCGTCTGCCGACCGCGCACCGAGATCGGCGGCAGTCAGACGCGGCGACCAGCCACCCCAATACAGCGACCGACCGCCAATGCAGTAGGCCATGCCCGGAAAGTCCTGGTTACTGTGCCAGGGATGTCCCCAGACGACGTTTTGAGCGCCGGGATCGCTTCCGTTGCTGTTGACCAGCTGCTCGGTCGGCGCGACCAGAGCAAGCCGAGGCAGGTTTTGGACGTGGGTAGGGAGAAGAAACGAGCCCGCGTCCAGCACGAGCACGCGAAGGCCAATATTTTCGCCGTCGCGGTAGAGTTTTTCGGCGATGTAACCGCCAAACATGCCCCCGCCAATGACAACGACATCGAACGGATCGCCGCCGTTGCTGCTGACCTCCTGCCAGGTGCTGCAGGACCAGCGGCCAAGAACGTCATGCGAGAAGGCAGTCTGCTGGACATCTGCGAGAACATTCGGATCGGGATTGAGGCGAGGCAGCATGGCACCCTCCTTTGTTTCCCCCCGAAACAGGATACCACGTTTCAACCAAAACGTTTATGAAGGAATTCACACAATCGACCTGCGCGTCCTCTCGAGGGGCCGACTCCTCCGCGCAGCACATAGGTCGCGTAGCTCAAGTGACAAAATGAAGACAAATCATTCGCTCCCGCGCGCGGGTAGGCAGTCCCTTGCTGCGCACGGCTTTCCATATCGATGAATTTACTGGCACTCCGGGCGAGGCAGGGCTGGGCAGAAGTCGAACTCACGCTTTGAGGGTGACGCTCTGACGGAATGTGTCTTCCCTTTAGTTGATTCGCTGGCGCCCTGCGCGGTAGTGTACCTCCCGTCAAAAGGTCGTGCGATGTTGAAGTCATTCATTTTTGGAGCGATCGCAGCTCTCGTGCTGGTCTGCCCATCTTGGGCCGTAGATGCCCCTTTCGGATTTGCTTGGGGACCATTGACCACAGTGCCAAAGCCATCGTTAGCTCTGAAGGATGCAAACGTAACGCTCCTTATTTACCGACGCGATCGACTTCCAGGTACGGAAATGGCGGATACCGAGATGGTTTTGCTTGACGTCTGCAAAGTCGAAGGACTTCAGCAGATAAGCTGGGTCAGCAAAGCTCTATCCGCCAATGAAGCGGCAGCCAAATTCACGCAGATTGTTGCACAAGGAGTGCAGAAGTACGGCGAGACCAAACCTACATCTGATGGCGCGCTGGCTTGGAAGGATGGGCGCCTGGAGGCTCTCAGCGTTTCTGGAAATGACGGCTCGCATCGAGTTCTCATGGTCAGCCGTGGCCCGAACTTTGATGCGTGTGCGAGAGAGCACGATCAAGTCTCAGATCAGAGCTTGCGGACTCGCTGGCTCCGCCGAATAGAGCTTCCAAACTAATTTTCGAGACCTCAAAATCGAATCGGCTTGCCGGCCCATCAGTTTACGACGTAAGCCCTGAGCCCCGCAGTCGGCTCGGCGGAGCTTTGTGTTACACAGTTGTCACAGACGAGTGCGAAGTCGTGAACAATTTCTTAGCTAGACCAACTCAGGCCGGTACCGTCCGTTGCTTTGGTCATAGCTCCCGCTAATCTGCTGCTTGGTAAGTTGCCGACCCGCCTCGGACATCCGAAAGATATGAAGAACCTTTTCCGTCAACTTGTGCACGGGATTTTCGGACTTGGCTACGGTGCCGTGTTGCTCACGAGCCCGGCTTTCGGCGCCGACTTGCAATGGAAAGCTAAAGAATATCAGGCAATTTTTGACTGGGGGGGCCTGTATATTGGCGCTCACAGCGGTTATAGCCGCGGCTCTTCCAGGGCGGTGCTTTGGGATCCCGCGCCATCCGCCGTGTCTCAAGATTTTAGCGGCGTGGTTGCCGGCGCTCAGGCCGGGTACAACTTGCGGACATCCGCTGGCCTCGTATTCGGCGTTGAGGGCGACCTGACGTTTCCGAGTTACCTCACATCAAACTCTGTCGTCTCGCTGATCGGGAAGCCGCAAGGCGCCTTTGCCGAGCAATGGGATTATGTCGTCACCGCGCGCGGCCGCGTCGGCTATGCATCCAGCCACTGGTTGCTCTATGCGACTGGTGGACTTGCATTAATGGGCGAGCGCTTTGTAAACATGGCCGCTGTTGGCCTTGAGGAAAAACACATTGGCGTTCGTCTTGGCTGGGCCGCAGGCATCGGCGCGGAATATGCCTTCGCGCCGCATTGGACTGCGCGGCTGGAATACCTCTACAGCCAGTTCGATCGTGCCAACGTCGCATTCCCCTCGGGCGCGCAATATACGTCGGTTAACGATCTGCATATGCTGAGGTTCGGACTCAATCGCAAAGTCGACTGGCCCGCCTCACCAAGATCGACCACTGACATCACAGAGACAGAATCCAAGCGCTGGGAAATCCATGGCCAGACCACCTATCTGCCGCAAGGCTATCCGGCTTTTCGTGCGCCCTATAGCGGTCCCAACAGCCTAACGCCGGCTCCGCAGGCGCAGGCGACTTGGAGCAACAGCCTTTATCTGAACGCACGGCTGTGGGAGGGCGGCGAAGTCTATTTCAACCCCGAACTGCTGCAGGGATTTGGGTTGAACGGCACCTTTGGGGCCGGAGGGTTTCCCAATGGCGAAGCGCAGAAATCGAATTTTCCTTACCCACATTTTAATCCATCGCGACTATTCGTGCGCCAGACGTTCGGTCTTGGCGGTGAGCAAGAAGAAATGGCGAGCGGTCCGACGCAGCTCGCGGGTAAGGTGGATGTCTCTCGGTTAACGATCCAGGCAGGCAAATTCGCTGTCGTTGACGTCTTCGATGGTAATTCCTACGCGCGAGACCCGCGAAAGGATTTCATGAATTGGTCGATCTGGTCATCCGGCGCGTTCGACTACGCTGCTGACAAGGTCGGTCTGGGATACGGTGTCACAGCCGAGTTGAACCAGAAAAACTGGGCGCTGCGAGGTGGCTATTTTCTGGCCGGCGCTGAGTCGAATTCGAACAGCTTTGACACGAGGGTCTTCCAACGCGGCGGCTATGTCGTGGAACTTGAGACCCGATATTCACTGTTCTCTCAGCCTGGCAAGCTGCGCACCATAGCTTGGCTCAACAACACTTACTCGGGCAGTTATCGCGAGACGCTCGACAACCCCGCGCTCGACCTAGACATCGCACAGACCCGCACAGGTCGCATCAAATACGGCTATGTCGTGAACCTTGAGCAGGCGCTCGCCGGAGATTTCGGAGTGTTCGGTCGCTGGAGCTGGAATAACGGCAAGACCGAGATTATGGCGTTCACTGATATCGACTCCTCATTTGCATTGGGCGCGTCGCTCAAAGGCACGAAGTGGAATCGGCCGGACGACACAATCGGCATCGGAGGAGCAATTAACGCGTTGTCGCGCGACCACCGTGACTTCATCGCCGCCGGTGGACTTGGCATCCTGATAGGTGACGGGGCGCTCAACTACCGGCGCGAGCGCGTTTTGGAGGCTTACTACGCCTACGCACTGACCAAGGCGATCACACTGACGGCGGACTATCAACTCATCACCAATCCCGCCTACAATGCCGACCGCGGACCCGTTCACATTTTTTCGGGCCGTTTCCACGGGGAATTCTAGAGCTGCGCGGGCGGCTCCCAATCAGATGCGAATTAGTCGCAACAGAGTTGTCAAACGACTATAATCCGGTTATCTATATGCTAATGAGTTGCAATTGCACTGAGGGGACAGGTGCGCATTCGGGGGGCATACGGACGACAAATAGGCATCGGGTTGGCCCTTGCGCTTTCCGGTAACGGGACCGCAAGCGCGGCAGATTTTTACAAGACCGTAGAAGAGATCCGGTTTGCCCGATTTGACTGGTCGGGCCTCTACGTCGGCGGGCACTATGGCTACATGCGCGGTGCAGCCCGCGGAAACGTGCCGGCGCTGCCGGAGGTGCAAGCTGACAAACCGATTGGGAGCCAATTCGGCGGACTACAGATCGGCTACAATCAGCTTTTGAACTCGGGCTGGCTTCTCGGTGCCGAAGCAGATCTATCATTCCCCAGCTTTCTCGGCGCTGACGATGTCGTTCGCCTTCGATGGACCACCCGAGGGGATCTCACAGAAAAAATTGGCTATATTGGTAGGCTACGCGGCCGTGCGGGCGTTACCTTCGGCAACTGGATTGCGTTCGCTGCAGGCGGCTTTGCATGGTCACAGGCCCGCTTGATCGAGACCCCCGGTTTTGCCGCCGACCATGACAAGATAATCCGCACAAGGGCTGGCTGGACGATTGGCGCTGGAGCGGAAGCCGCGCTTTCATCTGATTGGAGCGTGCGGCTCGAATATCTGTACGATAATTTCGGAACGATCGACGTAACCTTCCCCTCTGGTTCCAGGTCGCAATCCCGCTTCGACAGCCATACCCTCCGTGTTGCACTTAACTGGTTTCCCAAGAATGCAGCCCGCGATGGACAGGCTGCCGAGCCAAGTTCTCAGGCGCTCATTGCACCAGACAATTTGAATATACATGGGCAATACACTTTCATTGGGCAGGGCTACCCGAGCTTTCATTCGCCCTATGAAGGCCCGGCCAGTCTCGCGGGCTCCCGCCAGGCGCAGAATACCCAGAGCGCCACTGGCTTTATCGGCCTTCGTCTTTGGGAAGGTGCAGAATTCTACATCAATCCGGAGCTCATGCAGGGATTCGGTCTGAGCGATGTGCGCGGGCTGGCGGGGTTTTCCAACGGGGAGGCTCAGAAATCCAACTTCCCCGCCCCGCGACTTAACGTTGCTCGCGCCTTCGTGCGACAGACGTTCGGACTCGGGGGCGAGCAGGAAACGCTTGCTGACGGTCCAAACCAACTGGCAGGGAAGTATGACATCTCGCGTATCACCGTCACGGCAGGAAAATTCGCTGTACCTGACGCTTTCGGTGGCAACCTCTATGCCAATGATCCGCGGACCACTTTCCTCAACTGGAACGTCTATGGCAACGGATCTTACGACTGGACGATGGATAAGCTGAGCTGGACCTGGGGCGCGTTTGTCGATTTCAACCAGAAGAGCTGGGCGTTCCGAACCGGATATTTCCTTCTGCCCACAGTGTCCAACGACAACCGATTCGACACGCACATTCCTGAACGAGGGCAGTACACAGCTGAGCTTGAACTCCGCTATTCGATGTTCGCCCAGCCCGGCAAGCTGCGCCTGTTTGGCTGGATAAACCACGGCACGATGGGCGGCTACCTTGACGCATTGGCGCTGCCGTTCAACAGCCCGAACTATCCGGACATTGCCCTAACTCGGCGGGTACGGACCAATTACGGCTTTGTCGCGAGCCTCGAACAGGCTCTTACCAGTGACATCGGTGTGTTCTCGCGGGCAAGTTGGAGTCCAGGCCGCGCGGAAATCATCGGTTGGACTGATTGCTCCGAAAGCCTTTCCTTTGGTACGGTGCTGGCCGGCACGGCTTGGGGCCGACCCGACGACAAGGTCGGCGTCGCTGGCGTTGTAGAGGGACTGTCTCCCGAACAGCGCGTGTACTTCGCTGCCGGCGGCATCGGCATTCTGATCGGGGACGGACAGCTCAATTATCGCCGCGAGAAGATCGTCGAAGCCTATTATGCCTATCGCCTCAACAAATGGACCACGCTCACCGCCGATTATCAGTTCATCCAGAACCCCGCGTATAATGCAGATCGCGGTCCCGTTCACATCTTTTCTGGTCGCATCCACGCCGAATTCTAATCAGCTTTGTTTTGGCTAAGCCGACCGTCCAAGAGCAGCGCGGTATGCAATGACATAGTAGCCGCTTTCAAGTAGCTCAGGTCTTGAAGCGCCATATCCACCATTTTGATTGCCACCCTCCAATGACTTTTCTCGCGGTCATCCTCAGTAAGGTGAGCGCACAAATCCAGGGCATTGCCCAAAGTCGAAATGAGAGGGCCATCGACTACGTGTATCGGAAATGAAAGGTCCGACTCGTGGCTCGAGCCACCGGCGAACTCGTTCATGATCAAGAAAACCCGTGGGACGGTGGCTTTGTTCCGATGCTTGCTTGCAAGGCACTAGGCAAGAATTGACGCGCACAGGTACCCCTTGGCTCGTTCTTAATCTAAACGATACCCGCCAGGCGGAGCAGGATGCCCGCGACACAGGACGCCGCAAGGACAACTAGCATGCCCAGCTTGAAGCGGAAGATGGCGGTTGCTGCCGCAATCGAGAGAATCAACGCTGGCGTATCCACGCTCGACAGCACCGGCGCGTCGAATGAAAACCCGAAGCCTTGGACCGCAAAGGTCTGCCGGAAGACCGTGTGCAACGCGAACCAGATCGATAGATTGAGGATCACGCCGACCACCGCCGCCGTGATCGCCGACAAGGCGCCGGCCAGAGCCTTATTGCCGCGCATGGTCTCGATGTAGGGCGCACCGGCGAAGATCCAGAGGAAGCACGGCGTGAAGGTCACCCAGGTGGCGAGCAAGCCGCCGAGTGTCGCCGCCAGCATCGGCGGCAGCCCGCCGGCGTCGCGGAAGGCGGCCATAAAGCCGACGAACTGGACCACCATGATAAGCGGCCCCGGCGTCGTCTCAGCCATGCCGAGCCCGTCCAGCATCTCGCGCGGCTCAACCCAATGATAGTAATCAGCCGCTTGCTGCGCGACATAAGCCAGAACTGCATACGCTCCACCGAACGTCACCATCGCCATCTTGCTGAAGAAGATCGCGATCTGGCTGAAAACGTTGTCTGGCCCGAGCGCGATCAATAGCGCGGCCACGGGTATGAGCCACAGCGCCAGCCAGACGAGTGACACGCGCAACGTCCGAGCAGGATTTGGCTTCACATGATCGGGAATCGCCTCGCCCAGCATGCTGTCGATCGCAGCGGCATTCTTGCCTCCGCCATGCTCGATCGGGGCGAATTCCGGCCGGCCAAGCCGCGCGCCGACGAAGCCGATGAGGCCGGCCGCAATGATGATTACCGGAAACGGCACCGCGAAAAAGAAGATTGCGACAAAGGCGATCGCCGCCAGTCCAATCATGATCCGGTTGCGTAGCGCTCGCTTGCCGACCCGCACCACCGCTTCGATGACGATGGCAAGAACTGCTGCCTTCAGGCCAAAGAACAGTGCCTCGACGAAGCTGACATTGCCGTAGGCCGCGTAGATGTAGCTGAGCGCCATGATGGCGATGATGCCCGGGACGATGAAGAGTCCACCCGCCACGATGCCCCCAAGCGTGCGATGCAAGAGCCAGCCGATATAGGTCGCGAGCTGCTGCGCTTCCGGACCCGGGAGGAGCATGCAGTAATTCAAGGCGTGCAGGAAGCGACCTTCGGATATCCAGTTCTTCTCCTCGACAAGGATGCGATGCATCACCGCGATCTGCCCGGCCGGGCCGCCAAAGCTGAGAATGGCGACGCGCAGCCACACCACTAGTGCTTCCCCGAAGGGGATGCCATGCGCATGGTCCGCGGACGCAGTGTTGCTTGCAGGAAGATCAGTCACGTTTAACCTCGTGGCGTTGCCTAATCGCTATGTCTTGCCTTGTTGGCGAGCTTCGGAACGAGTTCCTCGACGCGCCGGGCGATTTCATTCCGCGCGGCCTCATAGTCTTGGATCCCCAAGGGAACGTCGGACCAGTAGGTCACGTTTGCGTCGCCCTTCCGCTCCGCCGGAATCGCATCGAACGCCAGCACCCGGCTTGCGTGGCTCGCTTCATACGGGGTCAAGGCATTTGGAAGGTTGGCCGGCTCAAGACCATCGATTGCTAGGCCATCCCGGATGCGAACCGGAATCGTCCAGTACATTTCAATGCCTCGGGATACGGCCCGGAAGGGAAGCCCGCGCTCCTTGGCAACCTTGTTGAAGTAGGCCGCAGCGATCTGGCTGTTCACAACGCCATGCAGGCAAACGAAGACAATGGTCCTGTCGCTCGCAGCATCTTCTGCCCGTGTGGCAGAAAAGGGGATGAGCCATGCCGCTGCAACGGCAAGGATCGCGACGGCATGTCGGAAAGACAACCGGGAGGACATCTGTGGATTTCCACAGTTGCCGCTCATTGCAGTGCGACTGCCGTCTTGTCGAGCGCTGCGCGCAGGCCCTTGGCCAGTTTCAAGGCATCGTCATTGGCCCAGAAATGGCAGAAGAACAGCCGCGGCTGTTCGTCCAGCATATGACTGTGAAGCGCGGTCACCTCGATTCCGTTGCTTCGCAATGCCTTGATCACCGGATTGACCTCGTCACCTGTCAGCACGAAGTCACCGGTAATCGCTGCCTTGCCGCCGCTCGTCGGCTGGAAGCCGATCGCCTGAGCGACTCCCATGGGGCCGACCGGCGCAAGCTGCATGCCGCCTTCGCTGATGGGATCGCGGCGCGGCACCGCGAACTGATAGACACCGCCATTGTTTTGCCCCTTCGCACCGATGATCTGATCGAGCTGCGCGGCATCGAGGTCGATCGGAGGCGGAGCGCCGCCGGCGGGTGCGGGCAACGGGGGTTTTCTGGCCGACAGCGCCTCTCGCATCGC
>Ga0081540_1004636_pt1 | contig 10396 bp, 10 predicted proteins | sample TabmetS2T1R1_FD_71024 | JGI IMG/M metagenome (GOLD analysis project Ga0081540, IMG submission 71024) | Tabebuia heterophylla rhizosphere microbial communities from the University of Puerto Rico - S2T1R1 | ecosystem: Host-associated > Plants > Roots > Rhizosphere ... | reverse complement strand
CGCAACAATCCCGGCCCGCTGTCGAATGCCGAACTCGCCGCTCATACCGGCCTGTCGCGGCCGACGGTGTCGCGGCTCACCTACACACTGGCGCAGCTCGGCTATCTCAAGCGCGGCGCCAAGGGGTTTGTGCTCGGGCTTGGCATGCTCGCTACCGCCTATCCGGTGTTGTCGGCGCTGAAGGTGCGGCAGCTCGCGCGCCCCTTGATGCGCGATTTTGCGGCCTATGCCGGCGGCACGGTCTCGATCGCGATGCCGTTCGGGCTCGACTTCATCTATGTCGAGACGCTGCGCACGACAGATGCGGTTCCGCATGTGCCCGATGTCGGCTTCACCGCTGCCCTCTCTACGACCGCGGTCGGCCGCGCGCTGCTATCGCTCTACACCGAGGACGAGCTCGATGGTTACGTGGCAAAAGTGAAAGCCGAGCAGCCGCAGGAGGCCGACTACGTGCACAAGCGCACCCTCCCCGACGTCGAGCTTTGCCGTGAGCGCGGCTTTGCGGTGTCGCTCGGCGAATGGCGGCGCGAGATCTTTGGCGTTGCCGCGCCGCTCTACCGCACGCCGTCGGGCGATTGCCTCTCCGTCAATTGCGGCATCCCCTCATTTCGATTTTCCGCAGAACAGATCGAGCGCGAATGCGGACCGCGCATCCTCGGGCTCGCGCGCAGCATCACGTCGCTGGTTGCCAGCGCCTGACTGACAAGCGCCGCTCGAACGGCGCGACGAAAGTGGGAGGGAAGTATGAGCCGGACAAGGGCCGCGCTGGGCTTTGTCGCAACCATTGTCATGCTGATGGGCGGCAGCTTCGTCACGCAAGCGCAGGAGAACTGGCCGAGCCGGCCAATCCGCATCATCGTCCCCTACCCCGCCGGCGGCATTGTCGACATCGTCGCGCGCGCCGTCACTGAACAGGTCGGCCGCGATCTCAAGGCGACCGTCATCGTCGAGGCGCGACCCGGCGGCAACAGCAATATCGGCACATTGGCCGTCGCGCGCAGCGATCCCGACGGCTACACGTGGCTGGTCACCGGGCCCGCGGCACTGGTCAATCCCGGCCTCTACAAGGACGCCGGCTGGGACGCGATGAAGGATCTGAAATGCGTTGGCCTTGCGGTGTGGAATCAGAGCGTGGGGCTGGTGCACCCCTCCATGCCGGTGAAGACCATCGGCGAATTCGTCGCGCTTGCCCGGCAAAAGCCTGGCGAATTCAATTTCGGCAATCCCGGCACCGGTTCGTCGATCGACCTTTCTGCGCAGAAGCTGTTCCAGGCGGCCAACATCAAATTGACCAATGTGGGCTACAAAGGGCAGCCGCAAGCGTTGATCGACCTGATGACCAATCTGATGCATTTCGAGATCGTCTCGCTCGAACTTGCACTACCGCACATCAAGGCGGGCAGCGTGAAACCGCTCGCGGTGTTCACCGACAAGCGCGTTGCCGACCTTCCTGACGTGCCCACGATCGCAGAAGCCGGCTTTGGCGAGGCCGCGTATGTGCCGTGGTACGGCATCTATGTTCCGGCAACGACGCCCGAGCCCCTGGCACGGAAGATCAACGACGCTATCAACAAGGCCTTGCAGAATCCCGACGTGCAGCGCCAGTTGTCGATTGCCAACATCCCCGGCAAGCCGATGTCGCTCGACGAGCTCGCCGCGCTGATGAAGAACGACTATGAGAAGCTCACCACCGTGGTGAAGACGGCGGGCATGGCGCTGCAATAGCCGTGCAGCAGCGCCTCACTTCTTCACCTTGCTCGCGTCCATCTTGATGGAAGGATCGAGCATCTTGGTGGAGAAAGCGGTGCCGACGTCGAACGGCTTCTCCATGCCGAGATAGGTCTGCACCAGCTCGTAATCCTTCTTCATGCGTTCGCCGTCGATCCAGCCGAGCCCCTTGCTCGTGGTGAACTCGTCGGTCATCAGGAACTTGATCCGTTCCCACTGCCGCTCCTGGTTCTCCTTGTCGAGACCGGAGACCTGATCCAGCAGCGCCTTCAGGCAAGGCGCAACATCGGCAACGCAGGCGGCAAAGGCCCTCTGGCTGACGCGCACGAACTCTTCCACCAGCTTCGGGTTCTTCTCCATGAAGGCGCCGTTCACGATCAACGAGTTGCCGTATGGGTTGAGCCCGATGTCCTTCCAGTTGACGTAACCAAGATCGGAGCCGAACTCGATCACCTTCAGATCGTGCTCATTGTAGAAGTCGCTGATGATATCGACGGTATGGCTCTTCAGCGCGGCGATCTTGGCGGTCGGCCCGACATTGACGAAGTTGACCGAGTCCGGCGCGATGCCCGCTGCCTTGGCAAAGGCCGGCCACATCACGCGCGAGGCATCGCCGGGCGGATTGCCTATCTTGTGGGTGGGAAAGTCCTTGGGCCCGTTCACGCCATAGCTCTTCAGCCAGTAGAAGGTCTGCCCCGTATTGGCATAGATGCTCATCAGCGCCACCACGTCGGCGCCCTTGCTCCTGGCCACCAGCATGGTCGCGAGATCGGCGATGCCGAATGGCGAGCCGCCGGAACCGACCTTGAGCGACGAGACGCCGGAGCCCTTGCCGGTCTCGATGGTGAGATCGATGCCGGCCTTCTCGTACCAGCCTTGCGCCTTCGCGTAGTAGAACGGCGAATGATCCGCGGTCGGCGTCCAGTTCAGCATCAGGTTGACCGCTTCTCCCGCCTGCGATGCGGGGGGCACACCCAGCGCCACGGCCAGCACGGCAATCCGCAAACCTTTCATGGTAACCCTCCTGCGCTGCAACTCGGCCTTGTCGCCGCCACTCGCCGACGCTACCAATGCAACAAGGGACGGCACGACTTGTCAACTATCTGGTTGGAAATGCCCAAAAGACGCTCAAACGGTTCGAAACGGCGCGACCCGGCTGCGACGCAGAAGAAGCTGCTCACGGCTGCGCGGCGCGAGTTTGCCGGCCGCGGCCTCGCCGGCGCCCGCGTCGACGACATCGCCGAGCGCGCCGGCGTCAACAAGCAGCTCGTCTACCACTATTTCGGCGACAAGGACGCGCTCTATCTCGCGGTGCTGGAATGGGTCTATGAGGAGATCCGCACCCAGGAACGCAAGCTCAATCTCGAGGGATTGCCGCCGCAAACCGCGATCCGCAAGCTGATCGAGAGTTCCTTCGATCACCTTGCGGCCCATCCCGACTTCATCCTGCTGCTCAACGACGAAAACCGCGGCGGCGCCCGTCACGTGCGCGGTTCCCGCAGGCTGGAGGCCATGCACTCACCGCTGGTGAGCATGGTCTCGAAAATTCTTGGCGAAGGCGTCAAAGCCGGGACGTTCCGCCGCGGCATCAATCCGGTTCACCTCTATATCTCGATCGCGGGCTTAAGCTATTTCTTCTTCTCCAACACGCCGACCCTGTCGGCGATCTTCGGCAAGGACTTCTCCAGCCGCGCGGCGAAGCAGGCGCGCCGCAGGCACGTCGTCGATCTCGTGATGCAGTCGCTGCGACCCTAATCAACCAGATGGTTGAAAGTGGGACTGGATCGCGCTAGGTTTTGGCCGCGCTGCCCCGGCGCAGCGCAAGCCCAAAGGGAAGCCTAACTTGACTGGCGACGGAACGCGTTCAGCCCGAGCGTTTGCGATCATCCTGATCGTGCATGTCGCCGTGATCGTGCTCTGGCAGGTTCTGGTCGACGCCTTCAAGGTACCGAAATTCGTGCTGCCCTCGCCGCTGGCGGCGCTGGCAACACTGGGCTCGGCGAAATACGCCTGGGTTTCGAATACCGCGGTCACCGCGGCCGAGATCCTCGGCGGCTTCTGTCTCGGCGCGCTCGTCGGCGTCGCGCTGGCCGTGATCTTCACCTGGTCGCGGATCGTCGCCTTGTTGCTGCTGCCGCTGTTCGTGACGCTCAACATGATTCCGAAAGTCGCGCTGGGGCCGCTGGTGATCGTGTGGTTCAGCTACGGCATTCTGCCGAACATCCTGATCGCGTTCAGTATCTGCTTCTTTCCGATCCTGCTGACCACCGCGCGGGGCTTAAGCGAAGTCGAGCCTGATCTGCTCGATCTCGTCAAATCGCTGCGCGGTTCGCGGTGGACGCTGTTCCGAAAAATCCAGCTGCCGGGCTCGCTGCCTTACGTCTTCTCGGGCATGAAGGTCGGCGCCATCCTGGCGGTGGCGGGCGCAATCGTCGGCGAATTCATCGCCTCCGAGCGCGGTCTCGGCTACCTGATGATCCAGGTGCAGTCCTCGCTCGATACGCCGGCGATGGTGATGGCGGTCGTGCTGCTGACCCTGCTCGGCGTGGCGCTTTACGGCCTGGTGCTCGGGCTCGAACGGCTGTTCGTGGTCCGTGACATCCGGCTGCAATAAGAAACGAGAGCGAGGCGAAAACATGCTGCTCACCCGCGAAACCCTTCCCGAGACGATTGCCGATGTCGCTCAGCTCGACGAGCTATTGTGCCGGCCGAGCCAGGCGTTGATCGACGATCTCGGCAAGGTCGACGGCGACATCATGATCCTCGGCGTCGCCGGCAAGATGGGACCGACGCTGGCGGGCCTCGCCAAGGCCGCCCTGCCCGAACGTCGCGTGATCGGCGTGGCACGCTTCAGCGAGCCCGGCAGCAAGGAATGGCTTGAGGCCCGCGGCATCGAGACAATCAATTGCGACCTGCTCGATGAGGCTGCGATCGGCGCGCTGCCCAAAATCCCGAACATCATCTTCATGGCCGGCCGCAAGTTTGGCGCCGAGGGCGACCTCGCGCTGACCTGGGCGATGAATTCGCACGTTCCTGCGCTGGTCGCGCAGGCGTTTGCCGGATCGCGGATCGTCGCGTTCTCGACCGGATGCGTCTATCCGTTCGTGCCAGTGGATGGTGGCGGCTCCCGCGAGGAGATGCAGCCCAATCCGCCCGGCGAATATGCGCAGTCCTGCGTCGGACGCGAGCGCATGTTCGAGTATTTCTCGAAGAAGTTCTCGACGCCGGGCCGGCTGTTCCGCCTGAACTATGCGATCGACATGCGTTATGGCGTGCTCTACGACATCGCGAGCAAGGTGTTTCGGGGAAAGCCGATCGACGTCAGCCTCGGCCATGTCAATTTCATCTGGCAGGGGGATGCGTCCTCGCAAGCGCTGCGCTGCCTTGCGCATTGCGACACGCCGACCTCGCCGATCAATGTCAGCGGCCACGAGATCCTCGCCGTGCGCGATCTCGCCGCCAAGTTCGGCCAACGTTTGGGCCGGGAGCCTGTCCTGGTCGGCAAGGAAGTTCCGACCGCTTGGCTGACCAATACGTCGCTAGCCGTGAAACTGTTCGGTCTGCCAATCGTCGACACCGAGCGATTGATCAAATGGACCGCTGACTGGGTGCAGCGGGACATGCCGAGCCTTGGCAAGCCGACCAAGTACGAGGTGCGCGATGGCCGCTACTGAAGAGATCGCCATCATCAGCCTGGGCGTGGAAGACGCAGCCGCGGGGCTCGTACTGTCGACCGAGGCGCGCTGGAACCAGAACGAGGATGACTGGCGCTTCTTCCTGTCCGAAGGCGTCGTCTTCGGTGTCCGCGATGGAGCAGGCCGGCTGATCGCCACCGCAGCACTGCTGCCCTACTCCGCCGGCAATGCCTGGATCAGCATGGTGCTGGTGAGCGAAAGTTGGCGCCGTCGCGGCATTGCGACCAAGCTGGTCGATGCGTGCCTCAGTGCGGCGAAGCAAATGGGCCTGACAAGCTGGCTTGATGCAACGCCGGCCGGCGCTACCGTCTATGGCTCGCTGGGCTTTGCGCCAACGCTGCAATTGCGCCGGCTGCGGCTGGCTAATTCGGGATCGCCAACGACGGCGGCGCCCCTCGAGAGCTGCGATCCGGCTGAGCTCGCAGCCCACGACCTTCGCACCATGGGATTTGCCCGCGATGCGCTGCTCGCGGAATTTTCCGGCCGTCCCGGCTCACGCATGGTGAGAAACGGCAACGCCATGGCGCTGATTCGCGAGGGCCGCACCGCGCGGCATATCGGCCCGCTGTTCGCGGACACTGCCGATCAGGCGCTGGCACTGGTCGACACCATCGTGCGGTCCGAACAAGGGCCGCTGCTGCTCGATGCCGTCCATAGCTACGGCCAGTTTCTCAATGGCCTCACCGGCTCCGGCTGGAACATCGAGCGGCCGTTCCAGCGCATGCGTTTCGGTGGCGCCGTCACGCAAACCGTCGAACCGCCGTTCGCCGTCGCCGGCCCCGAATTCGGATAGGAACAGCATTCATGCACCATAGCGAGATCAAATCCGAGATCCGGAATCTGATCGCCGAGGGCACGGTGATCCCCGCGCACCCGCTTGCGCTTGACTCCAAACGCGAACTTGATGTCCGCCATCAGCGCGCGCTGACGCGCTATTACATCGATGCCGGCGCCGGCGGGCTTGCGGTCGGCGTGCACACCACCCAGTTTGCGATCCGCGATGTCGGCATGTACCGTCCCGTGCTTGAGCTTGCCGCCGAGACCGCAGCCGGCTGGACCAAGCGGCCGCTCGCAATGGTGGCCGGACTTGCTGGCCCGACGCAGCAGGCGGTCGCGGAAGCGAAGACCGCGCGCGGCATCGGCTATCACGCGGGCCTGCTCAGCCTTGCCGCGATGAAATCGGCGTCCGAAGACGAGATCATCGCGCATTGCCAGGCTGTCGCGCGCGAATTTCCGCTGGTCGGCTTCTATCTGCAGCCGGCTGTCGGCGGCGTCATCCTGGGCGCCAGCTTCTGGCGGCGCTTTGCCGAGATCGACAATGTCGTCGCCATCAAGATCGCGCCGTTCAACCGTTACCGCACCCTCGATGTGCTGCGCGGCGTGGCGGCGGCTGGCGCGCTCGACCGCATCACGCTCTATACCGGCAATGACGATCACATCCTGCTCGATCTGACACTGCCATTCGACCTGCGCGACAACGGCGTCTCGACGCGGGCCCATATCCGCGGCGGCCTGCTCGGCCATTGGTCGGTATGGACTGCGGCTGCGATCCAGCAGTTCAAAACCTGCAAGGCTGCGCGCAACAAGGACGCCGTCCCGGCCGAATTGCTGGCGCTCGATGCGCGCGTGACCGATTGCAACAGCGCTTTCTTCGACGTCGCCAACAATTTTCACGGCTGCATCGCCGGCTGCCACGAAATCCTGCGGCGGCAGGGGCTGATGCAGGGCATCTGGTGCCTCGATCCGGCCGAAGGCCTCAGCCCCGGCCAGATGCAGGAAATCGACCGGGTCTGCCGCGATCATGCCGATCTCAGCGACGACGCCTTTGTCGCCACACACCTGCAGAAATGGCTGGCATGACGGCGAGCGAGCCCTTCATCAGCCTGCGCAATGTCCGCAAGGTCTACCGCTCGGCCGGCCAGGAATTTCTGGCGGTCTCCGACGTCACCATGGACGTGCAGGAAGGGGAGCTGGTTTCCCTTGTCGGACCATCCGGCTGCGGCAAGACGACGGTGTTGAAAATCCTCGCCGGACTGCATGGCGCCGACGGCGGCATCGTGAAGATCGGCAGCGCCAGGACGCCATTCGATCCCGCGCGCGACATCGGCATGGTGTTCCAGCAGGCGCTGCTCCTGAAATGGCGCACCGTGCTCGACAACGTGCTCTTGCCCGCCGAGATCGTCGGCCTGCCCATGGGTCCGGCGCGCAATCGCGCGCGCGAGCTGCTAAAGCTCGTCGGCCTTGCCGGCTATGAGGACAAATATCCGCAGCAATTGTCGGGCGGCATGCAGCAGCGCACGGCTATTGCGCGCGCCTTCATCCATGATCCAAAACTGATCCTGATGGATGAGCCGTTCGGTGCACTCGATGCGCTGACGCGCGAGCAGATGAACCTGGAGATGCTCCGGATCTGGCGTGAGAGTGGCAAGACCATCATCTTTGTCACGCACAGTATCCAGGAAGCAGTGTTCCTCGCCTCACACTGCGCGGTGCTCACGGCTGGGCCGGCACGCATGGCCGAGTATTTTCCGATTGACCTGCCGTTACCGCGGGCGCTACCGATCAAGACCACCGATGAATTCGGCGCCTATGCACGGCGCATCTATGGAAGCCTCGGCCTCGGTGCAGGACCCTGAGGCGCGAGATGCCGCGCGACATCACTTCGCAACCTTGCTGGCGTCCATCTTCACCGCGGGGTCGAGCATGCGTGAGGTGAACGCGCTCTCCACCGAGAACGGTTTCTCGATGCCGAGATAGCTCTGCACCAGTTCGTAATCGCTCTTCATCCGGCCTTCATCGATCCAGCCCAGGCCTTTGGTGGGGGTGAATTCGTCCGCCATCAAATATTTGATGCGGCCCCATTGCAGCAACTGCTCCTCGCGATCGAGACCGGTGACCTGCTCGAGCAGTACTTTCAGGCAAGGCTCGAAGTCGGCGACGCAGGCGGCGTAGGCCTTCTGCGTGATGCGAACGAAGTCTTCGACGATCCTGGGATTCTTCTCGAGAAAGGCGCCGTTGACGATCAGTGAATTGCCGTATGGGTTGAGGCCGATATCCTTCCAGTTCAGCGCACCGAGATCGCTGCCGAATTCTTTCAGCTTGACGTCATGCGAATTGTAGAAGTCGCTGATGATCTCGACCGTGCGCGCCTTCAGCGCGGCTGATTTCGCGGTCGGCCCGACATTGACGAATGAAACCGAGTCCGGCGCCAGGCCCACTGCCTTGGCGAAGGCCGGCCACATCACGCGCGACGCGTCACCGGGCGGGTTACCGATCTTGCGGCCGGCAAAATCCTTCGGCCCGCTGACGCCATAGCTTTTCAGCCAGTAGAAGGTCTGCCCGGTGTTGGCATAGATGCTCATCACCGCAACCGCGTCGGCGCCCTTGCCGCGCGCCACCAGCATCGTCGCGAGATCCGAAATGCCGAATGGCGCGCCGCCGGAGCCAACCTTCAACGAAGAGACGCCAGAACCTTTGCCGACCTCGATAGCAAGATCAATGCCCGCCTTTTCGTACCAGCCCTGTGCTTTCGCGTAGTAGAACGGCGAGTGATCGGCAGCCGGCGTCCAGTTGAGGACGAGGTTGACGCTTTGGCCAGCATTGACAGGCAAGACCGTCGCGACCGCCAGCGCCGCAGCGATAGCAAGGTGTCTCAACTCTGCTCTCCCATGCTACTCATAAGACGATGGCCCGCTGTCGCGATAGGCCCAGCAGCATTCGCGCGGCAGCGAGACCTGCGTCTCGGCGCCGACCTGATGGCGCGCAGCGGTGCCGAGTTCGAGCACTTCCAGCTTGCGGCCGAACAGGTCTATTTCATAGGCGGTCTGCATGCCCTGATAGCGGCGGTCCATCACGCGGGCCGGAAAGACGTTGTGGCCGCCCTGCCCGCCGATCGCAATGTTCTCCGGCCGCAGCGCGATGCGCACCTTGTCGTTGACATCAAGTGTGTGCAGCAGCGCGACTTCGCCCCTCCGCCCGTCGCCAAAATCCACAGTGCCAAATTTGCCGTTTCGCGCAACCAGAGTGCCCGCAAGCTCGTTGGTGGCGCCGGTGAAATTGGCGACGAAGAGATCGGCCGGCCGGTTGTAGATTTCGTCGGGCGTGCCCATCTGCAGCAGCTTGCCGTCGCGCATCACGCCGATGCGGTCGCCAAGCACGACCGCTTCGGCCTGGTCATGGGTGACATAAAGCGCGGTCATGCCGGTCTGCTTGAGGATGGCGCGCAGATCGTCGCGCAGCCGAAGGCGCAATTTGGCATCGAGATTCGAAAGCGGCTCGTCGAGCAGAAGAAGCTGCGGCCGATAGACGATACTTCGCGCCAGCGCCACGCGCTGCATCTGGCCGCCGGACAGCGCCACCACGGGACGGTCGGTGTATTCGGAGAGGCCGACCAGCGCCAGCACGTCATCGACCTTGCGGTTGGCCTGCTCACGCGAGAGCTTTCGGTGCTTGAGCGGATAGATCACGTTTTGCCGCACCGTCATGTGCGGCCATACCGCATAGGACTGGAACACCATGCCGAGGTCGCGCAGCCGCGGCGGCACGAGCACACCGCGCGCTGGCGCTGACACGAGATTGCCGCCGATCGAGATCTCGCCGACGGTCGGATGTTCGAGACCGGCGACACAGCGCAATGTCGTGGTCTTGCCGCAGCCGGAAGGCCCGAGCAGCACGACGATCTCGCCCGCCGGCACGGAGAAGCTCACGCCGTCGACCGCGGGCCGGCCGACGGCAAACTGCTTCCTCAGGTCTGCGACTTCGAGCGTTGCGGTCATGATCCCTCGGACCTCACGCACCCCTCACTGCCGGTAACCAAAGGTCTTGTCCCAGGCCGCGACCCAATCGCCGTGCAGCTTCACATATTGGTCGAAGTTCGGATACCAGACCTTGACGATCTTGGGATCGAAACCCGGAGGATTGAGCGGCACCTCCTTCAGCGAGGTGAGGTTGCCCTGCTCCTTGATCATGAAGGT
>Ga0081540_1004635_pt1 | contig 10396 bp, 12 predicted proteins | sample TabmetS2T1R1_FD_71024 | JGI IMG/M metagenome (GOLD analysis project Ga0081540, IMG submission 71024) | Tabebuia heterophylla rhizosphere microbial communities from the University of Puerto Rico - S2T1R1 | ecosystem: Host-associated > Plants > Roots > Rhizosphere ... | reverse complement strand
GAAGCGAGGCTAACGCATACCGCGGTGGCGCGCTCCTCAGCATTGGCTGCTCGAGGGTGACTTTACGCCTTCACGGAGGTGGAGATTGTGCGCGCTTATCCCGAGAAACGCGCCATGCTGAGGCAACGCTATGAGAATAATTCGCTATCTGGATCCTGGTGACCACGTGAAGCACGCTTTCGAACACCCGGATGGCAGCGCCATCGAGCTCGAAGGAGATATTCTATCGGAACTGAGATCTCTCGATCGGCCCGCCGAAGTCAGAAAAATACTAGCTCCAATCGCGCCGTCGCAGATTCTTGGTATCGGGCTGAACTACCGCCGTCACGCGGAAGAGACGCGCGCAAAGATTCCCGACTTTCCTGTGCTCTTTGGAAAGGGTTTGAACGCCCTACAGAATCCTGGAGATCCGATTCTAATTCCTACTCAGCTGCCTAGCAACGAGGTCGACTACGAATGCGAACTCGCCGTTGTCATCAAGAAAGCTTGCAAGAACGTATCTCGGCGGGATGCCTTGCGTTTTGTCTTGGGCTACACCTGCGCCAATGATGTCAGCGCGCGCGATTGGCAGAAAAAGAAAGGCGGCGGCCAGTGGAGTCGCGGCAAATCTTTCGATTCCTTTTGCCCTCTGGGACCCTGTCTGGTGACTGCCGATGAGATTCCCGATCCCAGTGTTCTTGCGATCCGCACGATGCTCAACGGAGAGACAGTTCAAGACTGCAATACTGGCGACATGATTTTCGATGTTCCCGCATTGATTGAATTTCTGAGCGGCAGCACAACGCTGCTTGCTGGCACAGTGATACTAACGGGAACACCACACGGAGTTGGAATGGCCGCGGTTCCTCCGCGATGGCTCGCACCCGGCGACATCGTTTCTGTGGAAATCGAAAGGATCGGGATTCTTACCAATCCAATTCAGTCCGAGCCTGCGCCTCGAAGCGACCCACTCGATACTTAACGACCGATTTGCATCCAAATGGTCGAGGCGCCCCGCTTCGCCGGGATGTCGGGGAGCGGCTCGGGCTCGAGAAAGGTAGGACGATACCCAAGCCGACTGCGTCCGAGCGCCGTGAGCTTGCCTCTGTCGAAGGTCGAAGAGTTAGCCGAAAGGAGAATCATCGCGCCCGGAGAGGCACACGCGCACGCCATCTCAATGAGCCATCCGTAGTCGCGTTCCAGCCGCAAGACTCTGCCTTTGCCTGCTCTTGAGAAAGTCGGCGGATCAAGGACAATCCAGTCGAATCTCTCGCCGCGCCGCTCGAATCTTGGGAGAACTTCAAGCACATCATCTGCAATGAAGCGATGACCTTTGGTGGAAAGGTTATTGAGAGCGAAGTTGCCGCGGCCGCGGTCGAGCGCGGATTTTGCCAAATCGATGTTAACCGTTTGCGCTCCGGACGCGGCTGCGGCTACCGCAAACGAACACGTATAAGAAAAAAGATTAAGCAACCTTCCCGAACAGCGGGTCCGAATTCGCCGACGATTTGCTCGTTGATCGATAAACAATCCACATGAATAACCGGCCATGAAATCGATGTGATACGAAAGGCCCTCTTCGTGAGCGATGCCACTGTGAGGAGGCGCAACAGTTCCCAAAGCGTGAGGGGCGTCATGCCGCCCTGGAGCTGGAACCAGCCGGCGCGCATACGTCCTCCGCAGCAAGACATCTGCACGTTCGCACCAACCCGCGAGCTCATCTACAATCTCGAGCGGCATTGTCACGTTGCAGTAGGACACGATCGCTCCGTCGCCAAAGCGCTCGATTCGACACCTCTCCCCATCCGCAATTCGATACGCATCAGTGCCCGCACGAGCGAATTCCTCCGCCAGGGAAGGAGAGATCCATTTCATGTCTGCGGCCGCGAGCGAAGATTTCCGCCTGTTCGCCTCGCGCCCGGAGCGCTCTCTCCTCGGGTAACGAACCGGTCGCCTCACCCAGCGTCAGCGCGAGAGTTGCCCGGCCGAATGTTGGCGGAGAAACTCGAGGATCTTACTTTGCACCTCCGCGGCTTTGGGCCCAAGCTCAACCAGATGACCAGCTCCATCGACCCGATGAAATATTGCTCCGGGAATGCGAGCGGCCATCGCTTCGGACCCTGCGATGGGAATCAACTTATCAGCAGTGCCATGCACAATAAGCGTCGGAACGACAATTTGCTCGAGAGGAAGATCATTTAACGTGCGGAGTTGCTGAAGATCGTTGCGAACGCCGGCTTCCCGCGCGCTCGGCGGCACGAAGGTCTCGATCAGACTTTCAAACCATTCGCGTTGATCGGCATTCTCGAGTGTATACTCCACCAACGCCTCATGCTCGGCCTGAGTCCCGTCACTCTCATTTTGGACAATGCCGTCAAGCAGGATGCGCGGATCCTTTTGCAAACTCTCCAGAGCCACCCAGGCGCCGAAATCCCCTTCGAGGCGCTCATCAATCAACTGTCCCAGGTTTATGGGGAATGTCTTTTGCTCGAGGGCGGAGATTGTTAATGCTGGTGAAAGCAAGACCAAGGCCGCCACTTTGTCCGCATAACGCAAGGCGAAGTGCAGCGCCGCCGGTGCTCCAAACGAACTCGCCAATACCGCTACGCGGGAAATCCCGATCATCTCGATGAGCGCGGCCATGGCGTCCGCTTGCTCAGGGAGCGATCGGCCGGTCGTTAGTGGGGTCCGCAGATAGCCAGGGCGCGAAGGCGCCACGAGATGAAATTCCTCCTCGGCAAAGAGCGAACCAAGCAGCATTGCTTGATCGTAGCCGCCGGGCGCGTCATGAAACACCAGCAGAGTGGGGCCTTCTCCACGATCGACATACTCTATTCTCCCCTTCTTCGTCTCAGCGATTTCACTCGCGGAATCCAGCGAAGCAAGTTTGTCCGAGCGCCACGAGGCAAACCATGCCAAGCCGAAGCCGGCCACCAGCAACACCAAGACGAAGAGAAGAAAGCTAGCTTTGCCAAGTATCCGAAGCGGCGAGGCCATGCGGGAGCATCTGATGAGTTCGTGACGACTTCTGGCAAGAAAAAGAAGAACAGCAAACCCTTTCCGTAGCGAAAAAGTGTGGGGGCACACGGATTCGAACCGTGAACCAAGCAGTTATGAGCCGCCTGCTCTGACCGTTGAGCTATGCCCCCGTTGCGTGAACTTAAGAGCATTTTCGAACTCTCGGGCAATTTTTTTCACGACTTCTCTTTTCGAGATTGCAGGACACGCGCGGACAACCAATCCCAGCCGGCCAGGGCGATTGGATAGGCTCCGATCGAGAGAACTGTCCCCGAGATGAGCGCGCCCACCAGCAGCGGCCAGGGCGCTTGGGCGAGCAGCGCCAGCATGTCCTCCTTGGGATGATCGCTCGGCGCCCGTCCGAGGAAGAATGAACCGAGATAATACTGATTTAATAGAATCAATGGCGTGGTCAGCGGATTGCTCACCCAGGTGCACGCAACCGCCGCCGGAATGTTGGCCCGGACGAGAAAAGCAAGAAGTGCTGCGGCCAACATCTGAACTGGCACCGGCATCATCGCAAAAAACACTCCGATGACGCACCCAAAAGCAAAGCGTCCCCGCTCCGGTTGCCACATTTCACGGGCGAAGAGACGATCGCCTAACTTGCGATGGAGCCATGTGCCCCGCATATGCTTAATCCGCGGCAAATGCCGCAAGTATCGACCAACTGAAGTCCGCCGCCACTGTCGCGGCTTCACGCCAAAGAAGCTGCGGGGGCGATTTTCCCCCGCATCTCCGCTTGCCAAGGTTCGTTAAGCTGCCTAAACACTCTGCTGTATGAAGAAGATCGAGGCCATCATTAAACCGTTCAAAATGGAGGACGTCAAAGAGGCTCTAGCGGAAGTTGGAATCGAGGGGATGACTGTCAGCGAGGTGAAAGGTTTCGGTCGTCAAAAGGGCCATACCGAAATCTACCGCGGCAGCGAGTACACTGTCGACTTCTTGCCCAAGGTTAAATTTGAAATTGTCGTCGTCGACAACATCGTCGAAAAGGCCGTCAAAGCTATCTCCGACTCTGCCAAGACCGGCAAAATTGGGGACGGTAAAATTTTTGTTCTTCCGATCGAGAATGCGATCCGAATCCGGACTGAGGAAACCGGCGAAAACGCAATCTAATCTTGTGCGAAGCTGAGGCGTTCGGTCAGAGAGCCACTCTCATCGAAAATCTTTTATGGATTGGTGGAAGGCCCTCATCCTCGGTATCGTTGAGGGACTCACCGAATATCTGCCTGTCAGCTCCACGGGACATCTTCTTCTTACACAACGAGCACTCGGCATTCCGCAAAGCCAGTCAGCCGATGCCTTTGCCATCTGCATCCAAGCCGGAGCAATTGTCGCGGTCCTCGGGCTTTACTTCTCACGCGTCCGACAAATGGTCCTCGGACTCCTCGGACGGGACGTCCAAGGTTTGCAGATGGCGGTCAACGTAGTCGCTGCGTTTCTTCCCGCGGCGGTAATCGGGCTGCTCTTTGAGAAGCCGATCAAAAAGTACCTGTTTGGAGGTGAAGCCTGGGGCCTGTGGCCGATCGTCGCCGCTTGGTTCTTTGGCGGTGTGGCCATCCTGGTGGTGAGCTGGTGGCAGTCCTCGCGCCAGACGAAGACCCACCAATCGGGCCTTAGTTTGGAGTCGCTTACGTGGACGATGGCGGTTGTCGTCGGCCTGATTCAATGTCTCGCCATGTGGCCGGGTGTCAGCCGTAGCCTGGTTACCATCGTCGGAGGTGTCATCGTTGGACTAAGCCTGCCGGCCGCGGTGGAGTTTAGCTTTTTGCTAGGACTGCTGACCTTGACCGCCGCGACTGTCTACGATGGCTTGAAGTATGGAGATGAGATGGTCCAGTCCTTCGGCGTGCTTGCTCTCTTCTTCGGTTTTCTCGGGGCATGGGTTTCGGCAGTGCTCGCGGTAAAGTGGATGGTCGCCTACCTAAAGAGCCACGGCATGCAGATCTTTGGCTATTATCGGATCGCACTCGCCATTGTCGTAACTGTTCTTATTTTTGGCGGGTGGCTCACTCATTGAGACATGGCCGAGGTGATTCCTCCTGATCTGCAAGCGACTGTTGCTTGCGAGGATGTGCGGACAGAGATTAGCGGACAGCAAACGCTAATTGGGGTATTCGGAATGATTCCCGCTCACACGCTGCCCGTTGGATTCTTTAAGCTTTGCCTTTGGACACGATGGTGCGGGGGCACTGGAGAATTTATCGAGAAATCGCTTATTCTTGGCTGCGACGATGAGCAAACCATAGCTCAAAGCGAGCTAAAATTCACCCTCCCCGCTTTAGATTCCTATGTTACGAATGTCCACGTGCTCGGTGGCGTGCAGTTTCAGCAATACGGGGTTTACCACGTCGAGATTCGTCTCGATGATGAACTTAGACTGCGATATCCGCTGCCGGTAGTTCGCGTGCCACAGCCCGGAGAGGCTGCGGGTTAAACTAGAAGTCAATTTTTTCCCCATCGTCCGGCAGATAGACGCTGTCGATGCCGGGCTCTCTTTCAATGAGCATCTGAATTTCTCCGCGACGCTCATCGAATTCGGTAGACAGATGCGTGAGACACAAGGTGCCAATGCGGGCACCTCGAAGCTCACTGGCAAGTTCCTCAGGTGTGAAATGGGAGAGCTCGCAAATCAAAAGATCGAGAGGCTCTTTGAGAACTTCCTTCAGATCGCTGGGTGCTCCCAGGTCGCCGGAATAGACAAATCGGCTTTCTCCCGCCCTGATCTCAAAGAGGAACGATTCCACCTGGTTATTGCCGGTCAACTTTCGTAAGCCGTTGAGATGGGTAGTCGGAAGTGGCCTCACCTCGACCGTATCCATCACGCGCGCCTGGCCGCTCTGCCAGGAAAAGATTTCTACGGGAAAGCGTGTCACCTCCGAAGACAATAAAATCGTATCGAGCCAGGCACGGAGCGGCCCGGCGAGATGCTGCGGAACACCTAACGGAAGCGGTTGGCTGCGATGATGCAGCCAGCTTGCCTGGATCAGGAGCGGCAGACCGCCAATGTGATCGGCATGAGCGTGGGTGATCCAGATCGCATCCAGATTCGGAAGTCGAAAGCCAAGGTCCAGGAGCTGCGCGCTGCACGGCTCGCCCGCATCCAAGAGGATCCGCTTGCCTCCAACTTCAAGGAGAATGCTCGACTGAAAGCGTCCGGCAACGACGTTGCCGGGGCCAGTTCCGAGGAAAGTTACTGCGGGCATGCGCGTTGACTGCTAGAAGATTCCGGCGCGGTCGGCAAGCCGCAGGCAGCGAAAAGTTGCAACCGCCGGCTCACAAACTAAAGTCGGATCGATGCGGTTCCTCCGAAAATACGCCTTCTGGGTATTCCTGTTTTGTCTGGTAACCGCGCTGGTCAGCGCTCCTTTGCCGGACACGATGAGGACCCGCCTGGCCGATGGTTTCGACCAGCCGGTCGGAAAACCAGATGCGGAAGGCTACTATATTTCACGCGGCTTTCGAGCTCGCTACCACATGGGAGAAGATTGGAATGGCCTCGAGGGAGGCAATAGCGATTTGGGCAAACCGGTGTATGCGACGGCAAACGGTGTCGTCGTCCTTGCGCGTAACATGCGCATGAGCTGGGGAAACCTGGTGATCATCCGCCACATTTTCCTCGAAGAGAGGCAAATCAAAACCGTGGACTCGGTCTATGCGCATCTCGACAAAATCTTCGTGCTCGAGGGGAAGCAGATCGTGCGTGGCCAGCAGATCGGGACGATCGGGACCAATCGCGGCATGTACGTCGCTCACTTGCACTTCGAGATTAGGAAGAATCTCTCCATCGGCTACAATCAACGTGCCTTCCCCAAAGACCTGTCGAACTACTATGTCCCTGGTGCGTTCATCGCTCAGCATCGTAAGCTTCATGGCGCCGGCCGAAGCGCGCTCGTCGCTGTGAATACATTCAACCTCGATGGACAAGGCGCTCCTACGGACGCGCTGGCCCGTTCTGACAGCAAACGGGAGCGAGCGATTTCGTCGCCATCGTCCTCATCATCATCGTTGTCGTCCTCAGCATCTCCATCCTTGACGCCTCCCAAGAAGAAAGAACAATTTCGTGTGAATCGATTCAGTGATCTTTGGAATCAATGATCGTGGCCCCATCGCTTGTCAGTCGCGGATAGGGCAAGTAAACAACACACGTTGACGATACCCGAAACTCTATTTCTCATCGCCGGAAGAGGTCGTTATCCGTCGCTCTTGATGGAATCAGCCCGCGCCTCAGGGGTGAAAAAGATTTCCGTCGCGGCGTTCGAGGGCGAAACTCCGGAATCCACCAGCGCCACAGCGGACGAGGTGCACTGGTTGCGCGTTGGTCAGCTTGGCAAGCTACTCGAGGCCGCCAGGAAATCCGGGGCGCGTCATGCGATGATGGCCGGTCAACTTGCGCCGGCAAACCTCTTCGATTTACGGCCTGACTTTCGCGCCTTGATCTTGCTGGCAAAATTGAGACGGCGTAATGCCGAAACGCTCTTCGGAGAAATCGCCAATCAACTCGCCAGCATCGGCCTCGAACTGCTCAGTGCCATGACTTTTCTCGACGAACATGTCGCTGGCACAGGACAGATGGCGGGACCAAACCTGAGACGACGGGACATCGACGACATTCAGTTTGGATTCGACGTCGCCAAGGAAATCAGCCGATTGGATATCGGTCAAAGTGTCGTTGTCAAATCGGGCACTGTGCTTGCGGTCGAGGCATTCGAAGGCACGAATGATTGCATTCGTCGCGGCGGAAGCCTGGGAGGCAAAGGCGCGATTTTGGTGAAGGTCACGAAGCCGAACCAGGACATGCGCTTCGATGTCCCGGTGATAGGTGAAAGGACTATCGAAGTCGCTCGCGAGGCTAAAATCAAGGCGATCGCCTGTGAAGCAAACCGGACTTTGCTGCTCGATAGACCTGCCGTTTGCCGGGCGGCCCAGCACGCAGGGGTGACACTCTACGGAATTTCCAGATGAATCTGCTTCGCACAGGCGTTGTCGGCGTTGGCCACATGGGCGTGAATCATGCCCGAGTTTACCGAGAGCTCGAATCCTGCCGTTTGTCCGCGGTCTTTGATCGCAACCAGGATGCAGCTCAACGGGTCGCGAAAAAATATCGCACCTACGCGGCTCACTCACTGGAGGAGTTTGCTCGGCTTGTCGATGCGGCGACGATTTGTACCCCGACGGTGACTCACTACGAGATTGGAGCATATTTGCTGGAGCAAGGTAAACACCTTCTCATTGAGAAACCGATTGCCGAAACCCCGACCCAGGCGCGTGCGCTCGCCGGACTCGCCGCGAGTCGCTCCTGTGTTCTCCAGGTGGGACACATCGAGCGATTCAATCCCGTCCTCGTTGCGTTGGAGGACAAGCTCAACAATCCTCGTTTCCTGGAAGTTACCCGCCTCTCGCCCTATCCGAACAGGAGCACTGATATCGGCGTCGTGCTCGATCTGATGATTCATGACATCGAGATCATCCTGCACATTGTTCGCTCGCCGATCGTTAGCATGGATCCGGTGGGGATAGCTGTTCTTAGCAAAGGCGAAGATATTGCAAATGTTCGCTTTCATTTCGAGAGCGGCTGCGTGGCCAATGTCACCGCGAGCCGCATCAGCCGCGACACCATCCGAAAGATCCGCGTCTTTCAAGAGAACGCCTATCTTTCTCTCGACTATCAAAAACAGGACGGAGTGATGTATGGCCTTCGCGACGGGCTCAAGGGCAAGGAGATCGTGCGGGAAAAAGTCGAGATTCGGCGAGGCGAACCTCTCAGGATAGAGCTCGAGGCTTTCATCCAGTGCGCCTATGATGGCGCTCAGCCCAAAGTCTCCGGTCACGAGGCCGCCGACGCCCTCGACATCGCATTGGAAATAACTCGGCGCATCGAGGAGGCGGACCCCCGGAAAAAGGTCAGTCCAACCCTCGCATGACCATCTTGTGGTTCGTTGCCGGGGAGGCGAGCGGCGATGCCCGCGCGGCCGAGGTGATGAGAGTGCTGCATTCGCTCGAGCCAAACCTTCGCTTCGTCGGCGCGGGAGGTCCAAGAATGCAAGCATTCTCCGGCGAACCCTTCGACAATTGGATTGCGGAAGCAGGCGTCCTGGGGCTCTGGGACGTCCTCAAGCATTACCGATACTTCCGAAGGAAGTTTCATCGCATGCTCAAGCAGATCGAGGAAATCAGGCCGGCAGCAATCGTTCTTGTGGACTATCCAGGATTTAACATGCGTCTCGCGAAGGCGCTGCGCCGAGAGCATTTTCCCGGCAAGATCCTCTACTATATTAGTCCTCAAGTCTGGGCCTGGAATCGCGGGCGCATCCCTCAAATGGCTCGGCTGCTTGATCTGATGATTTGCGTGTTTCCTTTCGAGAAAGCGATCTATGAAGCCAGTGGACTCCAGACGGTTTTTGTGGGACACCCGCTCCTGGAGGCACTCGCCCCGGAAAGGACGAGCATCAATCGGGAAGATGATCTCGTTGGGCTCTTCCCAGGCAGTCGCGAAAGGGAGGTGAAACGCATCTTTCCCATCATGGTCGAAGCTGGCCGACTCATCCAGCAAGAACGGCCGAATGTCCGCTTCGAGGCGGCGGCGGCCAGCGAGCCCCATGCCAAACGTATGAAGCAGCTCGCCGGCGATTTCCCGATTGCGATAGGGACCGGAACCGCGCATCAGCTGATGCAACGCGCGTGTGTAGGCATGGTATGTTCCGGGACGGCGACACTCGAGGCCGCTTTCTTCGGGCTTCCGTATTGCTTGGTCTATCGTGTCGCCTGGCTGACATTTGAAGTCGGCCGCCGTGTCGTGGATGTCGATTGTTTAGGCATCATCAATATCCTCAACAACTACAGACAAAATCCGCCGGCTGATTCCCGGCTGCCAGCTCGACCGGCACCTCACGTGATTCGTGAATTCATTCAGCATCTCGCTACACCCGAAGCTCTCGCAGGCGAGACCCTCCGCCTTCTCAACGATCCCGCCGCACGTGCGAACCTCGTCAGCAGCGTAGACGATATCGTCTCGACTTTGGATGCCGATGGCGCAGCTCTTCGTGCTTCGCAAGCGATTTTGGCCGCGCTCTGACAAGAACCCGGAGTTCGGGATATTTTTTTGACTGGTTACGCCAATTCTTACGCCGCTATCGCGCTCTTTGCCGGTGTTGTGGATCTACAACTCTTCCAGAACAGTTGAGTCCTGAGGAAACTGTGGCGATGCTTACTGATTATTTTGGAGCGATGGTCGAGGTAATCTTCAAGAACTTCGGACACCTGAACGCGACGATAAATTTCAGGAGGAACATACCGTGCAAGCCGCCCCGGACACGCGAAACGCTATGAACAATCTCCAGAAAAGATCGACTGGTTCCGAAAGCCGCGATGCGATAGGTGAAATCTCCATCAAAGG
>Ga0081540_1004634_pt1 | contig 10398 bp, 8 predicted proteins | sample TabmetS2T1R1_FD_71024 | JGI IMG/M metagenome (GOLD analysis project Ga0081540, IMG submission 71024) | Tabebuia heterophylla rhizosphere microbial communities from the University of Puerto Rico - S2T1R1 | ecosystem: Host-associated > Plants > Roots > Rhizosphere ... | reverse complement strand
TGGGGGCGGCGGGCGCGGGGGGGGCCCTCCCGCGGCGCCCGGGCGGGGGCGATCCGCCCGGTGCTCTCGGACGGCGTGTGGGTCCCCCGGCTGCCGGTGCTGGTGCAGCCGCGGCGGCCGTGGGCCGAGTACGCCCGCACGGTGGCGGACGGCGTCCGGGCCGCCCGCGGCGGACGGCCGCTGGACGCTGCCGTCGTGCACGCCCACGTCGGCCTACCCGGTGGTCTGGTCGCCGTCGAGAACGCGCCCGCCGGGGTGCGGGTCGTCGTCACCGAGCACGCCTCGTACCTGGCCGACGTCCTGGCCCAGCCCGCCGCGCGATCGCTGTACGACGAGACGATGCAACGAGCCGATGCCTGGATCGCGGTCAGCGGCGTGCTGCGCGACCAGCTCGTCGAGGCCTTCCCGCAGCACGCGAGCAAGATCCATGTCGTCGGCAACCCGGTCGACTTCGCCCGCATCCGGCCCCGGGACGCCAAGCCCGAGCGGCCACGCCGCTGGATCTACATCGGGTCGCTGATCGAGCGCAAGGGCCCGCTGCGGCTGGTCGCGGCGTTCGCCCGGTGCCGGGCCGAGGAGCCCGACCTCGAGCTGACCCTGGTCGGCGACGGCGCTCAGCGGGACCAGACGTTGGCACTGAGCGCCGAGCTCGGCGTCGACGACGCCGTCCGAGTGCTCCCGCCGGTGCCGCCGGAGCAGATCCCCGTCCTCCTCGCCGCGCACGACCTGCTCGTCCACCCCAGCTGGCACGAGACGTTCGGGATGACCCCGGTCGAGGCGCTGGCCACCGGGACGCCGGTGCTGGTCGCGCGGTACACGGCAGCCGAGGAGGTGCTCGCGGGGGTGGAGAAGGAGGCCGGCGGGCTCGTCGACCTCGGCACCGGCTGGGAGGAGATCGCCGACGGATACCGCGACCTGCGGGACCGCTGGCACAGTGTGGACCCGTTCGCGGCCCGCGAGGTGCTGCGCGCCCGCTACGGCTTCGACGCGGTCGCCCGCCGCCTCGACGCCCTCTACCGGGGTGAGCCGGGCATCCACGCCGACGCCGCGACCGTCGTCGAGACCGGCACCCGGACCAGCATCGAGACCAGCTTCGAGACCAGCTTCGAGACCAGCTTCGAGACCAGCATCGAGAAAGGCTCCGGCATGAGCTCTGCCCGCACCGTCGCCTTGCCGGCTGCTGCAGTGGCCGTCGCCGGGCCCGGCGGCGCTCCCGTCGGCGCGCCGCGACCGCACCCGCACGTCCTCGTCGTCTCCGTGACCAAGAGCCGGCGCAAGGGCGTCGTCGACGACATCCGCTACATCCTCGACACCGGCTCGCGGGTGACCTTCTTGTGCATGCGGGCGCGGGAGTGGCCGGAGTTCGAGGGCCAGGTGGAGTTCGTCGAGATCGAGGCCGCGGAGGGCCGGCACCCGCTGCTGCGCGCCGAGCGCGGCCTGGTCTTCAAGGCCCCCAACGTCGTGCTGCGCTACACCGCCGCGGTGCTCCGCCGACTCGGGCGGGTGCCCGGCGCGAAGGCGCCTGCCCGGGTCGCGGTCGCCGGGACCGAGGACGTCCGGCGGCGTTACAACAAGCTCGGCCGCGCCTTCCACAACCGCCTCTTCATGAAGGGCTACCGGGCCATCCGGCCGTGGGTGCTCTGGCGGTCGACCCGCACGGTCCTGCTGCCCGACCTCGACCTGAATGCGATCGACCTCGTGCTGCTCGCCGACGCCCAGGCGGTGTCCATCGGCTGGCATCTGGCGAGGGCGCGGCCCGCCCTGCCGGTCACGTTCTCGCTGGACCGGTCCACTCTGCCGCCGGTGCTGCCGTGAGGTTGCCCGTGCGGCCGCCGAGCGGCGAGCTATCGTGGGGCGGCGCTGCGCCGGTCCGCCGCCCGGTACCGCGCACAACCGGGAAGATCGACGGGAGGTGGATGTGGCCGCGCCGGTGACGACCGCCGAGGACGAGTACCTCGGCGAGCACCATGTGTACAGGCCGCACAAGGCCGGCCTGCCACCCCTGGGCCGCTACCTGTCGGAACTGTGGCGGCGCCGGGCCTTCGTGCGCGAGCTGGCTCGCGCCGAGCTGAAGGCACAGAACTACCAGACCGCGCTCGGGCAGCTCTGGCTCGTCCTCAACCCGCTGCTCAACGCCACGGTGTACTTCTTCCTCGTCGACATCCTCAGCAACGGCAAGAACCGCGCCCCGAACTACATCACCCACCTGCTCAGCGGCATCTTCGCCTACACCTTCTTCTCCAGCGGGGTCTCCCAGGCCGCCGGCTCCGTGGCCGGCGGCGGCAAGCTGATCCTGAACACGGCCTTTCCGAGGCTGCTGCTCCCGCTCACCCAGATCGTCATCGCGTTCTTCCGGTTCCTGCCGACGCTGCCGGTGCTCGCCGTCGTCATCGCCGTGAACAACCGGGACCACATCACCTGGAACCTGCTGCTCGCCGTCCCGGTCTTCGCGCTGCTCGTGCTGTTCACCGCGGGGCTGGGGTTCCTGTGCGCGATGCTGCAGGTGTACAACACCGACTTCAAGAACCTCCTGCCGTACCTGCTACGGCTCGGGCTCTACATGACGCCGATCCTGTGGTTCGCCGACAGCAGCAGCGGCCTCAAGGGCAGAATCGCCGCCGTCAACCCGCTGAGCCCGATCTTCGAACTCTGGAGCGACGCGATCGTCCGGGGCGAGCTAGGGCCGCCGGCGACCTGGCTGCGGGCGACCGTGTTCAGCGTGGTGATCTTGGTCGTGGGCTTCGTCGTCTACGTGTCGAGGGAGCGCGACTATGCCGTCCGTATCTGAGCAGCCCTCGGTGACCGACGAGCGGCCGGCCCGCGAGTTCGTCTCCGACCGGCCCGGCGCGGAGCGCGAGCGGCAGCAGGAGAAGCAGCGCGTGACCGTGTCGGTGCGCGACGTCACGATCACCTACCGGACGGCGCTGGACCGCAAGGCCAACACGTTCCGCCAGCGTCTGCTGTCGATGGGCCGCGGCAGCGAGCCGCGCATCCGCGAGGTCAGGGCGTTGAAGCACGTCAGCTTCGACGTGACCCAGGGCACGGTGATGGGCATCGTCGGCCCGAACGGCGCCGGCAAGTCCACCCTGATGCGGGCGCTCGCCGGCATCCTGCCGCCGACCAGCGGCATGATCGAGGTGAACGGGCGGGTGAGCACGCTGCTCGCGCTCGGCGTCGGCTTCAACGCCAACCTGACCGGTCGCGAGAACGTGATGCTCGGCGGTCTGGCCGCGGGGCTGACCAGGGCGGAGGTCCGAGAGCGGTACGACGAGATCGCCGCGTTCGCCGACCTCGACGACGGCTTCATCGACATGCCGATGCGGACGTACTCCTCGGGGATGTACGGCCGGCTCGCCTTCGCGGTCGCCGTCCACATGGAGCCGGACATCCTGCTGGTGGACGAGGCGCTCTCAGCAGGTGACGCGACGTTCAAACACCGCGCGTTCGCGAAGATGCAGGAGTTGATGGCGCAGGCGCGCACGATCTTCCTGGTGAGCCACGCGCTCGGCTCGGTGGTCGACCTCTGCAACGACGCCATCTGGCTGCAGCGCGGCGAGCTCGTCGCCCGCGGAGGCCCGCAGGAGATCGTGGACGCGTACACCGACTCCCTCAAGGTGAAGCGCGACGCCATCTCGATGGAGGACCTGTAGGTCGTGCAGCCCGACGGGCGTCCTGATGTCTCGGTGGTCAGCAGCGGACACGACGTCGCGGACGCGAGGCTGCACCGGGAGGTGGCTGCGGCGCTGGCCGCGGGCCTCGAGGTCGAGGTGCTGGGGCTCGGTGACGCGGAGAACGGGCCGGCCGGCGCGCAGGTGAGCACGCGTCCCCGGCCGCGGAGCGTGCCCGGCCGCCTGGTCCTGGCGCTCGCCCAGCCCTGGCGGGCACGAGGGCGCGTGCTGCTGACCCTCGATCCCGACGTCGTCCCGGCCGCCCTGGTGGCGGCCTGGCTGCGGCGCCGGGCCCTGGTGGTCGACGTGCACGAGGACTACGCCGCGCTGCTCGACGACCGGGCCTGGGCGAAGGGAGCCCTCGGCCGGATGGTCGGCGCCGGCGTCCGGGGCGTGCTGACCGCGGCCCGCGGCGCCGACCTCGTCGTCGTCGCCGACGAGCACGTCCCGCCCAGGCAGGCGCGCCGGCGGCTGGTCGTCCGCAACGGTCCCGCGGGCGGCTACCTCCCGGCGCCGTCCGCGCCCGACCCGGTGCCCCGCGCGATCTACGTCGGCGACGTCCGTCGCTCGCGTGGGCTGCGCACGATGCTCGAGGCCGTCGAAGCAGCCCCGGGGTGGCTGCTGGACGTCGTCGGGCCCGTGGCCCCGGCCGACCAGCCCGAGCTGGCCGAGTGGCAGGCCCGGTCGCCGGCCGCGGACCGGGTCCGCTTCCACGGCCGTCGCCCACCGGCCGACTCGTGGAGGCTCGCGACCGGGGCCTGGGTCGGGTTGTCGCTCCTCGACGACACGCCGGCGTTCCGCGACGCCGTCCCGAGCAAGCTGTACGAGTACCTCGCGGCCGGGCTGGCGGTGGCCACCACGCCGCTGCCGCGGGCCGCGGACATCGTCACCCGGAGCGGGGCAGGCGTGGTCGTCCGGGACGCCGCCGCGCTCTCGGCTACGCTGCGGGGCTGGGCCGACGCGCCCGCGGCCCTCGAGCCGTTGCGGGCGGCCGCCGTCCGGTGGGCGCGGGAGGCGCTGGCCGGCGCGTCGGGATACGACGAGCTCGCGCAGCGCCTCCGTGCCTTGGCCGCCGATCGGGTGGCTCCTGGCCAGGTCGAATGCAGGAGGGTGGAGTGACAGTCCGGATCGCGGGTTCGGCGGACGTCGACGAGCGGGCCAGCCTCGGCGACGGGACCACTGTCTGGCACCTGGCTCAGGTCCGGGAGGACGCCGCCCTCGGCCGCAACTGCATCATCGGGCGCGGCGCCTACGTCGGCCCGGCCGTGCGGATGGGCGACAACTGCAAGCTGCAGAACTACGCCCTGGTCTACGAGCCGGCCGTCCTGGAGGACGGCGTGTTCGTCGGGCCCGCCGTGGTCTTCACCAACGACCACTACCCCCGGGCGGTCGCCCCGGACGGCACGCTGAAGCGCGGCGACGACTGGGAGGCGGTGGGCGTCACCGTCCGCGAGGGAGGGTCCATCGGCGCGCGCTCGGTGTGCGTGGCGCCGGTGACGATCGGCCGGTGGGCGCTCGTCGCCGCCGGCTCGGTCGTGGTCAAGGACGTTCCCGACTTCGCCCTCGTCGCCGGGGTGCCCGCGCGTCGGTTGCGCTGGGTGGGCCGGGCCGGTGTCCCGCTGGTGCCGGACGAGGCAGCGGGCACACCGGGAGCCTGGCGCTGCCCGGAGACCGGCGAGCGGTACGTCGAGACCACCACGACGACCGACGGCGGACAGCTGATCGAGACGCTCACGGAGGCGAGCCCAGCATGACGGACAGCGCAGTGCCCCCTGCCATCCCGGCGGCGAAGGTCCTCATCGGCGACGAGGAGCGGGCCGCGGTCGATCGCGTGCTGCGCAGCGGGATGCTCGCCCAGGGCCCGGAGGTGGCCGCGTTCGAGCACGAGTTCGCCGCCGAGCTCGTCGACGGGCTCACCTGCGTCGCGGTCAACTCCGGCACGTCCGGGCAGCACCTCGGGTTGCTCGCGGCCGGCGTGGGCCCCGGGCAGGAGGTCATCGTCCCGTCGTTCACGTTCGCCGCCACAGCCAACTCGGTGGCGCTGACCGGCGCCACCCCGGTCTTCGTCGACATCGACCCGGTCACGTACACGGTGGCCCCGGCGTCGGTCGAGGCGGCGATCACCGAGCGCACGGTCGGCGTCATGCCGGTCCACCTCTACGGTCAGCCCGCCGACATGACGGCCCTCGGCGAGATCGCGCAGCGCCGCGGCATCCAGATCTACGAGGACGCCGCGCAGGCGCACGGTGCCACCTGGCAGGGCCGGCCCGTCGGCACCTTCGGCGCGTTCGCGATGTTCAGCCTCTACCCGACGAAGAACATGACGTCGGGCGAAGGCGGCATGGTGTCCTGCGCCACGCCGGAGCTGGCGCGCAGGGTCCGGCTGCTGCGGAACCAGGGGATGGAACGCCGCTACGAGAACGAGGTCGTCGGCTTCAACAACCGGATGACCGACCTGCACGCCGCGCTCGGCCGGGTCCAGCTCACCAAGCTCGCCGGGTGGACCAAGCAGCGGCGGGAGAACGCCGCCTTCCTCGACGCGAACCTGCACGGCGTCGCGCTCCCTGCGGTCGCGCCGGGCGCCACCCACGTCTACCACCAGTACACGATCCGGGTTCCCAGCGACCGCGACGGCTTCGCTGCGGCACTGCAGGCCCGGTACGGCGTCGGCAGCGGCGTCTACTACCCCATCCCCAACCACCGCCTGCCCTCCTTCGGGCTGGCCCTCGAGCTGCCCGAGACCGAGCGCGCGGCCGCCGAGGTGCTCTCGCTGCCGGTCCACCCGTCGCTGACGCAGGCAGACCTCGAGCGCATCGTCGAGGCCGTGAACGCGCTCGCCAGGGCGGGTGCCTGATGCCAGGAAGCGGCCGCCCGTTGCGGGCCGGGCTTCTCGGCCTGGGGATGATGGGCCGCCACCATGCCCGGGTGCTCCGGTCCCTGGACGGCGTCGAGCTCGTCGCCGTCGCTGATCCGGTGGGTGACCCGCACAGGGTGGCCGGCGGGCTCGACCTGCACCGCTCGGTCGAGGACCTCGTTCGGGTCGGCCTCGACTACTGCGTCGTCGCGGTGCCCACCGCCTACCACGAGCAGGTCGGCCTGGCTCTCGCCGAGGCCGGCGTGCACGCCCTGGTGGAGAAGCCGCTCGCCCCGGACGGCGACGGCGCGCGTCGGCTCGCCGAGACCTTCGCCGACCGCCGGCTCGTCGGCGCCGTCGGGCACATCGAGCGGTACAACCCTGCGCTCCAGCACCTGCGGCGCCGCCTCGAGCACGGCGAGCTCGGCAACGTCTACCAGGTGGTGACCCGCCGGCAGGGACCGTTCCCGGCCCGGATCTCGGACGTCGGCGTCGTCAAGGACCTCGCCACCCACGACATCGACCTCACGGCCTGGGTGGCCCGGTCGCGGTTCCGTTCCGTCGCGGCCCGCACCGCGTTCAAGAGCGGGCGCGAGTTCGAGGACCTGGTGGCCGTCGTCGGCAGCCTGGCGGACGGCACGGTGACCAACCACCTCGTGAACTGGCTGTCGCCGATGAAGGAGCGGGTGACGATCGTGACCGGCGAGAAGGGCGCCTTCGTCGCCGACACGCTCACCGCCGATCTCACCTTCTTCGCCAACGGCACGGTCCCGACCGAGTGGGGGGCGCTGGCCGAGTTCCGCGGCGTCTCCGAGGGCGACATGATCCGCTACGCGTTCGCGAAGCCGGAGCCACTGCGGACCGAGCACGAGGCGTTCCGGGACGCGGTGCTCGACAAGCCCGCGGACACCGTGACGATGGCGCAGGGCCTGGCCGCCGTGGCCGTGGCCGAGGCCGTTCTCGAGTCGGCGGCCACGGGCCGCACGGTCGACGTCCGGCTGCCGGAGGTCGCTCTGGAGCCTGCGCCGCAGCGCGCTCCCGTCTGACGTTCCGAGCCGGGTCGGCCCACCCGAGGACCTGCGAACGGGGCACCGACCAGGGCATCGTCAGGGGTAACGTACTGACGCGCGCGGCGACCGGGTGGCGCGCCGTCAACGGGAACCAGCCCGAGAACCGCGACCGTAGGAGTTCCGTGGCCGCCGAGCGGCTCGAGGTCCAGCAGGCCATCGACTTCTGGGACGGCCGCCATCGCGTCCGCGGGCAACTGCTCTCCGGCGGCGACCTGTCGTTCGACCATGCGACGAACGAGATCTTCTATGCGCTGCGGCTCGGGCGGCTCATCGACATCATCGGCGACCAGGGCTTCGCGGCGGCGCCGCTGCGGGTGCTCGACGCCGGGTGCGGCAAGGGGTACTTCGCGCGCGCAATGGCGACGTTCGGGCACGACGTCGACGGCATCGACACGAGCCGGTTCGCGATCGAGGAGTGCGAGCGACGCCGTGTCGGCCGTGAGCGCTACACGGTGTCGTCACTCGACGCGTGGCATCCGGCGCGCCTGTACGACGTCGTGTTCTCCGTCGACGTCCTCTTCCACATCATGGACGACGGTGTGTGGGAGCGGTCCGTGCGCAACCTCGCCGCGCTCACGCGACTGGGTGGCCTGCTCGTCCTCGCGGACCACGAGGCGGACGAGGACCGCGTCTGGGGGACGTACCAGATGACGCGCGCGGCGCATCGCTATCGCGACGTCGCCGTGCCGCTCGGCTACCGTGCCGACCCGTTCGTCCCGTACCGCTTCCGGGACAGTCCCGCCGGCTTCCACGTCTTCACCAGGGTGGCCTGATGCGCGTCTTCGAGGTCATCGAGCACCACACGACGGACGTCCGGCGCGTCGTCGCGCCCGGCGCCGCGGCGGACCTGCTCGGGCAGCTGCGCCTGCCCGCCGCGATCGAGACGGCGGCCGCCGACGCCACCGCTCGGGCCGGCGACCTCGTGGTGGTCGACGTCCCCACCGACGCGGATGCCGTGACCGGGCTCGCCGGCACGGTGGCCGGTGTGCCGGACGGCGCCACGCTCCTGCTCCTCCTGCGCTCGCCGCTGCCGGAGCTGCCCGTGGGCCCGGTCGTCAGCGCACTCGCGCAGGCCGGGCTGCAGGTGGTCGAGGCGGCGCCCGTCGCGCACTCGGCGTTCACGGCCGCCGTCGTCGCCCGGAAGCCCGACGGCGGGATGCGGTTCGTTCCCTACCTCGGTGAGCGCGTGCTCGTCGGCCCCGAGGACGCTCGGCTGCGACGCGTCGTGAACGAGCACCTCGTCGAGGGATTGGTCTCGCGGGCGCGGGACGTCGAGCTCGACCGGCTGCGTGCAGAGCTGCGGTCCGCGCAGGCGTCCCTGTCCAGCGCCCGTGAGGCGCTCCGGGACGCCGAGCGGCAGCTGGAGCGCGAGCGGGCGCGCCTGCGCGCGGTCGAGTCGAGCCGCACCATGGCGGTCGGCCGGGCCGTCGCCCAGATCGGGCGGAACCCGGTCCGCGGCCTCGTGCGCCTCCCGGGGGAGCTGCGCCGGCGGGGTTGACGCGCAGGCGGGGTCGATGCTGAGGCGGGGTCGATATGCAGGCCGAGGCGGTCAGGCCACGCCGAGCGCCTTCCCCAGCTGCGCGTCCCCGCCGCCGTAACGTTGCCGCACGTAGGCGGCGGCCTCCAACCCCCGGGCGACCAGTTGCCCGGCGGCGTCCGTCGCGAGGATGCGTTCGACAGCCGCCCGAGGGTCCGCGACGATCCACTCCGCGGGCATCACCGACCGCGCACCGCCGGCGAATGCCCGGACCCAGGGCCAGTCCCGGGCCACCGGGAAAGCGCCGCTGGCGGCGCCCTCGAAGAACCCGAGGTGATAGCTCTCGACCTTGCTCGACGTGAGGATGACGCCCACCTCTCGGAGCAGTTCCGGCACGTCATGCCGCAAGCCGAGCCGCTCGACCGCGCCGGTGGCCTCGGCCGCGGCGATCCGCTGCTCGATGTCGGTCTTGTAGGTCCAGGACCGTGCCGTCAGCCGGTCGCCGAGCCCGCCCCCGACGAGGAGCAGCCGCCAGGTGGGGTCGTGCGCCCGCAGCCCCTCGACCACGTCGAGCGCCCATCCGACGTCCTTCACCGGCACGTTCCAGCCGATGAGGGCGAGCGTTCGCTCGGCCCCTTCGCGCTTGGCGGTCGAGTAGCGCTCGAACTCGGGCACGACGGGCACGACGTGCACGCGCTGGCCGGGCAGCAGCGGCAGCGCCTGGCGGGCCAGGGCGACCATGTGCTCGGACACGACCACGAGGTCGTCGACCCGGCCGTAGTCGACGGCGTGTGCCTGGGCGGAGAACGCCTCGATCCGGTGCAGGCGGACGGCGAGCCGGGCGGTGTCCGGCACGTGCAGGCTGGCCCATGCCGCCGGCTCCATGGCCCAGTCGACGACGACGAGGTCGGGCCAGGCGAGCAGGTCCGCGGCCGCCGATCCGGGCGCCGGAGCGGTGCTCACGACGACGTCCCGGCGTCCGGTCGCCCGGGCGAGCCGCTCCGTGACGAGCTGCTGGAGGCCGGGCAGGCGGAGGCCCTCGGGTGGTGCGGTGAGGTCGAGCACACGCCGCTCTGCGCCGGATGCGTCGATCCGGCGGACGAGGTCGGCGACGAAGTTGTGGTTGTCGCCGTGCACGAGCAGCACGCGGCGGGCCGGTCCCGCCGGGGGAGCGGGGCGTTCGGCGTGCAGCGGGGTCGTCGCCAGCCGGTAGGCGGTGCTCGCCCGCAGCGGGGCGAGGTAGACCCCGGGACCGACGACGAGCGGCGAGTCGAGGTCGTCGTTGTGCAGGGTGCGATGCAGCAGCGCTGCGAGCGAGCCGGTGAGCAG
>Ga0081540_1004633_pt1 | contig 10399 bp, 9 predicted proteins | sample TabmetS2T1R1_FD_71024 | JGI IMG/M metagenome (GOLD analysis project Ga0081540, IMG submission 71024) | Tabebuia heterophylla rhizosphere microbial communities from the University of Puerto Rico - S2T1R1 | ecosystem: Host-associated > Plants > Roots > Rhizosphere ... | reverse complement strand
CTGATATCAATTGCGGATATCTTAATTGCGGATGTCTTGCAGGAACCATTCGGTCGGAATCTCACGGCCGCGGCCGGCGCGGCGCGCCGCTTCGTAGACCTTGCCCGCGACCGCGTAAAACTGAGCGCCCTGCAGGTTGCCCCGCTCCGAATAGGTGATCTGATCGTGTGCGGTGCGGCCACGCGCCTTGCCCTGCACCAGGTCGGCAAGGGTCACGCGCTTGTCGGGCAGTGAATTGCCGTGCTTGCGGCGGGAGCGGCGGCCGTCGCCGTGCTTGCCCTGCAACGGGCGCGCCTCGTAGCCGATATGCTCGGCATCGGTGGCAAGCTCCGGATGCCCGACCGGCGCCGGCGTATCGCCGAAGCGCAGATAGGCATCAACCCGGCGCAGACTCTCAGGATCGGGCTTGCCGGTGCCGCCGACCACGATGATGTGGCTGCCCTTCTCCAGCAGGCTGCCGTCGGTCACCTCCTCGGCTGAATCGGTGAGCGCTGCCACGATATGCGCACCCTTGTAGATGTCCTCCGGATTGTCGCAAACCTGGACCTCGATGTTGTATTTCGCCGCCATCTCGCGGCCGAACGCCTCGCGGTTCGCCTTGGTCGGGCTGAACACCTGCAGCTTCTTGATCGTGCGCACGCGCGTGAATGCCTGCATGTGGGTACGCGCCATGCCGCCGGAGCCGAGCATGCCGACGACCTCGGCTTCCTCATTCGCCATGTACTTGACGCCGATGCCGCCATCGCCGCCAACCCGCATGTGCTGCAGATGGCCGTCGTTGAGAAAAGCAAGCGGCTCACCGTTCTCGATCGAGGTGAGCAGGATCAGGCCGCAGTACAGGCCAGGACGCACACAATATTTCTCCTGCGTCACGACGCCGTTGTATTGCGTCTCGTAGATCACATCGGATTTCATGCGGATCGCGAAATAGCCCCCGGTCGAGCCGCCTTCCATCGTGCCCCATTGATAGTTCTTGCTCGGGTCACTGGTCGGAATGCGAATGTCGATGCGCGGCCGGCATACGGCCTCCTGACGCGCCAGCGCGAGATAGGATTCCTCGAGCGCCTCGAGCGTCATCTCCATTGTGAGCAGCTCTTCGACGTCGTGATTGTTGATGATCAGCGTCATCGTTTCCTCCCCCCTTCCACCGGTCTCTCCGCCGTCATGCCCGGCCTTGTGCCCGGGCATCCACGTCTTCCTCCAAACAAAGAAGACGTGGATGCCCGCGACATTAGCGCGTACACGCGCGTCTTCAACGCGCTATGCGCGGGCATGACGATCGATAGTCTTAGCTCTGCATCGAAGCACTTGCCGGCACCTTGCAACATTCGTTGATCAGCGGCTCGCCCGTGCGCAGCCGCCTCAGGTTCTGCTCAAACAGCTTGCGGTGCATGGCATAGCCGGTCGAGCCACCGCCCGCGATATGCGGCGACAGAATCACATTCGGCATGCCCCACAGCGGACTCTCGGGCGGCAGCGGCTCGACCTCGTTGACGTCGAGGCCCGCGCCAGCGAGCCGCCCCTCCTGCAAGGCTGCGATCAAGGCAGCTTCGTCAATGATCTCGCCGCGAGCCACGTTGACCACGAAGGCCGATGGCTTCAAGGCGGCGATCTCGGCCGCGCCGATCATGTGGAAGCTTGACTCATCACCAGCCGTGCAGACCACAATCGCGTCTGCTTGCGCCAGCGCCTCGCGCATGCGCTCGCGCGGATAGATCGCCGCAAGGTCATCGGCGTCCGCCGTGGTGCGCGACACCGCGACCACTCTGGCGTCGAAGGCCTTCAGCTTACGGACCAACTCGCGTCCGATCGCGCCGCGGCCAAACACGCAAACCGTCGCATCCTCGAGCGTGCGCAGCTTGGCGTTTGTCTCTTGCCGCGTATAGAGATGCGCCCGCTGATGCGCCTGGCATTCGGGCAGCTGTCGCAGCAAAGCGAGCAGCAACGTCATCGCATGCTCGGAAACCATGGTGGCCTTGACGCCGGTGGAATTGCTGACCCGCACGCCCTCCGGAATGCCCATGGCGACCCCGCGCTCGATTCCAGACGACGAAAAGAACATCCAGCGCAGCCTGCGGGCATTGCTCCGCAGCGCTTCGCCATAGGCCCGCGTGCAGACCCGATTGCTGGTGACCAGGATCTCGGCGTCGGCGATCTCGCCTGCGAGTTCCTCGGGGGAGGCCACGACCGCCCAGGTCAGGTCCGGAAAGTCCTTGGCGAGCCCTATGATCGCGTCGCTCCTCCCGAACGGGTAAATGACAGCCTTCATCGGCCCCCCTTGCTGCTTTGGGCCGTCCTTATGCCCCATCGGCTTGCTTTTGTCGCGGCCGGCGATTAGCTCCTGCCTCGATGGATCCAACAAGAGTCCCAAAAGTCAGCTTTGTTTCGCTCGGCTGCCCCAAGGCGCTGGTCGATTCCGAGCGCATCATCACGCGGCTGCGCGCCGAGGGCTATGAGCTCTCGCGCAAGCACGACGGCGCCGACCTCGCCATCGTTAACACCTGCGGCTTCCTCGACAGCGCCAAGGCGGAATCGCTGTCGGCGATCGGCGAGGCACTGGCCCAGAACGGCAAGGTCATCGTCACCGGCTGCATGGGCGCCGAGCCCGAGACCATCACCGAGCGCTTCCCCGACGTGCTCGCGGTCACTGGGCCGCAGCAGTACGAGAGCGTGGTCGAGGCGGTACACCGCGCGCTGCCTCCGCAGCACGATCCGTTCCTTGACCTGGTGCCGCCCGAAGGCGTCAAGCTGACGCCGCGCCACTACGCCTATCTGAAGATTTCCGAAGGCTGCAACAACCGCTGCACCTTCTGCATCATTCCGAAGCTGCGTGGCGATCTGGCTTCGCGGCCGGCGGCCGACGTGCTGCGCGAGGCCGAGCGGCTGGTCAAAGCCGGTGTCAAGGAGCTGCTCGTCATCTCACAGGACACCTCGGCCTATGGCGTCGACCTGCGCTATGCCGAAAGCGAATGGAATGGCCGGCAGGTGCCGGCGAAGTTCCTCGACCTCGCGCGTGCACTGGGCGAGCTCGGCGTCTGGGTGCGGCTGCACTACGTCTATCCCTATCCGCACGTCGACGACGTCATCCCGCTGATGGCGGAGGGCAAGGTGCTGCCCTATCTCGACATCCCGTTCCAGCACGCGAGTCCTGACGTTCTCAAACGCATGCGGCGGCCGGCAGCGCAGGAAAAGACGCTGGAGCGCATCCGGGCGTGGCGCGCGATCTGCCCAGAGCTCACCATCCGTTCGACTTTCATTGTCGGCTTCCCCGGTGAGACTGATGCCGAGTTCGAGCAGCTTATTGATTGGCTCGATGAAGCCGAGCTCGATCGCGTCGGCTGCTTCCGCTATGAGCCGGTGAAGGGCGCGCCCGCCAACGACCTCGCTGCTCCTGTCCCCGACGACGTCAAGGAGACGCGCTGGCATCGGTTCATGGCGCGACAGCAGGCTGTGTCGACGCGGCGGCTCAAGCGCAAGGTTGGCACTCGCCAGCAGGTGATCATCGATGCGACTGGGCCAAGCGTTGCCAAGGGCCGAAGCAAAGGCGACGCGCCGGAGATCGACGGCGCGGTCTATGTCGCGAGCCGACGGCCGCTGCGGGTCGGCGAGATCGCGACAGTGAAGATCGAGCGCGCGGACCAATACGATCTGCACGGAACAGCGGTCGGGTTCTAGCAGAGTTCACAATCATAGTCGCGAGGGACTGGACGCGGGAGCACGTGGGCCGCGGCCCTCCTTGACGCATCCGGAATTTGTAGGTGCGATCTCCGTATGGTAAGACAAAGAGCCAGCCTGACGCCCATGCATCTTTGATGACATTCAAAATATCGAGCCTTCGATTGTCACACGCCGCTTGACCGTGTGGCTTTGTCATTCGGTTGTCCGGGGAAGAGACAGATGGTTCAACCCAACATCGCGATCATCTGCGATTTTGACGGAACGCTCGGACCCGATATGATAACCTTCTTGCTGGAAAAATCGGGCGTCAAGCCCGAGGCATTCTGGGCTCATATCACCAGGATGGTGGAGGAAAACGGATGGGACCCTGCTCAGGCGTACATGCATGAACTGTTGAAAATTCCCAATTTGACGAAGGACCGTCTTCGAGAAATAGGGTCGCAGCTTCCATTATTTCCCGGCATCCCAAACCTGTTTCCTGAGCTCAAAGAATTTGTTCGAACAAACAGAGACTTGAAGTCGATTCCGATAAACCTTCACTTTTACATCATCAGTGGCGGCCTTGAAGAAATCATCTACGGAACCGCCGTTGCGGCGCATGTAAACGGAGTCTTTGCATGCGCTTTTCATTATGACCAATCGACGGGATTGGCGACTGCCATCAAACGAACGATCTCGTTCACGGAAAAAACCAAGTTCATTTATGCCATCAACAAAGGAATCTCACCGGAAGATATCCGCCGAAAGCCATATCTCGTGAACAGTGCGATCGATATGGACAGCCGCCCCATTCCGATCTCTCAGATGATATATGTCGGCGACGGGCCTAGTGACATTCCGTGTCTGTCAATGATCCTTCATAACAAGGGGGAAGGGATTGGGGTGAGCGAAATCAGTCAGACACTCAAAAAAGGCTATGAGCTCGCTCGCGGGGGCCGAACGTCGGTAGGTCCGTATTTGGCCGACTACGAAAGCGGATCTGACATGCGCGAAATACTTCAAACGATTTTGTTGGCACGGGGCACGGAAATTGGCATCGAGTTACGCAAAGCTCTTCGCAGCCCGCCAAAGCACTAGTCGACTGGGCCTATACTGCGACTGCCTACACTGCGACTGCCCATACTGCGGCTCTTGGCCAGGGCTGTCAGAACAGCAAAGTCACGTCCTCAAAATACAAAGGGTCACGCTCTCAAATAAAATGAGGGGCCGGTCCCCCGATCCGGCCCCTCGCCGCATGCTCCCGCGCCCGTGCGGCCGACTTGCTAGAACCTCCAACAGGCCCCAACGCAGAAGAGATGCAGCTTGCATGGTCCGGAAGGAGGCGGAGCCTTGATCAGCGGCTTCGTATTGGCCGCCATCGTCGCTCCGCCGAAGTAACTTGCGCCCCCAGCGACAGCCACCCCTACGCATGCTGTCAAGGCTGACGCCTGGCGATGACCCCCGACCATCACACTCCCCTCCTTAAACGCACGCGCTTTGTGTCACTGCATGCGTTCTTGCCCCGTCGTAGCCTAGGTTCCAATTCAAGTGGGGCCAAGATTTGTTAAAAGGACGCACTCTTGTGACTCATTTCATGGCGCTTCGTGCACACACGAGTCATTTTCGTGCAAATTGGTCGTGACGTACCGCGTAATGCGGAATCGCTTGATCACAATTTGCGTCGAGAGAGTCACAATCTCTCATTATCTCTTTTTCAATCGGCCGCAACGTACCGCGTCATCACATGGCAGCGGTAACACGTGACGCTCGGCGAAAGGGAGTACACAATTGCCGCGCCCATAAGCTAACAATGACCGCGATTATGGCGCCTGGGAGCGAATTCGCTCTTCGGCAGCTCCAATTGAGCATGTTGAAAATGGCCTGCCGGCTCATGAGGGCATACGCTAAGATGGAAATACCATCGGTCGCACACCACAACGATTGCAGATGAAGGCTCTCTGGAGCAACGACAATGAACGAGCAGGCCGCACCGACGAGATGGCAAGACGAGGTCTTCAATCTCCTGCGCCGCGGAGGCGTCACGCAATTCGCCTACGTCCCCGACGCCGGCCACACCGTTCTCATCGATCGATCGCTCGCTGATCCTGACGTTCATTCGATCGCCTTAACGACCGAAGAGGAAGGCGTGGCGCTGATCGCCGGCGCCGACCTCGGCGGCGCGCGTGGAGTTCTGCTCATGCAAAGCAGCGGCGTCGGCAACTGCATCAACATGCTCTCGCTGATCGGTGCCGGACGGTTTCCATTCCTGACACTGGTCAGCATGCGCGGCGACTTCGGCGAGGGCAATCCGTGGCAATACACCATGGGACAGGCAGTGGCGCCGGTGTTGCAGGCCGTCGGCGTGACCTGCCTGCGGGCCGAGACGCCCGACGAGGCCCTGGCTGCGGTGAACGCCGCCTTGACCATGGTGTTCCAGGCCGGTCAGGCGGTCGCGGTGCTGTTCACCCAGAAGCTGCTCGGCGCCAAACGCTTTTGAGGAAGCCAACGATGTCATCGTCCGCAGACGAGCACTCTGCCTCCGAAGCACCGGTCTTCGCACTCGACAGGCGCGAGGCGCTGCCGGCGCTCATTGGCCGGCATGAGGATTTTCTGATCATTGCGGGCCTCGCCGGCACGGCGCGCGACATCGCGGCCCTCACCCAGAACGCCGCCAATGGCTTTGCGATGGGCGGCGCGATGGGCGGTGCGTGCATGATCGGGCTCGGCCTCGCGCTGGCGCGCCGCGACCGGAGCGTTCTGGTCGTCACTGGCGACGGCGAGCTTCTGATGAACGTCGGCGCGCTCGCCACCATTGCGCTGCTCAATCCACCGAACCTGTCGATCATCTGCGTCGATAATGGCCACTACGGCGAGACTGGCTACCAGAAGAGCCACACCAGCCTCGGCACCGATCTCGAGAAGATGGCGCAGGGCGCCGGCATCAAGCTGACGCGCACGGTGCAACACAGCGCCGACATCCCCGCCGGCTCGCAGTTTCTGCGCCAGGGCAACGGTACGGTCTTTCTGCTGTTGCGGGTCAGCACCGGCGAGCCGCCGGTCTACAAGCGGATCTGGGATCCGGCCGTCAGCCGCGCGCAGTTTCAGGCAGCGCTCTCAGAGAAATGAGAGTTGCCCGGCTCAGCCTTCGCCGGCGACTTTCACCACCGCTGCGGTCAGCCGCGCAAGCTCCCCTGCCGTGATCGTAAACGCCGGCGTGAGATAGACCGTCGTGCCGAAGGGGCGGATGAACACCCTCTCCTCCACGAAGCGCGCGCGCAGCTTGCTGAGATCCGCAATGCGCTCGAGCTCGACTACCCCGATCGCACCCATGACCCGCACATCCTTGACGCCAGGCAGGCCACGGCAGGGCTCAAGGCCACGCGAGAGCACGGCGGAGATATCCTTGACCTGCGCGAGTCGCGGCTCGCGCTCAAACAGGTCGAGCGAGGCGTTGGCAGCCGCGCAGGCGAGCGCGTTGCCCATGAAGGTCGGCCCGTGCATCAGCGCGTGCGCCGGATCGTCGGACCAGAACGCATCGAACACCTTGCGGCGCGCGATGGTGGCGGCGAGCGGCAGCGTTCCGCCGGTGAGCGCCTTCGACAGCGTCACGATATCGGGCACTACACCGGCCGCCTCGCAGGCGAACATGGTGCCGGTGCGTCCAAAGCCGGTGAAGATCTCGTCGAAGATCAGGAGTGTCTCATAGCGGTCCGCCATCGCTCGCAAGCGCTTGAGGACCGCGGCATCATGGAAGCGCATGCCGCCCGCGCCCTGGACCAACGGCTCGACGATGATTGCGGCGATCTCGCTCGCACGCTCCTCCAGGAGGCGCGACAGCGTCATTGCGCTCTCGTCATCGACGGGCAGGTCGGCGATCAGATGCTCGGGCAGGAAGCCGCGAAACAGCGCGTGCATGCCGGCTTCGAGGTCGCAGACCGCCATCGCGCCGGTGGTGTCGCCGTGATAGCCGCCGCGGAAGGCGACGAACGTCTTGCGCGTGCGCACACCCTGGTTGACCCAATATTGCACCGCCATCTTCATGGCGACCTCGACTGCGACCGAGCCGGAGTCGGAGAAGAACACGCGTTCGAGGTCGCCCGGCATCAGCGCGGCGAGCCGCCGCGCCAGCGTATAGGCCTGCTCATGCGCAAGCCCGCCCAGCATCAAATGCGGCATCACGGAGAGTTGCCGCTCAATCGCAGCACGAATGTGCGGGTGATTGTAGCCATGGCAGGCGGTCCACCACGACGCCACGCCGTCGATCAGCTCGCGCCCATCGTTGAGCACGATGCGGCAGCCCTCGGTCCGGGCGACCGCGAGCGGCCCCGGCATCGTCTTCATCTGCACATAGGGCAGCCAGACATGCCGGAGCCCTGGCTCGTACCAAGCGGGAGGCTTTCCTTTCATGACAGCCTAATATAGGCCGTACGGCATGCAGTCACTCGACGACTTTGCAGCTCGCAAGCTTGCGGGCCTCGACGGCAGCAACCTGCATCGCGTTTTAGCCGAGACTGAGCGGCTTGACGGAGTCTACGTCGAGCGCACCGGTCGCCGGTTGATCTCGTTTTGCTGCAACGACTACCTCAATTTCAGCCAGCACCCGGCGATCAAGGCGGCCGCGATCGCTGCGATCGAGCGCTATGGCGTCGGCAGCGGCGCGTCGCGGCTCGTCACCGGCAACCACCCCCTGTTCGGGCAGCTCGAAGCCAGGCTCGCCCGCCTCAAGGGCAGCGCGGCAGCCTGCGTCTTTGGCTCGGGCTATCTCGCCAATGTCGGCATCATCCCGGCTTTGGTTGGGGCCGAGGACCTGGTGCTGATCGACGAGCTCTCGCACGCCTGTCTGTGGACCGGGGCGCGACTGTCTCGAGCCACCGTGCGGCCATTCCGGCATGGCGACGCGGCCGAGGTCGAGGCGCTGCTGAACACCCATCGCACGCGCCATCCGCGCGCGCTGATCGCCACCGACGGCGTGTTCTCGATGGACGGCGATCTTGCGCCACTGCCGCAACTCTCCGCGCTCGCCAAACGGTACGACGCCTGGCTGATGACCGACGACGCCCATGGCCTCGGCGTCATCGCCGGCGGGCGTGGCTCGAGCTTTGCGTTCGGCGCGCCAGTCGACGTGCCGCTGCAGATGGGCACGCTCTCCAAGGCGATTGGTGGTTATGGCGGCTATTTGTGCGCCGCTGATGCCGTCATCGATCTCATTCACAACCGCGCCCGCACCTTCGTCTATGCGACTGGCCTGCCGCCCGCGATGGTCGCGGCCGCGCTCGCAGCACTCGAGCTGATCGAGCGCGAGCCCGGCTATGCGGCGCTGCCGCTGGCCAAGGCCAGGACTTTCACGCACCTCACCGGTCTGCCGGAGGCGCAGAGCCCGATCGTTCCGCTGATCGTCGGCGAGGCCGACGCAGCCCTCGCGGCATCGCGGCAATTGGAGGCGGAGGGCTTCCTGGTCACCGCTATCCGGCCGCCGACAGTGCCAGCCGGCACCGCGCGGTTGCGCTTCACCTTCACGGCTGCCCATCCCGACAGCGAGATCGATCATCTCGCGGCGCTGGTGCGCAAGGTTCTCGTCCGCCACCTCGAGAGCGCGGCCCCGTGACCACGATCTTCGTGACCGGTACCGGCACCGATGTCGGCAAGACGTTTCTCTCGGCCGCACTCATTCGGCATTGGCGCGCGGCCGGGCATGCGGTCGCAGCGTTCAAGCCGGTTGCCAGTGGCTTCGATCCGGCGACGGCCGAGGCAAGCGACCCCGGCGTGCTGCTTGCGGCGCTCGGCCGCCCGATCAGCGATATCGATGCCATATCGCCCTGGCGCTTTGCTGCCCCGCTCTCGCCCGACATGGCCGCAGCACGCGAGGGCCGCACTCTCGACTTCGAGGCCATTGTCGAGTTCTCGCGCCGGGCGGCGAAGAGCGCCGAGCGCGTGCTGATCGAAGGCGTCGGCGGAATCATGGTGCCGCTCGATGAGCGCCACACCGTGCTCGACTGGATGTCGGCGCTGCGGCTGCCGGTGCTGCTGGTATGCGGCAGCTATCTCGGGACCATCAGTCACACGCTCACGGCGCTGCGCGTGCTCGCGCAGCGCAACCTAACGGTCGCGGCGGTTGCGGTGAGCGAGAGCGTAGCGCCGGGTGCGCCGCTCGACGAGACGATCGCAACGATCGCGCGCTTCGCCGACATGATCGAGGTGGTGGGCGTGCCGCGGCTATCGAGCGATGCACCCAACCATCCCGCCCTTGCTCGGATCGCTACGCTGATTGAGGGGTAACGCTGTAAGGCCTCGCATGAAGGCGAGATTGGCCTAAGATAAAGCGATACTCCCAGGGAGGATGGCATGCGATTTCCTCGTCGACATTTTCTGCGTCTCGCTTGCGGTGCGGCCATCCTGCCGGCAATGCCGTACATTGCGCGCGCGCAATCCTATCCGTCGCGGCCGGTGCGCTGGATCGTGGGCTTTGCGGCCGGCGGTCCGCAGGACATCGTCGCGCGGCTGCTGGCGCAATCACTTTCCGAGCGGCTGGGCCAGCAGTTCGTCATTGAGAACCGGGCGGGCGCCGGCGGCAATATCGGCACGGAGGCCGTCGTGCGCTCGGCAGCCGACGGCTACACGATGCTGATGATCGGTCCGTCGGCGACGATCAATGCCACGCTCTACGACAACTTGAACTTTGTCTTTCTGCGCGACATCGCGCCGGTCGCGAGCATCATTCGCACCAGCAATGTCATGGAGGTGC
>Ga0081540_1004632_pt1 | contig 10402 bp, 10 predicted proteins | sample TabmetS2T1R1_FD_71024 | JGI IMG/M metagenome (GOLD analysis project Ga0081540, IMG submission 71024) | Tabebuia heterophylla rhizosphere microbial communities from the University of Puerto Rico - S2T1R1 | ecosystem: Host-associated > Plants > Roots > Rhizosphere ... | reverse complement strand
CAAGCATCAGCTGCACCGCCGGACAGACCATAGCAGAGCGCAGTTCAATGGAATCTTGCCCGCCGGAGTCGACGATCACCACATCATAGCGGCGGACAAAATCAGCGACAATCGTCTTGACCTGAGATCCACGAACGCTTGTGGCGATAAGAGCCGGTTTCCTTTCGACGACGTTACGCCGCTCGGCGAAATCCGCCGCAGTCTGTTGCTTGTCACAGTCTACCAGTAAGACCTGTTGCCCCGTTTTGGCAAACTCGACCGCGAGGTTGATTGCGACAGTGCTCTTCCCTGTCCCGCCCTTTTCTCCGCCTACCAGGATTGCTGCCATAAACAAGACCTCATACATGTGCCCTTACAAGTCTAGCCTGACAAGATTAACAAATTTATAAAAATTGACAAGAAAGTTTGTAGTATTCAGTTTGTTAATATTGACAATATTGTCTAGACAATATTTCTTTTCTGTACAGCGGAAAATTTCAGCAGGCTCCACTTCATTGAAGTTGCTCAGTTTGAATGTAGGTGCTCACCCGGTAGTACTTTGAAAATAAAAAAAGGACAAAAGTCCGATCAGTGTGGATCACACCACCACGCGATGGGAGGTTTGGCCTATGCGAAAACCCCAGGACTGGAGCCAATCGTGCCCCAACCCGGACTGTTCCCATTATCGGCTGATCAACCGGGATAACATTAGTGCGATTTCGACCTGTCTGACCCAGAATGGTAAGCGACGTATCTTCCGGTGTAGCGCCTGTGAGCGTTGCGTGCCAGCGTCCCCAACCCCACTGACAACGGCGACGGCATTGCCAATCCACGCTTCAACCGGTACAGTTAGCATCGTCGTGGGCCTCCAGGAGTTGAATCGTTTGAGGCTGCGTTTCATCACGAGGCTCACTTGCTACAGATGCGATACATTGTCAATCCGATGATCTCAAAAACAGGGACGTAAGACGATCCCTGGCGCCGCAGGACACGGAGGGAACCCCATGGCACCCCAGGCACTCCACTACCGTTATCACCCCTTACCTCAGGACATCATCTGTGCCGAAACCGCGATCGCCACACTGCCGGCCACGGTCGATGCGCTGGGCGCCCGCCGCGCGATGATTACCTGCGGACCCACCATTCTGCGCGCCTGTAATGTGGTGCCGCGCGTGCAAGAGGCCCTAGGCGCCCGCTATGGTGGTGTCTTTGCGGGCGTCGCTCCCCATGCGCCCGTCGCAACGGTCGAAGAGGGGGTGGCGATAGCCACAGAGGTGCAGCCCGACGTCTTCATCAGCGTCGGCGGCGGCAGTACCCATGACACCGCGAAAGCCATCGCGATCCTCCTCGCCGAGGGCGGCGACATCCGCGACTACGCGATTCGTTTCGAGCCGCCTGACCGCCTCACGGTGCCGCCAACGCCTGCGCCCAAGCTGCCGATCCTCAGCGTGCCTACCACCATGGGCTGCGCCGAGTGCAGTCGCGGCGGCGGTGGGATCACCGATCGCCACCTGGGTCGCAAGCTCAGCTTGGCCGGTGAGGGCGTGACCCCCCGCACGGTGCTCATCGACGGGCAAGCGCTCGCCACCACGCCTGCGAGGATCCTGGTGTCGACGGCCATCGGCCAGTTGCGTATCGCTATCGAGACGGTCTACTCGACCGGCCACAACCCCCTCGGCGACGGGATGGCCCTGCATGCCATCCGCCTACTCTTTGCGCACTTGCCCCAGTGCAAAGACGGCGCCATCGACACCCTGTTGACCCTGAAGACCGCCTGTGTGATGGCGTCGCTGGCGTCGTTCGGCGGTCTGGGGTTGAATACGGCCACCTGCCACCACGTGGGCGGGCTGTATAACGTACCCCATGGCGAGGCCAACGCCATCCTGTTACCCTACACCATGCGGTACAACCTTGATGCCTGCGCCGACCGCCAACGCCTCATCGCTGAAGCGATCGGTGTCGCCCAGCGGAGCATGAGCGACGAAGAAGCCGGCTTGGCGGCCGCAGACGCGGTCGACGGCTTGTGTCGCACCTTGGAGCTGCCGCGGACCCTGCGGGAGGTCGATGTGCCCGAGGAGGGCCTGGCGTTGATCGCTGCCGCCACCTTGCACGACCGGAGTCTCAGCACCAACCCCAAGCCCATCAAGGACGCTGGCCCCATCATGGACGTGCTGCGGGCAGCGTATTAAGAGACGTCGCTGAGGGCGCAACGACGCGACGATCCCGGTTGGGAACATGGGGGCATCGGGCATGACGCAGATGCCACTGCCTCGTGCGGTGGCGCCCTGAGGTGCTCAGATACCCCTGCCGGTAGTGTGCTAAAAGGAGAGATGGCCTGCGATTGATGGCACACGGGGCCTCGTCTTGAGAGCGCCCACACGTCAGGAGGAGCCCCTGACCTTCAGCGCGGTCCCATGTCGTAGGGGAAAAAACTCATGCGGCTTCTCGCGTGTCGTATGGCAGGAGTCCCCCAAGCGAGCGCGTGAAAATCCCGGGGGCACGCAGGACAAAACTGCACGGGTTCCAAGATGAGAAGGGCTTGCAGAACCTGGCGGTTAGCACAGAGGGCAGCGTCCACGGCGTCCACAAAGGTACTGACGAAGGGGGCTGGCTTGCCAATTACTATCGGGGTCTCCAGGCCATGGGGAATGTACACGACCAGAGGGCATGAGGGACGATTTTAGCCTGGCGAGACCCGCAGGGCATCTTATAATGGAAGACGGTAGCGGGCCGGACGGTCTAGCGAAGAGGGATGGGGCAAAGGCGCTGTTCGGAGCTGAATCGGGCGACACCGCTACCACTCCACTGAACAAACCGCCAAGAACAAAAAACTTGATTACCGAGTCATATGAATTAGATGACACGGCGGTTAAAACACGTTGGCTCGGGTTGGATTTCAGGGTGAAGGAAGGTGAGAATGTCGCGTCGTAAGACAGGTCAGGCCCAAGTCCGGAGCAAAGATCAGGCGGCAGACAAGCTGCGGGATGAGGTCAGGATCATTGAGAACCTTCAGCGCGAGGGGATGGGTTGGCCCGCGATTGAACGGATCATGGGCGTCAATAAGGCGGCATATCAGACGTTGAAACAGCAAGTGGACGCCATGCATGAGTGAAGGAGGGCACAGCCCTTGGCGCGGAATCGGCAGGACCTTGTTAGAGCGCTCAGCGCCGTCACCTCCGAGTTGCTGAAGGAGAAGGGATACATTTGCTTTGTCGACGTCTTGATGAAACTGGATTATCTGTCCAAGTCCGATTATGAGCATTGGCGCTTTCAGCGGGTGTCACCCCTTGAGCGGGTCCTGAGGGTGAATCTATCGCGCATCAATTTCATCATGAAGACGGTGCGCCGCAACAGCCTCAATGGTCACTTAAAACCCAGCATGACGGTCTACAAGTCGTGGGGCAAAGGCAAGAAGACGCTGCTGCAATTTTCCAAATCCGGTGACCCGTCGATTGAGGCGGCCTATGCCACCCATTTCGTCAGGCCTCAATATGTGGACGCGGCGTCTACCTCAAACCGTTCAGATCACGGGTCGCGACCGAAGCCGCAAGCCCCTTGGTTGTTGGCGGTCCTTGCGCGCCGCAAGGACCCCTCGATGGCGCCTCTTTTGGTGTCCTGATGGTGGGCGAACAACAGGGAAGGACAGAGCTCCCATGGCCACCTATTACCGGAGCCGGCATCTCCTGGCCCTGGCGTAAGTCCAGCGAATAAAAGCGCTCTAGCATGGCGCTCGCGGCCTGATGGGCCAGGCAAGACAGGGGGGAGACGGCAACCTTGCCAATCGAGACGATGTCAACGGATAAACGCTCAATCGATCAATACACCCCTGGAGCCTATGCATGAAAGAACTCATCGCCCTTATGGATCAAGTCCAGACGTCAGGCGCATTTTCTGTCGGCGGCACGCTGCCTTCGATCCTGCCGGGACTTCATGTGAATGGCGTTGGCCCTATTGGACTGCCCCTGACGGAACACCAAGCTCAAGCGCTCATTCAAGTGAGCGAACTCGCTCCCTATGGCCGTGGGGAAGAGACGATTGTGGATCCGGAAGTGCGTCGGAGTTGGCAACTCTCGGCGGATGATTTCGAACTGGGCAATCCTCAGTGGAACGAGGCGCTGCGGGCCGCCGTCGACCAGATTGGCAAAGAGCTGGGTCTCTCCGACTGTCAAATCGCCTTTGAACCCTATAAGCTGCTGGTGTACGAAGCGGGCTCGTTTTTCGCCTCCCACCGCGATACCGAAAAAATCCCCAACATGTTTGCGACCTTAGTGGTGAATTTGCCCTCCGCGCATGAAGGCGGCGAGCTGATCATTAGCCACGCCGGTCAAAGCCAACGCTACTCGTTTGCCGATAGCAGCCTCTTTGCGCCGCGCTTTGTGGCCTTTTACGCCGATTGTTACCACGAAGTGAAGCCGATCACCTCGGGGTACCGGCTCTGTTTGGTGTACAACCTGGCGATCGCGAATCGCCAGAAGCAGCCAGTTCTCTCTGAGCGGATGGGGCCGATTGAGGAGATCGACCATGCTATTCAAGCCTGGCGCTGGGAAGCGCGCGACAAGCCCATCTTAACTTACGTGCTGGATCATAGTTATTCGGAACAGAACCTCAGCCTGGCGAATCTGAAACATGGCGATTTCGCCAAGGCTTCGGTGTTGTTCAATGCGGCGGCCAAAAGCGGGTGTCAGGCGTATTTGTGTCTGGCGACCTATCATCGCGCGAGCTACGGCGAGGTGGATAGCTATGGCTATGGCCGTCGCGGCCGGTATGCCGACTATGATGAGGATGTAGATGAGAGCGATTTTGAAGAATATGATGTGAGTGAAGAGCAGGTCTACGCCCACGCCTTTGTAGGGGCTGATGGAACCAAAATCGACGTCAAAAAGCTCGATCTGGATGAAGATGATCTGCTGGCGAAGATTCCGTTGGTCGATGGCCCTGGACGCGAGTATTCGATTGCGGAGGCGACTGGCAATGAGGGAGCGACCAAAGACCTTTGGTATCACCGCGGCGCGGTGATCATGTGGCCCAAGGAGCGAGAATTGGAGCTCGTGGCGCAAATGGATGTCGACTATGGCATCCATGTCTTGAAGAGCGCCATGCAGGATCAGAGCACACTGGAGGACGAGCGCCGTCGACAACTCATTCAGCTGGCCAACCATATCGTAGAGACCTTGCCATCCTATAGAAGTGACGATATTTCCGCAGAACTCATCCAGTTAGAGGATATCGAACTCCTCAAAAAGTTCCTGCTGAGGCAAACCCACGCCTACGCCATTGAGATCGATCCGAATCTAGTGATCAAGGCGGCTGAACGGTTTGGCTGGAAGCCCTTTGCCCAAGCGATTGCGTCGCGGTTCACCGCTCAGAATAGCCTTCAGTGGTTGGACGCGCTTGCGCAGACTGGGCAATCGATTTCCGAAGAAGGTCAAGACGTCATGAGGAAGTGGGTGACGTCGCGATGGCGACAATCGCTAACCTCCGCCATGCAGCCGGTGGTGGAGCCCACCTTCCCATCGACTGCGCGCGCTCGTCATCGATACTCATATGAGATGGCTCGTTTCAATACCGAAAAAAGCGCCAAACAGCATGAAATTATCTACTTGGCGCGCTTAACGTCTTGCCTCAACATGGGGGCGGTGGCCAGTCAGATCATTGAACATTTGGCTGATCCGCCTGAAGAAACCTTTCTCACAGAAACGTATGGCCCGGCCATCATCAGCGCGCTTGAGAGCCTCAAGACAAAAGCGCATCATGAGACTATCGCTCAGCAATTTGCCTCCGCTGTACGTCAATGCCTCCAGGCGAGATATCCGAGCCCGCCAGAGCCGCCCCAGGATTGGTCTCGAGAGGGACATCTGGACTGTGACTGTGCAGGCTGCGCCGAGGTGAATGCATTTTTACCAAAACGAGATATAAGCTCAATGCGTATTGATCAGACGCTGAAGCGCAACCTGCTTCACGTTGAATCCGAAGTGGAAAAGAGCCACATCGAGGTGGACATCGATATCCAAAAGGCGGCGTCGAAATTCAATGGCATCATCCGGAAGAATCAACGTCGGTATGAGCGTAGGCGCCAACTGTATGACGCCGCACAGGAGATCATGCGTCAACTGCCGGGCTGAAGCCGGCGCGTGGTCAACAGTGACGGTTGCGTCAGCCGCGGCCTAGATGCCTGGCAACCCAATTGGAATCCGAATGAGCGATAGCGAAAAAACTAATGACCACTAAGTAATGGCGTTCACCATTGATGGTGAGAAACACCTCGTCGATGTTATAAGCAGAACCTGCCAAGTTTGAGGCAGAATAGCCGCCAGCAACAACAGCCATGCAGTTGTTGCTATGACTCGGGCTCCGCGTATTTTCGCCTCACATTTTGGGGTAGCTGCTTATACCTACTATATCTCTCGACGTCATTTCTTTGGAGGCAAGCAGTTGCGGATATTATCGGGGGCAGATCGAGCAACACGCTGCGCAATAATTCACGGGGCACGGGGCGACACAGCGAGGGCGCGCGAAACGTCTACCACACCGCCATTCGCCACGCGTTCAGCCCGTGGCGCCCATGCGGGAGCAGCACTGCAGACGTCCACGACTGCCCTCGAGGCGTGGCATCGCTCAGACACCCTGGCGCGCTCAAGGACACCCTGGGGGCGCACACGGGAGAAGCAATGACCCCATCGTCTCACCATGCCACGGGATGCGTGGCTCACCCGGCCATCCGATTTTCGCCTCCTGGCCATGGCTTCCCCACACTGGATGCTCGTTGGAAGCCATGGATATGATAGTACACGAGCGGAATTATGCGTGGAGATACAGTAGGTATAACGTCCCACAGCGTAACATACGGGTCTGGACGAAGTAAGATAGGAGGGGACGACCACGCCTGTATGCGACGGGTCGCTGTATGGAGCCCTCGCTGGTGTTCTGGTATGATACACAACACAGGATGCGTCCTGTGGAGTGGCCGCAAACACGGAGGAGCCAGCGGTGACGTTCCATGAGGGGCTATGCGGCATGCGTGTGTATGACCGTCACGGCCTACGGAGGTACGCCGAACATACCCCCAAGGGGCCGCCAGAGATAGGGGGAGGTGAGGTATGGCCGAGATCACACTGGACAAAAGCACGACAGCGCTGCTCATGGCGGATTTCTCCGCCGGGAACATGGCGCAGAACCCCATCGTGCCCGCGCGGCAGACCTTCACGCGGGCCGGGGAGGTCCTGGCCGCGGCCAGACCGGCTGGGCTTTTCGTCACCTACTGCATTTCCCATTTCCGGCCCGGCTATCCCGAGACGCGCTTATTGGCTTCCGGGGTCTTCGGTTTCCCTGTGGTCCACACATCCTCACGTATTGTTGAGCCCATGGAAAAGTCAGGGCTTCAAGGAAGAGATCGTTACAACAATCGGGTGGTATGACCTCCTCACGTCCACGACCCTGGAATCCACGAAGAGCCACCAAGTTATGAAAGAGGGAAGAGAGCCATGACGACTTACGCAGTGGTGGGAAGACCGGTCACCAGGCAAGAAGGTCCTGACAAGGTGTCGGGAACGTTCCTGTACGCCGCCGACGTCGCTCTGCCCGGCATGATCTGGGGCAAGGTGTTGAGAAGCCCCTTTCCCCATGCCCGCATCGTCCATATCGACGCCACCAGAGCCCTCGGTCTGGCGGGAGTCCGGGCCGTGATCACCGGCAAAGACACGGCCGGCATGCGGGTGGGCCGCATGGTCCGGGATGTGCCTCTGCTGGCGGAAGACACCGTGCGTTTCGTGGGGGAAAAGGTGGCCGCCGTCGCCGCCGTCGATCCCGACACGGCCGAAGAAGCCCTCACGCGCATCGACGTGGAATACGAGCCTCTTCCGGCCATCTTCGACCCTCTGGAAGCGATGGAGCCCGGAGCCCCCCTGGTCCACGAGGGCTCGCCCATCTTTGCGTCTGCGTCAGGCCCCATTCAGCCGCACGGGAATATCCTGAACCACGCCACCTGGTCTGCCGGAGACCTGGCGCAAGGCTTCCGAGAATCGGACCTGATTTTCGAGCATACCTTTACCACCACCTGGGTGCACCAGGGCTACATGGAGCCCTATGCCTGCGTGGTGGCTCTCGACGCCGCCGGGCGCATGCAGGTGTGGGCCAACAACAAAGTGCCTTACACGTTGCGCAAGCAGCTCGCCGACGCGCTGGGGTTCTCTGAAGACCAGATCGTCGTCAACCCCTGTGGCATCGGCGGCGACTTCGGCGGCAAGTCGCCCGCCATGAACGTGCCCCTGGCCTATTTCCTGTCCCTCCGCTCGGGACGACCCGTCAAAATGATCATGAGCTACACCGAGGAGTTGATGGCCGGCAATCCCCGGCATCCCGCGGTCGTCACCATCAAGACCGGGGTGAAAAGAGACGGAACGTTCTGGGCGCGGCACAGCACCGTGGTGTACAACGGCGGGGCCTACAGCGGCTTCAGGGGCCGCCCCGGACTCGCCGGCAGCCGGGACGCGGCCGGGGGGCAGTACCACATCCCCCATGTTCAGGTCGACAGCTACATGGTGTACACCAACAACGTGCCCTGCGGCTCCTATCGCGCGCCGGGACAGCCCCAGGTGGTGTTCGCGGTGGAGTCCCACACGGACATGATCGCCCACGCGATGGGCATTGATCCCTACGCATTGCGGCTCCGCAACGTGCTCCAGGATGGCCAGGTGTGCGCCACCGGGGGACGATACAAGCACGTACGGGGCGAGGCAACCTTGCGAGCCGCCGTCGAAGCCGCCAACTGGGGTGCGCCGAAGTCTGGCCCGTATGTTGGGCGGGGCATATCTCTGGGGCAGCGCCCTCAGGGACAGAGCGTGTACTCGGTCACCGTCAGCATGGATGAGCATGCCCGGGCAACGTTCTACACCCTGGTGCCGGAAACCGGCACCGGCGCCCATACCGTCGGCCGGCAAGTGGTGGCGGAGGACCTGGGGATCCCGGTCGAGGACGTGACAGCGGTCCAGATGGACACTGACGGCGGTCCCACGGACGCCGGCGCGGGCAGCGGCAGCAGCGTAGGCGGGACCCATGCCGCGCTGGGCGCCGCCCAGGGCGTGCGTCAACAACTCACCTTCCTGGCCGCCGAGTTCTACGGCTGGCCGGAAGAGCGGATCGTCTTCCGCAGGGGTCGCGTGTTCGTCGAGGGAGACCCGGACCAGGGTGTGCCCATCCAGGAGGTGGCCTCCCGAGCGGTCGCCGCCTCCGGTGCCCCCATCTCCTTCGCCATGACCACCGAGGCCAAGGAGCCCGACGTCACCTGCTTTAGCGCTCAGGTGGCGGAAGTAGAGGTGGACCCGGAAACGGGAGCGATCAAGGTGCGCAAGTTTGTGACGGCGCACGACGTCGGCACGATTCACAACCCCATGACGCACCAGGGGCAGATAGACGGGGCGATCATGCAGGGCGTGGGGTATGCGCTGATGGAGCAATTGGCGTCGGAAGAAGGGCACATCTCCACGCTCAGCATGGGCGAGGTCAAAACCCCCACCATGCAGGACATGCCCGAGCTGGTGACGGTGCTGGTGGAGTCCCCAGGCGGCAACGGGCCCTACGGGGCGAAGACCATCGGGGAGCAGCCGCTTCCCCCGGTGGCCCCGGCCATCGCCAACGCCGTCTACGATGCGGTGGGAGTCCGTATCCAAGACTTGCCCATCACGGCGGAAAAAGTGCTCGCCGCGTTACAGCAAAGGGGATCCCCTGCGCTCAAGGCCGGCGTGAGCAAGCAAGAAGGCTGAAGATGAGCGTGAGCGGGTACCTCCTTCCCTTTCCGGACCCCGGCGCCGCGGACCTCATGAGCGACCACCTGGAGCAGGAAGTGCATGCAGCGGGTCCCGGGAAGATACGCCTACGCGTGTCTCTTCCCGGGACCCGCTTTGACGAGGCCGGGTCACCAGCACAGACCGGGACCCGTTTCGCCCGCAAGAAGCTGGAAGTACTCCAAGAAGCAGAGGACGGCTGGGCCTTGCTCTGGAGCGCGACCTCTGACGGCGACCAGGTGGTGGAAGAGATAGCGCTGGATGTCCTATCGGCCGGCACCTTGAAGGGCAGGGTCACCAACCTGAGCGGCATGGAGGGCCAGTTTACCCTGGACTGCACGTTCGTCCCCCGCCACGAACCATCAGTCATTCCCCCTTGTTGACCGTCCAGGACGGCAGCTCCCTCACGACGGGTGCCCCACCGCCTGGCATGGGATGGCGCTTCCACTGGGGCCAAGGTGCGTTCGACGTTCTCCAGCCTCTGCCGCGCAGGAACCAGGCAGGATACATAGCGTTTGAAGTCGCCAGCATCTGAAGAACACCCCTGGTGCATACAGACCCCCTCAGGCGCATAATCATACCAGAACAATAGCCTGTAGAGCGAACCGCGCTCGTAGGCCCAGTGAGAGCGACGCTGTCACCAG
>Ga0081540_1004631_pt1 | contig 10402 bp, 11 predicted proteins | sample TabmetS2T1R1_FD_71024 | JGI IMG/M metagenome (GOLD analysis project Ga0081540, IMG submission 71024) | Tabebuia heterophylla rhizosphere microbial communities from the University of Puerto Rico - S2T1R1 | ecosystem: Host-associated > Plants > Roots > Rhizosphere ... | reverse complement strand
GATCGAAGTCCGCTTCGCCTTTCACGATCGCCTCGTAGATCTTCGAGCGACCGGCGACGTCGTCAGACTTGGCCGTCAACAACTCCTGAAGAATGTGTGCCGCGCCGTAAGCTTCGAGCGCCCACACCTCCATTTCTCCAAAGCGCTGACCACCAAACTGCGCCTTACCGCCGAGCGGCTGCTGCGTGATCAAGCTGTACGGTCCAATCGAGCGAGCGTGGATCTTGTCGTCGACGAGGTGCGACAGCTTCAACATGTAGATGTATCCGACTGTCACTTTCTGTTCGAACGGATCACCGCTGAGACCGTCGTACAAAACTGCCTTGCCCGACTCGCTTACGATTTCAGGCAATCCGAGATCGCGTGCGCGCTCGCCGGATAGATGCAGTTTCTTCTTGATCTCATTCTCGGTTGCGCCGTCGAACACAGGCGTCGCGAAGTGCATTCCCAGCACGCGCGCGGCCCAGCCGAGGTGCGTCTCGAGGATCTGGCCCACGTTCATGCGCGAAGGCACGCCGAGCGGATTCAGAACGATCTCCACCGGTGTTCCATCGGGCAGGTAAGGCATGTCCTCTTCCGGAAGAATGCGTGCGATGACGCCCTTGTTTCCGTGACGACCGGCCATCTTGTCGCCGACCGACAGCTTGCGCTTCATGGCGATGTAAACCTTCACCAGCTTGATGACGCCCGGTGAAAGCTCGTCGCCCTTCTGCAGCTTGCCGATCTTCTCGTTGGTGATCTTGCGCAGCACATCGATCTGACGCGAGGTCATCTCCTCGATCTCGTCGATCTGCTCGTTCACCCGCGGATCCTTGTCGTTGTAGCGGATACGCTTCAGGTTCCTCGTCGAAATGCGCTCGATGGCATCGCGGTCGAGAATCGCTCCCTTCACCAGCAGGCGCTTGTTGGTGCGCTCGTCGTGCAGGTCGGCCAGCACTTCCTTGCCGCCGAGGCTCCCTTCCAGACGCTTCAACCGCTCATCGGTCAGGATTCGGATCTCGTCCGCCAGGTTCTTTTCGAGCTTCGCAATCTGCTCGGCTTCGATCAGCTTGGCGCGCTCGTCCTTCTCCTGTCCCTTGCGCGAGAAGATGCGCACATCGACGACCGTTCCCTCGATACCCGGAGGGCAGGTCAGCGAAGCATCGCGCACATCGCCGGCCTTTTCGCCGAAGATCGCGCGCAGCAGCTTCTCTTCCGGCGTGAGCTGCGTCTCGCCCTTCGGCGTGACCTTACCCACGAGGATGTCGTTGTGCTTGATCTTCGCGCCGATGCGGATGATGCCGCTCTCGTCCAGATCGCGCAGCGCATGCTCGCTCACATTCGGGATATCGCGCGTGATCTCTTCCGGACCCAGCTTCGTGTCGCGCGCTTCGATCTCGAACTCCTCGATGTGCACCGAGGTGTAATAGTCCTCGCGGACCAGCTTTTCCGAGATCAGGATCGCGTCCTCGAAGTTGTATCCGCGCCACGGCATGAAAGCCACCAGGACGTTGCGGCCGAGACCAAGCTCACCCTGCTCCGTGCACGGACCGTCGGCGATCACCTGCCCCTTCAGCACGCGGTCGCCCTGCCGGACGATCGGCTTCTGGTTGATGCAGGTGTTCTGGTTCGAGCGCTTGAACTTGATCAGCGTATAGATGTCCGAACCCACCTCACGCGACAGCTGCGTCGGGTGATGCTCGCCTTCCACGCGGATGATGATGCGCTCCGAGTCGACCGAATCGACCACGCCGTTACGGCGGGCGATGATGACAGCGCCGGAATCGCGCGCCGTCACGCCTTCCATTCCGGTGCCGACAAACGGCGCTTCGGAAACAAGCAGCGGCACCGACTGCCTCTGCATGTTTGCACCCATCAGCGCGCGGTTCGCGTCGTCATGCTCAAGGAACGGCACGAGCGATGCGGCGACCGAAACCAGCTGCTTCGGGCTGACGTCGACGTAATCGACTTCGCTGCGGTTGACCAGAACGAAGTTGCCCTGACGCCGCGCGTTCACCAGCTCTTCGACGATGCCGCCGTGCTCATCGAGCTCGATATTCGCCTGGGCGATGGTGTAACGATCCTCTTCCCACGCCGAGAGATAGAAGGAGAACGGCTCGTGCTCAATGACGCGCTTCTTGTCCTTCCTGAGCTGCGCGTTCAGCTTCAGCATCTCCTGCTTCTCGAGATGATCGCCCACGCGCAGGCCGCTTTCGCCGGCGTTGGTGACGGCCACAAAGTCGAGCACGCGATGATCGCGCACGCGGCGGTATGGCGACTCGATGAAGCCATACTCGTTGATGCGCGCAAAGCACGACAGCGAGCTGATCAGACCGATGTTCGGACCTTCCGGCGTCTCGATCGGGCAGATACGGCCGTAGTGCGTCGGGTGCACGTCGCGCACCTCGAAGCCGGCGCGCTCGCGGGTCAAACCACCCGGGCCAAGCGCCGACAGGCGGCGCTTGTGGGTGATCTCCGACAGCGGATTGGTCTGGTCCATGAACTGCGACAGCTGCGAGGAGCCGAAGAACTCGCGCACCGCCGCGGCCGCCGGCTTGGCGTTGATCAGGTCCTGCGGCATGACGGTGTCGATCTCGATCGACGACATGCGCTCCTTGATCGCCCGCTCCATGCGCAGCAGACCGACGCGGTACTGGTTCTCCATGAGCTCGCCGACCGAGCGCACGCGGCGGTTGCCGAGATTGTCGATGTCGTCGATCTCGCCCTTGCCGTCGCGCAATTCGACCAGCGTCTTCACCACCGCGATGATGTCTTCCTTGCGCAGCACGCGCACGGTGTCGGGGCAGTCGAGCTCGAGGCGCATGTTCATCTTGACGCGGCCGACCGCGGACAGGTCGTAGCGCTCGGGATCGAAGAACAGCGACTTGAACATCGCCTCGGCCGTCTCCAGCGTCGGCGGCTCGCCCGGGCGCATGACGCGGTAGATGTCGAACAGCGCGTCCTGGCGGCCCTCGTTCTTGTCGATGTGGAGCGTGTTGCGGATGTAGGCGCCGACATTGACGTGGTCGATGTCGAGGATGGCGATCTCGTCCGCGCCGGTCGACAGCAGCACCTTCAGCGTCTTCTCGTCGATCTCGTCGCCGGCCTCGAGATAGATCTCGCCGGTCTCGAGGTTGACGATGTCCTCGGCGAGGTAGCTGCCGAACAGGTCGTCCTCGGTGGCACGGATCGCCTTGAGGCCCTTGTCGGCCAGCTGCTTGGCCTGGCGCGCGGTGATCTTCTTGCCGGCTTCGACGACGATGTCGCCGCTGTCGGCATCGACCAGGTCGGTCACGGCCTTCAGGCCGCGGAAACGCTCGACGGTGAACGGGATGCGCCAGTGGTCGCCGTCACGCACATAGGCGATCTTGCTGTAGAAGGTCGACAGGATCTCCTCGCCGTCCATGCCGAGCGCCATCAGCAGCGACGTCGCCGGGATCTTGCGGCGGCGGTCGATGCGGGCGTGCACGATGTCCTTGGAATCGAACTCGATGTCGAGCCAGGAGCCGCGATACGGGATGACGCGCGCGGCAAACAGCAGCTTGCCCGACGAGTGCGACTTGCCCTTGTCGTGGTCGAAGAAGACGCCCGGCGAGCGGTGCATCTGCGAGACGATGACCCGCTCGGTGCCGTTGATGATGAAGGTGCCGTTCGAGGTCATGAGCGGCATGTCGCCCATGTAGACGTCCTGCTCCTTGATGTCCTTGACGGACTTCGCACCCGTATCCTCGTCGATATCGAAGACGATGAGGCGCAGCGTCACCTTGAGCGGCGCCGCATAGGTGAGGTCGCGCTGGCGGCACTCGTCGACGTCGAATTTCGGCGCCTCGAACTCGTACTTCACGAACTCCAGCATCGACGCGCCGGAGAAGTCGGAGATCGGGAACACCGACTTGAACACTGCCTGCAGGCCCTCGTCGGGACGGCCGCCCTTGGGCTCGTCCACCATGAGGAACTGGTCGTAGGACGCCTTCTGCACCTCGATGAGGTTCGGCATCTCGGCGACCTCGGGGATCTTGCCGAAGAACTTGCGTACGCGTCGGCGGCCATTGAAAGTGACGGTCTGGGTCTGAGCCATCATCGCTCCTTGCTGTTTGAGGCGCCCGCGGCAAAGGCGCCGTCAATTTTCTACCGCTTCGTCAGCGGTCCATCCAAAACGGGCAAAAACCCGTTTCCTGAAGGCCGCTCGAAGAGGCCCTCAGGAAATAGGTTTTCGACCACAAGCCCGCCTCCCGCGGACAACCAACGAACTACCGGCCCGGCGGACGGAGGTCTTGAAACCGCCCGCCGGAGCCTTGCAACGCCTTTACTTCAAGTCGACCTTGGCGCCGGCTGCCTCGAGCTGCGCCTTGAACTTGTCGGCATCGGCCTTGGAAACGCCTTCCTTGACCGGCTTCGGAGCGCCCTCGACCAGGTCCTTGGCCTCCTTGAGGCCGAGGCCCGTGATCGCACGGACTTCCTTGATGACGTTGATCTTCTGGGCGCCGATTTCGGCGAGGATGACGTCGAATTCCGTCTTCTCCTCGACCGGAGCGGCAGCAGCCGCACCAGCGCCGCCGGCAGCGGCGGCAACCGCCACCGGAGCGGCGGCCGAAACGCCCCACTTCTCTTCGAGCAGCTTCGACAGCTCGGCCGCCTCGAGGACGGTGAGCTTCGACAGGTCGTCTACGATCTTTGCGAGATCAGCCATTTTTCAGTTTCCTTCAAAGGTTCGAACAGGTGTTGATGAAGCGAGGAACGGCCTCACGCCGCCTCGTCCTTCCGGGCATAGGCGCCAAACACGCGGGCAAGCTGCGCTGCCGGTGCGTTGACGACCTGGGCGATCCGGGTTGCCGGCGTCTTGATCATGCCGACGATCCTGGCGCGCAGCTCATCGAGCGACGGCATGGTGGCGAGTGCCTTCACACCGTCGGCGTTGAGCGAGGTCGGGCCCATTGCGCCACCGAGAATGATGAGCTTCTCATTCCCCTTGGCGAAATCGGAGGCGACCTTCGGCGCCGCGACCGGATCTGCCGAATAGGCGATCAGCGTCTGTCCCTTGAACAGGCCCTGGATGCCTTCGGATTCCGTGCCCTGAAGAGCGATCTTGGCGAGGCGGTTCTTCGCGACTTTGACGGTGGCGCCCGCGGCGCGCATCTTCGACCTCAGGTCGTTCATTTGCGCCACGGTGATACCGGCATAGTGGGCCACGACCACTGAACCGGCGCTCTTGAAAGCGTCGTTCAGGCCCGTGACGAGTTCGCGTTTTTCCGCTCTGTCCACTGCCTATCTCCAGTTGATCCCTCTGCCATTCGCGGCACCGGGATCGGGTTGCCTTTTGCCGGCCGGGCCATCCATTCCAGATCGCCCGAACGACGCTCGAGGATCCTGCCCCCTTTCGCCACGCCGGAGACCGGCGCGCAGACAAAAGGCCAACACGGTTCGAACCTTCCAAAAGGAGCGAAGCGCTCCTGTTGTCGGGTCTTCACCCGTCTCATGCAGACCCATTCGGATTAAGGACCGGGACAAACCCGGACCGCCTGCAATCTCGGACAGGATGCCGGAAACTCTTCAGCTTCCGGATCCGGGCCTTCCGGCCCGGAATTCTACAGCTGGACCAGGCATTTACAGCCTGATCCTGAACTCATTGCGCAGCCGTCAGGCTGGTCAGGTCCAGCTTCACGCCGGGGCCCATCGTCGAGGCGATCGACACCTTCTTGATGTAGTTGCCCTTGGCGCCGGCGGGCTTGGCCTTGGCGACCGCATCGGCGAAGGCGCGCACGTTCTCCTCGATCGCCTTCACGTCGAAGGAGGCCTTGCCGACGCCGGCATGCACGATGCCGGCCTTCTCGACGCGGAACTCGACGGCGCCGCCCTTCGAGGCCTTGACCGCGGCCGCGACGTCGGCGGTGACCGTGCCGACCTTGGGGTTCGGCATCATGCCGCGGGGCCCGAGCACCTTACCGAGGCGGCCGACCAGCGGCATCATGTCGGGGGTGGCGATGCAGCGGTCGAAGTTGATCTCGCCCTTCTGCACGGTCTCCACCAGATCCTCCGCACCGACGATGTCGGCGCCGGCGGCCTTGGCTTCGTCGGCCTTGGCGCCGCGCGCGAACACAGCGACCCGCACCGAACGGCCGGTGCCGTTCGGCAGGTTGACGACGCCGCGCACCATCTGGTCGGCATGGCGCGGATCGACGCCGAGGTTCATGGCGATCTCGATCGTCTCGTCGAACTTGGCGCTCGCGCGATCCTTGACCAGCTTGACGGCTTCGGCCAGCGAATAGGCCTTGCCCCGCTCGATGCCCTCGCGGGACTTCGTTACACGTTTTGCAATCCTAGCCATCGCGTCAGCCCACCACGTCCAGACCCATCGAGCGGGCGGAGCCCTCGACCATGCGCATGGCCGCCTCGACGTCGTTTGCGTTCAGATCCTTCATCTTGGCCTCGGCGATCTGCCTGACCTTGTCGCGGCCGATCGTGCCGACCTTGGACTTGCCCGGCTCCTTCGAGCCCGACTTCAAATTGGCGGCCTTCTTCAGGAAATAGCTCACCGGCGGCGTCTTCATCGCGAAGGTGAACGACTTGTCCTGGTAGTAGGTGATCACGACCGGAATGGGCGTGCCCTTCTCCATGTCCTGCGACTGCGCGTTGAACGCCTTGCAGAACTCCATGATGTTGATGCCGCGCTGACCAAGCGCAGGGCCGATCGGCGGCGACGGGGTCGCCGAGCCGGCTGGGACCTGCAGCTTGAGCTGGCCTGCTACTTTCTTAGCCATCTCTTTTCCTGCCTTGCTTCATGCCGGCCCCCCTTCAAAAGAGGAAGCCCGGCGGTTCAAGCCTGGTGGTACGGTCCGCACGGCCGGCTAAAGCCGCCTCGCCTTCCACCTTTTCGAACGGCACGCCCTTGCCTGCCGCCCGCACCGCGCCGTTCGACCAGCGCGGCGCTTCGGATCAGCCCTTCTCGACCTGTCCGAATTCGAGATCGACGGGCACCGCGCGCCCGAAGATCGAAACTTCCACCTTGATGCGCGCCCGCTCCTCGTCGACCTCCTGGACGGTGCCGTTGAACGAGGCGAACGGCCCGTCGGAGACGCGCACCTGCTCGCCGATCTCGAAGGTCACCGACGGCTTCGGCCGCTCCACGCCCTCCTGCACCTGGTGCAGGATGCGCTCGGCCTCCTTGTCGGTGATCGGCACCGGCTTCGAATCGCCGAGGAAACCGGTCACCTTCGGCGTGTTCTTGATGAGCGAGAACACGGCGTCCGTCAGGTTGGCGCGGACCAGCACGTAACCCGGGAAGAACTTCCGCTCGGCATCGACCTTGCGGCCGCGCCTCACCTCGACCACCTTTTCGGTCGGCACGACGATCTGCTCGATATCGCCGGCAAGGCCCTTCTGCTTGGCCTTGTGCTCGATGTCCTCGGCGACCTTCTTCTCGAAATTCGAATAGGCGTGGACGATATACCACCGCGCGGTCATCTCGATTGTTCTCCGTGGTGGCGGGTCTTACTGGCCGAGGCCGAGAATCTTCTCGACGGCAAAACCCATCAGCTGGTCGGCGGTGAAGAAAAAGATCGCCGCGATGAAGGCGAACACGACGACCATCATCGTCGAGATCATCGTCTCGCGGCGCGAAGGCCACGTCACCTTCGCGGTCTCGGACCGCACCTGCTGAAGAAAAACGAATGGATTGATCGTCTTTGCCGCCATCTGCCGCTCTGTTCCGGAGCCTTCCCCTCGAGGCGGCTCCTTGTCGTCCCGCTCGCGCGGATGTCTTTTCTGCCGGCAAACGACTGCGTCCCCGAATCGGCGCCTGTTCGTTCGCCCACGCAAATCAGGCGCGTAAAGCCGAGTTCTCAGCTCCACGCGCCGCGTGTCTGTTACCGTGATATAAAGCCGAATCCCAAGCCACGCAAGAGGGCCTGTTCACGCTTTATTTTCCAAACGCCGGCCCGCGAACCATCCAATCGTCCACGCTGCCAACTATGGCTTCACATCGCTCTATGCCAGATCGGGCTGGCAGGGGCAACAGGGCTCGAACCTGTGACCTGCGGTTTTGGAGACCGCCGCTCTACCAACTGAGCTATACCCCTATTTCGGCAGCGGCTTCCCGCTCTTCCGAGCCCGCTGCTCTAATCGGTCTGGGAAATTGCTTCAAGTCCCAATTGTCGGCACACGCACCGCCCTACCGGCGTTGCATGTAGACATAGAACGCCACGAGCAGGCCCATCAGCGCGTAGTGCACACGACGGTCAGCGAGTACGCCTATCGTCAGGCTGTCGGACGAATTGGTCAGTACAGCAAGCGATACCAGGACAAGGCCCGCAAAGATGAGCAGAGAACCAACCGCTACGGCGGCCGCCACCAACTTCAGGTCGCCTCCGCGCGGCAACTCGGAACCATGGGGTTGTCGACCATGTTTGGGTCCTACTCTTCGGTGTCGGCCCTTCTGCCCGTTACACCTATGACAATCAAACCTATCCCCGCAGTAAATAATGCGGTCTCGGGCCCAGGAAAAGGGTCGAACATGGCGTCGACCGCGCCCAGTCCGACGAGGATAAAGCCGGCGACCAACGAGCCCGCCCGCCCGAAATAGGACAGCCGATCCTCTTTCGGTACAATTGGCTTCTTGACCATGCGTATCCCCCAGCCGCGGGCACCCTATTGCGAGCAAGCGTGCCGTTCAAAACGAAAAGGCCGGTCGGAACCCGTGTCTGGCTGGGAAGCGCCATTGTAGGAAGGGTCCTAGGGCGGTGGACTATCCGCAAATGGATCGCGTCCCGGATCGCCGCCGCCGGCCAGCACCGCCAGCCGCCCGAGGAAATGCGGCCAGCCGATCGCGTGCTTCTTCGCCTCGGCCTCCGGCAGGCCGTCGTGCGTGAGCGTCAGCATGGTGCCGCCCCCCTCGGCGACGAGCTCGAACGTCACGCGGCTCGTCCCCGGCGGCAGCGCGTGGTTGCCGAGCTGGCCCCAGCTGACGACCAGCCGTTTCGGCCGCTCCACCTCGACGAACTCGCCGCGGATCAGGACGCCGTTGATGTCGACCTCGAAGCGGCCGCCCTTCTCGGCCTGCAGCAGCGCGCGCTCCCCCATCCAGCGCACCATCAGCTCCGGCACGACCAAGCAGTCGAAGAGGTCGTCGGGTGCTGCTTCGACAAAAAGCGAGGTCGAATACGCCATCAGCCGGCGTCCTTGCTCCTGGCGCGCTTTTCGGCCGTCGCCTTGAGCGTCTGCAAGCGCTCGGGCCAGAACTCCTCGAGGAACTCCGCGATCGGTTCGAAGCCGTCAGTGCGCACGGCATAAAGGTGGCGCGTGCCGACCTTCCGGAATTCGAGCAGCCCGGCATTGCGCAGGAGCTGCAGGTGCTGGCTGATCGCCTGCTGGGTCGCATCGAAATGGCTGGCGATCTCTGCGACCGAGGCGGGCTCGTGCTTGACCAGTTGGAGAATTCGCCGCCGCGTGGGATCAGCAACGGCCTTCAGCGCATTGTCCTTCATGGCGCCACTATCGCCGGACAGTTCGCGCTTGACAAGCCTGCCATTGTGAAAGAAGTTTCTTTCACAAGAAATGGCTTTCACATGGAGCCAGGAGACCGGGCCATGGCACGCGATACCACGCTCACCCATCGCATCTTCATCGCCGCGCCGGTGGACGTCGTCTGGCGGGCAATCGCCGATCTCGAAGCGGTGGCAGACTACAACCCTACCGTCAGCAAGGCGTCCCTGATGCCAGGGCCACGCAACGGATTGGGCGCCGGCCGCAGCTGCACGACGAAGCAAGGCGATGTCGTCGAACGGATCGTCGGCTGGGACGCACCCAACGCCATCGAGATGCAGTTGGTCTCGAGCCCGTGGCCGATCAGGTCGATGCGCTGGCGCACCGAGGTGCGGCCCACCGCAGGCGGCGCGGAGGTTGCGCAGGAGCTGAGCTACCGGCCTTCGCTCGGTGTCGTCGGCAACATCCTCAACGCGCTGATGATGCGGCGCACGATGGACCGCACCATCGCATCGGTGTTCGATGCGCTGAAGGCCTATTGCGAGAAGAAGGCCGCCTCCCATGCCCGAATTGCCTGAGCAGGAGACCCCGCCGGCCGAGCTCTATGATGACGTGATCGCCCATTTCCGCGGCGATCCCGCGGTCGAGCAGGCCAGGATGTTCGGAACCTCCGGCCTGTCGGTCGGCCGCAAGACGTTCGCCATGCTGCACCGCGGCGCTCTTGTCGTGAAGCTCGATCCGGCGCGCTGCAAGGGCCTCGTCGAGGGCCGCATCGCGACCTTCTTCGATCCCGGCCACGGCCGGCTGATGAAAGCCTGGGTAAGCATCGGCACCGAGCACGCGAAACTGTGGACCTCGCTTGCCGACGAGGCGCGGGCCTACGTCGCGGCACTCAAAGCCTGACTGCCCTCACTTGGCGGACGGATCGTACGGACCGCCGGGAACG
>Ga0081540_1004630_pt1 | contig 10403 bp, 8 predicted proteins | sample TabmetS2T1R1_FD_71024 | JGI IMG/M metagenome (GOLD analysis project Ga0081540, IMG submission 71024) | Tabebuia heterophylla rhizosphere microbial communities from the University of Puerto Rico - S2T1R1 | ecosystem: Host-associated > Plants > Roots > Rhizosphere ... | reverse complement strand
ATCGACCCGTCTCAGCTCGAAAGCGCGCTGCTCAATCTGTGCATCAACGCCCGCGACGCCATGCCGGAGGGCGGGCGCATTACCATCGAGACCGCGAACAGATGGCTGGACGACCATGCAGCCAGGGAGCGCGACCTCGCGGTAGGACAATATCTGTCGCTCAGCGTCACTGATACCGGCACCGGCATGACGGCGGACGTGATCGCCCGCGCGTTCGATCCGTTCTTTACCACCAAGCCAATCGGCCACGGCACCGGCCTCGGTCTGTCGATGGTCTACGGTTTCGTCCGGCAGTCCGGCGGACAGGTGCGCATCTATTCCGAAGTGGGACATGGCACCACGATGTGCCTCTATCTACCGCGGCATCACGGCAGTTCGGCTGAGGCCATCGGGGGCGCGACGCCGGCCACGTCAGCACGGGCACCGACCGGCAAGACCGTCCTGGTTGTCGATGATGAGCCGAGCGTTCGCATGCTGGTGACGGAGGTGCTGGAGGATCTCGGCTACACCTCGATCGAGGCTTCCGATGGTCCTTCAGGCCTCAGAATCCTGGAATCGGAGGCGGCGGTCGACTTGCTCATCACCGACGTCGGCTTGCCCGGCGGCATCAATGGCCGTCAATTGGCCGACGCTGCGCGTATCACGCGCCCGGACCTCAAAGTCCTGTTCATCACGGGTTATGCGGAGAACGCCATCATCAGCAACGGCCACCTCGCACCCGGCATGCGGGTGCTGACAAAACCCTTTGTGGTGGAGACGCTCGCCAACCGCATTCACGAAATGATCGGCAACGACGGAAGACGCTCGCCGGCGAAGCCGTAAGCTTATTCGGCAAATCCCACATAGCGGACGAAATCGGTGTTGGCTTCACGGTCTGAGCGCACCGCATTGGCGGGAAAACTGTCGTCGGGATAGCCCATGGCGACGCAGGTCATGATGACCTCGTCCTCGGGGATGTTGGCGACCTCGCGCACGATGTCCGAGCGCATGATGCCCTGCCCGTTGATGACGCTGCCAAGTCCGCGATCCCATGCGGCGAGCACGATTCCGTAGCAGAGCGCGCCGAGATCGAAGTGGCAGACCGCGCCGGGGTCGAGAATCTTGTCATAGGTCAGGACCAGCGAGACCGGCGCGTCGAACTGCCGGAAGCCGCGCAGCACCCAATCCTGCCGCATCGGCTTGTCGTCGCGCGCGATTCCCATCACGGCGAACAGCTTTTTGGCGATATCGACCTGCCGGCCACGGTGCACGCCCTGGTACTCGCCATGGCTGATGATGTCACGCTTCGGCTTGGCGCCCGCGATCATCTCCTCCATGTTGCGACGGCGCACCTCCTCGAGCGGTTCTCCGGTCAGGACGTGGATATGCCAGGGCTGGGTGTTCATCGACGACGGCGCGCGTTTGGCGACCTCGATGATGTCCTCGATGACCGCGCGGGCAACCGGCTCCTTGGTGAACCCGCGCACGCTCTTGCGGGTCTGAACCAGCGTCTCGAAATCCATCCGTTGCATTCCATCGGTCCGTTGCATTCCCATGGTCAGTCAGTCCCTTTTGAAACGATAATCGAAGCGGTCGCCATCGGCGGTAATCAGGCCGACGGTAGGTGTCGGAAAATGGACCGGCAGGACCAGCGTGTCGGTGCCGGCGACGGAGGCAAAGAATTCCCGCCGCGAGATCGCGGATTGTTTCGGATCCCAGTCGGGCTTCGCCGACCATTCCGGCTCGCGGCACTGGATCACGTGATGCATGAGATCGCCGGCCACCACCGCGCGTTTGCCCTTTGAAAAGATGTTGACGCAGCAGTGACAGGGCGAGTGCCCCGGCGTCGGCGTAAGCGTTACGGTATCATCGAGCGCGTAGTCGTCGTCAACCAGAACCGCCTGCCCGGCCTCGACGATCGGCAGGCAATTGTCGCGAAACACCGTGCCGGGCGGGTTGGCGCCCTTGGCGTTCTCCGCCTCCCAGGCGGCATATTCCCGCTTGTGGAATATGTACTTGGCATTGGGAAATGTCGGCACCCAGCGCCCGTCCCGCAGCGTGGTATTCCAGCCGGTGTGGTCGATGTGCAGATGGGTGCAGAAGACGTAGTCGATCTGCTCAAAGGTGATGCCGAGCGCGAACAGTTCGTTGCGCCAGCGCTCCTTGCCGGGAAAGTCGAACGGCGGCGGATGGCCTTTGTCCTCGCCGGTGCAGGTATCGACCAGGATGGTATAGCGCGGCGTGCGTACCACAAAGGTCTGGTAGGTGATGTTCATCAGGCCCAGCGCGGTGTCGAACACCTCGGGCTCCATGCCGGCCAGATGATGCCTGAATACCGCTTCGTCGTAAGCCGGGAAGAAATCCTGCGGCCGCCGCCACGGCCCCTCGCGCTCGACGACAGCATCGATGGTGATGTCGCCGATCCGAAGCTGCTTCATGGCCTGTTCGCTCCCCATTTTTTGGGAGAGCGTAGCCGCGAGCCCCGGTCTCCACAAGCCGAGCGAGCCCTGCCTTGCCATGCGTCCTTGCATTGGCCGTCCGAAATGTTGCTAATGCTGCGCAGATGGCTATCCGACCGATTCAGCTTGTGGTGCTGCTGATGCTTGCAACGCTGCCGGCGCCGGCGGCCTTCGCGGCGCCCGACACGGTGTTCTTCCCGAGCGCCGACGGCTCCACCGAGATCGTCGCCTATCTCTTCAAACCGCAAACGCCGGGCCCTCACCCCGCCATCGTCATGCTGCACGGCCGCGGCGGGCCCTACTCGGCCAACGTCAACAAGGGTTGCACGCTGGTGTCGCGCGCCAGTCCGTCGGCATGCAATGCGAACGGGCTGTCGAAGCGGCACATGATGTGGGGCCAGTATTGGGCCGAGCGCGGCTACGTTGCGCTGCTCCCGGACAGTTTTGGTCCACGCGGCAAGGCGCGCGGTTTCGGCCGCTTCACCCATGACGATCCCGATCGCGCCGACGTCAATGAAAAGACGGTGCGGCCGCTCGATGCCGAGGGCGCGCTGAACTGGCTGCGCAATCAGCGCGACGTCATTGCAAATCGTATCTTCCTGCAGGGCTGGTCAAACGGCGGCAGCACTGCGCTGAACGTGATGCATCGGCAAGGCGCGAAGACTTCCGGTTATCGCGCGGCGCTGGCGCTCTATCCCGGCTGCGGGCCGAAAGCCCTGCTTGCACCAGCCCTCGCCACGACCGCGCCGGTCACCTTGCTGCTCGCCTCTGATGACGAAGAGGTCTCGCCGGCGAGGTGCCAGGCCATGGCCGAGCGAACCATCGCCGCGGGCGGCAAGATCGACGTCGTCCTCTATCCCGGCGCGACGCACGGCTTTGACGACCCCGGCCAAGGCCATCAATCCATTCCGGGCAATCGCGCTGCGCTTGAAGATGCGATGAGGCGCGCAATCGCATTTGTGGAGCGGTTGAAGGATTAGCAGACACACGCCATCACGCTTCGGCATTTCCTTGCACCCCGCCGCAAATCGAACAGAAATGCTGCCTAGCGAATGCGCCTCTCACGCGGGGGCAAGCCTTGAACAAGAAACTAGGATATGCCGCGGCAGCAATCGCCGTCATTGCGGGCGCCATCTACCTTAACAACACCAATCTCCTGACCGCTCACCACGAAGGCAAGCCGGTCCTGCTGGCGCATCGCGGCATTGCCCAGCGCTTTGACGAACGCGACCTGACGAACGACACCTGCACCGCGGAACGGATGCTACCGTCAAGCCATCAGTATCTGGAGAACACGATTGAATCGATGCGGGCCGGCTTTGCGGCCGGCGCCGATATCGTCGAGCTCGACGTTCATCCCACCACCGACGGCGAATTCGCCGTGTTTCACGACTGGACGCTGGACTGCCGCACCGACGGGAGCGGCGTCACCCGCGAACGCTCCATCGCCTATTTGAAGAAGCTCGATATCGGCCACGGCTATACGGCCGATGGCGGCAAGACCTTCCCGTTTCGCGGCAAGGGCATCGGCCTGATGCCGACGCTTACCGAGGTGCTGGAAGCTTTCCCGAGACAGCGGCTCCTGATCAACGTCAAGAGCCGCGATCCATCCGAGGGTGAGAAGCTGGTGGCCGTGCTGAGCAAGCTTCCCGCCGAACGCCGGGCGCAAATCATGGTCTATGGCGGCGACGAGCCGGTCGAGATCGTTCGCACGCGCCTTCCGGACATCAGAACGATCTCGCGCGCCACTATCAAGAGCTGTCTCCTCGGCTACATCGGCTACGGCTGGAGCGGCATGGTGCCGAAAGCCTGCCACAACGCGATGGTGATGCTGCCGATCAACGTCGCTCCCTGGCTATGGGGCTGGCCGGACCGGCTCATCAACCGCATGAAGGCGGCGAACAGCGAGGTCTTCGTGCTCGGCCCCTACCGCGGCGGCGGCTTCTCGACCGGGATCGATACGCCTGAGCAGTTCGCGCGTTTGCCGCAAAACTATTCCGCCGGCATCTGGACCAACGAGATCGAGGCCATCGCGCCGCTCGTGCGCAAATAGTTCGTAGCCCGGATGGAGCCAACGGGTCGCGCGAATGCGCGCCCGATGACAGGCTCCGCGAAATCCGAACAGTCTTGCCCACCAGAAAGAACCCCGGATTGCGCTTCGCTCCATCCGGGCTACGGCTGCGGACTAGCTGCGCAGGCCTGGCGCCTCCTGCCCGGTACGCGCGACATATTCGGTGTAGCCGCCGCCATATTGGTGGATGCCCTCCGGTGTCAGCTCCAGCACGCGGTTGGAGAGCGCGGCCAGGAAATGCCGGTCGTGCGAGACGAACAGCATCGTGCCTTCGAACTCGGAGAGCGCGTTGATCAGCATTTCCTTGGTGGCGAGATCCAGATGGTTGGTCGGCTCGTCCAGCACCAGGAAATTCGGCGGGTCGTAGAGCATTTTCGCCATCACCAGCCGTGCCTTTTCGCCGCCCGAGAGCACCCGGCATTTTTTCTCGACATCGTCGCCGGAAAAACCGAAGCAGCCCGCCAGCGCGCGCAGCGAGCCTTGCCCCGCTTGCGGGAAGGAATCTTCCAGCGACTGGAACACCGTGCGCTCGCCGTCGAGCAGGTCCATGGCATGCTGGGCGAAGTAGCCCATCTTGACGCTGCCGCCGATCGCCACCGTGCCGTCGTCAGGTTCGGCAGAGCCCGCCACCAGCTTCAACAGCGTCGACTTGCCGGCGCCGTTGATCCCCATCACGCACCACCGCTCCTTGCGGCGGATCATGAAATCGAGCCCCTGATAGATGGTGCGGCTGCCATAGCCCTTGTGGACGTTCTTCAGGCTGACGACATCCTCGCCCGAGCGCGGCGCCGGCATGAATTCGAACGCTACCGTCTGCCGCCGCTTCGGCGGCTCGACGCGCTCGATCTTGTCGAGCTTTTTCACCCGGCTCTGCACCTGCGCGGCATGCGAGGCGCGCGCCTTGAAGCGTTCGATGAACTTGATTTCCTTGGCCAGCATTGCCTGCTGCCGCTCGAACTGCGCCTGCTGCTGCTTCTCGTTCAGCGCCCGCTGCTGCTCGTAGAACTCGTAATTGCCGGAATAGGTCGAAAGCGTGCCGCCGTCGATCTCGACAACCTTGTTGATGATGCGGTTGATGAACTCGCGATCATGCGAGGTCATCAGCAGCGCGCCCTCATATCCCTTCAAAAACTGCTCCAGCCAGATCAGGCTTTCCAGGTCGAGATGGTTGCTCGGCTCGTCCAGCAGCATCACGTCGGGGCGCATCAGCAGGATGCGCGCCAGCGCTACCCGCATCTTCCAGCCGCCGGAGAGTTTTCCGACGTCGCCTTCCATCATCTCCTGGCTGAAGCCGAGGCCCGCCAGGGCCTCGCGCGCCCGGCCGTCGAGGGCATAGCCGTCAAGCTCCTCGAAGCGGTGTTGGACCTCGCCATAACGCGCGATGACATCTTCCATCTCGTCGGCGCGATCAGGATCGGCCATAGCGGCCTCGAGTTCCCTGAGTTCGCTCGCCACGACGCTGACGGGCCCAGCCCCGTCCATCACCTCCGCCACCGCGCTGCGGCCCGACATCTCGCCGACGTCCTGGCTGAAATAGCCGATGGAAATACCTCGATCGAGCGAGACCTGCCCCTCATCGGGCGGCTCCTGGCCCGAAATCATCCGGAAAAGCGTGGTCTTGCCGGCCCCGTTCGGGCCGACGAGGCCGATTTTCTCGCCCTTCTGCAGGGCTGCGGAAGCTTCGATGAAGAGAATCTGGTGGCCGACTTGCTTGCTGACGTTATCGAGACGGATCATTGGGGCCCAAAAAGAGGAAATCGCTGCGGCCCGCTGCTTAGGACATCTGGCGCGCCGGTGGAAGCGGTTCCGGACCGCCCGCACGAAGCAGGTTCCCCGCCAGCTCTAGGATTATATGCCAAGATGCCCGCAATCGCTCCTCCGCCGCCCCGGGCGCGCGACGTTACAGGTTGATCACGCCGCGTCGCGCGGCGTGCGCGACAGCATCGGTGCGGCCGGTGGCGTCGAGCTTGTCGAGCAGCGAGCCGACATGGAATTTGGCGGTATGAACCGATATTCCGAGCCGTCTTGCGATAGCCTTGTTCGATGCGCCTTCAGCCATCAGCACGAGCACGTCGCGTTCGCGCGGCGTCAGCTCGATGTCGTCGGGTTCGACGGCGGCTTGCGCTTCACATGACACAAGCGCGACGGTCGCGGGCTCCCCTGGTGCCGCCAGGCGGAAGCCGGCGACACCATCGAGCAACGATGCGAGCCGGTCCGCCAGCACGGGATCGGCGACGTCAATGGCGACCACAATGACCGGTGAAGGCCCCTCGCTCACGGGTCTGCCCTTTCGCCGATCGTCAGCTTGATCCGCAGCGGTTCACCGCCGCGCAGGATCGCTACATCAACGACCGAACCGACGCTGTCGGGCCCAAGCGCTCGTATCAGCGAACGTACGCCGGAGAGTTTCTCGTCGTTCCAGCCGACGATAACGTCGCCCTGCCGGATCCCGGCAGCAGCCGACGGACCTGACTTGTCGACGCTCATCACCATCGCACCGACGCCATCATCCAGCTTGACGGGCTGCAGCCCAACCCCGAGATAGCCCCGCGCGATCCGGCCATGGGTTTCAAGCCTTGCCGCGATCCGCTCGATCGTCGCGGTGGGAATGACAAGAACGCGCCGCACGCCCCGGACCGCCATGCCGATCGCTTCGCCTGACGCGCTGAGGGCGAGACCCCCCTCGTGGCTGGCGCGCAGCCGCACGTCGAGTTCGATCCTGGCGTCGATCTCGCCGCCACGAAGGCTGCGCCAGCGACCGCCAACCAGCGATACCGCACCAAGCGCCGCAGTGGGGGCGCCGTGCTCGGCGGCGACCACGACCGACAGCGAGCCAAGGTCAGGAACGACAGACGACAGCACGACGGGCGCGATATCCCCGGCATCGAATCGCAGCACGGCGATATCGGTCGTGTGATCGCGGCCCGCGATACTGGCCGGCCGCACCGTTCCGTCGGCAAGCTTGATCGAGACTTCGCCTTCGTCGGCCAACGCCTCGTCCGCCGTCACGATCAGGCCGGGTTTCCAGATGAATCCCGACGCCCGCAAGCGGTGGGAATGCACCGAGACGATCGCATGCCTAGTTCGCGCGACGACATCGGCAAGGGCGGAGGAGAACGAGGTGAGGACGGCTGCGGTCGGTTCGGTCATGGCGGAAACTCCTGGATTGCCTGAATCCAATCTGGGAGTTCAGATGGCGTTCGGGAACTAGCCTGATGGGCAGGCCGACGTTCCGGATATCGAAAGTGATTGGTCTCACTTGGCCTCTGCGCCGCGAGTCCGGAGTCAGTGTGCCATAAGTCGAATGTTCCAACCGCTTCGCAGCTATTGCGTGTTGGCAGTTATTCCACTCGTCATTGGAAGTTTTCTAAGAGCATCTCTAAGAACCTTTCAATTAGAGGAATCGTCCTCCCTCACGTATGCGTCGCCGGGGTCGCGCCGAGTCTGAAGCGCGGCGAAGTGCTCGCAGGTTGGGGTGGAATCTTGAAGTCTCGTGATTTGTTGCGGGTCGCCGCGTTGGCGACCGTATCCGCATTGGCGTTGTCGCCGCAGTCCTCTTTCGCGCAGTCGAGCTCTCCGCCGCGGCAATCCGGGGCCGCGTCGTTGCCCCCCGTCGTCGTCGCTGCACCGGAGGCGCGCCGTCGCGCCGCAGCGCCGCAGCGTCGACAGACGCGGCGCGCAATACAGACGGCGCAACCAGCCCGGCCACAGCCGCAGCGCGGCACCGGCGTCGTCGTCGAAAACCCCCGCGGTGCGGTCCAGGGTTACGTCGCCGGCCGCTCGATGGCGGGCACCAAGACCAATACGCCGATCATGGAGACGCCGCTGTCGCTCTCGGTGATCGGCAGCGAACAGATTCGCGACCAGAAACCCGGCAAGTTCGACGAGATCCTGCGCTATACGCCGGGCGTTCTCGCCGGGACATTCGGCGCCGATCCGCGCAATGACTGGTTCCTGATCCGCGGCTTCAAATCCGACGATGTCGGCCTGTTTCTGGACGGGCTGCAATTGTTCTACACATCCTTTGCGAGCTGGAAGCTGCAGCCGTTCAATCTCGCCCGCGTCGAGGTGCTGCGCGGCCCCTCCGCCGTGCTGTACGGCGGCTCCAGCCCGAGCGGCATTGTCAATGCGGTCAGCAAGACGCCGCCGACGGAGCCGATCCGCTATCTCGAGACCGGCGTCAATAATTTCGGCAACGCCTATTTTGCCTTCGATCTCGGCGGTCCGGTCGCGACGTCTTCCGAGAACGGAAAGCTGTTCTATCGGGTGGTCGGCCAGATCCAGAACGGCGGCACCCAGGTCGACTTCACGCCCGACAATAACTACTTCATCGCGCCCTCGCTGACCTGGAAGCCCGACGCCGATACGACCTTCACCGTGCTGGCATCAGCTTCGAAGAACGAGACCCGCAGCCAGAACTTCCTGCCCCATACCGGCACCGTGGTTGATGCGCCTTTCGGCCGGATTCCTACCAAGTTATTCGCCAGCGATCCCAGCGTCGATCGGTTCGCGCGCGAGCAGGAAATGCTGGGCTACCAGTTCGAGCGCAACCTCTCCGACGACGTGACCTTCCGGCAAAACGCCCGCTTCGCCCATGTCGACGTGACCCTCACGACGCTGTTCGGCCTGGGTTACCAAACGACGGCCGCGGCAGCCAATCTGACGCGGGGCAATTTCATCGCTCGTGGTGTTGCCAACCAGGGCAATCTCGACAGCCAGCTTGAATACCGCTTCAACACCGGCATTCTCAGGCACACTGCGCTGTTCGGTCTCGACCTCAAGCACTACAGCATCGACGATCGACAGGGTTTTACCTGCTGCGCGCCCGCCCTCAATCTGGTGAATCCGGTTTACGGCTCTGTCGCGCCGATAAATTGGACGTTTAATAGTGCGGACACGACACTGACGCAAAAGCAGCTCGGCTTCTATGCGCAGGATCAGATCAAGCTCGACCGCTTCACGCTCGTCCTGAGCGGCCGTAACGACTGGGTTGCGACCGACAACAACAACCATCTCGCGCCCGGTCAGAGCCGCGAAGACAGCCAGTTCAGCGGACGCGCGGGGTTGATCTACAATTTCGATTTCGGCCTTGCGCCCTACATCTCCTATGCCACCAGTTACAATCCGGTGATCGGCATCAATTCCGGCCAGTTGCTGTTGCCGGAGACCGGCCAGCAAACCGAAGTGGGTTTCAAATTCCAGCCAAACGGCTTCAACGGTCACTTTGGTGCGGCATGGTTCGATTTGAAGCGACAGAATGCGCTGACATTCGACCCGACCAATGTATTTCAACCGACCCAAAACGGCGAAGTCACCTCGCGCGGCTTCGAATTCGAGGCCGTCGCCAATCCACTCCCCGGGCTCAAATTGGTCGGCGCGTTCACCGTCTACGATATGTTCGTCAGCAAGGATCTCAATCCCGCACTGATCGGCAAGGTGCCGACCGCTACGCCGCGGCAATTGAGTTCGGGCTGGGTGGACTATACCTTCCAGGAAGGCCCATTGACCGGATTCGGCTTCGGCGGCGGCGTACGCTACATCGGCTCGTCCTATGCCGACAATATCAACACCCTGCCCGTTCCGTCCGTCGTGCTCGGCGACGCCGCCATCCACTACGAATGGAAGAACTGGCGCGCTGCCCTCAACGTCATCAACGTCGCCGATACGGCTTACGTGGCGAACTGCTCGTCGGCGAACGCCTGCTTCTATGGCGATCGGCGCCGGACGACGGCGAGCCTGTCGTACAAGTGGTAGCGCGCTCAGGGTCGGGTGAAAGGAGGTCGCACTGAAAGCCAGAACCGTTCGCATCTGGTCGGTGGTTCACACCTGGAGCAGCCTGATATCGACGCTGTTCCTGCTGCTGTTGTGCATCACCGGCCTGCCGCTGATCTTCC
>Ga0081540_1004629_pt1 | contig 10403 bp, 12 predicted proteins | sample TabmetS2T1R1_FD_71024 | JGI IMG/M metagenome (GOLD analysis project Ga0081540, IMG submission 71024) | Tabebuia heterophylla rhizosphere microbial communities from the University of Puerto Rico - S2T1R1 | ecosystem: Host-associated > Plants > Roots > Rhizosphere ... | reverse complement strand
TCACGGGCACGCTCCTCAAGAGCGGTGTGCCGATGCTGGGCGCCCTCGCGGTGGTGAAGGAGATGATGGGCAACCAGGTTCTCGCCCACGCGGTGGACCGGCTCGGCGAAGGCGTGCGGGGCGGCGCGGGGCTCTCCAAACCCATGGCGGACTCGCGGATCTTCCCGGTGCTCGCCATCCACATGGTCAAGGTCGGCGAGGAGACGGGGCGCCTCGACGAGATGCTGCTCAAGGTCGGGGCGACCTTTGAGAGCGACACTCGGAAGACCCTGAAGCGGCTCATTGCCCTGGTCGAGCCAGGGATCATCCTCGTCATGGGCTTGGTGGTGGGCTTCATCGTGGTCGCCATGCTCCTGGCCATCCTGTCCATCACGGACATCCCAATTTGACGCACTGCTTTCGTTGACGTCGGGGCGCCTCAAAGGCAATAATCGAGTCGCATGAGCCACCCGATCCGTATAGGGCGAGCCCTGCGGTCCCGCACACGATTTCTCCTCGATTCCCGCGGGTTTTCCCTCATCGAGCTCCTGGTGGTCATCATTATCCTGGGTCTCCTCGCTGGACTCGTCGGCCCCCGGCTCTTCGGCCGGGTGGGGCAGTCGAAGCAGGCAGCCGCCAGGGCCCAGATCGAGCTCTTCAGCGCCGCCCTGGACCAGTACCGGCTCGACGTCGGGTCCTACCCCCCGTCCGGGGCGGGGCTCGACGCCTTGGTCAAGAACCCCAGCGCGCAGAACTGGAACGGGCCGTACCTCAAGAAAAACCTCGTCCCGGTCGATCCTTGGGGTAAGCCCTATCTGTACAAATGCTGCCCCGGAGACCACGGTGACTACGATATCTGGACCCTCGGAGCCGACGGCGCGCCCGGGGGCGATGGCGAGAACGCGGACGTCTCCTCCTGGACCACCGGGAAATGACCGGCGGGCGGCGCCCAGGCTTCACCCTCATCGAACTCGTCGTCACGCTCTTCGTCCTCACCTTGGCCGCCACCGTGGTGGCGCCCTCGGTAGTGAGTAGCGTGGAGACGCTGAAAGCGCGGTCGGAGGCGGCGGGCCTCGCCACGTTCCTTCGTGGCGCACGCGAGCAGGCCGTGACTCACCACCGAGCCTACGAAGTGCGAGTGAAGAGCGAGGAGGGCGTCGTCGAGCTCAGGACGGGGGACACCATGCCCGCCAGCCGGAAGCTCGCCACCGGCGTGCGCGTCACCGTCGATCCGCCGGCTCGCGCCATCACCTTCCTGCCCCAGGGTCTCTCCAGCGGCGCGCGGCTCCGGGTCGAGCTCGGACGCCGCGCCTACCTCATTGTCGTGGATCCGCTCACCGGCCGCGTCGCCACCACGCGGGTGGACACGTGAGCGCGCGCGACCAGAACGGCTTCACATTGCTCGAGGTCCTCGTGGCGATGGTCATCCTCAGCGTCGCCGTGGTCACGTTCATCCAGCTCGCCTCGCAGGGGCTGCGGCTCCTCCGGGTATCCGGCGAGCATCAGGAGGCGGTGATGCTCGCGGATCGCCTCGCCCGCGCTGCCGACCCGAGTCGAGAGACCGTGGAGACCGGCCGCGAGGGCGCTTTCCAGTGGGAGCGGCGCACCACGCTCGTGCCCGTGCCCCCCGACCTCGCATCGATCGGCAGCGACGCGCCGCGCCTGCTCTCGTTGTCGGTGGCCGTCAAGTGGGGCGGCCGCTCGGTGGAGGTCGCCACTCTGCGCCTGGTTCGCGCGACAGCTCTCCCATGATGCGCAAGCCGCGCGGCTTCACGCTCGTGGAGGTGGTGATCGCGCTCACCATCGTGGCCACACTCTTGGTCGTACTCTTCGCTGGACTGCGCGTCGGCATCGCGGCGTGGCAGCGCGGCGACGAGCACTCCCAGGCCCTGGAGCGGGCGCGCAGCGTCAACCAGATCGTCACGCGCACTCTCGCCGGCGCCTATCCATACCAGGCGGCGGCCATCGATCGGGAGCCCGCCCGCTTGCTCTTCGAGGGGGAGCCCGAGCGCGTCGCCTTCGCCACCACGGTGCCGCCCTTTCCCTCCGCGGATCCCGTGGCCTTCACCGCGGTGACCCTGTCCATGACGTCTGGCGCGCAGGGCGGGCTCGCCCTGACGCAGAAGGTGCTGCCGAACGGCAAGCCCTTCGATCCGGCTCTCCGCCCCGTCTTCGTGGACGGCGCTGTCACGCGCATCCGCTTCCGCTATCTCAAGGAGCGCAACGGCGAATGGACGGACCGCTGGGACGCGGCGAACGAGAAGGCTCTCCCTGTCTCCATCGAGGCGACGTTGACCATCCTGCAGGCGGGGCGCGCGATCGAGCAGCCGCCGCTCATCGTCTCCGTGCCGGTGACGAGCTGATGCGCAGCGAGCGCGGCTTTGCCCTCCTCTCCGTGATGCTCGTCCTCGCGCTGCTTGCCGTGGTGGTGACGGAGTTCGCCATGTCTACGCGGCTCGAAAGCTCCATGATCCGCGCCTACCGCGACGGCGTCCTCGCCACCCACCTCGCCGAGGCGGGCGTACAGCAGGCGCTTCGGGAGATCCTCGGCCCGGCCACGGTGGTCGCCCTCGACGCCGATGGCACCCTCACCTTTTATCGTACGAGCGATCCCGCGGCGACGCCCGTCAAGGTAAGCCACCTCCAGCGTCAGAGGGTCCCGCTGGGCGCCGGCGAGTTTTCTTACCGCATCAGCGACGAAGAGGCGCGGATCAACGTCAACACCGCCACTCCCGATCGGATCGCGAGCCTCCTCAGCTCGGTGGGCCTCGACAAGCAGACGCGGGATGTGGTGGGCGACTCGCTCCAGGACTGGAAAGACCCCGACGACCTCCATCGCACCAACGGAGCGGAGAGCGAAGACTACTACTTGAAGCTGCCCGTACCCTACCGGGCGAGGAATGGCGCCCTCCAGGACACGGCCGAGCTGCTCCAGATACGCGGCATCACGCGCGAGATCTACACGGGTGCGGAGGGACGTGCCGGCCTGGCCGATCTGGTCACCGTGGTGGGCCGCGATACCGTCAACATGAACACGGCCGCTCCCGGCGTGCTCACCGCCCTCGGGCTCTCCGCCGCCGAGATCAGCGAGATCGTCGCGGCGCGCGCCCGCGCTCCCTACGCCACCGTGCCCGCCCGCTTCGCGGGCAAGGGGCTCGGCGTGGGCAGCGCGACCTTTCGCATCGAGGCGGAGGGACGCGTGGGGGGCGAGCCGCGCGCCCGTCTCGTCGCCATCGTGCAGCGCCAGGCGCAGCTCGCTGTCACCGGCGCCGCCAGCTTCAAGACTGCCGTGCTCTCCTGGCGGCCGGGCGAGCCATGAAGATACGCGCGGGGCTCCTGATCGACGAGACGGTGGTGACGCTCGCCATCGTATCGGGCCGCGGGCCGGTGGAGTGTTTCAGCTTCGACGCCGTCGACAACGCGGGCCCGCTCATCGCCACCGAGCTGGAGCGGCGAGGCTTCCGGCGGCGGCGTCTTCGCGCGGGACTCGACCGCGCCCTCGCCGTGGTCAAGATCCTCGAGCTGCCGCGCTCCGAGTCGGCAGACGTCTCGCAGATGGTCCGCTTCGAGCTGGAGCGGCACGTGCCCTTCCCGCCCGACGACATCGCCTGCGACTGGAGCTCCAACCCCGGGCGTACCGGCGGCCCCCTGCGGGTCCTCGTGGCGGCCTGCGAGCCGCGCCGCCTCGACCACGCGCTCCGGCTCGTGAGCGAGTCACGCCGGCGGCCCCTCGCCGTCTCCGTGGCCTGTCACGACCTCCGCTCGCTGCTCCCGCGCACGATTACACCCATGCGCGTCGTGTGGGCTCACCGGCACGACGGGCGGACGGACCTGGTCTTCCTCGGCCGCGGCGCCGTGCGCTTGAGCCGCGTCATCCCCGCGGACACGCCGCAGGAGCTGGTGCGCGAGATCCAGCGCAGCGTCGCCCTTCTCCAGTGGCGAGACTGCGCGGCGCTCTGGATCTCCGGCGACGAGGCGGAACGGTTCCTTTCCGCTCCCGTGCTCTCGGAGCTCCACACTGCGATCTCCCAGCCGCCCTACAGTGAGGAGGGCCAGGCCCTCGTCGACTCCTTGCCGGACGAGCGACGAGGAGCGGCCATGCTCGCCCTCGCCGTGGCCGTGGGCCCGCGCCGCCCGCGCATCAATCTCCTTCCTCCGGGCCTCCGCCCGCTCCGCGCCTCGCAAGGGCAGCTCGTCACCGGTCTCATGCTCTGCCTCACCATGCTCCTCGGGATCGGCTACCTCGGCGCGCAGGTCTGGCAGCGCGCGCGGTACGTGCGCCAGCTCTCGCAGGAGATCCAGCGGCTCGATCCGGACGCCAAGTCCGTCGAGCGGCTCTCCGCCATGGTGACGAAGAAGAAGCAGCTCCTCACGACCCTCCAGACCGTGGAGGGCCAGGGCCTGCGCTCGCTGCCCTTCCTGCGCGACCTCACCGCGCTCGTGCCCCAGGACGCCTGGCTCCAAGCCCTCACCATGGATCCGCAGGGCGTGGAGCTGATCGGGCAGGCGGGCACGGCGAGCGCGCTCATTCCCGCCCTCGAGGCCTCGCCGTGGCTCGATCACGTCGAGTTCACGTCGCCGGTGACCAAGGGCCAGGGTAGGGAGCAGTTCCGTATCCACGGCGCCTGGGAGCGACACTAGTGCCGAGCCTGAGCCGTCGTGAGCGCACGATCATCCTCGCCTCCGCGGGCGCAGTGCTGCTCGTCGGCCTGTACTTCTTCGTGGTCGATCCCCTCCTCGGCCGCTACCGGGAGCTGGGCGAGCTCAGCCCGGCACGCGAGGCGACGCTCGAGGCGCGGCGACGCCTCATCGCTCAGCGCCCCCGTCTCATCGAGGAGCTGGCGGAGGTGAACACCACCCTCGAGAAGCAGACGGAGCGCCTTCTGCCGGGAGCCACGGCGCCGCTGGCCGCGTCGGAGCTGCAGCGCGTGGTGAAGGAGGTGGCGAGCGCCGCGAACGTCGACGTGCGGAGCGAGCGCGTTCTCCCGCCTTCCGAGCTCGCCGGACTCCAGGAGGTGCCCATCGAGCTCACGGTGGCGGGAAGCATCCGCGACACCGTCGACCTGCTCTTTCGCATCGAGCGCACGAAGCGGCTCCTCACCGTGAAAGACGTCAAGGTGCGCGTGGTCGCCGTCGGCCAGCCTCGGGAGCTCATGACCACGCTGGTGGTCGCCGGCTACCTCCAGCCCACGGCGGGAAACAACTGATGCCGCGCCTGCCACTTCGCCTCCTCGTGCTCAATGTCGCGCTCGGTCTCGTGTGCTTGTTCTTCGTCGCGGGCATCGTGCGCACGCTCTTCGTCAAGCATCCCCTGCCCAGGGCGACCATGCCACGCGCGGTCGCCCCCACGCCGCCCATGGTGACGGCGGCCGCCACTGATCCCAGGGCCGAGGCGTACGCGGCGATCGCGGCGCAGAACCTCTTCAATCCCGGGCGCAGCGAGACGGCGTCGGCGGCGGCCACCGTGGCAGTGGTGAAACCGATCCTGCACGGCATCGTGATCCAGGGCGGCCAGAGTCGAGCCTTCCTCGAAGATCCTTCGGTCAAGCGCATTGCCGGCTACTCGATCGGCGATTCCGTCAGCGGTGGGAAGATCGAGAAGATCGCCGACGATCGCGTGGTGATCGCGCGGCCCGAGGGCCTCGTCGAAGTGCTCCTGCAGGATCCGAGCAAGCCGCGCCCGGTGTCACCGACGCCAGCCGGCCCCGTCGTGACGATTCCTGGGCAGCCGGTGCCGGGACAGCTCGTGCCAGGTCAACCACTCCCCGCCCCTGGCCAGGCCGCTCCGGTGACCGTGCAGCCGGGGCCGCTCGGGCAGGCGCCGCCTTCCGCACCGGTGCAGGTCGCGCCGCCGCCCCCGCCGGGCGCACCGCCCGCTCAGCAGCCTGCGATTCCCTCTCAGAGCCGGCGCCGCCCGCCGTCAGGCCAGGGTAATGACTAGCCGACGTCTCCTCGCGCTGCTCCTCGCGACGACGGTCACGCTTTCGGCCTGCGCTTCCGGTCCGTCGGGACGCGTGATGCCGCCCAACCCGCCGCCCCCGCGCGTCGAAGTGAAGACGGAGCCCGCGACACCACCGCCCCCTGCTCCGTCACCGCTGACGCCGCCGCCGCCTCCCCCACCGCCGTCTCCGCCCCCACTCTCCGTGGGACCGATGCGGCCGCCTGAGCCGCCTCCGCCACCGCCGCCGGCCCCGCTCCCGCCGCCGCCCGCTCCTTCCGGGCCGGGCGCGACACCGAGCATCGTGTTCAACTTCGACAACGCCGATGTCGAGGTGGTGATCCAGGCCGCCGCGGAGATCGTGGGTTTCAACTACGTGCTCGCGCCCGCTTCCCGCGGTCGCAAGGTCACCGTGCAGACCATCGGGCGCATTGCCAAGGATGACGTGTTCAACGTCCTGCTCACCATCCTGGACGTCAACGGCCTCACCGCGGTCAAGTCAGGAAACGTGTACCGCATCATCCCGCGCGAGGGCGCCCCCCAGACGTCCATCCGCACCGTGGTGGGCACCGATGTCGATCCGTCGCGGCCCGGCGACGAGTTCGTCACCCAGATCGTAAGCCTCAAGTACATCAGCGCGCAGGACGCGGTGAACCTCCTGCGTCCCTTCGTGGCGGGCCAGGGTGCGGTGAGCCTGCACCGCGAGACCAACCTCATCATGATCACCGACACGTCGGCCAACATCCGGCGTCTCCTCGACATCCTCAAGCTCGCCGATGTCAAGGTGTCCGTCGACGAGCTCCAGATCGTTCCCATCCGCAACGCCGATGCCCAGGAACTGGCCGTGCTCCTCAACCAGATGTTCTCCACGGGCCGGCTCCGCACCGCGGCGGCAGCCCTGGGGCTCAACGTCGCCCCGCCGCCGGCTCCCCCGGTGCCGGGAGCGCCGCCGCAGGTGCGTCCGCCGGGCAGCGAGGTGGCAGGCACTCCCGTGGATCAGGCGCCGCTCATCGTGGCGGAGCGTCGGTCCAACTCGCTGGTGATCCACGCCCGCAAGCCGGAGATGGATCTCATCCTCCAGCTCGTGGCCAAGCTCGACGTGGACATCTACGGCGGCCAGCGCGTCTTCATCTACTTCGTCGAGAACAGCAAGGCCAAGGACCTGGCAGCCACCCTCGAGGCGATCTACGGGCGCACGGGCAGCGGGCGCGCCGCCGCGTTGCCGGGAGCCGCTCCCGGCGCCATTCCGGCTTCAACGCCGGTGCCCCCGCCTGCTCTGCCGCGCGTGCCCGCGGCAGGTGCAGGGGAGGTCGGCGCTACCCTCACCGACCTCCGCTTCATCGCCGACGAGGTGACCAACGCCATCATCGTCACCACCTATCCGCGCCTCTGGCGGGACATCGAGGAGACGATCAAGAAGCTCGATCGCCTCGCCCGCCAGGTCCTCATCGAGGTGCTGGCCGCCGAGGTGACGCTGACCGACGACACCAAGCTCGGCATCGAGTGGGCGGTGCGCAGCGGCAAGTTCACCATCACCAACACCCAGAACAGCGGCTCCACGGGCACCGGCACCACCCCCACACCCCCGGGACCCGGCATCATAAGGGCCGGGACTCTCGTTTCCCCCGGCCTCAACATGTTCGTGGCGGCCAGCGACTTCGTGGCGGCCCTCAATGCGCTGGCCAGCGAGAACAAGGTCAACGTGCTCTCGAGCCCGTCCATCATGACGAGCGAGAACAAGAAGGCCGTCATCAACGTCTCGCAGTCCGTGCCCATCGTCACTTCCCAGCAGGTGCCGGTGTCCGCGGGCGGCAACACGGGCAACTCCATCACCCAGGCCGTTGAGTACAAGGATGCGGGCATCATCCTCACCGTCACCCCGCGCATCGGGGAGCACGGCACAGTCTCTCTGGACGTCAAGCAGGAGGTGAACGACGTCGGCGCGAACGAACCCCCGCCCATCAACTCGCCTCGCTTCACCAAGCGCGAGGCCGAGACGTCGGTGGTCCTCCTCAACAATCAGACGCTGGTCCTGGGTGGCCTCATCCAGACCCGCCGGACGTACATCAAGATCGGCATTCCCTACCTCAACCGGATTCCCGTGTTCGGCTACCTTTTCGGATCGACCGAGGAGAAGATCGAGAAGACGGAGCTGCTCCTTCTCATCACCCCGCGCGTGGTGGGGACAGCGGTGGACGCCGCGCGGGTGACAAACCAGATGCGCAACACCACGCCCGAGCTCGAGCAGTCCTTCCGGCTAGCTCCGCGTCAGCTCCCGCCCACCGCCACGCCGCCGCCGCTCCCCGAGCCGCGCTCCGTCCCGCCGTCCCCGAGCCGCTGACCCGCCGCGCGGGCTCGCGCGCTTTCGCCCCGGACAGTGGTGCTAGGATAGGCGCACCTTACTGCCCAGGAGGCGTCATGCCAGAGTCCATTCCCGCGTCGCTCATCATCGACACGCTCAAGGACACCTTTCGCGAGGCGCGCAAGGAGCTCGCCGCTGAGGTGGCGGAGCCGCCCCAGCACTCGCACCTCGGCTGGATCTTGAGCGTGCCCGATACGCACCAGAAGACGGTGCTGGCCGCCCTCGACAAGGAGGAGCAGATCCGCGTCCTCACCTGTGCCACGGAGGACGAGGCCGCCACCATCGCGGGCGGGCTCTACATCGGCGGCGAGCCCGTCGTGCTCATGATCCAGCACGCGGGACTCTATGCCTCCGTGAACACGCTCCGCGGCGTCGCCATGGACGGCCGCATCCCGACCTTCTACATGATCGGGCTCCTGAGCCGGGAGAAGGACAAGGCGCCGCGCGAGTCGCGGCATTCGATGGTGCGCTACTGCGAACCGCTCCTTGATACCTTCGGCATTCCCCACGCGACCCTCGAGGGTCCCGACGACGTGCACTACATCCCGGAGTACTATCGCTTGAGCCGCCAGCGGAAAGGCCCCGCGGTGGTCCTCGTGGGACTGGAGACGGCCTAGCCATGGCCCCCGAAGCGAAGGCTCACGACGCGCAGACTCACGACGCAAAGCCCCACGACGCGAATCCCCACGACGCGAATCCAATGAAGCCGGAAGAGGTGCTCCGTCTGATCGCCGCCCAGCGGGGCACCGCCATCTGTGTACCAACCATGACCACGGGTCCCGAGTGGCGCGCCATCGCGCCCGACGATCTCTCTGTGGGCTGCGTCGGCTTCATGGGTGGCGCCTCGTCGCTCGGACTGGGCCTGGCCCTCGCGCGCCCCGACCGCCGCGTGCTCGTCCTCGACGGCGACGGCTCACTCCTCATGCAGCTCGGCTCGCTCGCCACCATCGCGGGGGCGGCGCCGCGCAATCTCGTGCACTTCCTGTTCAAGAACGGCGTGTATCACACCTCGGGCGCCCAGGGTATTCCCGGCGGTCTCGTCGTGGATTTCGTGACCATGGCCAGAGGCGCGGGTTATCGCGCGGCGCTGGCCGTGCACGACGTCGAGGACTTCAAGAAACAGCTGCCTGAGATCCTCAAGATGGAAGGGCCCGTGTTCGTCGAGCTCCACACCGGCCTCGCCGCGCAGACGCCGATGACGGCGCGAGGTGGCGTCCCCTTCCCCGAGCAGGTGACGAAGCTGCGCGCCAAGCTCCTGAGGCCTCGCGCTACCACCTAGCGCTTCACGAACATCCGGAGCGCGAGGCGGCCGGGGCCCGTCGTCGGAGGGAGGGGTGCGCTCATGCTGCGTCACCCGCTCGCCTGATTCGCAGCCCTGCGGGCTGCGCGCAGGACGAGGGGGTCCCACTCCGCCTGAGCACACCCCTCCCCCCGACGCCACCCGGCCGGGGGCACGTGCGGCATTCGTGAATAGTCTGGGATAGAACCTTGGGCGAGTCGCCACGAGATGCTGGCTCGTCCGGCGCAGTCTCGCTACGTAACGAGGGCGAGTTCCCGGTGGCGCATGCGATTCGGCGGCGCGGCTTCTCGCCCGCGGGAGAGGCGGGAGGAGGCGTGTTAGAATCGCCCGCGCCGCCACATCATCGGTAGCGCGCCAAGGGAGGCTCCGTTCGGATGGGGCAATTCGGGATCGGCCAGTCGCTGAAGCGCGTCGAGGACGTGCGTCTCCTCCGCGGTGAAGGCCGATTCCATCACGACGTGAACCTTCCCGGCCAGGTCCACATGGCCGTGGTGCGCTCGACGCACGCCCACGCGAGAATTCGCGCCATCGAGGCGATCGCCGCTCGCGATTCGCCCGGCGTCATCGCGGTGTTCACGGGAGCCGACGTCGACGGGCTCAGCACCATGAAGATGACGCTCAAGCGCAAGCGGCCTGACGGCTCGCCCATGTTCGCCCCGCCCCATCGTGGCCTGACCCAGGACCGGGCCCGCTATGTGGGCGATCCCCTCGCACTGGTCATCGCGAGCACGGCGGCCCAGGCCGCCGACGCCGCCGAGCTGGTGCGCGTCGACTATGAGCCACGGCCCGCCGCCACCTCCACCGCGGAGGCCATCGGAGGCCCC
>Ga0081540_1004628_pt1 | contig 10405 bp, 12 predicted proteins | sample TabmetS2T1R1_FD_71024 | JGI IMG/M metagenome (GOLD analysis project Ga0081540, IMG submission 71024) | Tabebuia heterophylla rhizosphere microbial communities from the University of Puerto Rico - S2T1R1 | ecosystem: Host-associated > Plants > Roots > Rhizosphere ... | reverse complement strand
GCTGGTGGGGCCCGCTGATGCAGTTCCACGGCAACCCGATTCCGGGGGACGAGGACCCGATGGTCGTCTGGCGGATCAAGAGCCAGGGCAACGACGAGGCGCGACAGCAGTTCCTCGACGGCTACGTGCCGCAGATCTGGGAGCTCGGGCTCACCGTGCCCGACCCCGACCTGCGCAAGGACGAGGACTCGGGTCGCTGGCACTACACCGAGCCGGACTGGGACGAGCTGCGGTCGGTCGTCACCGGCCACGGGCCGAAGACCGGCGACCGGCTCGACCTGCGGCGCCGGGCGCGCGAGAACTCGGCCTGGGTTCGCAGCGTGTTGCTCGCGGCGTGATCTACGAGGTCTTCAGGCAAGAGCGCAAGGGCCAGGCGTTCCAGCACGCCGGCTCGGTCGAAGCCGCCGACGAGCGCTTCGCCGAGGCGTACGCACGCGAGCAGTACGGCCGCCGCGGCGAGTCGGTCGCCCTCTGGGTGGTCGCCCGGGAGTCGCTGATGCGCATCGACGACTTCGTCGACGAGCTGAACCGGAACTACCACCGCGTCGACGGATATCCGCTCAAGGAGAAGCTGAAGGAGGCACGCGAGCGTGCAGGCACGAGCCGAGCTGCTGCTGGCGATCGCTGACGACGAGCTGATCCTCGGCTGGCGCGACTCCGAGTGGACGGGGATCGCGCCGTTCCTGGAGGAGGACGTCGCGTTCTCGTCGATCGCGCAGAACGAGATCGGGCACGCGCGAGCGCTGTACGAGCTGGCCGCGCGCGACCTCGGCACCTCTGCGGACGAGCTCGCCTTCGACCGTCAGCCCGACGAGTACCGCTGCTCGCGGCTCGTGGAGCTGCGGCTCCCCGAATGGGAGCGCACGATCGCACGGCACGTGCTCTACGAGCAGGCCGACGCCGAGCGGCTGGAGCGGCTGAAGGGCTCCGACGACCCGGAGGTCGCCGGCCTCGCGGCGAAGATCGACCGCGAGGAGGCCTACCACCGGCTGCACGCCGAGATGTGGCACGGGCGGCTCGAGGACGAACCGCGGTACCTCGAGGCGCTGGAAGAGCTGCGGCCGCTCGTCGATCGCCGGGACGGCCACACGCCCGAGCTTGCGCCGCTCTGGGAGGAGATGACGAGCGTGCGTCGCTCGCAGCCGGCGGGGACGGTGTGGTAACCGAGGCAGAGGTCTGGGAGGCACTGGCCGAGGTTCCGGACCCGGAGATCCCGGTGATCTCGGTCGTCGATCTGGGCGTCGTGCGCGACGTGCGCGTCGAGGACGAGCGCGTTCACGTCGAGTTCACGCCGACCTTCCTCGGCTGTCCCGCGCTGGAGGTGATGCGCGATCAGATGGCCGAGCGAATCGCCCGCCTCGGCGCGGAGCCGGAGGTCGAGGTCGTGCTCGACGACTCCTGGTCGACCGACCGCATCACTCCTGAAGGTCGCGAGAAGCTCCGCGCCGCAGGGTTCGCGCCGCCGACACCCCGCTCGGAAGGCCCAACGCTGGTGCAGCTCCAGTCGAACGGCTTTCGCTGCCCGTACTGCGGCTCGCGCGACACGGCGCTGGAGAACATCTTCGGCCCGACTCCGTGCCGCTCGCTCCGCTACTGCCGCGACTGCAAGCAGCCGTTCGAGCAGTTCAAGACGATCTAGAAGCGCCTCAACAACGTTGCCGTCGAAAGGAAAGCGACGCGGCCCTTCTGGGCGGTCTTCTTGACGTTGTAGGCGAAGAACAGGCCGGCGTCCGTCAGCCTGACGTCGGCCAGCGGCTGGCCGCTCTGCGAGAGGACCGGCAGCGATGCGAACTTCCCGTCCGTCAGTCGGACGAGCACGAGGCGGCGTGGCCCGCGCAGCAGGGCGAGCTTCGAGTTGATGCCTGCGAGCCGGAGCGCCGCGGCGGCACCGAGCCCCAGGGACGTCGCCTTCTTGCCGGTCCCGGGGTTGTAGAGGTCGAGGCTGAACGAGCGCTCGATCCCCAGGCGCGAGGCGTTCAGCGCCACGGCACGCGCCGGGTCCCCGGCGGAATCCGGCACACTCGCGACGATCGCGCCGCTCGGAGCGAGGACGCGCACGGCACCTCCTTCGACCACGGCCATGCGGCTGCCGCCGACCGCCGCGAGCGGGTACGACCCCGCGCCTGACCGCACGACCCGCCGCCGTCCGCTCGAAAGCTCGACCAGCTGTCGCTTGCCGACGCCGACCCACTCGCAATAGTCGTACTCGTGGTTGACCTGGGTGCAGTCGACCTGCCAGTGGTTGTACGCCAGCACCGAGCCGCCGCCCTGGAGCTGCCCCACCCAGTCGCCGGTCGGGTCGCCGGCCGCGCGGTAGCCGTTGAGCTCGTACTCGACCTGCCTCGCGGTGCGCCCGGCGAGGTTGGCCAGCATCACAGTCATCTCGAGGTCGTTGCCCCCTCCTTCTTCGATCCAGGCGACCTGACGCCCGCTGACCGCGAGCTCGACGACCCCGTCGCCCTGACAGCCGAGGAAGCCGCGCTTGAAGCTCCGGACCGCGTGCCGCGCGGGGGTCCAGACGACGACCGGACCGCACCCATGCTTGTCGCGGGCGGTCACCGCGGCCGCGCGACCCGCGCTCGCGGCCAGCAGCTCGATCGACGTGCGCGTCGAGAGGACGGCGCCGCGCGGCAGGCGGGCCGGCGGAGCCGGAACGCCGCGAGTCGCAGCCGTCTGCAACAGCACCGTCGTCCCAGACGGGGACGGCCACCACGCATCGCCGATCCAGGAGAGGGAGAAGAGGTCCGTCTTGCCGTCGCCGTTGAAGTCGCCGGCGGCGATGGCGGCCGGGTCGAGGTCCGCGAACGGCGAGAGACCGACCGGAGCAAACCGCCCGGCGCCGTTGCCGAGCGCGACCGAGACCAGGCCTGCCGCCCCGTCCGCGACGGCAACGTCGAGCTTGGCGTCGGCGTTGAAGTCCGCGAGGGCGAGGCTGCCACCTCGAACCGCAGCCGGCGGGCCGGCGGGCCGGAAGGCACCGGCGCCGTTTCCGAGCAGCGCCTCGGTTTGCTTTCCGACGACGGCCACGAGGTCGGTCTTGCCATCGCCGTTGACGTCGCCGACCGCGAGGGGTCCGGGCTGTCGTGCAGCTACGATCGTCTGGCGCGGCGCGAAGCCGCCCGAGCCGTCTCCGCGCCAGAGCCAGATCGCGGCGGCGCGACTGTTGGCCGCGGCGAGATCCGGTTTCCCGTCACCGGTGAGGTCGGCGGCGACGAGCGAGATGCGCGGGTTGTCTGCGCTCGATCCGCCCATGCTCAACTCCGACGGCGGGGCAAAGCCTCCCGCACCGTCGCCGAGGAGGATCCTGAGGCGATAGCCCTGCCTGAAAACCGGGACGACGAGGTCTTCCTTGCCGTCGCGATTGAGGTCCGCGTGAGCGAGCCCGACCGGATCGCCCCCGGCGGCGACCGAGCCGCCGACCGCGAGGCCCCCGGAGCCGTCGCCCAGCAAGGTCTTCACGAGGTTGGCCTCGGGCGTCGCGACCGCCACATCGGCCTTCCCGTCGCCGTTGAAGTCGGCGCTCGTCAGCCAGCGCGGGTACGGCCCCACGAGGAGTGGCGACCCGTGCTCGCGGAAGCCGCCGGCACCGTCGCCGAGCATGACCCTCACGTCGTTCCAGTAGCCGGCGTTCCCCACGGCAACGTCGAGCTTGCCGTCACCGTTCAGATCGGCGACAGCGGCCGACACCGGTGCGGGCCCTGCCGGCGCAGGGGGCCCGGGCGCGAAGGAAAGGGCGGTGTGGCCCGCGCCCGTCGCAGCTGTGACGAGCGTGCCCAGGCACAGCGCCACCACACCGAGCGCCCACCATCTCCTGCCGGCCGACGAGCGCTTACGGCCGCCCGACGTTCCCACTGCGGTTCCCTTTCTCCCCTCGCTCATACCGTGACGATCTTCAGGCGTTTTTGCAACGCCCAGGTCACCGAGTCGTAAAGATTCTGCTGCTGCTAGTGGCAGTTGCCGGTGCCGGAGTCGGTGAAGAACCCGCCTCCGTTCGTCTGCGGCTCGAACTCCCAGGTGTAGCCGGTGTCGAGCAGCATCAGCCGCAGTACGCCGAACGTCGTGTCGTCCATGTTCTCCTGGGTCGCGATGGGCGGTCCCACGAGGTGGTGGCTGTCGCCGCCGGTGCCGACGACGAACTCACGGATCCCGCGCCTCGGGTCGGCGGCGCCCAGCGGCGTCTGCGGCGCGAAGCGCTGGTAGTTGTGCGCGTGGCCGTTGAGGACGATGTCCGCGCCCACGGCGTACAGGTCCTGCCAGAGCGGCTGCACCGCCGGCGTCGCCGTCCCGCGCGTCGACGAGAAGAGCGGGTGATGGAAGTAGGCGAGCGTGCACTTCGCGCGGTGCTGTACGAGATCGGTGCGCAGCCAGGTCTCCTGGGGCGACCCGGGCCGGCAGGGGACGAAGCGGCAGTTGCTGTTCAGGACGACGATGTGCCAGCTGCCGAGCTCGTAGCTGTAGTAGCCCGCACCGGCGAGGCCGGCGAGCGTGCCCCAGTAAGCGAAGTACGGCGCCGCCCACGGCGTGGCGAAGTCGTGGTTGCCCGCGGCCGGGCGCGTATGGTCGCGGAAGACGCCCCAGCTCGGGACGTAGCAGTTGGCGAAGTCCTCGGCCGTGCCGCTCGGGTAGGCGAGGTCCCCGAGGGCAGCGATCGTCGCCGGCACCCCTTCGATGAGCGCCGCCGTCGCCTCGTCGCCGCCGGAGTTGCACGAGCCGATGTCGCCTGCGGCGAGCAGGAGCGGTGCGATCCCGAGCCTGAGCCGTGGCTTCGACTGCGTCTCGCGCGAGGCGATGGAGACCGAGCCCTGGGTCGCGACGAGCGCCAGCTGCACGACGCCTGGTCCAACGACGGCGGAACCGACGTCGAACGACCTCCACCCGGGCCGGGCCGAGCCGCGGGCCACCACGCGGCCCAGGGGCGGCGCGGTCCGGAAGCTCAGCGTACGCTCGTTCCAGCGCCGGCTGGCGACCGTTCGCACCTGCAGCGCCGCTCGCCCAGAGGTGACGAAGACGCGCAGGCCCGCCGAAGCGACACCTCCGCGGAGGTCGCCGACACGGAAGCGCAGGTACGCGCGACCGGCGGGCGCGGCGCGAAGCCGCAACGCGCGCGCACGGCCGTGCTCCCCTCCAGGCGTTTCCGCGGTGACGGAGCCGTCCGCCACGGACGTGAAGACCTGCTGCGGAAGCGCGGCCGTGGCCCGCCCCGGCCACATGCCGCTCACCCCGGCCGCGACCACGCACGCGACGACGGCGAGCGCTCGTGCATCCACCTAGCCGAATCTAGCCGAGGCGCCGCACGCGCGGCTGCGCCCATATCTCACCCTTGCTATGATCGCATGCCTGCGATATGAGCGCTGACGCCTTCGAGAAGCTGCGGGCACGGCTCGCGCACGTCGACCCGGACCAGGGCTGGTTCTTCGCGCAGGTCGCGCAGCAGGTCGCAGAGCAGCGCAAGGCGCACGGGCTCTCCCAGCAGGAGCTCGCGGAGCTGACGGGCACGACCCAGTCGGCGATCGCGCGGCTCGAGTCCGGCGGCAGGCCGCCGCGGATCGACACGCTGCTGCGGATCGCCGAGGCTCTGGACTGCGACCTCGAGGTCGAGCTCAGGCGCCGCTAGAGGCTGGCGCTAGCTCTCCATCCCGACGTTGAAGCTCGGGTAGCGCCCGGTGAGCAGCATCAGGTAGCCGATCGTCTGCACCTCGATGCGCAACGCGAGCGCGGCGAAGTTCCGGATGCCCTCGGGCACGCGCCCGAGGATCAGCGCGATGAACCAGCTGAAGATCGCGAGGATGTTCGACAGCGCCGACAGCACGTACATGAGCAGCAGCGCCGGGATCGCCAGAATCGAGCGGAAGAACACCGTCCACCGGTTCTGCCGCGCCGGCGGGTCGACCTCGAGGTCGATCGGATACGTCCCCTCGGTCCCGGTGAAGCCCGGGTAGGGGTTCGCGATCAGGAACACGTACGCCCTCAGGTGGGTGGCGAAGCGGAGGTACGTCGCGAGGAAGTTGTGCAGGCCCTCGGGGGAGCGGCCCATGAACAGCGTCGCGAACCAGTTCACGATCCAGGCGAGCTCCGCGATCACGCTCCACAAGATGAACCAGAGGAGGAGCGGGATCGCGAGGATCGCGCGGAAGAAGACCGTGAGGCGGCTCCGGTGCAGGTCGTCGTGGTTGATCAGGCGGATCGGGTGCTGCGCGGTGGTGGTTCCTGCCATTGCTGCTTCCATGTGGCTCCCTTCTAACGGCCTTCGAAGCGCGGCTCCCGTTTCTCCAGGAAGGCGGCGACTCCTTCGGCGAAGTCGTGGGTGCGGGTTGCTGCGGCCTGGAGCTGCGCCTCGAGCTCGAGCTGCTCCTCGAGGGTCGTGTGCTCGGCGTGGTCGAACAGGCGCTTGCTCAGCGCGATCCCGCGCGTGGGCATCGCGGCGAGCTCGGCGGCCCGCCCCAGGGCCCGGCCGGCCAGCTGGTCGTCGGGCACGACCTCCGAGACGAGGCCCCAGTCGAGCGCCTCGGGCGCGCTCAGCCTGCGGCCGGACGTCATCCACTGGAAGGCGCGTGACGACCCGAGGAGCCGCGTCGTGAAGTAGGTGCCTCCCATGTCGGGAACCAGGCCGATGCTGATGAACGCCGGCACGAAGGTGGCGCTCTCGGCGGCGATTCGGTGGTCGCACGCGCAGGCAAAGCTGAGGCCCGCGCCGGCGGCCGGCCCGTTGACGGCGGCGAGCACCGGCTTCTCCAGCTCGCGCACCGCCCGGATCGTAGGGTGGTAGTGCTCCCGGAGCCGGCCCGCGATGTCGCGCGCGGCCTCTCCGAACTCGTTCAGATCCTGGCCGACGCAGAACCCCCGTCCCGCGCCGGTGACGACGACCGCGCGGACGTCGTCGGCCCGCGCCTCCCTGAATGCGCCGACGAGCTGGCGATGCATCTCGGCCGTGAAGGCGTTCAGAACGTCGGGCCGGTTCAGCGTGATCGTCAGGACGGCGCCCTCGCGCGTGGTCTCGACCTCCGCCATCCGCCGCAGCCTACAACGGCATTGCTAGCTTCGACTCGTGGCCGAACCGACCTATGTCTCGTCGGACGAGGAAGCGCTCGACGCGTACTCGCGCGCGGTGATCACGGTGGCCGAGCGGCTCGCTCCCTCGGTGGCAAACCTGCGCGTGAACCACGGGCGCCGCCAGGGCGGAGGCAGCGCTGTCGCGATCACGCCCGACGGGTTTCTCGTCACCTCGGCCCACGTCGTGAACGGATCGACGAGGGGCGGGCGCGCGTCGTTCGTCGACGGCCGCGAGCTCCGGTTCGAAGTCGTCGGCGCCGACCCGCATGCCGATCTCGCCGTGCTGCGTGCAGATGCGGACGACCTCGTGCCGGCCGAGCTCGGCGATGCGGAACAGCTTCGGGTCGGTCAGCTGGTGGTGGCGATCGGCAACCCGAACGGGTTCGCGGGCTCGGTGACGGCAGGCGTCGTCTCGGCGCTCGGGCGCTCGCTGCCGACGCAGAGCGGCCGCATCGTCGACAACGTGATCCAGACCGACGCGGCGCTGAACCCGGGAAACTCGGGCGGAGCGCTCGCCGACGGCTCGGGGAGCGTGGTCGGGATCAACACCGCCGTCGCGGGCATCGGCCTCGGCCTGGCGGTGCCGATCAACACGGCGACGCGACAGATCGTCGGCGCGCTCATGACCGACGGGCGGTTCCGCCGCGCGTACCTGGGCATCGCCGGCGGCGGGAGGCCGCTGCCTCCCCGCGTGGCGCGGCAGCTGGGCCGCGAGTCCGGCGTCGAGGTCGTCCAGGTGGTCGAGGGCTCGCCGGCCGCGGAGGCCGGCCTGCGCCCGGAGGACCTGATCGTGGAGCTCGACGGCGCCGCCGTGACCGACGTCGGCGACATCCAGCGCCTGATGGTCGTCGAGAAGATCGGCGCGCCGGTGCCGGTGCGCGTGTTGCGCGAGGGACGGGAGCTGGTGCTCTCGCTCGTGCCCGCCGAGCTCGACAGCTAGTCCCTTCTTACATCGGACCGGCGAGCTGGCCGGTATGCCGCTCGTGTGCGGCGAGCTCGAACACGACCTGGGCGACGAGCGCGGCGGCGAGGAGCCAGAGGATCACGACCGGCGAGAGGACGGTCGCGAGTGCCGCGAGCACGCCTGCGACGGCGGCGGTCACGAGCCGCAGGACGACGTCGGCGTCGACGAGCGTGGGCGGCGTGGCGAGCTGAATGGCCGCGAGCCCGACCATGCACAGCGCCGTTCCCGCAGCGGCGATCCAGCCGATCTCGTCGTACCTCGAGCCCGGCTCGACAGAGAAGATCGCGAGCTTCACGCCGATTCCGAGGGCGGCGATCCCGGCCGCGACGAAGTAGTGCGCGTACACGAACGTGATCCCGCTGCGGATGTTGCGCGTCACCACCGAGGCGGCGTCGAGGAAGTCGAAGTAGAGCCACCAGATCGCCGCGGCGGCGGCGAAACCTGCGAACGCCACCGATCCCGACAGGAGGGTCCAGCTGGTTTCGGTCGTCCCGAGCACCACGGCGATCACGGACTCGCCGAGGACGATGATGATCAGCAGGCCGAAGCGCTCGGAGATGTGCCTCGGGTCCACGGGCATGCCCCGCAGCATCCGCCAGGCCCTGATCGGCGCCACGTGCTCGAGAGCCAGAGCGAGCGCCCAGAGCGCGTACTTCCACGGCACCGGAACGGCCAGCGAGATCAGCCAGTCGCAGACCGCGAGGCCGAACATCAGGATGAACCAGCGGGCGACCGGCCGCGCGACCTCGAGATCGCGGTAGACGCGCACGTAGAGCACGAGCAGGATCAGCCGCACCGCGACGTACGCGAGCACGAAGGCGTTCTGGCCGCCGTCGAGCGCGTTGGGCACGGTGCTCGCCAGGCCGGCGACCGCGAACATCCCGAGCAGCGTCAGGAGCCGGTAGACGAGGTCGTCGGTGTCGAACCGGGTCGCGTAGAACGTGAAGCCCGCCCAGGCCCAGCCGATCGGGAGGAACAGCGCGAGGTAGCGGCCGAAGCCGGCCGCGGTCGGGTCGGCGCTGAGCGTCGCCGCGACCTGGGCGATCGCAGCGACGAAGACGAGGTCGAGGAAGAGCTCGAGCCACGTCGCGCGGCGGTCCTGCTCGTCCTCGAGCGTCCGGAGACGCGGCGGCTCGAGGAAGCGCTCGAGGCCGGCCAACGACGCTAGCGGCGGCGGCGCAGCAGCGACCAGCCGGTCAGGACCGCGAGCGCCGAGACGATCTGCCAGCCCAGCACCATGCGCTGGACGTCGATCGCCGGCTTCCACGAGACCTCGCCGTCGGGCTTGATCACATACGCGCCGACCGGGCGGGCCATCAGGCCGAAGCCGCCCCCGCCGTTGTTCTCGTTGTCGCCTCCTCCGCCGCCGCCTCCGCGGACGGACGCGGCCGGGATCACCGTCGTGCCGTCGCGCTCGACCGGCTCGCCGTAGACACGCTTGGCGACGATGCCGTCCTGCACTCCTTGCAATAGCTCCTGGACGTCGGGCATGGCTACCTCCCCTTGAACTCGGGCCTGCGCTTCTCCGTGAAGGCCGTCAGGCCCTCCTTGGCGTCGTCGCTCGCGAACGACAGGTAGAGCGCGCGGCGCTCGGCCTCGAGTCCGGCGGCGAGCGTCGTCTCGTACGCGCGGTCGACCGATTCCTTGGCCAGGCGCGTGGCGACCGGGCCCTTCTCGGCAATGTCCCGCGCGAGGCGCTTGGCCTCGTCGAGCCAGGCCTCCTTTGCCACGACGCGCGCCACCAGGCCGGCGGCGAGCGCCTCGCCTGCCGAAAGGCGGCGGCCGCTCAGGATCACGTCCATCGCGAGCGACTTGCCGACCGCGCGGGTCAGCCGCTGGGTGCCGCCGGCTCCGGGGATGATCCCCAGACCCGTCTCCGGCTGGCCGAACTGCGCGGTCTCGGAGGCGACGATCAGGTCGCAGCTCAGCGCCAGCTCGCAGCCGCCGCCGAGGCAGAAGCCGGAGACGGCTGCGACGAGCGGCGTCCAGAGGGCCCGGATGGCGTCCCAGCGCTCGACTCGACGCTGGTAGTAGAGGTCGATCGCGGAGGACTGCGCGAGCTCGCCGATGTCGGCTCCCGCGGCGAAGGCGCGCTCGTTGCCGCCGAGCACGGTCGCGCGGATCTCCTCGTCCCGGTCGAGCTCCTGCAGCGTGCCCACGAGCTCGTCCATCAACTCGTCGGAGAGCGCGTTCAGCTGCTGCGGCCGGTTGAGCAGGACGACCGCGATCGGCGCGTCGCGCTCGACGAGCACCAGCTCAGCCATGTCCGCTCCGGCGAACAGTGACAGTCACAGTGACTGTCACCGGGGGTTGGGCCGGACAGGTCACTTCTTCTCCAGAAAGCGCTCGATGGCCGCCTTCGGCTCGTCGGTTGCCATCGACAGCGCCAGT
>Ga0081540_1004627_pt1 | contig 10409 bp, 10 predicted proteins | sample TabmetS2T1R1_FD_71024 | JGI IMG/M metagenome (GOLD analysis project Ga0081540, IMG submission 71024) | Tabebuia heterophylla rhizosphere microbial communities from the University of Puerto Rico - S2T1R1 | ecosystem: Host-associated > Plants > Roots > Rhizosphere ... | reverse complement strand
GATGGGGCGGACCGGCGGCACGGTCTCCGGCCGGGCATGCAGCACTGAATTCATACGCGCATCCTGCAACCGAATGGCGGGATTAAACAACAGGGTTGGAGCGGCCGCGGACGGCGGCGCGCGAGGGGTCGCCGGCCGGGCGCTCAGCGCGCGACCAGCGGGCAGCCTCCCTCGCCGAGCGGGCGGAAAGCCTGCTCGGCGTCGACGGTGGCGACGATCTTGAAGACGTCCCACTCGCCCTTCGACTCCGCCGGCGTCTTCACTTCGAGAAGGTGCATCGGGTGCACCTTGCGGCCGTCCTCGCGAATGAGCCCGCGGCCGAACAAGGGGTCCTCCGTCGGCATGGACTTCATCGCCGCAACGATGGCCCGACCGTCGGATGCCGAGCCGACCCTCTCCACCGCCTTGAGGTAATGCAGGGTGCCGGCATAGACGCCGGCATGCATGTGGTTCGGCATCATCTTCTTGCCATGGCGCTCCTGGAACCGCCGCGACCAGGCGCGCGTCTGCTCGTTCATGTCCCAGTAGAAGGCGTTGAGCGCGGTGAGGCCGCGTGCCGTGGTCAGTCCGAGCGCCGGCACGCCCTGCAGGTCGAAGATGAGCGCGACGATCCGTTGCTTGTCGCCGATCTTGAACTCGGCCGCCTGCTTGACGGCATTGACGGTATCGCCGCCGGCATTGGCGAAGGCGACGACCTGTGCGCCCGAGGCCTGCGCCTGCAGCAGGAATGACGAGAAGTCGGCGGTGCCGATGGGGTGTCGCGCGGAACCCAGTACCTTGCCGCCGCTCGCCAGCACCTCGTCGGATGCCTGCTTTTCCAGGTCGTGCCCGAACGCATAGTCGGCCGTGACGAAGTACCAGGTCTTGCCGCCTTGCTGCAGCACGCCGCGCGCAAGGCCATGGCCCATCGCCCATGTGTCATAGGTCCAGTGCACGGTATTGGGCGAGCATTTTGCCCCGGTGAGCAAAGCGGTGCCGGCGCCCGACCCGACGACGACCTTGTTCTTCTCGCGCGCAATGTCGGACACGGCGAGCGCGACGGCGGAGTTGGGCAGATCGAGAATGACGTCGACCCCCTCGACGTCGAGCCAGCGCCGCGCGATGGAGGCGCCGACGTCCGGCTTGTTGAGGTGATCGGCCGACACCACCTCGGCCTTGCGCTTCGACTGGCTGGCGAAATCCTCGACCGCGAGCTGCGCCGCGATGACCGAACCCGGACCTTGGAAGTCCGAATAGACGCTGGACATGTCGTTGAGCACGCCCAGCCGGAGGACGCCGTCCTTTTCGGCCGACGCCGGCGTGACGGAAAGAACGGCCGCAAAGGCCGCGACGAGAAAGGTCCGCGCCATCGTTTCCTCCCGGGGCCGCTGCCACGATCTTGGCGGAGCCGCGTATCGGTCCCGCGTCGGCTTACGGCCGCGGCAAGGGTGCTGCCGGCAATTGTTGTTGTCAACAACAATCCCGGTTGCCTCATGGCCGCAATCGTGAGACGCAAGGTGCGTTGGTGAACGGAGGAACATGTGGCCAGCGGGACGGCGCGGAGCGAACGGCCGACGACAGCAGCGAGGAGGACTCTTCGCGACGGGGCGCGGGCGGACGCCAAGCCGGCGCCGGTCGATCTCGGCGTCCTGACCTCGCACCTCGGATATCTGGTCCGCCGCGCGCAGCTGTGGATCTTCCAGGATTTCAACCGCACGCTCGCGGCGCTCGACGTTCGCCCGGCGCAGTATTCGGTCCTGACCGTCATCGACGCCAATCCCGGCCTGACGCAGATGGCGCTGGCCCATGCGCTCGGCATCGAACGCGCCCGGCTGGTTCACCTCCTCAACGGCCTGGAAAAGCGGAGCCTGGTCCGCCGCAGTTCCTCGGCCAGCGACCGACGTTCCCACGCCTTGCATCTGACCGGCGACGGAAGAAGAATGTTGGCGCGCGTCAAAACCCTTGCAGCAGAGCACGAGCGCCACGTCACCGAGCGGCTGGGAGCGCAGCAACGCCAGGACCTCCTGCGGCTCCTGGCCGCGTTCGCATCCGGCTGAAACGTCCATCAGGAATCGCTTCATGAATGTCGCTTCCAATGACCACGTCACCGCAACCGGCGACGGGATCGTCACCGCGGGAATTCTCGTCATCGGCGACGAGATCCTGTCCGGGCGCACCAAGGACAAGAACATCGGCTACATCGCCGAGTACCTGACCAATATCGGCATTGAGCTCAAGGAGGTGCGGGTCGTCGCCGACGACGAGACCGCGATCATCGAGGCGCTCAACGCCCTGCGGCACCGCTATACCTACGTGTTCACCACCGGCGGCATCGGGCCGACGCACGACGACATCACCGCCGACTGCGTGGCCAAGGCATTCGGCGTCAGCATCGACGTCGATCCGCGTGCCCGCGCGCTGCTGCTCACGCGCATCGCCGAGAAGGACCTCAACGAGGCGCGCCTGCGCATGGCGCGCATTCCGGCCGGCGCCGACCTCATCCTCAACAAGGTGTCGGCGGCGCCCGGCTTCCGCATCGGCAACGTGCACGTCTTCGCCGGCGTGCCGGCGATCATGCAGGCGATGCTCGACGAGGTGGCGCCGACGCTGAAGACCGGCGCACGCCTGCTGTCGGAGACCGTCCGCGCCGACCTCCGCGAGGGCGACATCGGCAGCGAGCTTGGCAGCATCGCCAAGGCGCATGCCGGCACCATGATCGGCAGCTACCCGTTCTTCGACGAGAGGCGCGGGCCAAATACCAACGTGGTCATCCGCGCGCGCGACCCGGAAAAGCTCGCAGCGGCTAAGGCAGCCGTGGAGGACATGCTGCAGCGGGTGAGGGGAGTGTTGCAGGCACATTAATACATCGAGGCCAAGCGTTTTCCCCTGGTGACGGCGGACTTAACGCGACGCTCGCAATATTTTCCGATTGCGACGGGTGAAATATTGCGCGTGACGTGCAAACGCCGCCCGTCGAGTGCCGGCCCGAGTTTGCCGGATTACGAAATCGACAAGCTGAGCAGGCACATGCTCTGGCCCGACGAGAATATTCCGGCGATACATCACCACATTGCTGCAATTCTCTTCGACAAAATGAATCGATTTGTGTGCGGAGTTTTCCCGAAAACTAGAGGCGAATTCGCGCCTTTGCGTCAGGGCGGGCGTAAAACATTCCTTGTCAGATGGCGGCATCAGTATTTCACCGAGGTCATGCAATGTTCCCCCGCCTGTTTGCCAAGCTGAGAAACGCTTCTTCCTGCGTGTTTCACCGAACGGAAGGCTCGGTAATGCCGATGTTCGCCATTACGCTGGTGCCGATGCTCGGCCTGGTGGGGGCTGCGATCGACTACTCGCGCGCGAACGCCATTCGCAGCGGGCTGCAGGCAACGCTCGACACCGCGGTTCTGGCGGCCGCGCGCGACGGCACATTCAACTGGAAAAACGTCGCGCTTGACGTGTACAACGCCAATCTACAAACCAAGGGCGCTTCGGTGGCGGCGCCGGTGTTCACGCAAAATGCCGACGGGAGCTATTCGGGGAGCGCGTCCGGTACATTGCCCTCCAGCTTCCTGAAGGTTGCCGGGATCTCGGCGATCGGCTTCGGCGCCAAGGCCAATGCGGTCGGTGTCGGCTCTCCCGGCCAGGTCTGTGTCCTTGCGCTCAACAGCAACGCCCAGCCGGCGCTCACGCTGAACGGCAACGCGGGAATCAACATCAAGGCGCCGAACTGTGTCTTGCAGGTGAACTCCAACGCCTACGGCGCCGTCTACATGAACGGCAACACCACGATCAAATCAGCGGAGAACTGCTTCGTCGGAACCGCCACCAAGGTCGGCAACGCCAGCATCAGCCCGGCGCCGGACGCGGAGTGCAAGCCGATACCGGACCCGTTCGCCAATATCGCGAAACCGGCGGTCGGGCCGTGCGACTACACAAATTACAGCGAGAGTGGCAATAAGAGCGTAACGCTCAACCCGGGTGTGTATTGCGGCGGCATGAAGTTCAGTGCCCAAGTCGCCGTCACCTTTGCGCCCGGGCTGTACATCATCAAGGACGGCATCATCGATGCCCAGGGCGGCGCGTCCTTTACCGGCAATGGCGTGACCTTCTTCCTCACCGGCAACGGAGCCGGCGTGCAGATCGAAGGCTCGGCCAACTGGCATCTCGTGGCGTCGAACAACGGTCCGCTCGCGGGTTTCGTTTTCTACGTCGAATCGAACGGCCCCACCGGCAACGCGGCGACCTCCAGCATGCTGGCCGGCTCTGCGGAAATGTATTTCGAAGGCGTGATGTACTTCGGGCGGCAGCGCCTCGCGCTGACCGGCAGCTCAGACACGGGGACGCCGTCGCCCTACACGGCTTTCATCGCCGACCTCATCGACATCAGCGGCAGCGGCACCCTCACCATCAACAATGATGTCAGCAAGACGAACGTGAAGATCCCGAGTGTGCTGCAAATGACCATGAACGCCAAAGCTCGCCTGGTCCAATAGATTCAGCCGGAGGCGTCGAGCACGCTGCGTACCGCTTCGGCCAGCTTCTGTTTGCGATACGGCTTGCCGAGCAGCGGCACGGCCTCGTGGGCACCGGAGGCGGTAATGAAGTTCGCCGAGTAGCCGGAGGTGAACAGCGCCTTGAGGCCCGGGCGCCGCTCCCACGCTTGGCGCAGGAGGTCCTGGCCGTTCATTCCGTTGGGCAGGACCAGGTCGGTGAACAGGAGGTCGATGCGGCCCGGCGCATCCAGGATGGCGAGCGCGGCATCGCCGTCTTCCGCCTGCAGCACCTGATAGCCGAGGCCTTCGAGAATGTTGGTCGCGACGGTGCGCACCGCCGCGTCGTCCTCGACCACCAGCACGATCTCATGCCCCGACTGCTGCGCCGCCGCTGCGGCCGTCCCGAGCTCGACCATGGCGATGGGGCTCGCGGCGCGCGGCAGGTAGAGCCTGATGCTCGTGCCGTGCCCGACCTCGCTGTAAATCTTCACGTGGCCGCGCGATTGCTTGATGAAGCCGTAGACCATGCTCAGGCCGAGGCCGGTGCCGCGCCCGGATTCCTTGGTGGTGAAGAACGGCTCGAACACGTGCTCGATCACGTGCGGCGCCATGCCGGTCCCGGAATCCGAGATGTTCACCAGCACATAGTCGCCGGCCGTGACGCCGAGGTTGACGGCGATGTAGTCATCGTCGAGGTGGGCGTTGGCGGTCTCGATCAGGAGCTGGCCGCCGCCGGGCATGGCGTCGCGGGCATTGAGCGCGAGGTTGACGATCGCATCCTCGAGCTGCGACGGATCGGCGGTGGCGGACCACAATCCCTCCGCCAGCGCCGTCTTCACCGTGATGTCGGCACCGAGCGTGCGCAGCAGCATGCCCACCACGCGGGTGACGATGTCGTTGACGTCGAGGGTGCGCGTCTGCAGCGGCTGCTTGCGCGAGAAGGCGAGCAGGCGCTGCACCAGCTGGCAGCCGCGCTCGGCCGCTTCATCGAGGGAGCTGGCGATGCGCGCGAGGTTCGGCTGGCCGCCGACCTCGTCGGTGAGCTGCTCCACCATGCCGATGATGGTCGTGAGGATATTGTTGAAGTCGTGGGCGAGACCGCCGGTGAGCTGGCCCACGGCTTCCATCTTCTGCGCATGGCGCAACTGGCCTTCCAGCTTGAGCCGCTCCGTCATGTCGCGGCCGATGAAGAAGTGCTGCTGGTCCGCCTCCGACCACAGGCCGGTCCAGGCCAGCGGGACCGCGTGGCCGTCCCGGTGCACGTAGCGGCAGTCGAAATTGCGCATGGCGCGGCCGCGTCGCGCCAGCCGCATCTCGGCGCGCGTGTTTTCCAGATCGTCCGGGTGGAGAAACTCCTGGGCGCTGCGCCCGACCATCTCGTCGGGATGAATGCCGAGAATGGCGGTGGCGCTCGGGCTGACGCGCAGAAACGTGCCCTTGCGGTCCACCACCAGGATCAGGTCGAGGGAGGTCTCGAAGATGCGCTCGATGATCGAGCCGGGTGGCGAGGTCGCGGGCATGGCCGCAGGCGTCGCAACGGCCGCGGCGGATCCGGCCGGCGTTGCCGCAGAGGGGGCCTGCTTATCCTCGCCGAGCTGTTGAGGCTCGGGTTTCCCGTCCTCGACGCTCATCCTCTCCTGGATCCTGTGTGTCGGACCGTCCCCCGGTGTAGCATTACCTTCAACTAACGGATGGTCAAGTGGCTCTATAGCAACTTTCAAGAGGTACTTGCAGTTGAACTCGCGTGGCGGTTTCCAGTTCCGCGCAGGGCCGGCCGCGGGCTGACCGCGGGCCTCCGAATCGTCACGTACTGCTGCTTGCCGCCGCGGTGGCGTTCTGGCAAGCCGCTGCCGACATCGGAAGGGCTGTGCCGATAATTATCACCAGCTACGGAGGCCACCCATGTTCGACCGTCTCAGCCGTCGCTCCGTTCTGACCGGTTCGCTGGCGGCAGCGTCCGGCTTTCCGCTCATCACAACACCGGACGCGTGGGCGCAGGCGCCGCTGGCCGCGACGCCGTCCTGCGACAGCGGACCCACGCTGCGCCAGGGTGAGGGCCCGTTTTTCAAGCCACGCTCACCCGAACGCTCCGACCTGCGCGAGCCCGGCCTCAAGGGCGAGCCGATCGAACTGACCGGCCTGGTACTGTCGCGCGATTGCCGGCCGCTTGAGCGGGCGCTGGTGGATGTGTGGCACGCCGACCAGACAGGCGAATACGACAATGCCGGCTTCCGCCTGCGCGGCCATACCTTCACCGACGCGCAGGGCCGCTTCCGCTTCGTCACCATCGTGCCGGCCGCCTATGTGGGCCGCACGCGCCACTTTCATTTCAAGGTGCAGGCGCCCGGCAGCCGGCTGCTGACGACGCAGCTCTACTTCCCGGACGAGCCGAAGAACCGCACCGACGGCCTGTTCCGCCGCGAGCTCACCATGAAGGTCGCCCGCCAGAGCGACGGGCTTGCCGGCCGTTTCGATTTCGTCCTCGACATGGCATAGCGCCTCCTCCTCGTACCGACAGGAGGGGGCATGGCCGAACCGCCCGCGGCGCCAACAAAGGTCTTTCCCGTCTCGTGGGACCAGTTCCATCGCGATTCCCGCGCGCTCGCCTGGCGTCTCAACGATGCCGGGCCGTTCGCCGCGATCGTCAGCATCACCCGCGGCGGGCTGGTGCCGGCCGCGATCGTGGCGCGCGAGCTCGGCATCCGGGTGATCGAGACGGTGTGCGTGTCGAGCTACGACTATGCGACGCAGGGGCCGCTGCGGGTGCTCAAGCCCGTCGCCGACGACATCGTGAATCTCGCCGGCGCCAAGGGCAACGGCGTGCTCATCGTCGACGACCTGGTGGATACCGGCAAGACGGCGCGCATCGTGCGCGACATGGTGCCGGGCGCGCATTTCGCCACCGTCTACGCCAAGCCGCTCGGCCGCGCGGTGGTGGACACCTTCATCACCGAGGTGTCACAGGACACGTGGATCTATTTTCCCTGGGACACGGCACTCGCGTTCCAGCCGCCGATCCGCGAGGCCGGGCTGTAACCCGCGCCGCGCCGCTTCGTCCCAACGCTTAAGGAGAACCCATGGCAAAGCCGACCGACCCGTTCGACCCGGATGCCCCTGACCGGGAGTCGGTCGAGGAATTCGACCGCCTGCTCGCCGCCTTCCAGGACCACGTCGACAATTTCGTGCAGGAGCGCGAGCTGTCCTTCGGGGTGGTGTCGCTGCTGGCTGCGCAGATGTGCCTGACCATGCGCATGTTCGACTACGTGGCGTCGGCGGAGGAGCCGTCGGTGGACGGCCTGCAGGGCGAGCTCGACCGCTTCCACGACGAGCTGAGCCAGGCCGTGGAGGGCGCCAAGGCGGGGGCCGCCGAGTTTTTCGAAGCCGCCAGCGAGGCGCTGGCGCAAGCCGAGGCGCAGCTCGACGCCGACGAGAAATCGAAATAGCCGTGCACGCGCGATTAGATCCCGAAAAAGCCTGCCCCGGACTTGATCCGGGGTGGATACCGGTTTTCGGCAAAGCATGCCCTCGGGCTCGACCCGAGGGATCATGCTGCAACAATAAAGCAGAGCGAGATGGCGATTCGAAGAAAACCCATCTCGCTCCACTCGCGATCGGCTATGATGCGCTCATCGTTTCCAAGGGAGGCCAGCATGGACGCCGTGACTCCGAAGACCGCCGAGACGCATTCGCACGTGGTGCGCCCGGCCGACATGGAATGGCAGAAGACGCGCTTTCCCGGCTGCGAGGCGAAGACGCTGCTGTTCGACCGCGCCACCGGGCTGGTTACCGCGCTGATGCGATTTGCCCCCGGGGCGGTGCTGCCCGACCACGAGCACGTGAAGATCGAGCAGACCTACGTGCTCGAGGGCCGGCTGGTGGACAAGGAAGGGCCGGCGGCTGGCCTCGAGATCGGACCGGGCGAGTTCGTGTGGCGCGAGGCCGGCAGCCGCCATGTCGCCTGGTGTCCCGAGGGCGGGCTGATGCTCGCGATGTTCCAGGTGCCCAACAAGTTCTTCGAAGCCGACGGCCGCGTCACCGACGCCGCCGGCCAGGACTGGGATAGCGTCTGGGGCCACGCCAAGGATTGAGGCGGCCGAGCGCTCACATCGCGTATGCGGCGAATGTCGCGTCGCTCGCCTCATCTGTCCGTGTGCAGTTCGGAGACAATGCCATGCTGAAAACGCCCCTGTGCGATCTGCTCGGGATCGACGTGCCGATCATCCTGGCCGCGATGGGCAGCTGCACGTCGGCGGAGTTCGCCGCGGCGGCAAGCAACCAGGGTGCGCTGGGCAGCATCGCGACCCTGTTCCGGACCACCGACGCCATCAAGCGCGACATCGACGTGATGCGGACGCTGACGAGCCGTCCTTATGCCGTCAACCACATCCCGCCTACGCTCGATGCCGAGGCGTTCCGCCACACGCTGCAGGCGCGGCCGGCGGTGATCTCGTTTGCGCTCGGCGACCCCGGCGATCTCGTTTCCCAGGCGCGCGATGTCGGCGCGCTGGTCATGGTGCAGGTCACGACGGTTGCGCAGGCGGTGCAAGCGGCCGAGCGCGGCGTCGACGTCATCATCGCCCAGGGCGGCGAGGCGGGCGGCTATGGCGGCGAGGTCAGCACGCTGGCGCTCGTGCCGCAGGTGGTCGATGCGGTATCGCCCATTCCGGTGGTGGCGGCCGGCGGCATCTTCGACGGGCGCGGCATCGCGGCGGCGCTGATGCTCGGCGCGGCCGGAGTGAATATCGGCACACGCTTTATCGCGTCCCGCGAAGCTCCGGTGTCGGACGCATGGAAGCAGGCCATCGCCGCAGCCCATTCCGAGGACGCCGTGAAGGCGCATGTCCTCAACGACATCAAGCCGCTGCCCGGCACCGCCGGCTACCGCACCGTGCTGCGCTCGCTGCGCACGCCGTTCCTCGACGAGTGGAATGACAAGCGCGAGGAGGCGCGCCACGAAGGCCAGCGCTTGTTCGATCGGATCGCCTCCAGCCGCAAGGCCGGACGCGAAGCCGAAACCTTGCTCACGGCCGGCCAGAGCGCCGGCGGCATCAAGGATGTCGTGTCCGTTGGCGAGATTCTGCATCGTCTCGTTGCCGAGACCGAAGCGGCGCTGGCCAAGGCGCCGCGCTTCGTCGAGACGACCGCGCGGCGGCGACAGGCGGCCGCAACGGCAAGGTAAGCGGCCGGGCTGGCGGCGAGCCCGGCGCCGGCAGATCGCGCGCTTTCTTCTCGCCTTCCTCCGCGTCTGCCGCCGATGCTACAAGCCCCCGGCGCGGACGTGGCGAAATGGTAGACGCAAGGGACTTAAAATCCCTCGGGCGCAAGCCTGTGCCGGTTCGAGTCCGGCCGTCCGCACCACTAATTTTATTGGACATCTTGCGCTTTTCGCCGAACGGACCTGAGGACCTGAAAAATCGTCCAGGGTACGTCCTGGGGTACGTCGAGGAAGGCCGCCTACGGTGCCGCTAGGAAGGCTGCTGGTGAGGCTTTTGCGGCCCGGTGGGAGGTGGTCCTTGACCTGAAAACGCACCGTTGATGCCGGCCGGGTCGACGGCAATCACGTCGGTGGAGGCGACCGCCGTCGAGGCCATGATGGTGTAGAGGAACGCCAATGGCAGCACCGACGATGCGAACAGCGCCCGCGATGGTGACATGACGAAGATCACGTCAGGCGACGGCGCTTTCAGCGCAACCATCAGCGCTTCGAGATCGCGCCCTATTCCTGACTGCCTGGCGCCGGGTTGAACCTGACCCCGCGCAGCGAAACTGCGAAGGTAGGTTTCGCATTTGCGGCATCAATGGTCATCGCCGTGCAGATGACGTTGATCGAGGTTGCGGCAATCGCAGTCGTTCCTGAATTGAGATTACCTGTGGTCATGCCGAAGCCGTCATAGGCGGCAGTGATATGAGTTGCTATCGACAAGGTCACAAGGTGGT
>Ga0081540_1004626_pt1 | contig 10409 bp, 8 predicted proteins | sample TabmetS2T1R1_FD_71024 | JGI IMG/M metagenome (GOLD analysis project Ga0081540, IMG submission 71024) | Tabebuia heterophylla rhizosphere microbial communities from the University of Puerto Rico - S2T1R1 | ecosystem: Host-associated > Plants > Roots > Rhizosphere ... | reverse complement strand
GCCAACACCTACGCGAGGCCACCGCGGCCTTCGTCGCCGAAGTCCATCGATATGCCTAGGGGTACGCGCATGGCCAGCCGCGATAAGTCGGTCCACCGCAAGGCCAAGGATTACCGCTGGGAAGGCGTGGCGGAACTTCCGTACAAGGAGGACGATCGCGCCTTGTTCAAGTCGATCACGCGGCAGGTGCTGTTCGCCGATCCGCAGTTGCACGGCGAGCTGCGCTATTTCGAGATGGCGCCTGGCGGCTTTTCCACCCTGGAGCGGCATCAGCACATGCATGCCGTCATGATCCTGCGCGGGCGCGGCCATTGCCTCGTCGGCGAGGAGGTCAGAGCAGTCGAGACGCGCGACCTCCTGACCGTGCCGGCGATGACCTGGCATCAGTTCCGCGCCACCAGCGGCGAGCCGCTCGGCTTTCTCTGCATGGTCAATGCCACCCGCGACAAGCCGGAATTACCCTCGGCGGAGGATCTGGCCAAGCTCGAGCGGGACGCGAAGATCGCGGCATTCCTGCGCAACGAGCCAATCGCCTAGAGGCTGGTCACAGCGGTATCCCCCCTGCTGCGGATCATAATCGATCATTTCGTGATGGCCGTCACATCGCCCGTGGCGAGGCCCTGGCACCCTGGCAAGGGTCGATGCCGGGTGTTTTCACGCAAGAACAAAAGGGGAGACGGTCATGATCGATGCCTTCGCTATGGCCTTCGTCGTGCTGGCGATCGGCTTGCCTGCGGTTATCGGCGCGACCATGCTCGGCTCCAAATTCTAGCTCCATTTGGTGGCGGGCGCGAATTCTTGCGCCCCTTGCCGCACGCTCCTTCAGGTGAATGGCGCAAAGCGCGCCCGGCGCTTTGCGCTCTCGCATCCCCCACGTTAGTGTCATCGCGGATAGCGGCTTGAGCCCTCACGCGTGACATTTTCGCCTACAATCAGGCTCGGCGTCGACATCGGCGGCACGTTCACCGATGTCGCGCTGGAAACGGCCGAGCGGCGATTCACGGCAAAGATTCTCACCACGGCACAGGCGCCGGAAGCGGGCGTGCTCACCGCTTTGCGCTCGGTCAATGCCAAGGCGGAAGTCGAGCCCGCCGAGGTCGGGCTGATCGTGCATGGCACGACCCTCGCCACGAATGCGCTGATCGAGCGCAAGGGGGCCAGAACCGCCCTTCTCACCACCGAAGGGTTTCGCGACGTGCTCGAGATCCGGCACGAAAATCGATTCGAGCAGTACGACATCAACATCGATTTGCCGCCGCCGCTGGTTCCCCGGCGGCTGCGCCTGCCGGTACGCGAGAGAATCGATGCGCAAGGCGAGGTTCTCCTCCCGCTCGATGAATCCAGCGTGGCGCGCGCCCTCGAGACGCTCGCCGCGCAAGAGGTCGAGGCCGTGGCGGTCGGCTTCCTGCACAGCTTCACTAATCCGGATCACGAGCGCCGCCTCGGCGAGGCGATCGCCCGCCGCTTGCCCGATGTCGCGGTGACGCTCTCCAGCGAGGTCTCGCCGGAGATGCGCGAATACGAGCGCTTCTCCACCGCCTGCGCTAACGCCTACCTCCAGCCCCTGATCGGGCGCTACCTCGGCAAGCTCGAGCGCGAGCTGGCGCGCGCGGGTTTCCGCTGTCCCTTGCTGCTGATGACGTCGGGCGGAGGCATCACGACCAGCGAGACCGCCACCCGCTTTCCCGTGCGACTGGTCGAGTCCGGGCCGGCAGGCGGCGCGATCTTCGCCGCCTGCATCGCGCGCCAGCATGGGCTCGAGCAGGTGGTGTCGTTCGATATGGGTGGAACGACCGCGAAAATCTGCCTGATCGACAAGGCGCAGCCGCAGACCGCGCGCGCCTTCGAGGTGGCGCGGGTTTACCGCTTTCTCAAAGGCAGCGGGCTGCCGCTGCGCATCCCAGTCATCGAAATGGTCGAGATCGGCGCCGGCGGCGGCTCGATCGCGCGCGTCGATACGCTGGGACGCATCGCCGTCGGTCCGGACAGCGCCGGCTCCGAGCCCGGGCCGGTGTGTTACGGCCGCGGCGGTAAAGAACCGACCGTGACCGATGCCGATCTCATACTCGGGCGCATCGATCCCGCCACGTTCTCGGGCGGCAAAATGCCGCTCGAGGTCGCTGCCGCCGAGCGCACGCTCGCCGCAGCGCTCGCGGCGCCCCTCAAGCTCGCGACCGAGCATGCGGCCCTCGGTGTCAGCGAGATGGTGGACGAGAACATGGCGAACGCCGCGCGCGTGCATGCCATCGAGAGCGGGAAAGACCTTGCGCCGCGCACGCTGATCGCGTTCGGGGGCGCGGCTCCGCTGCACGCCGCGCGCGTTGCCGAAAAAGTTGGCATCGGCCGGATCCTCGTCCCGCTCAACGCCGGCGTGGGCTCGGCGGTCGGGCTTCTGCGCGCGGCGCCGGCTTATGAAATCGTGCGCGGCCGGCTGATGCGGCTCGAAAGCTTCGATGCCGCTTCGGCCAATCGCCTGCTCGCCGAGATGCGCGCCGAAGCGGAGGCGATCGTGCGGCGCGCCGCGCCGGCCGCGGCGTTGCAGGAGCAGCGTTCGGCGTTCATGCGCTACCGCGGCCAGGGCCACGAGATCGCCGTTTCCCTGCCGGTGCGCGATTTCACTCCCGCCGATCGGTCGAGCATCAGGGACCTGTTCGAGGCGGCCTATCGCCGGCTCTACAGCCGGGCGATTCCAGGCGTCGAGATCGAGATGCTAAGTTGGGTCGTCTCCGTGAGCGCCCCAGCGGAAGGCGATCTCGGCGCGGCGGCCACCGAGCGGGCGAGCGAGCCGAAACCGGTGGCGCGGCGGCGGATCTTCGATCCCGAGACCGCTGAGTTCCGGGAGGTCGACATTTACTGGCGGCCGGATCTTGCGCCGGGATCACGCATCGGCGGCCCGGCCGTCATTGCCGAAGATGAGACGTCGACCGTCGTCAGTCCGGGCTTCGACGCGCGCATCGACCGGTTCGGCTATATTGAACTCATCCGCAAGGAGGCCTGAATGGCGGTCCCTCGCCCCAACGCCGTGCTCGCGCAGATTCACGCGCAAATCATGTGGAGCCGGCTGATCGCGGTGGTGGAAGAGCAGGCGCAGACCATGCTGCGCACGGCGTTCAGCACCTCCGTGCGCGAGGCGGGCGACCTGTCCGCCGGCGTCTTCGACCGCCACGGGCGCATGCTGGCGCAAGCAGTCACCGGGACGCCCGGCCACGTGAACTCGATGGCGAACGCGGTGCGATATTTCCTCGAGGTCTATCCGCTCGCGAGCATGAAACCGGGCGACCACTACATCACCAACGACCCGTGGCTGACGTCGGGCCATCTGCACGACATCACGGTGGTCACGCCGAGCTTCTATCGCGGCGAAGCCGTCGGGCTGTTCGCCAACACCATCCATGTCGTCGATATCGGCGGGCTGGGCATGGGTCCGGACGGACGACAAGTGTTCGAGGAGGGGCTCGCCATTCCGATCATGCCGCTCGCCCGCGAGGGCCGCATGAACGACGATCTCTTACGCCTGGTGCGCGCCAACGTGCGCGAGCCGCTGCAAGTCGAAGGCGACATCTACGCCGCCGCCGCTTGCAACGACGAGGGCAGCCGCCGGCTCATCGATATGATGGACGAGTTCGAGATCGCCAATCTCGACCGGCTCGGCGACACGATCATCGAAGCCTCGCGCGAGGCGACGCTCGGCCGCATCCGTGCGCTACCGAAGGGCACCTATCGCAACAGCATGACGATGGACGGCTATGACAAGCCGCTCGTGCTCAATGCCGCCTTGACCATTTCCGACGACGGCATCCACGTGGACTACGATGGTACCTCGCCGGCGTCGTCGCATGGCATCAACGTCGTGTACAATTATTGCCTCGCCTACACCGCGTTTGGCGTCAAATGCCTGGTGGCGCCCGAGGTGCCGAACAACGCGGGCTCGCTCGCCCCGATCGGCGTCAGCGCGCCGGAGGGCTGCGTGCTCAATGTCAGGCGGCCGTGGCCGGTCGCTGCCCGTCACACGGTCGGGCAGATGCTGCCGGACGTCGTGTTCGGCTGTCTGCAGCAGGTGATGCCGGGCGGGGTGCCGGCCGAAGGCGCGTCCTCGCTGTGGAATCCGCAGATTTTCGGCGGCGGCTCGCTGGTCGACGAAGTCGAGGAGGGGACCGACGCCAACGCATTGCCGGAGTTCAGCACCGTGATCTTCCACTGCGGCGGGGCGGGCGCGCGGCCGACCAAGGACGGCCTCAGCGCCACCTCGTTCCCGTCCGGCGTGCGCACGATCCCGGTGGAAGCGACCGAGAGCGTGGCGCCGGTGGTGTTCTATCGCCGCGAGTTTCGCGAGAGCTCGGGCGGCGCCGGTCGACTGCGCGGCGGGCTCGGCCAAGTGATCGAGCTTGGCGGCGCCGGCGCCGCGCCGATCGCGCTCCTGTGCAATTTCGAGCGCGTACGCAACCCCGCGCGCGGGCGCGCGGGAGGCCGTGCCGGCGCAGCCGGCGTGGTGTCGCTGCGCTCGGGACGGCCCATCCGGCCCAAGGGCCGGCAGACCGTGCCGCCGCGCGACGCGATCCGCCTCGAGCTGCCGGGCGGCGGCGGCGTCGGCGATCCGCGCACGCGCGATCCGCAGCGCGTGCTTGAGGACGTGCTCGACGGCTTCATCACCGCGGAGGAGGCGCGGCGCGATTATGCCGTCGTCATCGATGCGAATGGACGGCTCGACATGGCCGCGACGCGCCGCCTGCGCGACAGGGATGCTATACCGTAGTGCATGTTCCGCTTTTCGAAGCATCAACCGTCGTCAGGGCCGGGCTTAGGCGAATGACCGACCTGTCGCTCACCATCCTGCCGGAGACGGCCGACGACGCGGTGCCGATCAAGCATCTGCACGAGCGCACGTTCGGTCCGGGCCGCTACGCCAAATCGGCGTACCGGCTGCGCGAGGGCAAGGGGCATCGGCCCGAGTTGTCGTTTACCGCGCGCATCGGCACGCTGCTGATCGGCTCGGTGCGGCTTTCGCCGATTCGTATCGGCGACGCCAAAGCGTTGCTGCTCGGCCCGCTCACGGTCGAGCCGGCGTTTCGCGAGCGCGGGGTCGGCTATGCCTTGATCGAGCGGGCCCTCGCGCAAGCGAAGGCGAAGGGTCACCGGCTGGTCGTGCTGGTGGGGGATGAGCCCTACTACGGTAAAGCCGGCTTCAAGCCGATCCCCAAGGGCCGTGCCACCATGCCGGGCCCGGTCGATCCGGCGCGGCTGCTCGTCTGCGAGCTTGTCGAGGCTGCATTCGACGGCGTGTCCGGACCGATCCGGCCGGACTGGAGCGCGGCGTGAGCACGCCTTTGAGTTGCGCAGATCCCTGTCAAAGAACAGGCCAAACAGGGAGCCTCGTCAGCCCATCGTTTCCCATAGGTTGGTCCTCCGCTCGTAAGCGAGTCGTCCCGGCCGACCGCGCTCTCCTTGCCTCATGCTGAGGAGCCGCGCAGCGCAGGCAAAATCACGCAACACGCGGGGCTTGGAAGGCTGGCCAAGAGCCGACAGGCATTCAAAGTTTTCGGCTGTCGTACGCCCAATGAAGCAGTGCCTGCCGCTGACGCGGTCTACACGTCGGATCACCTGGTTCACAGTGTCGCTTGATCTGGGCGACGTGGCGCCGGATTGCTTTCCAGCGTTTGATCTGCCGAGCATCCTCTTTCGGCATACGGCGGCCAAGATAATAGCGACAATACCATTGAAACCAACCGCGCGGATCATCGGGATGAATCCAACCTTTGTTGCGCCATGCTGATAAGGGCTGGCTAGCATCGACACCGAAGTAATTGATTGAGCAGTCGCGTCCTGAAGGGGACAGCTTAGCCCGCGTAAACCAGCTGGTAGGAAACTCCTTACGGCAATCCGTCATGTACTTCCCGCAGAACACCCCGAGCTCAAGCATCTTCTTGGGTGTGAGTTCAGGGCGAAATTCAGGGTCGAAGTTACGGCCAGTCGGCGCGACCAGAGCATAGCGATAGCCACGCTGCATCTTATCGCGCACCGTTACTACCTTCAGATATCTGCCCATGACCGTATAGAGTCGTCCAGGATCAGGCTCGTGGACTACCCCTGCCGGCTCCCGAGGGTGGCCTCAAGTCTGTCAGTTTCCGATTCGTAGCGCAAAAAGGCGCCACGCGGCGACCGCGCCGCCCGTCCGAATTGACCTGCGAGCGCTAATGCACGAAGATGGCGCAACAGCCTTCGGGCCATCATCGATGATTACGCTCCCCGAGCTGGCAGCACAGGCTCTGGGTTCGTTTCTCGCCTCCGATATGAAAGATCGGTTCGGGTCTTCGCATGCCCGTTTGGCGGAGCTCATTCCGTTTGCCGCCCGGCTGGCGCTCGAATGTATCGGCAACAGCGATGCGCTCTATCACAACGTCGAGCATACGATGCTCGTTACGCTGGCGGGACACGATATCTTCAAGGGCCGGGCGCTGTTGAAGCCGTCGACGCCGGCGGATTATGCGAACTTCATCGTCGCCTGCCTGGCGCACGATATCGGATATGTCCGTGGCATCCTCAAAGGGGATGACGCTAAGGGCTACGTCGTCGATGGGACCGGCCACAAGGTTTCGTTGCCGCGCGGATCCTCCGATGCCGCACTTGCTCCGTATCACGTCGAACGATCGAAGCTGTTCGTGTTGGATCGTATCGCGACGGTGGGGGAGCTCGACGGCGCACGCATCGCGCGTGCAATTGGGTTCACCCGCTTCCCATACTCATCGCTCGAAGATGACGAGAACGGAGGAATCGACGAGGAAGCGTCGCTGTTACGGGCCGCAGATCTCATCGGGCAGCTTGGCGATCCTCACTATCTGCGAAAGGTCAATGCGCTTTACTACGAATTTGAAGAAATTGGTTTGAACAGGCAGCTCGGTTATGGGTCTCCAGCGGATCTCGTGGACAAGTATCCGCAATTTTATTGGAACAGCATCTCTCCGCATATCCAGAGCGCTATTCATTTCCTCAACGTCACGTCGAGCGGACGGCGGTGGATCGCGGAACTCTATAGCAACGTATTTCGTGCCGAGCGTGAGCCGCGCCTTTCGGGACCGCAGCCGTAGCGTCCTCTCTGATGCGCCGCCGTTGCACCTTGGGTGCAGTTTCGAGCCGGCCCTGTAGGCCCCGGCTCCTCGCTCGGCAATGATCCCGCCATGAGCCGTTATGGGCGGCGCGGTCATCCACGAACCGCCAACCGGCTCATTCTCCCTGCGCGCCGCTGAACTCTTCCAGGGCTTCTTGGTGCAAGAGCTGAATTTGCGCCAAGTATCCCTGCGCCTCTTCAATGTAGCGCCCGACCGCGTCCAGCTCGTCCTGAACCGCAATCTCGCGAGCCTGGTTTAAAGAGGCTTCAAGACGCTCGATGCGAAATGCGGCACAAGCGGCAAAGGCATTTCGCTTTTGCACTCCGTCGCTGGTTGACATGGTTCCATCTCCAGCTTCTGCGCGCCGCGCGTGAGGCGTCGACCGCGTCTTGTTCCATGCGGCCCGCCTGCGCGGATAGCCGGCACGGCCCATGGGCCAGGAAGCACCATCGACCAGAGTGGCCTTAGGCGTCCTTGGCCGGGATCTGAATTGTTCTGAATCGGGCTGAGCGGCGCCAAGCGGGCGGAGGCAGAGGCCTTCGGGCCGGCGTCCCGCCGGCATTTCGGAGAGAGGGTCAGCGCAGCCGAAGAGACACGTGCACCACTTGGAACTCGTGTCTGGTGGTCATGGGAAATCCACCCTTTTCGAACACTTTCAGCATCGGGATATTGTCAGGCAGGACCTCGGCGATCAGTTCCTCGAGCCCGGCGCTACGGGCGATTGAGGCGAGATGACGCAGGAGCGCCGCGCCGATCCCGTGGCCCTGGTACTGGTCGATCAAAGCGAAAGCCACCTCCGCTTTTCCCGGTTGCACGACGACGTAACGCGCACCCCCGATGACCACGGGCCGGCCGTTTTCCTCTACCACTGCGACCAGCGCCACGTGATCGACGAAGTCGACGTTCAGGAAAAACTCGATTTCCGGCTCGGTGAAATGGCGTTTTATTTCGAAGAAGCGGCGGTAAAGCGACTGCGCGCTGCTGCGAGCGACGGCCGCGATCAAATCCGCTCGATCGTCGGGTCGAAGCGCCCGGATTTCGACGCGCCGTCCATCGCGCAGCGTCTCAAGTGCCGAATACTTGGCTGCCTCCGAGCCTTTCATCGAAGGTGAACCGTGAGTTGCCATGCCCGGCTGATTGGCTGACATTTTCCGCGAAGCTCGAGGTGACGTTGAGATAGCGGGCCGCAAGTTGGACGTGCGGCGCGATTACGCAAAGCGTACTGCGCGATTCCTGTACTTTATTCTGCGGCTGCGGGCGGTTGCTTCGCCTCCATCTCTGTTGTGCTCTTCGTTTGAATTTCCTTCGGTCGAGCCGACGGTCTGAGCTTTTCCCGCATGGCCTGGAAGGTCACGTAAAGGGGCGGGATGGCAAAAATTCCGATAAATGAGGCGAGCATCATGCCGCCGAAGACCGGTGTCCCGACGTTGCGTCGCGCGAGCTCCGAGGCGCCGGTGGCGACGACCAGCGGCAGCAGACCAAGGATGAAGGCGAACGATGTCATCATCACGGGGCGGAACCGCAGGCGGGCGCCTTCCGTTGCGGCCTCGAGAAGTGGAACGCCGCGCTCCCGCTGCTCCTTCGCGAATTCGACGATGAGAATGCCGTTCTTCGCCGCCAATCCGATCAGCACGATCATCCCAATCTGGCCGTAGAGATCGAGCGTCAAACGGGCGAGGACGATTGCAGCAAACGATCCGAGGATTCCGATGGAAACGGACAGCAAGACCGGAACAGGAATGGTCCAGCTTTCGTAGAGCGCGACAAGAAATAGATACGCGAACAGCACGGCAAAGCCGAGGATCATGGTGGTCTTGCCCTCGGCCCGCTTCTCCTGGAATGCCGTGTCGGTCCACTCACCGGTATATCCCGAGGGGAGGGTTTGCGCTGCAACCTCCTCCATTGCTTTCAGCGCCTGCCCGGAGGAAACGCCGGGTGCGGGGCTGCCCTGGATGGTCGCGGCGCGGAGATTGTTGTAGCGGATCAGAGCCGGCGGGCCGACAACGACGCGGACCTCGACCAAGCTGCGCAACGGGATCATGTTCCCTTCGGCGTTACGCACGTTGATACGATAGATGTCGTCAACGCTTGCCCTGTCATTCCCTTCGGCCTGAATGTTGACCTGCCATCTGCGGCCGAACAGGTTCAGATCGTTGACGTAGTATCCGCCCAGCGAAGCCTGCAACGCCTGAAACACGTCATTGAGTTGCACGCCAAGGACTTGCGCCTTGTCGCGATCGATGTCGAGGTAGATCGATGGATTCGTCGCCGAGAACGTGCTGAACACGCGGGTCAATTGCGGGTTCTGAGTGGCCGCCGCGGTGAGACCGCGAACGACCTGAGCCAGCGCTTTCGGGTCGCCGCCGCGCAGATCCTCCAAAACATAGGTGAAGCCGCCGCCGGTGCCGAGACCGAGGATGGGTGGCGGCGAGAGGGGGACAACCGTACCGCCCTGGATCTGACGGAACTTGGCACTCAAACGGGCAATCAGCTCCGGCGCACCGAGAGATCGGTCCTTGCGTTCTTCGAACGGCTTGAGCGTGACCACCACAAAGGCGGCATTCGGCTGCGAGTAATTATCGATGAAGTTCAGCCCGATGACCGACGTGAAGTCCGCAACCGCTTCTTCCTCGCGCAGCACGTCCTCGGTCCGACGAATGACGTCCGTGGTCCGGGCAACCGATGCGCCGCCCGGCAGTTGAACGACGACGAACAGCGCGCCTTGATCATCCTCGGGCAGAAAACCGGTCGGTGTTATCCGCGACAGACCGACGACGCCGAAGCCTGCGACCACGACCATCGCCAGGCCGATGATGGAAAACCGAACGATTCGTGCGACCGCAGCTCCATAGCTATCGCGTACGTAATCGATCGAGCGCATGACCAGCCCGATCGGCCCTCGCCTTGGTCCATGATGGGGCCGAAGCAGCACCGCGCAAAGCGCCGGCGAGAGCGTGAGCGCGTTGATCGCGGAAATGACCATCGAGACCGACACCGCGACGGCGAACTGCTTGTAAAGCTGACCGGTGATGCCGGGAATGAACGCGGTCGGGATGAAGACCGCGGCGAGGATGATGGCGATGGCCATGACGGGCGAGGAGACCTCCTCCATCGCCTTGAACGCGGCGTCCCGGGGCGTCATGCCCTCCTCGATGTGGTGCTCGACCGCCTCGACGACGACGATCGCGTCGTCGACCACGATGCCGATCGCCAGCACGAGCCCGAACAGCGACAGGTTGTTGAGCGAGAAGCCCATCAGCATCATGACGGCGAACGTGCCGACGATCGCGACCGGCACGGCGATGA
>Ga0081540_1004625_pt1 | contig 10410 bp, 8 predicted proteins | sample TabmetS2T1R1_FD_71024 | JGI IMG/M metagenome (GOLD analysis project Ga0081540, IMG submission 71024) | Tabebuia heterophylla rhizosphere microbial communities from the University of Puerto Rico - S2T1R1 | ecosystem: Host-associated > Plants > Roots > Rhizosphere ... | reverse complement strand
CATCCGTCGCGTGCCCGCCGTCGTCGAAATCAAGATTCCGTCGGACAAATAAATCGGCGATCGCGCGGAGCGTCGGTCACGCCGTGTGCGCGGACAACCGGCCGATCTCGATCATCGCGTACGCCGCGGCGCCGACCAGGCCGGGGTCCGCGTGCAGCACCACCGACGCCGGCACGCGCGCGACCGCCGGCGAGAGACGGCCCTTGTCCTCGAAGCGTCGCCGGAATCCGCCGGCCTCGATCCAGGGCAACACCTGCTGCGCGATGCCGCCGGTGAGATAGACGCCGTCCCACGCGCCGAACGTCAGCACGAGGTCGCCGCCGACGGCGCCGAGGATCTCGCAGAACCGCTCGACCGCGCGACGGCACATCGGATCGCCGTGCGCTCCGGCGCTGATCTCTTCGGGCGTCAGGGATCGAGCGTCGACGCCGTCGATCTCGCAAAGCGTCCGGTAGAGATTGACGAGCCCGCTGCCGCACAACGCGCGTTCGCTCGATACGTGTCCGAAGCGCGTGGCGAACCGGCGCAGCAGCTCGATCTCTTCGGCGTTGCCCGGTGCGAAGCTCGCGTGGCCGCCTTCGGTTTCGAGCGCGTGCAGGCGGCCTTCGCGCACCACGAGCGCACCGACGCCGAGGCCGGTGCCGGGTCCGACGATCGCGAAGGTCTGCGTCGCGCCGGCATCGAACCGCACCGGCGCCGGCGCCCCGATTGCGCAGAGATCGTGCGACGCGAGCAGCGGCACCGACAGCGCCATCGCAGCGAAATCGTTGATCAGCGCCGCGCGTCGGAAGCCGAACTCGGCCTCGATTTCGCGACGCGCGATCACCCACGGCAGATTCGTCAGCCGCAATTCGCCGTCGACGCGCAGCCCCGCCGCGGCGATGACGATCGTCGCCGGCTGCGCACCGGTCTCGGCGAGATAGCGACGCACGGCGTCGGCGAACGACGCGAATTCCGCGCCGCGATACCGGCGCGCGCTGCCGGCGACGAGCGGCTCGTTCGACGCGGGATCGACCAGCGCGAAGCGCGCGTGCGTGCCGCCGACGTCGGCAACGAGCACGGAGGCGGCGGATTCGTTCATCGTCTGGCGATATCGCGACGCGGCGCGCCCGCTAACTCGCCGCGCCGAGCACGCGCCCGTTGCTCGCGATGACGTCGGAATAGAGCCGCGCGCTCGCCTTCGGCGTGCGCTTCTGCGTCGCGAAGTCGACGTGCACGATGCCGAAGCGCTTGGAGAAGCCGAGCGACCACTCGAGATTGTCGAGCAGCGACCACGCCATGTAGCCGCGTACGTCGCAGCCTTGCGCGATCGCCGAGTGCACGGCGCGAAGGTGCCTGCGCAGGTAATCGACCCGCAACGGATCCTCGAGCGTGTCGCCTTCGACGGTCGGCGGATCGTAGAACGCCGAGCCGTTCTCGGTGATGTAGACCGGCGGGTTGCCGTAGCGGTCGCGAACCCACGTCAGCGTGTCGGTCAGGCCCTGCGCGAACACCTCCCAGCCGGTTTCGGTGTACGTCGCATGCTGGCGCACCGGCGAAGCACGCAGCGGCCAGGCGGCGGCGTCGTGCCGCGTCACGTTGCGCGTGTAGTAGTTGACGCCGAGGAAATCGATCGGCTGGCGGATCAGCGCGAAATCGTCCGCCGGCCACTCGGGCCACGCTTCGCCGAAGATCTCGCGGAGCTCGGCCGGATACTCGCCCTTGAACACGGGATCGAGATATTGCCGATTCATGTACGCATCGGCGCGCTTGACCGCGGCGCGATCCTCGGCCGAGTCGGACGCCGGATATTTCGGCTCGAGATTCACGACGAGGCCGACTTCGTGCTTGCCTTCGGCGCGATACGCCTGCACGGCCGAGCCGTGCGCGCGGAGCAGATGATGACTCGCGATCGGCGCTTCGAAACGATTGCGATGACCCGGCGCCAGCGCGCCGTGCAGATAGCCGCCGTCGGTGACGACCCACGGCTCGTTCAACGTCGCCCATTTCTTCACGCGACCATCGAGCTTGCGATAGACGACGCTCGCGTACTCGGCGAACCAGTCGGCGATGTCGGGATTGAGCCAGCCGCCGCGATCGTCGAGCGCGGCCGGCAGGTCCCAGTGGTACAGCGTCGCGAGCGGCTCGATGCCGTTCTCCAGCAGCGCGTCGACGAGCCGGTCGTAGAACGCGAGTCCCGCCGCGTTGACGCGACCCTTGCCTTCCGGCAGCACGCGCGCCCACGCGATGCTGAAGCGATAGGCCTTCAGGCCGAGCGAGCGCATCAGCGCGACGTCGTCGCGGTAGCGGCGATAGTGATCGCAGGCGACGTCGCCCGTGTCGCCGTCCCTGACCATGCCCGGCGTGCGCACGAAGCGATGCCAGATGCTCGGACCCGCGCCGTCGGCGAGCGGCGAGCCTTCGATCTGGTACGCGGAAGTGGCGCTGCCCCAGAGAAAACCCCGAGGAAATTCAATGTGCTGCGGCATCGGCGCCCCAAGCGACGAAGTCTTTGGCAAACGTCTGAAAACGTTTACATTAACGGCGTGCAGGATAGCCGATCGAGTCGGCATTTGGCACTCTGGCCGGGCCCGGAGCCTTTCTCGGACCGGCGCATTCCCACGGAGAATACATGGCGGCAGTCCGGCTCGACGCGGTGCGCAAGGTCTATCCGAACGGCCACGTCGCCGTCGCCGGCGCGAGCTTCGATGCGAAGGACGGCGAGCTGCTCGTGCTGGTCGGGCCGTCCGGCTGCGGGAAGTCGACGCTGCTGCGCATGATCGCCGGGCTCGAGTCGGTCACGTCCGGCACGCTCGCAATCGGCGAGCGCGTCGTCAACGACGTGCCGCCGCGCGATCGCGACATCGCGATGGTGTTCCAGAACTACGCGCTCTATCCGCACATGAGCGTCGCCGAGAATCTCGCGTTCGGGCTCACCCTGCGCCACACGCCGCGCACGGAAACGGAAACACGCGTCAAGCGCGCGGCGGCGATGCTCGATCTCGAGCGCGTGCTCGATCGCAAGCCCGCGCAGCTCTCGGGCGGGCAGCGCCAGCGCGTCGCGCTCGGGCGCGCGCTCGTGCGCGAGCCGGAAGTCTTCCTGCTCGACGAGCCGCTGTCGAATCTCGACGCGAAGCTTCGCCTCGGCATGCGCGTCGAGATCGCCAAGCTGCACCGCCAGCTCGGCGCGACGATGATCTACGTCACGCACGACCAGATCGAGGCGATGACGCTCGGGCATCGCATCGTCGTCATGAAGGGCGGCGAGATCCAGCAGATCGACACGCCGATGCGGCTGTACGAGAAGCCGGCGAACGTGTTCGTGGCGGGATTCCTCGGCAGTCCGGCGATGAATTTCTTTCGCGGGCGTGTGGTCGCGAATGGCGGCGTGCGGCTGGAGCTCGGCTCGGCCACGCTGCCGCTCGACGCGCATTTCCGCGGCCTGGCCGGCCGCGAGCTGATGGTCGGCGTGCGGCCCGAAGACCTGACGCTCGGCGCGAACGATGCCGCGCCGCTGCGCGCGCGACTGGAAGTCGTCGAGCCGGTCGGTAACGAGATCTTCCTCAACCTCAAGAGCGACGACGCGCCGATCGTGATGCGCGTGCCGCCGTGCGACCTGCCGGAAACGGGATCGACGCTCGACATCGGCATCCGCACCGATCGCCTGCACCTCTTCGACGCGGCGACGGAGCAGCGGATCGACTGAGGTTTCGGTTACTGGCGCGCGGCGGCGCCGGCCTCGCGGCAATCTTCGCAGACGCCGTGCACTTCGAGCGTCTGCGCACGCGGCTTGAAGCCATGCTCGCGCGCCTGCTCGCCGAGGAGGCGCGCGACGCGCTCGTCGCAGATCTCGACCGCGCCCGCGCAGATGTCGCAGATCAGGAACGGCACCTGATGCACTTCGTTCGGATGATGGCAGCCGACGAACGCGTTGACCGACTCGAGCTTGTGGATGAAGCGGTGCTCGAGCAGGAAGTCGAGCGCGCGATAGACCGTCGGCGGCGCGGCGCCGCCGCGGCCTTCGCGGAGCTGGTCGAGGAGATCGTACGCCTTGACCGGCTTCTCGGACGCTGCGATCAGCTCGAGCACGCGAAGGCGCAAAGGCGTGAGACGCAGGCCGCGCAGCTCGCACGCGCTCGCGACCGCGCCCACGAACGCTTTCGCGTCATGACGATGCTGATGGCGGCCGTGGCGGTGGGTGCTGGTTCGCTGCATGGCGGTTCCGGTTGCGCTCGACCGATCTTAGCGCCGGCCGGCGTGCGCGTCATTCACGGCACATGGCGTCGCGCGCCCCGTCCATCAAGTGCGCGTCACCAGCCGCGCGTGCCGTCCTGCGCCTTTAGGCGCGAGCGTGTCGTCTGCCCCGCGTACTTGCGGAAGTCGATCCCGCAGAAGCGGCAGACCTTCGCGTCGGGCTGGTTGCGGCGTCCGCATTCCGGACATTCGCGCAGGCTCGATTTCGACAGCGCGACGACGAGCCAGCCGATCGGGCCGAGCGCTGCGCCCCAGACCATGCCCATGAGCCAGCGGCCTTTCACCCAGCCGATCAGCGCGCCGACGAGCGCGCAGATCAGCGTGAGCAGCAGCGCCCATTCCCACAGCGTCGGATCGAGCAGCGCGCGGGTGCACTCCTGCAGCAGCGCCTGCACGGCCTCGGGATCGGTCTGATCGACATTGGCGAGCGAGGCCAGCGTGCATTCGAGCGCCATGCCGGATCAGCCCGTCCGCGCGAGCGCGGCTTCGATGCGGCGCAGCGCCTCGCCGCGGCCGGCGAGGAACGTCGTGTGATCGATCGACGGCGACACCTGCGTGCCGGTCAGCGCGACGCGCAGAGGCTGCGCGACCTTGCCCATGCCCTCGCCGATCGAGGTCGCGGCCGCTTCGATCGCCGCGTGCACGTTCTCGACCGACCAGTCGCCGAGCGCCGCGAGTTTCGCGTGCACCGCTTCGAGCGCCGCGCGCGCCGTCGGCGTCTTCAGGTGCCTGGCGACCGCCGCCTCGTCGTAGTGCTCGAGCGGCGCATACCAGACGCGCGCCTTCTCGGCCATTTCCTTCAGCGTGTGCGCGCGGTCGCGTAGCGCGACGATCACGTCGACCGGATCGGGGCCCTTCTCGGGATCGATGCCGGCGGCGCGAAGGTGCCACTCGAAGTGCGGCGCGATCTCCAGCGGATCGTCGCTCTTCAAGTACTGCTGGTTCAGCCATGACAGCTTGTCGAGGTCGAAGCGCGACGCCGACTTGTTGACGTCGGCGACGTCGAACAGCTCGATCATCTCCTCGCGCGAGAAGATTTCCTTGTCGCCGTGCGACCAGCCGAGGCGGACGAGATAATTCAGCAGCGCGTGCGGCAGGAAGCCGTCGTCGCGGTACTGCATGACGCCGACCGCGCCGTGCCGCTTCGAGAGCTTCTGGCCGTCCGGTCCGAGGATCATCGGCAGGTGCGCGAATTCGGGCACGGCCTCGCCGAGCGCGTGATAGATGTTGATCTGGCGCGGCGTGTTATTGACGTGGTCGTCGCCGCGGATGACTTCGCTGATCTTCATGTCGACATCGTCGACGACGACCGCGAAGTTGTAGGTCGGAAAGCCGTCCGAGCGGATCAGCACGAGATCGTCGAGCTCCTCGTTGCTCCACTCGACGCGGCCCTTGACCTTGTCGTCGAACACGACGCTGCCCGAGGCCGGGTTCTTGAAGCGGATCACGCGGTTCGGATCGTCGCGGAGCGGCTCGTCGCGGTCGCGGTAGTAACCGTTGTAGCGCGGCTTCTCGTTCCTCGCCATCGCGGCGTTGCGCATCGCCTCGATGTCTTCCTTCGTCTCGTAGGCGTAGTAGGCCTTGCCGGCGCGCAAGAGCTCGTCGGCGACCTGCCGGTAGCGGTCCATGCGCAGCGTCTGGTAGTACGGACCCTCGTCGGCGTCGAGGCCGAGCCAGTGCATGCCGTCGAGGATCGCCTGCACGGCCTCCTGCGTCGAGCGCTCGCGATCGGTGTCCTCGATGCGCAGGATGAACTCGCCGCCGCGATGACGCGCCTCGAGCCAGCAGTACAGCGCGGTGCGCGCGCCGCCGATGTGCAGGTATCCGGTGGGGCTGGGAGCGAAGCGGGTGCGAATGGTCATCGATCGATCGGAAACGGCGTCGTTGCCGCTGGACGCGGCGCGCAAGTTTAGCCGATCCGCGACGTCCAACACCGCCGAGTCATCTGCGTCAGGCACAATGCCACATTGTCACCACCTGCCTTTCCGGACCGTTTCATGCACCGTTTCGTCCGCAACGCCGCGTTCGCCGCCGCTTTCGCCTGCCTCCTCGCCGCCTGCGCCTCGACGCACGATGCGGCACGCGACCGCGCACGAACGGCATCGGGAGTTCCCGAGGAAACGCGCGCGGAGCTCGCGATCCTCGAATCGACCGATCTGCACTCGAATATCCGGAGCTACGACTACTACCGCCTCGCCGACGATCCGTCGCTCGGCTTCGAGCGCATGGCGACGCTGGTCAAGGATGCGCGCCGCGAGTTCGCGAACACGCTGCTCTTCGACGCAGGCGACACGATCCAGGGCACCGCGCTCGCCGACTATCAGGCGCTCGTGAAGCCGGTCGGTTGCGACGACGAGCTCGCGATGTACCGCGCGATGGATGCGCTCGGCTACGACGGCGGCACGATCGGGAACCACGAGTTCAACTACGGCCTGCCGTTCCTCGCGCAGGTCACCGATCGCGCGATGAACGTCGACGGCGTCGAGGCGCGGCACTGCAAGGGGCCGGCGTATCCTCTCGTGCTCTCGAACGTCTTCAGTAAACGCGACGACCAGCCGATCTATCCGCCTTACGCGGTGATCGATCGGACGTTGAAGATTCGCGGCGCGGACGGACGCGAATCGGAGGCGCCGATTCGCGTCGGCATCATCGGCTTCACGCCACCGCCGATCATGCAGTGGGACAGGCGTAATCTCGAAGGCAAGGTCTACGCGAAAGGGCTCGTCGAGGCCGCGCGCGAATTCGTGCCGAAGCTGCACGCCGGGAACGTCGATCTCGTCGTTGCGATCTCGCATGGCGGCATCGACGCATCGCCGTACGGCACGACGATGGAGAACGCGAACTGGCATCTCGCCGCCGAGCCCGGCATCGACGTGCTGCTGCTCGGCCACTCGCACGCGGCGTTTCCGGAGCCCGGCAACGCGAAGTCGCGGTACGCGAATCTGCCCGAAGTCGACAATGCGCGCGGCTTCATACGCGGCAAGCCGGCCGTGATGGGCAACTACTGGGGCAAGAGCCTCGGCGTGATCGAGCTGGCGCTCGTGAGGCGCGACGGGCGCTGGCAGATCGATCCGGCCGCGACGCATTCGGAAGTGCGCGACGTCAAGAAGGCGGACGGCTCTCTCGTCGCGCCCGATCCGGAGATTGCGGCGCTCGTGAAGCCGGTGCACGAGGCGACGATCGCGTACGTCTCGACGCCGATCGGCGACAGCGATTTCGCGATGACGACGTATTTCGCCGACGTCGGCGAGGTCACCGCGCTGCAGCCGGTCAACACGGCGCAGCGCGCGTATGCCGAGCGCTACATCGAGAAAAACCTGCCGCAATATGTCGGCGTTCCGGTCCTCTCGGCCGCCGCGGCGTTCAAGGGCGGCTTCGGCGGCCCGGCCGATTTCACCGACATCGCGGCCGGCCCGCTTGCGATCCACAACGCAGCCGATCTCTATCTCTATCCGAACACGCTGACCGCCGTGAAGATCGACGGCGCGACGCTGAAGGGCTGGCTCGAACGCGCCGCCGTGCGTTTCAACCGCATCGATCCCGCGAAACGCGACCCGCAGGAGCTCGTCAATCGCAAGGTCCCGAGCTACAACTTCGACGTGATCCAGGGCGGGCTCACGTACGCGATCGACGTGACGCGCGCGGAGAACGACCGCGTCCGCGAGCTGCGCTATCGCGGCAAGCCGGTCGGTGCGGCGGACCCGTTCATCGTCGTCACGAACAACTACCGTGCCAGCGGCGGCGGCCGTTTTCCGGGACTCGACGGCTCGAACATCGTGATCTCGGCACCGGATGCGAACCGCGACGTGCTGATCGACTGGGTGCGCGAGCGCAAGCACCTCGCGCGTCGCGTCGACGGAGCGGACCGCAACTGGCGCTTCGCGCCGATCAAGACCGCGGGGCCGGTCGTGTTCACGTCGGCGACGGGCAAGCTCGACGTCGCGAAAGCCGCCGGCCTCGACAACGTGCGCCTCGTCAAGGACGACGGCGACGGATTCTCGACGTACGCGATCGATTTCGCTGCAAAGCAGCAGAAGTCGAAGCGACGTGCGAGGTAAAGTCGCGTCGGGCGTCGTCCCGGCGAAAGCCAGGACCCCAATTTGATTTTTGCTTTCCGCTGTCGACTGCAAGAGCAGGAATCAAAAATGGATTCTGGTTTTCACCGGAATGACGGGATTAGTGCCTGCGTTCAACCCGGAGCTCCCATGCCACGCTCGCTGCACGTGTTGTCGTTGTCCATCGCCTTCCTTCTCGTCGCCTGCAACTCCGAAGCGCCGCCGGCCGAGAAGGCCGCGCCGCCTGCCGCGAGCGCGCAGCCGCCGGCGCCGAACGCGGATCAGCTGTTCGCCGATCTCTCCAAGCGCTGGCTCGACGGCACGTTCAAGTTGAACCCGGTCAACGCGACGCAGGCGGGCGATCACCGCTTCGACGGCGAGATCGACGATCTCAGCGCCGAAGGCCGGCAGCGCGGGCTCGATTTCTCGAAGAGCATGCTCGCCGAGCTCGCGAAGATCGATCGCACGAAGCTCTCGCGCGAGAACCAGATCGACTACGCGATGCTGAGCAATCAGGTGCGCTCGGACATCTGGGCCGTCGAGACGCTCCAAGGTTGGGCGTGGGACCCGACGATCTACAGCCAGCTTGCCGGCGGCGCGCTGTACACGCTGATGGCGCGCGAGTTCGCGCCGATGCCGGAGCGCCTGCGCTCGGCGACGGCGCGCATGGAGAAGCTGCCGAAGCTCTTCGAAGAGATGCACGCGAATCTCGATCCGAACCGCGTGCCGAAGATCCACGCCGAGACCGTATCGAAGCAGAACAAGGGCGTGCTGAGCCTCGTCGACGGCCTCATCATGCCGCACGCGGGCGATCTGCCCGATGCCGACAGGCAGAAACTCGAAGGCGCCGTCGGCGCGCTGCGCAAGGCGGTCGACGAGAATCAGACCTGGCTCGACAAGACGCTCGTGCCGAACGCGAAGGGCGACTTCCGCATCGGCGAGAAGCTCTACGACGCCAAGCTCGCCTTCGCGCTGAACTCGCCGATGAGCCGCCAGGAGATCCGCAAACGCGCCGAAGCCGCGCTCGAATCGACGCGCAACGAGATGTACGGCATCGCGCGCCAGGTGCTCGCCGGCAAGCCGAAGGCGCCGCCGACGCCTGAGAACCCCAGCGAGGAGCAGAAGCAGAAGGCGATCCAGGCCGCTCTCGAGCTCGCGTATGCCGATCGGCCCGCGCGCGACAAGGTCATGCCGACTGCCGAAGCGGCGCTCGCGAAGGCGACCGAGTTCGTGCGCACCAAGGGCCTGATCACGCTGCCCGACGCGCCGGTCAAGATCATTCCGATGCCGGAGTTCCAGCGCGGCGTCGCGCTCGCCTACTGCGATTCGCCGGGTCCGCTCGACAAGAATCTCGACACGTTCTACGCGGTCTCGCCGATTCCGGACGACTGGACCAAGCAGCAGGTCGACTCGTTCCTGCGCGAGTACAACACGCGCTCGATCAACGAGCTCACGATCCACGAAGCGATGCCGGGCCACTACGTGCAGCTCTGGCATTCGAACAAGTATCCGTCGGTGCTGCGCGCGATCCTCTCGTCCGGCGCGTTCGTCGAAGGCTGGGCCGTGTATGCCGAGAAGGTCATGGCCGACGAAGGTTATCTCGACAACGATCTGCTCTATCGTCTCGTCCACCTCAAGTGGGACCTCCGCTCGATCGCGAACGCGATTCTCGACCAGGCGATCCACGTCGACGGCATGAGCGAGCAGGACGCGATGAAACTCATGACCGTCAAGACGTTCCAGCAGGAGCGCGAGGCGGCCGGCAAGTGGACGCGCGCAAGGCTGACGTCCGCGCAGCTGCCGACGTATTTCGTCGGCTGGCAGGAGCATCTCGATCTGCGCAAGGAAGCCGAGAAGCGCGCCGGCGAGAAGTTCGATCTCAAGGCGTATCACGACAAGCTCTTGTCGTTCGGCTCGCCGCCGGTGCGCTATGCGCGCGAGATGATGCTGGACGAGCCGATCGACTGAGAAGTCCTCGCGCTCGCTTGGCTGTTCCCCATCGCTCGTTCGGCTGTTCCCCCTCTCCCGCTTGCGGCTGTTCCCCCTCTCCCGCTTGCGGGGGGGGGGTGGGGGGGGGGGGAGGTTTGGTATGCTCTCCTCTCTTTTTTTTTTTTTAAATTAG
>Ga0081540_1004624_pt1 | contig 10411 bp, 7 predicted proteins | sample TabmetS2T1R1_FD_71024 | JGI IMG/M metagenome (GOLD analysis project Ga0081540, IMG submission 71024) | Tabebuia heterophylla rhizosphere microbial communities from the University of Puerto Rico - S2T1R1 | ecosystem: Host-associated > Plants > Roots > Rhizosphere ... | reverse complement strand
CTTCATTTTTCAGCGCCGCGGAAGTCGTTGCCCTGGCTGCTGTTCGTGCTGCTCATGACGCACGGCGCTCAACAGGCGGGCGCCTGGCTGTTCAGCAACAGCGAAATCGGCGGCTTCTTCGGGATGCTCGTGGCCACACCGCTCGCCTACCTGATTCAACTGCGGTTCAATGGCCCGCCGGCGATGGTCACGTTTCTTCCGAGCTTCTGGCTGCTGGTTCCGGGAGCGGTGGGGCTTCTGAGCGTGACTCGCATGATGAGCGACCGCAGCGCCGGCATCGACGGCCTGGTCGTCACGGTGGCCGCGTTCACCTCAATTGCGCTCGGCACCCTGATGGGCGCCTCGCTGTATCGGTGGGTCACCGAGCGGCTGGGTTCGTGGCGCCTGCAGATCGGGGGGGCTGGTAGGTAACTCTCGTCCCTCGTCCTTGGTCCTTGGTCCTTCGTCCGTCCTTAGTCCATAGTCCTTGGTGCGCTCACACATAGACCGAGCACGAGTGATGTTGATCCGTTTTCGTGGACGGGTTGGACGAATCATACCGCCGCCTTCCAGGTTGCCTCGAAGGCGGCGGGACTTTGGTAATTAAGCGTCGAATGCAAGCGCTCGCGATTGTAGAAACGTTCGATATAGTCGCCGATTGTGGCGGTCGCCGCGGGCCGCGATCGGTGGACGGTCGCGCCGAGCTCCGTCTTGAGCGTCCGGAAGAAGCTCTCGACCGGCGCGTTATCGTAGCAATTGCCTGGGCGACTCATGCTGCAGCGGAAGCCATAGCCGCGCAGGAGCGCCTGGTATCGGTCACTCGTGTATTGCGCCCCCCGATCCGAGTGGTGGAGCAAACCGCGTCGCCACGCGCGGCGGGTCACGGCGATCGCGAGGGCGGCGCAGACCAGGTCCGCTTCGAGCGTCGGACGCAGGGCCCAGCCGACAATCCGCCGCGACCAGAGATCGAGAAGCACGGCGAGATACAACCAACCCTCGTGGGTGGGGATCGCCGTGATGTCGGCCGTCCACACGTCGTTGGGGGCCGCCGCGGTAAAGCGCCGCGCCAACAAATTCGCCGCGGGTGGGGCGAAGGCGTCGACGGCGGTGGTCCCGCGAAAGCGTCGGCGCGGACGGCCACGCAGCCCGTCGGCCCGCATCAACCGAATCACCCGCTTCCGACTGATGCGGTGGCCGGCGTTGCGCAAGACCTGATGCAGGCGCGGACTGCCATACACACCACGACTCGCGTCGTGGGCGACACGGAGTTCGTGCCGCAACCGGTCATCCAGACAGCCGCGAGCGGACCGCTCCGGCCGCGCCTGCCACGCATAAAATCCGCTCGCGCTGACGCCGAGCGTGCGACACAGCACCCGTACTGGATAGATGGCCTTCTCCGTCGCGATGAAGGCGAAGGTCATTCGCTCTGTCGGGCGAAGAAGGCCGTGGCTTTTTTTAGGATGTCGCGCTCCATCTTCAGCTGCAGATTCTCGCGCCGCAGCCTCGCCAGCTCACTTCGCTCATCGTCGGTGAGCGGTTCGCGGGGCTTGGGTCTGGCGTCCTCGGCCCATCGGCACAACGTGCCTTTCCCGATGCCTAACTGCTCCGCGATCGTCGCGATTGGCGCGTCGCTGGATTGGACCAGACGCACCGCTTCCGCCTTAAACTCCGGGCTGAATTGCCGTCGTCGCCGTCGAGCCATCATGGACTCCTTGGCGCATTGTGCGCCTTCTAAGGTGTCCACGAAAACGGATCAACTCCACTTGGTCCCGGTCCTTGGTCCTGGTGCCCTCGTTGTGCTCGCGCACCAAGGACGAGGGACTTTGGACGGACCGTGGACTATGGACCCAGGACCGAGGACCGCCTTAGAGCCCCGGGCTGCTCTGCATCAGGCCGCCATCGGCGAAGACGGTTGTCGCGGTGATGTAGCTCGCCCGGTCGCTCGCCAGCATCGCGACCACGCTCGCGATCTCCTCCGGCTGCGCCATGCGCCCCAGTGGAATGGCGGCGTCCAGCTTCTCCATCTCCGCCGGGTTGCCCATCGTCGCGCGGTTGATGGGAGTGGCGACGGCTCCGGGACCGACACCAGCGACGAGGATCTTGTGCGGGGCGAGCTCGACGCCGGCCGTACGCGTGAGCATGCGCATGCCGCCTTTGGCGAGGCAGTAGGGCGTATTGCCCGGCATCGGCCAATCCTCGTGCACCGATGTGATATTGATGATGCGGCCTCCGCCGCCCTGTTTGATCATCTGCCGCGCTGCGATTTGCGTGCCGAAAAATGCGCTTTTGAGGTTTATCGCCATGACCCGGTCGTACTGCGACTCGGTCGTGTCGAGGACGGAGGTGCGCGTTTCGATGCCGGCGTTGTTGACCATGATGTCGAGCCGGCCGAACTTGTCGACCGCCGCGGCGACGAGCTTCTCGAGATCGGCGAGCTTGCTGACGTCGGCCTCGACGCCGATCGAACGGCCGCCGAGCTTGCCGATGCGCTGCTCCAGCGCCTCGGTCGCTTCCGGATGGGCCACGAAGTCGATGACGATGCTGGCCTCTCGCCGGGCGAGTTCCAGGCAGATCGCCTCCCCGATCCCGCTGTTGCCGCCGGTGACGATTGCAACCTTGTTCTTCAGCGACATGGTTCGTGTCCTCGATGTTTCATTCAGCCGCTTGAGCGGCCTTCCTCACCCCTGAACCGGCTCAGCTGCCACCGGTTCCGTGCGCGTGACCTCAGCGGCGTCTTCCGGCACGAGCTGACTGATCAGGTTAGCCACCAGCCCAGTCCAACCGGTCTGGTGTGACGCGCCGCAGCCGCGACCGTTGTCGCCGTGAAAGTATTCGTGGAACAGGATGTAGTCCTTGAAATGGGGATCGGTTTGGAATTTTTCGTAGCTGCCGAACACTGGTCGCCTGCCGTCGGCACCGCGCTGGAACAGCTTGAGCACGCGGCGGCACAACTCGTCGGCAATCTCGTCGAGGGTCAACATGACGCCAGAACCGGTCGGACATTCGATCTTGAGCCCGTCACCGTAGAACATGTGGAAGCGGCGCAGGCTCTCGATCAGCAGATAATTGACCGGCATCCAGATCGGTCCTCGCCAATTCGAGTTGCCGCCGAACAGGCCACTCTCGGATTCGCCCGGCTCGTATTTCACGCGATAATGGGCCCCGTCGCATAGGAAATCGTAAGGATGATCGAGGTAGCTCCGCGACAAGGCTCTTACCCCGTAGGGCGAGAGAAATTCCGACTCGTCGAGCATGCGCCGCAAAAGGCTGGTCATGCGGAAGACGCGCGCCAGCGCGATCAGGCGCCGTCCTCCCGCCCCGACCTCGTTCCAACGTGAAACGAGCTTCACCAAGTCGGCCCGCTGCTCGCGGTAGAGCTCGAACTTGGCCCAGAGCTCGGGCCGCTTCTCAATAAGATCGCGGTCGATGTAGCCGACGGCATAGAGCGGAATCAATCCGACCATGGAACGCAGGCGCAGCGGGATTTCATCTCCCGACGGCAAAAACAGCACGTCGTAAAAGAACTTGTCCTTGTCATCCCAGAGGCCGAAGCCCTCTTTGCCCATTTCGGTTATCGCCCCGGCGATGTGCAGAAAATGGTCGAGAAATTTGATCGCCATGTCCTCGTAGGCCCGATCGCGCAGGCTGAGCTCGAGCGATATGCGCAGCATGTTGAGGCAAAACATCGCCATCCAGGCCGTGCCGTCGGACTGCTCGATGTAGCCGCCGGTGGGCAACGGCCGTGAGCGGTCGAACACGCCGATATTGTCCAGGCCGAGAAAGCCGCCCTCGAAAATGTTCATGCCTTGCGGATCTTTTCGGTTCACCCACCAGGTGAAGTTGAGCAGCAGCTTGTGGAACACCCGCTCCAGGAATTCGAAATCGCCGCTGCCGCCCGTTTGATTTCGGTCGTTCTGGAACACGCGCATCGCCGCCCAGGCGTGCACCGGCGGGTTGACGTCGCCGAACGCCCATTCATACGCGGGCAGCTGGCCATTCGGATGCATCAGCCGCACCTCGCAAAGGAGCAGCAGTTGCGCCTTGGCGAAATCCGCATCGATCAAAGAGAGCGTGGCGCAGTGAAAGGCGAGATCCCAGGCGGCAAACCAGGGGTATTCCCATTTGTCCGGCATGGACATGATGTCGCCGGCGATGACGTGCGCCCAGCCGCTGTTGCGGCCGTGCTTGTGCCCTTCGGGCGGCGGCGGTTGGCCCGGATCGCCGTTGAGCCATTGGCGTACGTTGAAATAATAGAATTGCTTGTTCCACAGCATCCCGGCAAAGGCCTGCCGCTGGATGCGCCGCAGGTCCTCGTCGTCAATCCCCTTCTGCAGCGCGGCGTAGAAGGCGTCCGCATCTGCCTTGCGCTGCGTCACGATGTCGTCGAAGCCGATGAAGGCATCCATGCGCGGCTCGCCCGCGCGTAGCCGGACGCGAATGGTGGTGCTGCCGCGGGGCGGGATTGCGCGCAGATAAAGCCCGGCCGCTTTGGTGCCTTCGCCCGCGGGGTTGATCGCCTCGCTGCGGCCATGGATGACGTAGTCGTGAAAGGCGTCCTTGCAGTAGCCGTGCGCGCCAGTAACGCCGAATACGCGCGCGAAGTTGGTCTCGTTCTCGCAGAACAGCAGCCGATCCGCGTCCTCGAACGCGATCGCGTAGACTCCCAGCTGCTCGTGCTGCACGCGCACGCGCGAGCCGCGCTGCTCCTGCAACAATGGTCGCTTCACGCCCTCCGACCAACTCCAGATGTTGCGGAACCAGATTTGCGGCAGCACGTGGATGGACGCTTGCTCGGGGCCGCGGTTGTGCACCGTGATCCGCATGAGCACGTCTTCCGCGTCCGCCTTGGCATATTCGATCTCGACATCGAAATATTTGTCGTCGTCGAAGATGCCGGTGTCGATCAGCTCGAACTCCATCGCGGCGGAACCGCGGCGGCGCGCGTTCTCCTCGATCAACCATTCATAGGGGTACGCGGCTTGCGGCAGCTTGTAGAGCATGCGCGCGTAGGCGTAGCTGGGCACGGCGTCGAGGTAGTAATAGAGTTCCTTGACGTCCTCGCCGTGGTTGCCTTCTTCGTTGGTCAGCCCGAACAGCCGCTCCTTGAGGATCGGATCGCGGCCGTTCCAGAGGGCGACCGACAGGCAGAGAAACTGCCGATCGTCGCAGAAGCCGGCCATGCCGTCCTCGCCCCAGCGATAGGCGCGGCTGCGCGCCTGGTCGTGGGTGAAGTAATCCCACGCCGTGCCGCCGGGGCTGTAGTCCTCGCGCACCGTGCCCCACTGCCGCTCGCTCACATACGGGCCCCAGCGCCGCCAATTCTTCGTACCGGCGCGGCTTTGCTCGAGACGTCGCCGTTCGGCGTCAATGATCATCGGTGATCCGCTCCAACGCGCCCCGTGCCTACGTGCTGCCCTGCCCGACCTGACGCAGCAAGCGCCAGGCATCGAGCGTGCAAGCGACCGACCACGCCTGCGCCGGCGCGCCGCGCGGCTGGTGCGGAGGATCTCCGTCGCAAATCTCGCCGATCGTGCCGACCCCTTGGTCCTCGAGCGCATCGCTCAGCGCCGCCAGCAGATTTTGCGCCGCCGTTGCGTCGCCGGTGACGCGATGGCTTGCGAGGCAGAACGGGCCGAGCAGCCAGGGCCAAACCGGCCCTTGGTGATAGCCGCCGTCGCGTTCCAGGACGCCGCCGCCGTAATGCGCATGGTATGCGGGACTTCCCGGCGCGAGCGAGCGCAGGCCATACGCCGTGAGGAGGTAGCGCTGACACGCGCGCACGACATTGGCCTGATCGGCGGCGGCGAGCGGGCTGTGCGGCAGGCTCACCGCAAATATCTGGTTCGGCCTGATGCTGGCATCATCCCCGTTGGGGCCGTCGATCACGTCGTAGAGACCCTCGCCGTCCGCGCGCAGGAAGCGTGCGAAGCTGCGTTTCGCGGCATCCGCCGCGACGCCGAAACGATCGGGCGCCCCCAGAGTTGCTGCGAACGTGCTCATGATGCGCAAAGCGTTGTACCACAGCGCGTTGATTTCGACCGGCTTGCCGATGCGCGGCGTCACCACCCAATCGCCGATCTTCGCATCCATCCACGTCACTTGCACGCCGGCAACCCCGGCCTTGAGCAGGCCGTCGGCTCGATCCACGGCGATGCCGTAGCGCGTCCCCTTTTGGTGCCAGTCGATCATATCCGAGAGTACCGAAAACACCGCGCGCAAGGCGGCGACATCCTTGGTCGCCTCAAAATAAGCGCGCCAGGCCTCGAAGAACCACAGCGATGCATCGGCGGTGTTGTATTCGGCACGGTCGCCGGCGCCGGGAAATACGTTGGGGAGCATTCCCTCGCTGACGAAGCTCGCGAAGGTCGCAAGGATGCGGTGCGCGACTTGCGGCCGCCCGGTCGCCAGCGTCAGGCCCGGCAAGCTGATCATGGTGTCGCGGCCCCAGTCGCCGAACCACGGATAGCCGGCGATGACGGATTGGCCGTCGGGCACGCTCGCAAGCGGCCGGGCAAACACGAAGGCATCCGCCGCGAGCGCTAGGCGGGCGATCCATGGCGGGGCGTCGTGCATGGCGGGACTGCTCGCGATCGCCGTTGAGACTGCGCGCCGGTCGTGATCGAGACGGCGCCCGAGCGGCCCCTCGAGATCGCCCGCAGGCTCGCCGTTGAGGCTCGCAGCGATGCCGCACCATCGGTCCGGCAGGAGCGGCAGCGTGGCCTCGCCCACGCACAGATGATTGTCGATCGAGTCGAGGCCGCGCTCGGCCTCGAGCGCAAGCGCGAAATCCCGGTACCACTCGCGCTTGGGCACGATGCTGCCGCCCGGCGCGCAAATGCTCAGCGCAACGCCTCCCTTGTCGGTGAGCGACAGCCGCTCGCCCTTAACCGCGATCTCGGGCGCAAATCCCCCCACCGCCATCGTGCCATGGTGGTCGCGATCGTTGGCGAGCAGCGTCACGCGCAAGGACAGCGCCTGTTCCGGCGGCTGCGGCGGCGGCGAGAGCCGCCAGGCCGCGTACACGGTATGGGCGCCCGGCTCCATCCACACGCGCGCCTCGATGCGGTATTCGCCGATCTCGTAGGTCCAAACCGGGGTGGAGTAGTCGAGGTGAAAGCTGCCGATGCGAACGTGGCCCGCCGGCGAGACGGCGCCGCTCTTCCACCGGTTGGTGAACAGCGGCCAGGAGCGCGCACCCGCGACCACGGTCGCATCGGCCTTGGCGAGGATGAGCCGGCGTCCGAGCGGCGACGCGACCGGCGCGATCAGCAATCCATGATAGCGCCTGGTCAAGCTGCCGGCGATGGTGCCGCCCGCGTAGCCGCCAAGGCCGTTGGCGATCCACCATTCGCGTCGCTCGGCTTGACCGAGATCGCCGCAGATGGCGCGCGTGAATCGGATCGAAGACGGGACCGGAATGGCTCGGCCTTGTGGCCTGACCTCCGCCTCTGGCTGCGCCGAAGGCTTCATGGCGCTGCGCCCATCTCGCGCTTATCGCGCTTTCAATGAGAAGGCGTCGCGCAGCGATGTCATCCCGGCGCAGCCGGCGACGTAGAGAAAACCGCCGGCCAGCCCGAAATTCTTGAGGAACGGCCAGAAGTTCTGAGTCCATCCGTCGCTGTTGAACGGGAAGCTCCAGAAGTTGTGGAACAGGACGGCCGTGACGATCACGTAGAACACGAACAGCAGCGCCGCCTGCCGGCGATAAAAATCGAGCAGAATGCAGATCGGGCCGAGGACCTCGAGCGTGCCGCCGAGTACCAGCAACAGCGCCGCGAGCGACGGCGGCAGCGCGATCAATCCGTGGCCGGCCTGCGCCATGGCCGACTGGTGATTGAAAATCTTGTCGAGCGCGCTGAACGGAAAGAGGAGCACCAGACACAGTCTGGCAATGAAGTCGACAACCTTATTCTCTTGGCTCATTGGTTCGCTCCGCCGCAGCAGGCTTTCGCAGAAGGTATTCGCAGGTTACTCCTCGACCAGGCGCAACGCGTGACCGTTGGGGTCGCGGATCATCACCGCTTTCTTGAAACCGAATTTGGCTTGCGCCTCCGGCGGTATGGCCACCACGCTCGAGCTGAGGAACTGCACGCCCGATTGGCGCAATCGGCCGGCAAGCGCCTGGATATTCTTGGTCACCAGCGTCGGCTGCCAATGCCAGAGATCGTTGGCCTTGGTCTCGGCGGGCATCACGCGGCCGCCGGGCGGACTCTTGTATTCCAGGAACTCGACGTGCGGCGGCGCGGCAGGCGGCATCATCGCCGTTACCAGGCAGGTGTCGTTGACGAGGCCGTCCAGCACCTCCTGCGTCGTTCCCTTGTTCAAGGTGGTGACGCCCACGGCGAAGCCGAGCACGTCGCGGTAGAACGTCACGCCCTTGTCCGTGCTGGGCACCGTCATGGCGGTATGGTCGACGCCGCGAAAAAGCTTGTTGCTGGGCGCCTGCCACGACGGCGCGCCCTTGCCCGGCGGAAAATAGATCAGCTCGATCGGATGGCGTTCCGGATCGTGAAACTTGATCGCCTTGATGCCGGCCGCTCCGGCATTCGACGGCGGGATAGTGATGGGATGCGAGGAGATCTGCCGCACATTGTTGTCCTGCAGGATCTTGTAGGCGGCATCCATGTCGCCCACGACGACGGCCATGTGCTGGAACCAGGCGTCGTTGCTGTTGGACCATACCGGGATGTTGCGTCCGGTGGGCGGCGAGACATATTGCGTGAGCTCGATGATTTGCTCGCCCAGTTTCAACTGCACGATGCGCATATTGGAGTTGAACACGCCGGTCAGCGCGTCGTACTCCGTGCCGACGACGCGGAAATCCGCGATCTTCTCGAACTGCAGCACGTTGGCGAAGAAATTCGCTTCACGCTCGACATCGGCCACGGTGAAACCAATTGTTTTCACCCCCTCCACGCCGGCCGCGCGATCCTGCGCCTGCGCGAAGTACGGCGATACGAGCAAGAGCGCGAGCACGCCCGCCGCCAGCAAGGGCCGGGACATTGCCACGCGTGCAGGCGTTGGTTTGCGCATCGCAGACTCCGAATTTAACTTACGGGACGCAGCTTCCCGCAGCGAACGCTACCGAGATATTCTTCGAGAACCCCCAGCGCCGGGTAAGTCTACATTAATCTCGCCGGGCGGCGGACCTCATTCCGCGGCATCGGCCATCGCCACGTGTCCGGAGCGCTGCTCGCACGGCTTCTCCGCCCGATCGAGATTGTGCGCCGTGTTGACCAGCGCGATGTGGGAGAAGGCCTGGGGAAAATTGCCCAGCAGCCGTTTGCCGGCGGGGTCATATTCTTCCGAGAGCAGGCCAAGATCGTTGCACAGCGTGAGAAGGCGCTCGAACAGCTTGCGTGCATCGTCGCGCCGACCGAGCAGGATATAGGCGTCGGCCAGCCAGAAACTGCAGGCCAGAAACGCCCCCTCTCCGGGAGGAAGCCCGTCTTTTGTGACATCTGTGTCGTAGCGGAGCACAAATCCGTTCGACATGAGCTTGCGCTCGATCGCCTCGACCGTGCCGGCCACGCGCGGATCGTTGGGCGGCAAGAAACCAACCACGGGAATCAGCAGCGCGCTCGCATCCAAGTGCTCCGATCCGTAGGACTGCACGAACGCGCCGAACTTGGGATTGAACGCCTTCTCGCAGACCTCGGCGTGGATCTGCGCCCGCACTTCTCGCCAATGATCGATCGGCCCTTCGAGACCGAAGGCCTCCGCGGTCTTGATCGTTCGGTCGAAGGCGACCCACGCCATCACCTTGGAATAGGTGAAATGCCGGCGCCCTCCCCGCACCTCCCAAATGCCCTCGTCTGCCAAGGGCCATATCTCTTCGAGGTGGGACACAAGGACATGCTGGAAGTCCCAGGCCTCGGCGAGGTATTGAAGACCGCCGACGCGCGCTTGGTGCATCGCGTCCAGAACTTCGCCGAAAACATCGAGTTGCAACTGATCAGCGGCCGCGTTGCCGATGCGCACCGGCTTTGAGCCTTCGTAACCCGCGAGCCAGGGCACTTCCCATTCCGCGAGCCGCTTCTCACCGGCAAGTCCGTACATGATCTGAATTTGCGACGGGCTGCCCGCGGCGGCCCGCAGCAGCCAATCACGCCAGGCGCGCGCCTCGTCGTAATAGCCCGAATTCATGAACGCGAGCAGCGTAAGCGTGGCGTCGCGCAGCCAGCAGAAGCGGTAATCCCAATTGCGAGGTCCGCCGAGCTGCTCCGGCAGCGACGTGGTGGGCGCCGCCACGATGCCCCCGGTCGGCAGATAGGTCAGAGCTTTCAGGGTGATGAGCGAGCGCACGACGAACGGCGCGTACGGCCCGGTGTTTTGGTGAACGCGGGTCCATTCCTCCCAGAACTGCTGGGTTTCCCGCAAAGCATCTTCCGCGTCGACCGGATCAGGCACCGGCAGATGCGACGGCATGTAC
>Ga0081540_1004623_pt1 | contig 10414 bp, 8 predicted proteins | sample TabmetS2T1R1_FD_71024 | JGI IMG/M metagenome (GOLD analysis project Ga0081540, IMG submission 71024) | Tabebuia heterophylla rhizosphere microbial communities from the University of Puerto Rico - S2T1R1 | ecosystem: Host-associated > Plants > Roots > Rhizosphere ... | reverse complement strand
TCGGATGCAGCGAGGAATCGGCATGGGTGTCGTCGAAATCGAGGGAGTGGCCGAGCGCGCCGTTGAGGAGCGCGGCGACAGCGGGCGTCCAGGTCTTGGCGTCGCCGAACACGGTGGATTCGCCGTTGCCGTCCAGCGCCAGCGCTTCCAGCATCTTGAGCAGCGAGGGGGTGGATTCCGCATCGCGCCGCGCCCGGATGGCGCTGCCGAGGAAATCGAGCGTCAGCACTTTTGCGCGCTCCAATACCTCCGGCGGGATATCTTCGAATTTCAGGTTGGCGACGTAGCTGGCGAGCGTTGCGGTTTCGTTGGCCATCGTGTTTCCTCGGTTTGCCTGGCAGGGTAGGCGGGCCGAACTGGGCTTTCAAGCCGCCTTCCTGCCGCGGGCATCAGCCATGCTGGCGTCGTCTAGCACGGGCGTGGGTCCTCGGATTCTGGAATGCGACGCATGATGACCTTCGCAAAACGCATGCTTGGATCGGTCGGGTCCCGCAAGACGCAGCTGGCGCTTGCGCTCAGGCTGGCCGTCGCCGCGGTCACGGCCTATGCGATCGCCAGGGCGCTGCATCTGATGCTGCCGTTATGGGCGGTTTTGACCTCGCTCATCGTCACCCAGATGAGCGTCGGCCGGTCGCTGAAGGCGACCCGCGATTACATGCTGGGTACGATCGGCGGTGCGGTCTATGGCGGGGCCATCGCCATGCTGATTCCGCACTCCGGCGAGGGCGGCTTGTTGCTGCTGCTGCTACTGGTGGTCGCGCCGACGGCCTTCATCGGCGCCATCAATCCCAGCCTGAGCGCCGCCACGGTGACCGCCGTGATCGTATTGCTGGTCCCGGCGATGAACCACGCCAATCCGCTGGATTCCACGATCGACCGGCTGTTCGAGGTGACCGTCGGCGCGTTCACCGGGCTCGCGGTTTCTTTCCTGGTGTTGCCATCGCGGGCGATCAGCCAGATCCGCATCGGTGCGGCGCAGCTTCTGGAACTGCTGGCTGCCGCATTCGCCGAATTGCTCGCCGGGCTGACACGCGGGCTCGACAACGACGCGCTGCACCGCATCCAGGATGGCATCGGCACGGCGGTGGCGAGCCTTCATACGATCGGGCTGGAAGCCGAGCGCGAGCGTACCGCGCACCTGTCGTCGGGGCCGGATACCGGCCCCTTGCTGCGCACCATCCAGCGCCTGCGCCACGATGTCGTGATGATCGGGCGCGCCAGCGTGGTGCCGCTGCCGGCAAATGTGCAGGCAAGGCTGGCGCGGCCGCTGTCCGAGGTCAGCAAGGCGATCGTCGATTATATGCGCGCGGCGGCGGTGTCGTTGCGAAACGGCGGCGGCGACGTGGACATCAGGCCGGTCGATGCGGCGCTACAATCCTACGCCGCCGAAGTTGCCGCCATACGGAGCGAAGGGTTGATCCGCGGTGTGCCCGCCGACGTGGCGGAGCGGTTCTTCGCGCTGGGATTCTCGCTGGAGCAGATGCGGCAGAATCTGAACGATCTCGACCGATGCCACACGGAGTGGTGCCCGGGCCCGGCAGCCGAGAAGCTTTGAGCATTTCATGCAAGAGGCCGAGACATCTCGCGTTACAGGCGAGAGCCTGGGTCTCGTGATGCCATCAAAGTCAGATTCTGGCCTGCAAAAAGCTGATCAAGGTTTGCAACTCGCCATGGCGGAATTGGTTGTTGGCATCGTACAGATGTTCGGTGAAAACGCTGTGGAGTTTTTTGTTATTCGTGGGAATGGTGGTCCCCTGAAAGCCATTGCCGAAGGCCTTGTCGAGCTCGTCGAAGCTGGCTTGCTTGCACAGGCGGTCTAGCTGAAACCGATAGCCGCGTATGACCAGCTCCTCCTTGGCAACCCGCATCTGCACGGCCGCCAACTCCTCGGGCGACACATGCAGCCCGCCCGCGCGACAGAGTGGAAGGGAGGGCTCGCTCATCACCGGCGCGGTGACATGCGGGTTCATGGCCGCAGACAGCGCCAGGTTTCCGGTCAGGCAAAGCCCGATGACGCCGACGCCCTTGCCTCCCGGGTTTTCTTTGAAGGCGCGTGAGGCGAGGTCGCGAATCCAGTCCGCCCACGGGCCGGGGCCATTATTCGTGAGCACGCGGAATTCGTAGGCAACGCAGGGCATGGCACCAAGCCATTTGGTATCGTTGGGGTTGCTCCTGCCGAACAGCACCGGCATGTAGATCTTGAAGCCTTCGGCATTCAGCAACCGGGCGAAGGTCACCACGGTCGGCGTCAGTCCGAATAATTCATGCATGACGATGACGGGCCGTCCGCCGGTTTTGGCGACGAGGACATCGCGTGTACGATCGGAGAACGTCATCGGCGTCTGGTCGAAGTCGTCCAATTCAACGCTGGTTTCCATGGCGCAGCCCCCCGGTTGAGTTGTCCAAGGTACACGTCCGCAGGGTGCGCCGAAAGGCCGCCCCGCCACTATCCACGCGTCAGCCGGTTGACCCCCCGCCTCTCGCTAGTCGTCCAGATAAATGCCCAGGAAGCCCAGGATTTCCTGGTTGCGCTGTTCGATCCCCTTGGTGATCGCCTTCAATGCGGCGTCAAAGCTTGGCGCGGCCTCCGTCAACTCCCAGGCACCGTCATGGTCCCAGTGGAAGCACCAGCTGAAGCGCTCGCCGGGGCCGAGGTTGATCACGATGGCGCGGCTATGCTGCGCGGGTTCGGCGATCGGCACGAGATCGCGGGCCGCCACGCCGTACTCCTTGCGGAAATAGGCGTCGATCTCGTCCAGATCTTTCTCTATCCGCGAAATGTAGTTGAACAGGTTGGTGCGCTGGGTTGCCAGCTCCGACGGCCGGTAGAAGCACAATTCGGCCGAATGCTCGGGTAAGCGGACCCGCAATTCGGTCTGGCCGTAGCTCGCGAGGAACGCGCGATAATCCTCCGGCAATTTCACGCCCAATTCCGTTTCGGCCGATTGCAAATCATCCGCGCTGGCCGGCTTCTTCGCAGCCCAGCGCCAGCCCTTGGCGGATTTGGACTTCCGCTTGCGCCGCTCGACATACTCCGCATAGGCCGGCATCGCCGTGATATCCTCGTAGCCGCCAAACTCCTCCCACTTGTAGGCGGCATCGAATGCCTCCTCCTGCCGATCCGGAAAGTGGTCGCACAGGATCGTCGCGAGTTGCACACCGCGATCCTGGCTTGGGGCGATCTTGCCAGCCGCTTCGATCGCCTCCAGCGCAGCCTTTGGATTATCGGCGCGCAGCTGCGCCCAGCTCAGCACTTCCAGCGTGCGGGCCTCGAGTTCGTTCTCCGCGATCGACCAGGCGTAATGCGGTGTTTTTGCCGCGCGGCGGGCCGCTATGGTGTCGCGCCCCTGTTCGGCAAAGCGGATGGTCCGGGCGTTATCTTCGTCGGCGGCATGGCCGTGATGCGCGGCGAGCCAGAGATAGAGCGGCTCATGCTCGGCCGGCGTGCCGCGCAGCGCGGCGAGTTGCCTCGATTGTTCTTCCAGCGGCGCGCTGAGCGCGGCGAGCATCAGTTCGTCGAGGCTCTTCTGCCAGTCGGGTTTCGCTTGCGGTTCTGGCAGCAGGTTGCGCAGCGTGTATCTGGTGTGCGCCGTCTCCATGTAGCCCGTCGTGGTGAGCTCGGCTGCGTGCCGGTGAAATGCGGCAACGGCAGCGCCGATGTCCGAAAATTCCTCGCGAAGGAAATCGTCGCGCTGCTCTTCGCGGCCCTCGTCCATGTAGATGCCGATCACCACGGGGTCGCCGCCCGGAATCAGCAACAGCTCGCGGTCGTCGTCGCCGGGCGGGCGATGAAAGAATTTTGCAAGATACATTGGATCTCCGGGACAGGCGGGGCTTATGCCTCAGTCGCGCGTTCCGGGGAGCGGGTTCACGGCGCTCGAATTAATTCGCAACCTGACGTAGCAGTGCTGGCACGATCAGGCGGTGGAACGGCTTGATGACAGAGAGATAGGTCCGGCCGAGCCGATTGTGCGTCAGCACCAGCGTGGTGGCGGTCACGTGACGGATCTGGCCGGGGGCCGTCACGTCGACCACGACACGAAAATCCAGATGCTTGTCGTTGAAGCCGGCAATCAGGCGATCCGGCGTTGCGCTCACCACCGGAAATACCCCGATCATATCCCTTGCCGTTTTCCCTGGGTTAGCCGGCGATGCACCCGACGTTTTCAGTCCCAGCGGCGTCACCAGAAAATTGCGCAACCATAGCAGCGCGGCGGCCCAGCGCGGCTGGCGCACCAACATGCGCTCCGCTACGCCACGGGCATCGATTTCCATGTCGTCGATTTCAATGCGGAATGCGTCGACGAACTGCGCCCCGGCCAGCAGCGCATCGGTATCAACGATCGGTGCGATTTCGCGGACGTTCATCAGGACAGCACTCTGTTCGCCAGCAGCCGGAAACGCAAGATGAGCAGGACAGCGAATACAACGGTTCCGATCGACAGTCCGGCCCAGACTCCGCCGGCGCCAAGCGGTGTCCAGAATCCGAGCACCCAGGCGGAGACAAAGCCGATCAGCCAGTAGCTGATGGTCGCGAACAACAGCGGGATGCGCGTGTCGTTCATCCCGCGCAGCGCGCCGTTGGCGACGGTCTGGATACCGTCGGTGACAAAGAAGGTAGAGCCGATCAGGAGCAGCGTTGCCGTCAGCGCCGCCGTGGCGTCGACGGCTTCGCCAAGGAAAAGTTCGGCGATCAGAAACCGCCCGAGGATAACCGCGAGCGTCATCGCCGCCATGAACGCAGCACCGAGCCCTATCGCCACATAGCCTGCGCGCCTGACGGCGTCGCTGTCGCGGCGTCCGACCGCATGACCGACCCGCACCGTCGCCGCCATGCTGATCCCGAACGGCACCATGTAGAGGATGGCCGCGATTTGCAGCGCGATCTGGTGCGCGGCGAGCGCCGTGGTGCTGATCAGGCCCATCAGCAGGCCGGCGGCGCCGAACAATCCGTATTCGAGCAGGAACGCAATCGAGATCGGCGCACCGATGACGATTAGCTTCGCCATCAGCGGCCAGTCGATCCGCCAGACGTGGCCGAGCACGTGATATTTGCGGAACGGCCGGCGGCGCGAGACGAACCATAGCGCGGCGAGGAATGTTCCGAGATTGATCATGCTGGTCGCGAGGCCCGCGCCGAACAGCCCGAGTTCGGGCAGGCCCCATTTGCCGTAGAGCAGCGGATAGACCAGCAGCGCATTGGCCGGAATCGCGGCCAGCGTGATCCACAGCACCGGCTCGGGCCGGTTCACCGCGCTCATGAAGCCGCGCATCGCGATGAACCACAGCGCCGGCAGGATGCCCCAGGCGAGGCCGAACAGATATTGCTGCGCCAGCCGGGCGGCCGCCGGCGCCTGTCCAAGCCCGATCAGGATCGCTTCACCGTGGAACGGCAGGATCATCAGCGGCGCCGAGATCAACAGCGCCGCCCACAGGCCGACGCGAAGCGCGCGCCGCACCATGTGCGGGTCGCGCGCGCCGAACGCCTGCGCCGCCAGCGGCGCCACGGCGGCCATCAACCCCATGCCAAAAGTGAAGGTGACGAAGAAAACCGTGTGGGCGAGCGCTGCCGCCGCGACCGTTTCGCTGCCGAACCGGCCGATGAACGCCAGATCAGTCGTCATCATCGCGATCTGCCCGAGCTGCGTCAGCGCAAGCGGCACTGCAAGCTTCAACGTCTCGGCGAGCTCAATCGCGAGATGGCGGCCGGGTGCGGCCGCGGAATCAGGCGGCGCAACGGTTGCGCGTTCGGCTTTGTCTGATAGAGCCACGCAATAAGACCCACATTGCCGCGCGGCATCGGTGCCGCTTCATCCCGCCAAGGCTGGCCTGTTTAACCGATAACGCACGGCACGCAAAGCCAGTCCTCAATTGGAGGAATCGCGCGGCCGGCGCGAAGGCCGGCGTCGTGCGGCCTACTCAACCCGCGCCAAGAGCTCTGACAATGTTGTAGGCGAGGAACGATGCGGCGTAGGCCAGCGCCAGCATGTAGCCGAATGTAACGGCCATCCATTTCCAGCTGCCGGTTTCGCGACGGATAACCGCGAGCGTCGATGCGCATTGAGGCGCAAAGATGTACCAGACCAGCAACGATATCGCAGTGGCGAAGCTCCAGTTGCTGGCGAGGACCTCACCGATCCGGTCGGCGGCTTCCTTGCCACCCTCGATGGCATAAACCGTCCCGAGGGCCGCGACCGCGACTTCGCGTGCCGCCATGCCGGGGATCAGTGCGACCGCGATTTGCCAGTTGAAGCCGAGCGGTGCGAGCGCCGGCTCAATGGCATGGCCGATGATCGCGGCCAGGCTGTAGTTGATGGCGGGATCCTGCGCTCCTGCGGGCGGCTGTGGAAATGAAGCAAGGAACCAGATCAACACCATCATCGAGAAGATCGTTGTTCCCGCGCGATAAAGGAACGCCTTGGCGCGCATATAGATGCCAAGCGCAATGCTCTTCGGGCGCGGCAATTTGTAGTCCGGTAACTCCATCATGAACGGCGATGGTTCGTAATCCCGCCCCAGCACGAATTTGACGACGAACGAGACCGCGAGCGCGCTCGTAATGCCGGCCGCGTAGAGGCCAAACATCACGAGACCCTGCAGATTGATCCAGCCAAACACCTCGCGTTGCGGAACGAACGCCGAAATAATCAGCGTGTAGACCGGGATGCGCGCCGAGCAGGTCATCAGCGGCGCGATCAGGATCGTCGTCAGCCGGTCGCGGCGATTGTCGATGACGCGTGCGGCCATGATTCCGGGAATGGCGCAGGCAAAGCTCGACAGCAATGGGATGAAGGCGCGGCCGTGCAGCCCGGCGCCGCCCATGATGCGGTCCATCAGGAACGCTGCCCGCGCCATGTAACCGAAATCTTCCAGCATCAGGATGAAGAAAAACAGGATGACGATCTGCGGCAGGAAAACGACGACGCTGCCGACCCCGGATATCACGCCGTTCTGTACGAAGCTCTGCAGCAGGCCGTCCGGCAACATCGCATGGACCAACTGACCGAGCCAGGCGAAGCTGCTCGACAGCAATTCCATCAGCGGCTGCGCCCAGCTGAAGACGGCCTGGAACATGACGAACAGGATGGCGAGCAGAATCAGGAGACCGGATGCCGGCTGCAGCACCACGGAATCAATCCGGGTCGTCAGGTTGTCCGGCTTCGATGGAGGAGTTACTGCGTCAGCAATTATCCGGTCGGCATCGCGCTGCAGGGCGCGCAGCTCGTGTGTAGAAAGCGGTTTCCATGTGCTGGCGGTGACCTCGCCAGCGGGGTCGAACGTGTCCAGATGCTGCAACAGATCGGCCGTGCCGCCCTTGCGGACCGAAACCGACGTGGTGACGGGAATGCCGAGCTCGGTTGCAAGGCGGTCAAGCTCGATCTTGATGCCGCGGTGGCGTGCAAGGTCGATCATGTTGAGGACCAGCAGCATCGGCCGGCCCACGCGCTTCAGTTCCAGGACCAGACGAACGCTGAGCCGAAGATTGGTCGCGTCGGCAACACAGACGATGCAATCGGGTACGGCTTCGTTGCGTATCCCGCCCAGAACCACCTCGCGCGTAATTTCCTCGTCCGGGCTGCGACCTCTAAGCGAATAAGTGCCGGGCAAATCGACGATCGCAACACTGCGTCCCGCCGGCGTGACAAACGCTCCCGATTTTCGCTCGACGGTCACGCCGGGATAATTGGCCGAGCGCTGCCGGCTTCCGGTGAGAGCGTTGAACAACGCCGTTTTCCCGCTGTTCGGTGTTCCGACCAGAGTGAGGTTCAGCGATGTCGTCATTGGAGCGTCCACCCGGTCAATCGACGATGATGGCCATGGCTTCACGTCGGCGGATGGCGACGGTTGCATTGTTGACGCGGACCGCAATCGGGTCGCGGCCAAACATGCCTTCGTGCAGAATTTCTACCCGCGCGTCTTCTACAAAGCCCATTTCGATGAGCCGGCTTTCCAACTCGGTTGGCGCGAGCACGGATGAGCAGGCGGCAACGTCAATGGAACGGATCCGGCCGATGAAGCCTCTCGGGGCCTGTCCGAGCAGCAAGGTCTTGGTCATGAACAGCGATCTGGATGAAGTGATCTCGATCGTAGATAGGACATTTCCCGAGACAGCGCGCAACCGCGCTCGGTCAGTAGTTTAGAATGTCTTTAAGTTGAGATGCCGGGCTATTCGGACCGCCCGGCTGGCTGTAGCTCGCGGTTTCGCCGCTGGTCTAGCCGCCTCGCGGCCGTTCCGGCACGCGGGTGATCTTGGCGCCAAGCGCGTTGAGCCGTTCTTCGATGCGCTCATAGCCGCGCTCGATCTGGTCCGCATTGTTGATGGTCGAGGTGCCCTCGGCGGCGAGCGACGCCAGCAGCATGGCCATGCCGGCGCGAATGTCGGGAGAGGTCATCAGCGCGCCGCGCAGCCGGCTCGGTCCGGCCACGATTGCGCGATGCGGATCGCACAGCACGATACGGGCGCCCATCGATATGAGCTTGTCGACGAAGAACATCCGCGACTCGAACATCTTCTCGAACATCAGGATCACGCCGTCGCATTGCGTCGCGGTCACGATCGCAATCGACATCAGGTCGGCCGGAAACGCCGGCCAGGGCTGGTCCTCGAGCTTCGGCACATGTCCGCCGAAATCGTCGTGGATCTTCATGGTCTGGCCGGAAGGCACCACGAGGTCGTCGCCCTCGACGCCGCAGACGATGCCGAGCCGTTCAAAGCCCATCCGGATCGAACGCAGATGCTCGACGCCGGCCTTCGCAATGCGCAGCGGCGACCGCGTCACCGCGGCAAGCCCGATCAGCGAGCCGACCTCGATATGGTCGGGCTGGATGGCATAGCTGGTGCCGCCAAGTGTCGCCGGGCCGTGCACGATGATGGTGTTGGTGCCGATGCCCTCGATCTTCGCCCCGAGCGCGACGAGGAAATGCGCGAGATCCTGCACATGCGGCTCGGAGGCGGCGTTGCGCAAATAGGTGGTGCCGCGGGCCGCGACGGCTGCGACCAGCGCGTTTTCGGTGGCGGTGACGCTGGGTTCGTCAAGGAAGACGTCGGCGCCCTTCAGGCGGCTGGCGCGGAATTCCAGCCGGTGCGTCGCGGTGACGGTGGCGCCCAGCTGCTCGAAGGCGAGGAAATGCGTATCGAGGCGGCGGCGGCCGATGACGTCGCCCCCGGGCGGCGGCAGCGCCACCTCGCCGCAGCGGGCTAATAGCGGCCCCGCTAGCAGGATCGAGGCGCGGATCCGTGCGCAGAGCTCGGGATCGAGATCGGCGGCGCGCACCTCCTTGGCATGGATCGCCAGCGTGTTGCGTGATTGCCATTCGGCAGAGGCGCCGACCGAGCGGATCAGCTCGACCAGCGTCTCGGTGTCGCGGATGCGCGGCACATTCTCCAGTGTCACCGGATGTTCGGTGAGCAATGCCGCGGCGATAATCGGCAACGCGGAATTCTTGTTGCCGGACGGCTCGATAGTGCCTGCGAGGCGATTGCCGCCTTCTACGATGTACTGAATGGGCGGCACGGGCTGATTTCCTGCCTCACACGTCGACGTTGGCGCTGAGCGAATTGTCCTGGATGAACTCGCGGCGCGGCTCCACCACGTCGCCCATCAGCTTGGTGAAGATGTCGTCGGCCTCGTCGACCTCCTTGACCTTCACCTGCAACAGCGAGCGCTCGTTGACGTCGAGCGTGGTTTCCCAGAGCTGGCCGGGGTTCATCTCGCCGAGGCCTTTGTAACGCTGCAGCGCCACGCCCTTGCGGCCGGCATCCGTCACCGCTTCGAAGAGGCTGACCGGTCCGTGGATGGCGGTCTCGGCGTCCCTGCGGCGCAACAGCCCAGGCTTCGGGTAGGCCTCCTGCAGCTTCGCTGCATAGTCGTCGAGCTTGCGGGCGTCGGCGGAGCCGAGCAGGGCGTCGTCGATGACGGCGACATCCTTGACGCCGCGGATGGTGCGCTCGAAGAAGAAGCCTTCGCCTTCGGTGAAGCGTCCGCTCCAGCCGCGCTCGACCTCGTCGGCCAGCGCATCGAGCCGCTTGGCGATGTAGTCGGCGGCCGCATTGGCGGTGGCGATGTCGGCGGTGATCCTCGGGTTCAGCACGCCCGCGATGGCGGCCTGCTCGACCACCTTGCGGTTATAGCGGCTGTGCAGATTGTTCAGGATGCCGCGAATGACGCGTGCGTCCTCGACCAGCGACAGCAGGTCGCGGCCGCCGCGTTCCGACCCCGTCGCCGGCTTGAAGACGCAGTCGTCGAGGCCGGTCGCGATCAGGTAATCTTCCAGCGCGCGCTCGTCCTTCAGGTACTGCTCGGACTTGCCGCGCGTCACCTTGTAGAGCGGCGGCTGCGCGATATAGAGGTGGCCGCGGTCGATCAGTTCGCGCATCTGCCGGTAGAAGAAGGTCAAGAGCAGCGTGCGGATG
>Ga0081540_1004622_pt1 | contig 10414 bp, 9 predicted proteins | sample TabmetS2T1R1_FD_71024 | JGI IMG/M metagenome (GOLD analysis project Ga0081540, IMG submission 71024) | Tabebuia heterophylla rhizosphere microbial communities from the University of Puerto Rico - S2T1R1 | ecosystem: Host-associated > Plants > Roots > Rhizosphere ... | reverse complement strand
CAGCTTAATGAGCGCTTCAGGCTAGTTTTTAGTTAAATCAACTTCCTCTATTTGCCCGACTACATTGCGCTCTTATTATTCCGGCCACAGTACGATTACTCCAACGAAGTTGTAGTTCTTGCCAAATCGGCACCATCGCGAACCGGTCGTCCGACTGTTCGCCAGAGAGGAGCGCTCGTTATGCGTGCAACGGCATTGTCGCTTGGCCTTGCCATCATGCTTTTCACCGCAACAGCATTTGCCGGCGTCTTTTCAACCAGTTCGGTCGCGCCGACGCCCTTACCGGCGAGCGGCGTAATCGATGGCACTTACCCCGCCGGTAACGCGGAGACCACCTACTATTTCTCGGCCAATTTGAAGGCCGGCAAGCTCGCCGCTCAGGTCTTATACCGGGGCGCCCCCGATGCCTCGAAGCTGCTGGAACTGGAACTGCTCGGACCATCGGGGCAAAGCATCGACAATTTCTATATCAAGAGCTTCGGCCAGAACTACGAGGGTGTCCGGATCTTCAACATCGACAACAGCGGCACGCATCTCATCAAGTTGAAACTTAAAGGCCCCGAGACGGCCTCCTTCAAGGTCAATCTCGGAGGCAGCGCGTTTGCGGCAAGGCCGATTGCTGCGCCGGGCGGGGCTTTCTCGACCTCGTTCATCGAGCCGGCAGCGCTTCCCGCGAGCGGATTGATCGAGGGCCGCATCCCTGAGGGCAATGGGGTGCTGACCAACTACTACTTTGCTGTGCCGCTAAGAGGCGGCGAACTGCTCACTCAGATCGCCACGTCAGGAAGCGGGGCGGGAAGCAATATGATCGAACTCGCGGTCATCAAGCCGGATGGTCGTGAGCTCGCCGCCTATTACAAGAAGAGCTTCGAGCGCAACCAGGAGGCAACGCGCACCTTCAAGATCGACAACAGCGGCCAGTATCTCGTCCGCCTGACCGTGCAGGGCGCCGAGACCACTTCGTTCAAAGCCGAAATCGGCGGCTCGGCCGTCGCCGCAACCAACTAAGCGCCATGACACCAAAACGCACAGCCATAGCCTTGGCAATCGCCGCTATCGGGTTCACAGGTCTCGCTTCCGCGGACGAGGAAATCTCCACATCGCTCATACGCCCGACAATGCTGGCATCCGACAGCGGCGTGATCGCCGGACGTCTGCCGGGCGGCAATGGAGCGAAGAGCTACTACGCCGCGGTCGATCTCCAGCCTGGGGAGTTGAAGACCCAGATCAAAGTCATCGCCCCCTCGGATGGAGTGCGCAGCATCACCTTCGAACTCCTTAACGAGGATGCCGCGGCCAAGGACTCCTACTACGTCAAGACCACGAGCAACCAGCAGGGCGAACAGACGCGCACCTTCGCCATCGAGAATGCGCGCCGCTACAGTTTTCGCGTGACCGTCGCTGGACCGGAAACCGGGAAGTTCTGCGTTCTGCTCGGCGGCTCCTCGCTCCCCAAGGTGACCTCGCCCGTATGCCCCGGCGAGCAGATGCAGGCTGCTGTCTCGCCCCCCGCTCCTGCGCCGGCATTGCAGGCACCCAAGGCTGTCGAAGTCATTCAAACCAAATGCGAGCAGCGGTTGCGCGTCGGATCCGAGCTGCTGTTCGACTTCGACAGGGCGACATTGCGGCCTGAGGCGACGCCAGCAATGGACTACATTGCCAAGGTGATCGAGGCCGAGATGAAACCGGTAACTATCGAGGGCCATACGGACTCGAAGGGCACGGAATCCTACAACGATCGCCTCAGTCAGCAGCGCGCCTTGACGGTTGAAGTCGAGCTGAGGCGACGGATCCGCTCAATGCCCGCCACCACCGCCCGTGGCTACGGCAAGTCGCATCCGGTTGCCCCGAACGCGCTGCCCGACGGCAGCGACAATCCCGACGGCCGGCAGCGCAATCGCCGCGTGGATATCGTGATCAACACCTGCACGTGATCGATAAACAATGGCGCCCGGGCAGCACCGTCATGCCTGGGCGCTTCAAGTTCAGACCGCAGTACGGCACAGGCATCTTTGTTCCTAATGCCCCCCCCTTTTGAGGCGCGACTGAAACTCTCGGACCGATGGCGTTGACGGTCGGACCGAGACGCTGACGATCTTCCGCCCCGATACGGACTCGGACGACCTCCTGATCATCAATGGGGCGTATTATCTCAAGGACAAACCGAAAGGATAAGCGCTAAGCCTATCCGGCGACCACAACAAGCCAACCAGTCCGCAACCAGGGCCGGAATGTCCGATCGACGTCAGCTTTCACTGCCGCTGCTCGCTTGCCTTCTGATGGTCGGCGCGTGGCTGGGATGGGGTGAGCCACTCGCAACATCAGCGAAAGCAGGCGAGTTCGACCTGGGCGACAATGGAATATGGCTGCGGCGGCATTGGATGCATGAAGCCCCGACGCAGCCGCAGATTGCTGAGCTTGTCACGAATCTGCGCGCACGCGGCATTCGCCGCATTTATCCTTTTCTCGGCCCGATGGATGCGGACGGCTGGCCAAGCTGGCGCTCCAAGGCGGGCTTGGTGCGGTATGCGCCCGAGCGCGTCGGCGCCTTCCTAGCGGAGATCAAACGGATTGCGCCTGAAATCCGTGTGCTTCCCTGGACTGGGGGCAATCTCAACGCCGATGTACGGCTGCAGGACGAAGCGCAGCGGCCTGGATTCGTGGAGCACGCGCGCCAGCTGGTCGCGCTTGGTGCCGACGGCATACACCTCAACGTGGAGCCCTTGCCGAGCTGGTCACCCGGTTTTCGGGAGCTGTTGCGCGATGTGAAGGCCGCCATTGGCGACCGAACGCTGTCAATCGCCGCTTATCCGCCGCCAACCCCGCTGCATCCATTCCCCGACGTGCACTGGGAACTGCCGTTTCTGCGTGATGTCTGCATGGACGCCGACGAGCTGGCGATCATGGCATATGACACGTCCGTCACGTCTCCGCCGGTCTTCAGGGACCTCATTTCCAGTTGGACGCGTGAGCTTGTCGCCACCCTGCCGCCGCCGTCCGCTGGCGGTTGCGAATGGCTCATGGGCGTTCCCACTTACGACGACGACACGGGCTATCATCGGCCGGATGTGGAAACGATAGAATACAGCCTCGAAGGGATTATCGCGGGACTACGCGGCGCCCAAACACCCGACCACTTCCGCGGGGTCGCGATTTACGCTTCGTTCACGACGGATGAGCGCAAGTGGTCCGTCTATCACCGGCTCTGGCGCGGCACAGAACCTGTCGAATTGCCACCGCCGGACCCACGCAATACGACGCAATGAACGGGTATAAGCCCGGCATCCGGAATCGCGCTCAGACCACGTGACCGTGCCCGAATGATGTTCTCCACCAAGTGCAATCTGCCCCCTCTGCGATGATCGGCTGTCTCAGCCCTATAGGCGATAGCCGGAATTCATCAAAGCCGACACGCTCCGTAAACCTGCCGAGCTAGCCGACGACCTCTTCCCCGGCAGACCAGGTCTTCGGGATCGGGTGGGGGACGGCGGCGATCAGCTCGCGGGTGTAGGCTTGCTGCGGCGCCTCGAAGACGGTGCGGCGCGGGCCGATCTCGACGATGTGGCCGGCCTTCATCACCGCGACGGCGTGGGACATGCGTTCGATGACGGCCATGTCGTGCGAGATGAAGAGATAGGCGAGGCCGTCGGTTTCCTGGAGCTCCAGCATCAGGTCGAGCACGCGGGCACGCACGGAGACGTCGAGCGCGGCGACGCTTTCATCGGCGACGATCAGCTTGGGGCGCAGCGTGAGCGCGCGGGCGATGCAGATGCGCTGGCGCTGGCCGCCGGAGAATTCGTGCGGGTAGCGCGAGGCGACATCGGGCGAAAGGCCGACGCGGCGCAGGAGATCGGCGACCCGGTCGGCACGGTCGGCGCGGCTGCCGATGCCGTGAATGATCAGCGGCTCAGCAATGGCCGCACCCACGGTCATACGCGGATCGAGCGAGGCGTAAGGGTCCTGAAAAATCATCTGCGCGAGGCGCCGGATCGGGCGCAGGCGTTGCGGGCTGCCCTCCGCAACCTTGTGACCGTCCAGGAGAACGGAGCCGGTGAACGGGATAAGTCCGAGCACAGCTTTGCCGGTTGAGGATTTGCCCGAGCCGCTTTCACCGACCAGGCCGAGGGTCTTGCCCCGCATCACATCGAAGGACACGGCATCGACGGCAGGCTGGCTGTCACCCCGCTGGAACCAGCCGACCCCACCCCCATAAGTCACGGTCAGGTCGCGGACGGTCAGCACCGGCACGTCAATGACGCCAGGCATCGCGGCCCTGGTCTCGCCCGTGATACGCGGTGGGCCATCGGTCCCAGCCCGCGCGCCGATGCGCGGCACAGCGGCGATCAGATCGCGCGTGTAAGCGGCCTCGGGGCGCTCGAAAACGTCGATGGTCGGGCCGATCTCGACGACACGCCCGTCTTTCATCACCGCGACACGGTCGGCCATCTCGGCGACCACACCCATATCATGCGTGATCAGCAGCACGGACGTCCCGAACTCGCTCTTCAGCTCGCGGATCAGCTTCAAGATCTGCGCCTGCACCGTCACATCGAGGGCGGTGGTCGGCTCATCGGCGATCAGCACCTTCGGCTGGCAGGACAGCGCCATGCCGATCATCACGCGCTGGCGCATGCCGCCCGACAGTTCATGCGGATACTGCGTCATTCGCCGCGCCGGCTGGGAGATATGCACGGCGTCGAGCATCTGCAGGGCGCGGGCTCGGGCAGCGCGCTCATTGATCGACTGGTGGGTCTTGATGGCCTCGGTGAGCTGGGCGCCGATCGACATCACCGGGTTGAGCGATGTCATCGGCTCCTGGAAGATCATGGCGACATCGCCGCCGCGCACCTCGCGCATCGCCCGGTCCGAGAGCCGCGTCAGGTCGGTGCCCGCGAGATCGATCCGGCCCGATGCGATCCGCAGCGAGGTGCGCGGCAGCAGGCGCATGATTGACAGCGCTGTAACCGTTTTGCCGGAGCCCGATTCCCCGGCAAGGCAGAGCGTCTCCCCGGCCTTCAGTGCGAAGCTCACGCCGTCGAGCACGCGCACCGCGCCGCGATCGGTCAGCGCATTGACGGTAAGATCATCAACCGTCAACAGGGCATGCGAGGTGCGCAGAGCTCCCGCTGGTCCGGTCACGAAAAGACGATCCTAGGGAAGTAGAAGGACACGACCCAGTTCGGCATATCGACAACTTCGGATATGCGCAGGTCGCCACACACCGAGCAAAGCATATAAGCGTCGACGGCACTATAGCCGTGCTCGGCGGCAAGCAGGTCGATCATGCGCATCACCGCCTCGCGCGTTGCAACCATCAGGTCGGGGCCGATGCCGGTGGTCGCCTCGTAGCCGGCGCTGTCCAGATGGCGAGAAACGGGGCCGGGCGTGGTAAAGCGCGGCGAGGCGAGATTGGCGCCCTTGACCAGATCCAGCGTCGCGGTGACGTTCATCTGACTTTCGATGGCGGTGCCACAGACCTCGCCGTCCCCTTGCGCAGCGTGTGTATCGCCAATGGAGAACAGCGCCCCCTCGACCTCGACCGGCAGATAGAGGGTGACACCGGTGGTCAAGTCGCGGATGTCCATATTGCCGCCGACCCGGCGCGGCGGGACGATGGAATGCAGGCCAAGCTCAGCTGGCGCGAGGCCGATGGTGCCCGCGAAGGGCTTGAGCGGCACCTTGCCGCCCGGGCCATAGAGCGAGGGCGCCATGCTGGCCGGGTCATATTTCCAGATATGGATGGCGGGCTCGGTGAACTGGTCGGCGAGCAGGCCGAAGCCCGGAATATTGGCGGTCCATCCGACCCCGGAAGGCGTGAACTCGCGGATAGTGATTTTGAGGGCATCGCCCGGCTCGGCGCCTTCGACATAGACGGGGCCGGTCACCGGATTGACCTTGCCGAAATCGAGAGCGATGACGCTCTGGATGGTGGAGTCGGCGCCGAGCTGTCCGCCAGAGCTGTCGATGCATTCGAAATGGATGGTCGAGCCGGGCTTGGCGGTGAGCGCAGGCGGAAAGTCGCGGTTCCAACCGATGTTGTGCTTGGAACTGTGGATGGTGTAGTCGCAGGCCACGCACATAGGCGTTCTCCCTGAGGCAGTGTTTTTCAACTCGCACTGCCGTCATCCCCGTGTAGGCGGGGATCCAGTAAACGCTGGCGGCTGCGATGGAACCGAAATGCTGCGGCGTACTGGGTCCCCGCTTTCGCGGAGATGACGGCAGTGCTGGTGGTGAGGCTGCGGCCACCTCAAAGATGACCGCAGCCCATCGCATCGCGCTATTTCACGAAAATCGCGTCGTAGTTGATGACGCGGGTCGGATCGATATAGATGTTGTCCGCTCCGCCCATGCGCTTGGACTTGGCCACCACCCGGCGCTCGTTGAAGACCGGGATCCAGGGCGCATCGGCCATGATGTCGGTGAAGATGCCCTTCCACGCCTCGGCGCGCTCGTTCCTCTTGGCGGGGTCGGAAATGGAGTCAGCCGCAGCCGCGCGCTTGTCCATCGCCTCGTTGCAGTACCAGCTCCAGTTCCAGCCGCCCTGCACTGCCCCCGCGCAGCCAAGGATCGGGCCATAGAAGTTGGAGGGATCGGGGAAGTCGGCGATCCACGCCATTCCGCCCGACCAGATCATCGGCGCCTCGCCTTTGGTGCCACCGGCGGCGATGATGTTGGGGTTGGCTATCGCCTTGATCTCGGCCTTCACGCCGATGGCTGCCAGATCCTGCTGGATGGACTGCGCGATGCGCGGGTTCGGATCGGTCGAGGAGGCATAGAGGACCGTCGAGAAGCCGTCCTTCAGTCCTGCCTCGGCAAGCAGCGCCTTGGCCTTGGCCACGTCGTAGGCGTAGCCCTTATAGGCAGAATTATAGCCGGCCATGAGGGGCGGCAGCACCTGGTTGGCGGGCGTGGCACGGCCATTGACGATGCGGGTGATACGCTCCTTGTTGATGGCCATGTTCAGCGCCTGACGCACCTTCAGGTCGTCGAGCGGCTTCATCTGCACGTTAAGCGTCACATATCCTGTCTGGAGCTGCTCGCCGTCGACGATCAGGTCCTTACCGTCGGGGCTGTTCTTGATCTCCAGGAATTTGGAGGGCGGGATGCCATCGCCCGAAATATCAACCTCGCCCTTCTGCAGGCGCAGCACGGCGACCAGCGGTTCCTGGCCGATCTCGACGGTGAAGCCATCGATCTTGGGCGTGTCCTTGACGTAGTAATTCGGGTTCTTCTCGAAGACGAGCTTCTGGCCGATCACCCACTCTTTCAGCGTGAAGGCGCCCGAGCCAACCGGCTTCTTGCCGAAATCGGCGCCGGCGGCTTCCACGGCCTCCTTCGGCACGACCGACGCGAAGTTGATGGCCATGACGTGCAGGAAGGTGGCGTCGGGCCGGGAGAGCTTGAAGATCACTGTCCCTTCGTCCGGCGTCTCGATGCCGGGCAGGGCTTCAGCCTTGCCTGCCGTCATCTCCTCATGGCCAACGATCGAGCCGAAGAAGCCTGCGCCCGGGCCTTGGTTCTTGGGATTGACCGCCCGTTCGATCGAGTACTTCACATCGGAGGCCACCAGCTCGCGGCCATTGGAGAACTTCACGCCCTTGCGCAGCTTGAAGGTGTAGGTGAGGCCGTCCGGCGATACGGTGAAGCTTTCGGCGAGCGAGGGCACCAGATCGGCAGTACCGGGGGTATAATCCATCAGCCGCGAGAACAGGCTCTTGATCATCGACCAGTTCTGCCAGTCATAGCCGATGGCCGGATCGAGCGTGGCGATGTCGTCCTTATAGGTCACGACAATCGTGCTGCCCGCCGCAAAAGCGGGAAGCGGCGCGAATGCAAGGCAGCCCGCCAGTGCGGTTCGCTTCAGCCAGGTCTTCATCATTGCTACGTCCCCTTCTCCAGTACGTTAACGGGCGCGAATGCGTGGATCGATGAGCGGCGCGACAAGGTCGGCGACGAGATTGCCGGTGACGATGGCGAAGGCGGAGACAAGCGTCACGCCCATGATGATGGGCAAATCCACCTGCTGGATCGCCTGCCAGACGAGCTGGCCGATGCCGGGCCAGCCATAGACCGCCTCGACCACCACGACGCCGCTCATGAACTGGCCGATGTCGATCCCGATCATGGCAATGATCGGCAGCAACGCATTGGGCAGCGCGTGGCGGTAGATCACCTGGCGCTCCGAGATGCCCTTGGCCCTGGCGGTGCGCACATAGTCCTGGTTCAGCACATCGATCATCGCCGAGCGGACCATGCGCGCATACCAACCGGCGCCCAGCACGCCGAGGGTGAGCGCGGGCAGCACAGCGTGGGCGGCCGTGCCGAAGCCCGACATGGGGAACCACCCCAGTGTTAGCGCGAAGATGTAGAGCAGCGAGAGAGCAACGACGAATTGGGGCGCCGAGACACCGACGAAACAAGCCATCATCACCAGCCGGTCGATGGCGCCGCCGCGATTGATGGCCGCGATAATGCCGAAGATCAGACCGAGCGTGACCTCCACGGCGATGCCGGCCGCCATCAGGATCAGCGTGGCGGGCAGCCGGGCAAGGATCAGCGAGATGACCTCGGTTTTCTGGGTGTAGGACCGGCCAAGATCGCCCTTTGCCAGCTTGCTGAGATAGCTCATGAACTGCACCGGAAGCGGCCGGTCGAGACCAAGCTCATGGCGCACATTGGCGATGGTCTGCGCGTTTCCAGAACGGCCCGCGATCTGCGCGGCCGGGTCGGCGGGCAGGAGATACAGCAGCACGAAGGTGATCGCGGCAACGCCAAGCAGGATCAGCGCGGAGACAGCAAGACGCCGGGCGATGAACTGGAACATCTCACATCCTCCCGCGCTGGGTCGGATCGAGGATGTCGCGCAAGGCGTCGCCAACCAGGTTGAAGGAGAGCGCAGTGAGCAGGATGGCCGCGCCGGGGAAGAACACCAGCCAGGGCGCGGCGGTGAAATAGCTCTGGCTTTCGAAGATGATGTTGCCCCAGGACGGCTCCGGCGGCTGCACGCCGATGCCTAGGAATGACAGCGTCGCCTCGAGTAGCACCGTCGTCGCGATGCCGAGCGTGCCCCACACGATGGCTGTGGGCATGAGATGCGGGAGGATATGCAGCAGGATGATGCGGCTATGCCCGGCGCCGAGCGAGCGCTCGGCCAGGATGAAGTCGCGCTCCACCAGCCCGCGCGTCTCGGTATAGACGATGCGCGCCACCTGCACCCAGTTGACCATGGCGATCACCATGGCGACGATCCAAAGGCTCGGCCGGAAGATGGCGGCAAGCACGATGGCGAGCAGAAGCGCCGGGAAGGCCATCATCAGATCGGTGAAGCGCATCATGGCATTGCCGATGGCTCCACGCAGATAGCCGGCCGTCATGCCGACGAAGAGACCGATGGCGACCGCCGTGCCATTGGCGACGATGCCGATAATCAGCGAGGTCCTGGCGCCGTAGAGCAAGCGTGAGAGGAGATCACGGCCGAGGGTATCGGTGCCGAGGAGATAGGTGGCGTCAGGCGCGACCGGCGCGCCTTCGAGCGTCAAGCCATCGAAAAGCTGCTCGCTCGGCGGGAAGGGCGCGAGCAGCGGCGCCATACCGGCGCAGATCACAACCGTCAATACAACGATAAGGCCGAACAGCGCGGTCGGGCGACTGATGATCTCGCGCAGGACCCGCATCAGCCTGTCTCCGGCAACCGCATGGCGCCAGCCAGGATCTCGGCGGCTGCCTGCTCCATGGTGATGCGCCGTCCCATGGCACTGAGGCGCAGGCGGCGATAGGCGGTGTCCTCATCGAGATGCTGGCATCCCATGATGGCCCGCACGGCGCTATGGACCAGCGGACGCATACGAATGCGCTCCTCCAGCAGCGCATGGCGTTCGGCATTCGAAGCGCGCTCGCGGTGCACCGAGACCGCCAGCACCAGCGCCGGATAGATCGCCGCGGCGGCGACCGGCTTGGACAGGATAGCGCCTGCCCCCTGGCTGAGTGCCCAGGCAACACGGCCGGGCGCCTCGGATTGCAGGAGCGCCACAAGAGGGATAGGCGGCGCTCCGTTTTCCCAGGGCAAGAGGCCGCACCAGCCCTGATCAGCATCGACAAAAGCAATCTCGGCGGGCGTTCGCCCCAGATCCAGCGGCGCCCACTGGGTATGTGCGCTGAGGCCGAGCAGACCGAGCTGACGGACTATCCTGTCTACGCTTTCATCGGGCCGATGCAGGATTACCGCGCGCCAGCCGACGAGATCGGGAAGCTCGGTCATGACACGACCCTCAGATTGGCGCGTCCACCGCCGGCTCGTGCCGCCGTGAGATAGGGATCGGCCGCTATTGCCGGCCGCGAGGCAACAATGTCGAACCCGCCGCCCGCCGCGATGCGCCCGAGATGAAAGGGAAGGGCGGGATGATTGGTGCGCGGG